>PPYF01016744.1_pt1 | contig 108104 bp, 100 predicted proteins | sample 1559871 | NCBI WGS metagenome assembly PPYF01 (sample SAMN08240021, study PRJNA423297) | Human gut metagenome, whole genome shotgun sequencing project.
TCTATGCAAATTGTGGTTCGGATACTCAATACTGGGGTGTTCGCCCACAAGCCATCGACTTTAGCCGATGGTGGTTGACAGAATCTGGTCGTGATCATTGCCGTCGTGCTGATGATTATGATGATGTTTTGGAGGTAGCTGCATGGCTGATCAGCTTGGCGATTTTAAGCAAAACCATTAAAAAATTAAAAAACTACTTGCAAAAAACTAAGAATGGATTAAAATAAAAAGCAATCAAACAGTTTTGAAAAACCATGAGAAAGACGAGTAGCTGTTTTTATTCGTAAAGTGAGCCAAGGATAATGGGAACTTGGCCGACCCTGATACAGCGAAAAACACTTCCCCGCGTTGCTGACCCAAATGGATGCGTCCAAAGTAGGCTCAGACGTTTTCGACACGTTACAGTCGATGGAGCATGTTTGTGCTCTGAACAAAGCGGTCTGGATATCTCTGGACAACTTGGGTGGCACCGCGGAATAAAGCCTTTCGTCCCATGAAACTACGGGGACAAAAGGCTTTTTATTTTGCCCTCAAGTCTAAGTTTCAAGGAGATTTTTATTATGAGTCTGATTATTCCAGAACACTACGATCCAAAGCTGTCAGTCCGTGAGACCGAAGCCGCTATTCGCTACATTCGTGAAACCTTCCAAGATGAGATTGGTCGTGAATTGAACCTGCAGCGGATGAGTGCGCCAATGTTTGTCGAAAAGAAAACTGGTTTGAACGATAACCTAAACGGGGTAGAACAGCCGGTTTCATTCACGATGAAGGAACTGCCAGGCGAAACGATTGAAGTCGTGCACTCGCTGGCTAAGTGGAAACGCTATGCTTTAAAGAAGTACGGCTTTGGAATGCATGAAGGTCTCTACACCAACATGAACGCCATCCGCAAAGATGAAGATCTGGACAACTTCCACTCCATTTACGTTGACCAATGGGACTGGGAAAAGGTGATCGCTAAAGAAGAACGAACCGAAGAAACCTTAAAGGCCACGGTTAAAAAAATCTTTAAGGTTATCAAGCACATGGAACATGAAGTCTGGTACAAGTTCCCGCAAGCCGTTCACCATCTGCCAGACGAGATCCACTTCGTTACGACGCAGGAATTGGAGGATCGCTGGCCAGATCTGACGCCAATGGAACGTGAAGATCGGATTGCCAAGGAACTCGGCTGTGTCTTTGTTATGAAGATCGGTGACAAGCTGCGTCGTTCCGGCAAGCCTCATGATGGCCGCGCCCCTGACTATGATGACTGGTCTTTGAACGGCGACATTATCTTCTGGTATGAACCGCTTGACTGCAAGTTGGAAGTATCCAGCATGGGGATTCGGGTTGATGAAGATGCAATGCGCTACCAGCTTAAGGAAGCCGGCGAAGAAGCTCGTGCCGAACTGCCATTCCACAAGATGCTGTTGAACCATGAACTGCCATGCACGATTGGTGGCGGGATTGGTCAGTCACGGCTGTGCATGCTGCTGTTAGGTAAGGCACACGTTGGCGAGGTTCAGGCAAGCATCTGGCCAGAAGACATGCGGGAAAAGTGCGAAAAAGCTGGCATTCAACTGCTGTAATCAAGCGGTGTCGTGCTGAATCTAGTTTTTCAACTGCTATCAATAAGCGGTTTGGCATAGTGGGCAGCAGATTGGTGATTGCGACATTTGCATTCTGATTGGATCAGTCTTATTTGCGGACGAACTTCCTAACCTCAGTATCACTTTCTCAGAGTCAGCAGAACAGGACTGAGCAAAATGCCAATGATCAATGTGTGAAATGGCGAAACCGTAAAACCGAGATACAGAAGGGATGATCCTGACTGTATCTCGGTTTTTGTTTGGCGTCAAGCGGCTCGCACCGGGAAAGAAATGGTGATCATCATGTATTATGCAAATAATTTTGCATAATACATATGACAAAAATCTCATTACCTACTATTTTGGCAAAAGGCATTAATAGTAGGTAAAGTCGCGCCGGTCGAATATACATTTGCCTACTTTCCGCGAAAAACCAAGGAATAGTAGGTAGTTTCCGGGCTGACAGCTTATCAAACCTGATTTTCTTCACAAACTGACGAGCAGCTCATTCTCTCATGGCTGTTTGGCTAATAGTAATGATGAGTGGTTAATGATACTCATAATGTGTCATGGAGCAGGATTTCACCTGTCAAATATTGCGAGTAAAATTACCGCGTTGGTATGATCTGCTTTAGCTTTTGGAGACAGCGAGTAGTCAATCACGATATGGATGCCATTAAAATGGTTGCAATTAATTTTGACTTTTACATCAGCGGTTTAAGATTGCCGGTAACTGAATCAGATGAAAGCAGGTGCGATCGGGTTTCGGCAAGTTTTGGGATAATGTCAGTGTACTAGTTGGATGTGTTTCATAATAATTAGCGTGTTCAATTGCAGCAGCTGATAAAACTGCTTTTAGCCCGTCTTTTCGTTAACGCGGCAAACCAATAAAAAACTGCTGAGCTGATTATCAACTCGGCAGTTTTCTTCATATTTATTATGATTTTGGTCCGTGACCAGGCTGCCATTTGAGACCGATACCTGAAAAACCGCTCAAGATTGAGAAGAGTGGGGACAACAGACTAAACAAGGTAAATGGCAGGAATTCCAATACCGGGACACCCAGGGCAGAGGCAACGAATGAACCGGCCACGCCCCAAGGAATCAGGTAGTTGATGACGCTGCCGCCATCTTCCAGCGTTCGACTCAATGCCAACGGGGAAAGACCAATGCGCTTAAAGGCTGGCTTGAAGGCATTCCCAGGCAGGATGACGGAAAGGTACTGCTCGCCGACGAACAGGTTGACGCCGATTCCCGCAAAGATCGTTGCCGTAATCAGACGGCCTGGCTTGTTCAATTTAGCTACTAAAGGCTTCATGGCGCTTTCAATGATTCCCATATGCATCAAAATTCCACCAAGGGCCAAGGTCATGATGATCAAAGAAACGGTCCCCATCATGCTGGAGATGCCGCCCCGGGTCAGCAGCGCGTCGACGGCCTTGTTGCCAGTCTTGGAGACAAAGCCGCTTTCAATCAACGTGGCAAATTTAGCGACGCCCAACTGTGGATTGTTGATAAAGATCATCACGGTTGAAACGATAATATTTAAAAACAGGGTGGGGATGGCTGGCAGTTTTTTCCAGGCACAGACAAACATTAAAATAATTGGCAGTGCTGCCCACCAGGAAACGGCAAAATGCTTAGTCAGAGTCGAACTTACTGAAGCGATGCTGGCAAGCGAGGTTCCCTTGTTGCTTTGACCCAAGAAGAAAAAGACGATCAGGGAAACCAAGAAGGCGGGGATGGTGGACCACATCATATTGTTAATGTGATCAAATAAGTCGTCTTCAGCAACAGCCGATGCCAGGTTGGTCGAATCCGAAAGCGGCGACATCTTATCACCAAAAACGGCACCGGAGATAATGGCCCCCGCCGTTAAAGCTGGGTTAACGCCTAAGGTTGATCCCATCCCAAACAGGGCGATTCCTACTGTTGAGATGGTGGTGAAGCCAGAGCCAATGGCCAGTCCGACCAGCGAGCAGACAATGAAGACCGATGGCACGAAGAAACGAGCACTGATTAAATGAAAGCCCAGGACCATCAGTGAAGGAATAATTCCGGCTTGAATCCAAACGGCAATCAAAGTCCCAATCAGAATAAAGATAAAGATGGGAATGATGGCAGTGGAGATTCCCTTGGTAATTCCTTTCATAATGTCATCCCAAGATACGTGGCGCAGGGCCAGCCAGAAGACCAGGAACGCGATCACGGTCAAGACCGGTACCTGTGGTGAAAGACCGAAGCCAATTACGCCACTGCCCAAGATGACCAACATAATCAACAGGATTGCAACAGATTCTTTAAATTCAATTTTCTTAGTCATATTATCGACACCTCATGTTTTTAAGCTAATTTGTTTAACGGCATTTGGATTGCAGATAATGACGATAATATCGTTTCATAATTTTCTCCCCCTCGAGCAAATAAAAAAGGCGCTCCGACTAGATTAAATCTAATCGGGACGCCTAAACGTGGTACCACCCAACTGAAAAGAGTCAATAACAGCTTTTCACTCTTGCCAGTTGCTAACGGTACCGGCCCAATCCGTACGGGCTTATTTTGTCGGGTATTTCGCAACAGACACCCTGTCCGGTTCGCATCGACCACCGGTTTTCTGAACGCTGAGGTGCAGCTCTACTTGACGACCACTCGTAAATTTCGTTGGCATTAATATATCACTTAAAAAAATGAATAGCAAGCAAAATTCTGATGATTTTTTAATTTTATTTTAATCAAAGCGCTTTCGCAATGAAGATTAAAAAGTCGCTGGATCCAATTATTGGCGCGCTTTATAATGAAACTAATCTATGCAAAAAGGAATCAGTAAACATGACCAAAAAAATATATGTTGTGGGAGCTGCCATTTTAAATGAGCAGCACCAGATTTTAGCAAGCAAACGCAGTGATGATCGTATTTTAGGCGCATTGTGGGAGTTTCCTGGGGGCAAGATTGAGCCGGGCGAGGATCCTCAAACAGCCTTAAAGCGTGAGTTAAGAGAAGAATTCAATGATCAGATTGAAGTTGGACGCCAAGCCGCGCCAACCGCCATCAAACAATATGATTTTGGCGAGATTCATTTGACGGTTTATTATGCCAAACTGGATACGCATCATTTTGATCTGATTGCTCATAGTCAAGTTAAATGGTGTGATCAAGCAGAGCTGATGCAGCTGCACTGGGCCGACGCAGACTTGCCGATTGCCAAAGCCATTGCCCAGGCTGATCTGGGAAAGGCGGCGTTTTAACAATGGCTGGCGTTGACTACGGTAAGATTTTAAAACGCTTGCAGTCAGGCGATAACGATCAGCTGGTAGAAGAAATCCATGGCTCATTATTGAATGGTTATGTTGATCAAGATGAATTTGCCACGGTTGGCGATCTTGGTCCCAAACTGCTGACCAATCAAGCGGGTAACCAGATCTGGAACCAGCTGCGTCATGAACTGCAGACCTGCCGCAGTTATATTTTCGCGGTGGCTTTTGTAACGGATGCAATGATTTCATGCTTAAAGCCAATCTTTAAACGATTGGCCAGTCATGGCGTGCAAGGTCGGCTGTTGACTTCTGACTATCTGTACTTCAATCAACCTAAGGCCTTTAATGAGCTGCTCAAGATTCCAGGCTTGACGGTTAAAATTGCCAAGGTCGATGGGTTTCATCAAAAAGGCTACATTTTTCAACATGACGGCTATCAAACGATCATCATCGGCAGCGCCAATCTGACTGAGAACGCCTTAATGCGCAACTATGAGTGGAGTCTGCAGGTCAACTCGCTGAACAATGGCGACATTACGCGGCAAGTCAGTGAAAACATCGAGAATGAATGGCAGCAGGCTCAGCCGTTAACCAGTCAGTGGATTGCGCAGTACCAGCTGGTTTATCAAAAGAATCATCAAGCGGCGCAGACCGTAGCGAAGATGGTTAAAAATGGTCAGCCAGAGATCAATGATGAACGAATCGAACCTAATCAGATGCAAAAAGATGCTCTGGCACAGATTGCACAGCTGCGTGAATCCGGCAAGGATCGTGGCCTGGTGATTTCAGCAACGGGGACGGGGAAAACCTACTTGGGCGCGTTCGATGTTCGTAATGCCAAGCCAAAGCGGATGCTGTTTTTAGCCCATCGTGAAGAAATTCTGCGCAAATCAGCCCGCAGCTTTCAAAAAGTAATTGGCGGATCAAAGCATGACTATGGCCTGTATACGGGAAACGTACATGAAAAAGATGCCAAGTATTTATTTGCTACAGTGCAGACCTTACAAGATGATGCGCATTTACAAGCATTTTCGCCAACTGAATTTGACTACATCCTGGTTGATGAGGTTCATCATGCTGGGGCCAGCTCATATCAAAAAATCATGCAGTATTTTAAGCCTAAATTTTATTTAGGGATGACGGCGACTCCAGAGCGGAATGACGATTTCAGCATTTTTGAGCTGTTCGACTATCATGTTGCCTACGAAATCAGACTGCAGCAGGCCTTAGAAGCCGACATGCTATGTCCGTTTCATTATGTGGGCATCAGCGATTATCAGTTTGCCGATGCCAAGGTCAATGAAACAATTGCCAGCTATCAAAATGCCGCCAGCCATCATAAAAAAGAAGTTCAAGCAATTGAGCATCTGACCAGTACGGAGCGCGTGCACTATATTCTGCAGCAGACGGAATACTATGGCTATTCTGGTCCCAAACTGCATGGCTTGATCTTTTGTGCGACGGTGCAAGAAGCCAACCAGCTGGCAGCGGAACTAACCAGACAGCATCATCCAGCTAAGGCACTGGCCGGCGCGGATTCAATGAGCGTTCGGCAGCAGGTGGTCAAGGAACTGGAAGATGGTGTAATCGAATATATTGTGACAGTTGATCTGTTCAATGAAGGGATTGATATTCCATGCGTCAATCAAGTGGTTTTTCTGCGCAGCACCAATTCCAGCATCGTCTACGTTCAGCAGCTCGGTCGGGGTCTGCGCAAAGCCCAAAACAAAGACTATGTTGAGGTGTTGGATTTTATCGGCAACTACAAGAACAGCTACATGATCCCAATTGCCTTGACGGGGGATGCCTCGTATTCCAAAGACAGCGCGCGGGAAACCGTTGAGATTGAGCCAACGATTGGGCTGTCAACGATTGCGTTTGATGAGATTGCTAAGGAGCGGATCTACCAGTCGCTGCGCCAGGTTAAGCTGGATGACATGCGCAAGTTGCGGATGGTTTACCAAAATATGAAGCAGCGAGTAGGACGCGTGCCGCTGCTGGCTGACTTTATGGCTGCCGATTCAATTGATCCTGAGATTTTAGCCAATAAAAAGAAGAATTATGCGCAGTTTTTGATTGGCGAAAAAGAACCAGTTGAGATCAATGATTATGAAAATCGCCTATTGACTTTTTTGGACGCGGAACTGTTAAATGGCAAGCGGCGTCATGAACTGATCTTATTGGATGATCTGTTGAATCGGGCAACGGTTACGGAAAAAGAACTCAAGCAGCAGCTAAAAGCGGCCGGCTGTCTGGTTGATGAGGCAACGCTAGCTTCGATGCGGCGTGTTTTGGACCTAACTTTTTATAACAAGAAAGCGGCGCCGTCTCGTGCTGATTATGGCGGTCGCCCAGTTGTGATTTTTAATCAGGCAGCGCGGACCTATCGGCTAAATGATGAGCTGCGCAATTCATTAAAAAACGATGCGTGGTTTAGTCGCCTCTGGCAAGATGGCATCAAGACCGGGCTTTTGCGGGCCAAACGCTACCAAGCAGATCAGCGGTTTACGCTGGGCGAGAAGTATACGCGTAAAGACGTCATGCGCCTGATCAACAATGTGGTCAATACGACCGCGCAAAATATTGGCGGCTACTTTTTTAATGAGCATGATGGCGTCATTTTTGTCACTTACCATAAAGCTAAAAACATTAGCCGTTCGATTCAGTATGAGGATCAATTTTTAAATGATCACGTTATGCACTACTTTTCCACGGGCAAGCGACGCCTGGACAGTCCTGATGTCAAGAAGTTTATGGATGGCAAGCGGCAGCTGACACTCTTTGTCAAAAAATCTGATGCTGATGACGACAAGACCTTTTATTATCTAGGCATGTGTCGCTACATGCCGGGATCGGCCCGACAAGAGCAGCATGACGGCAAGCCAATCGTTTCCATGAACTTAGAGCTTGATCAGCCAGTTTCTTACACACGCTACCATTCGTTGATTGACTAAAATAAATTAAAATCGCACTGCTCAATTAATGAAGCGGTGCGATTTTGAGGTATAATTAGATAATAGAATCAGTCGTCATGCACAGCCAATTGGGCAAGCAAGTGATTAAGCTGCGATCATTCAGGCTGATGCGCGTCAAGGTAGGCATTGAGATCAGCATTCTTGATATCGGTAATAAACATGTGCCCTGGCGCGTGAGTGATTACCAAAGGCAGCTTGGCGTTTTCGATTGCTGCTTGTGGAGTTACGCCACATGGCCAAAAGACTGGCACTTCGCCTGGCTTGATCGTGTCAGCATCGCCATAATCGGGATGATCAAGGTCAGAGATGCCAATTGCAGCTGGATCACCAATTTGGATCGGCGCCCCATGAACGTTAGGCATCTGGGCCGTAATCTGGCGGGCCAGCTGAGCTTTAGCCGGCGACATTGGCCGCATGGAAACCACCGTTGGGCCTTTAAAGCGGCCAACTGGGCTGGTCACAATATTGGTTTTATACATGGGAACGTTGTGCTTTTCAGTCAGATGACGAATCTCAATGCCGGCTTTGAGCAGGGCTTCTTCAAACGAAAAAGAGCAGCCAATCAGAAAGCCAACCATATCCGCCTGCCAATACGGAGTGGCATCGGTAACCTCTTTAGTAAAATGGCCGTTTTCATAGAGACGGTAACGCGGAATATCCGTACAGATGTTGGCGTGCCGCGCGATCGTCTTGGTCAAGGGTGTTTGTTTGACGGTTTCCAAAAGTGGACAGGCTTGCGGATTTTGCCGAATCCATTCACGAAAGTCATACGCATACATTTGCGGCAAGATTACCAGATTAGCCTGTGCATAGCCCGCTGCCATGCCGGCTGTAGGAAAATCAATGATGCCCGTGCGAATCCTTTGTCGAACCTGGGCGGGCGCTTGTTGAATATAGGGTTGAATATCAAAAGCAGGCATGCATTTCACCTCTTAGATTATATAATGATGTGAAGATTAGATTTGCATTAAATAATAATTGCTAAATGGACGTTTGCAAACCTATTTTGCTGATAAACTGTCTAAATTAAGCGATCAGGGCCTGAAACTTAACTCAGTCGGCTCTTGGTAAACGTGATAATTAAAAATAACACGCGGCGGTTTTGGACAAGCCATGGTTATTGACCAGTCAAACGACCAGCTGCATCTGGTGAAAAATTAAGTAATGGAATAAAAAAGAGTCGGCAGAAACTGCCGGCTCTTTTTAATCAGGATTTTTTGGTAGCTGCCGATTCGACCTGAACAATTTGCGGCTGCGCGTAGTCGAAACGATGGTCAGTACGGTGGTCGTGCCATTTTACGATCCCGATCAGAATCAAGATAATGACGATCGTATATAGCAGGGCCGAACGACTGGAAGGATGATCGACCATGGCCGCGCTGCGATACCAACGAAACAGCCAGGCCAGCATGCTATAGACCAGAATTCCACAGACCACGGCAAAAATAACGGCCCACATGAACGTCGTGGCCATCGCCATTACGATTCCCACGGTGATTAAAAATAAAACCATCAAAACGATGAACAGGCACATTTAAAAATCCCCCTTGTTGTTTAACCAGCCAGGCAGCGGTACGTCGATTACGCGTGGCGGCTGATTTAATTGACAGGCAACAGCTTGACCGATCCCCAGTCCGCTGACGGTGGCGACTAATTGTGCATCCAGATTGAGACTACTGATTTCTTCGGGACTGGCCAGATGGTGAACCAGCAGATTAGGAAACTGAGAGCGCAGTTTGGCTGGCAGGTCCAATGGTGATTGCGTGGTTAGAATCATGTTTAGTCCAACCTTGCGACCTTCACGCAGAACTTGAAAAATTCCGTTTTCAGCCAGCTTGGTTTCATCAGCTGGGAGATAGCGGTGGGCCTCATCAATTATAATATTGACGGAAAAAGCCGCGTTATGCTGCAGACGGTGCTCCAGAATTCGTTTCATTAAAAGCGAGATGACGGCCCGTTGACCAATTGCGAGCGTCTTCAGCGCGGAAAGGTCGATTACCAGCGTTTTGTGGGCGCTGCGCTGATTTAAAAACATCTGCAGCACGAAATTGAGCTCGGTTTTAACCTGCTGAGGCTGATGAATCATACCGAACAATTTCCGCACTGCCAAGCTGGCTAGCAATTCTCTTAGCTGAATGATTTTGGGCCATGCTGCTGCGATCAGCTGCCGGTCATAGGTCTGGCCAAGCAGCTGATAGTCGGCGCGCTGATCGTCATATGTGATCACCAATTCTTCAATTAACTGGTCGGGCAGCAGTTGAACGGCATATGATTTTGACCAGCGACCAAGTTTTTCCAGTTCCTGCTGGTAAGCAGCGATTGGCTGGCTGATGCGCTGATAGCAGCCGGACTGATTCCGCAGATTGTTTTGAATGCGCAGATCATTGACTGCTGAAGCGGCGGCTGTGCTGAGACGTTCGTCAAAATGCAGCCCCAACGCCTCAATCAACTGAGCAGCCGAAAATTCGCCAGGTTCCAGGTAGGTATTTTCTCCCAAGCGATAAACGATGGCATTTGGCAGCTGCGCGTATTCACCGGTAGGATCCAGAACAATGTTGGCTTGACCGCTGCTCTGCAATTGATCCAGCAGCGTTAACGTCGAGGTTGTCTTACCGCTGCCGGTCTGTCCAATGATCAGCAGATGTCTATTTGTCAGCTCGTTCATGCATTCATCCCCTAGTTTCATCATTATAATATTTTTAATTATATATATAAGAACTTAAATTGTCATAAATGTTGTCATTAATTTTAAACAGCCGACCTTGATTTAAGATTCTAAAACAATGCAAGCGGATCCATTTATGTAATATAATGTGATTATAGTGAAAAGTTAGTATTCTAAATAAACAATCAATATGTTAACGAAACCAATCTGCATGTTGTTTAGGCTGGTTAAAAATGGGGGAATTTCAATCATACGGGGAGGGCTTTCCCTTTTTCAATACCTCCTTTAAATTTACACAAACAATTTTACACTCCCGTAGCAAGACTAACTGAAGCATCATTTAGCCACGTTGACCACGAAAACGACCAACCGAAGCATTATTGAGTCATGTCAACTGTAGAAACTGCCAACCTAAGCATCATTAAGTCACGACGGCTGCGGAATCAATCAAATCAGCGGAACATTTCTGAGTGCCAACAGTCCAAAAATTTCATCCGCAAGAAAAATCCCGGTCACCGTTTTTGATCGTGACCGGGATGATTTCGTATTGATACCTTTTAATTAGCAGTTTCTTCACTTAAACGCTTTTCCTGATCTCTAATCAGCTGCTTGGTATGGGCTCAGACATCAGGATGCTTGGTACCGTTGACCCAATAGTCGACATCAGCAAAAATTTCGGCTTGGCTGGCTTGGTCGTAGTCGTGGTGCAAAAAGTTGGCAGTGGTCTCAGCAGACTGTTTTTCCCACATGGCGGCCATGATAAACTGGCTGCGCGTCCGTTGCAGTTTTTCTTCAGTTGGACCGAAATCACGAGCTTCGACATCGCTGACCTTGGCCGTGGCAATTGGCGGCTGAACCGAGTTGCTTGGCAGGTATGGTGCTACTGGCACGTTCATCAAGGCATTTTGCATTACTTCATTCCAACTGTTGCCATAAGTATCCAAGCGATGCTGCAGACCGGGTTCAACATCATTAGCAATTAGATAGTCGCGCTTTTCACCTCAGCTGAGCGTGACATGAGCAACAAAAACTTTTTCTGACATGATTTCACCTTCCAATTGTTTGGGTATTCACAATATTGATTATAGCGCGAATTTAGATTTAGAAAAGCGAAAAAAGTAACGGCTGATCATCAAAAATAAATAAAGCGTTAAACTTTAAAAAATTAATATAATTAAATAAAAAAATAAATTTTAAATGCCAATTTCCGCTATAAACTGCGAATTTTTAACCAACAACTTACTTAAATCAAGTGCGAGAGTTAATGATTTATGTTAGATTGAAAGCGCTTAGATTTAACTATCGGGGGAATTTAAGATATGCGAAAAAGAAACTACATTTATTTGTTTGGTTCGGCAATTTTAGGATTAACGATGTCGGCAATGCCGGTCAGTGCTGATGATGCAGCTGCGACAGCGCCTGTTAGTCAAGCCAGTTCCGTTCAGGTGGTTACCAATCCTGATACGGCCAGTCAGCCGGGACAGGCTACTGATTGGTCGGATCCTGCCAAATATCAAGGATACGTACCGGTTCAAATTCTGGGCATCAATGATTTTCATGGTGGGCTTTCCAATACCGGTACCGCTCAGATTGGCGATCAGACCTATCAAAATACGGGGACGGCAGAACGACTGGCTGGCTCTTTGAATCAAGCTGAGAGTGACTTTAAGGCGGCCAATCCAGACGGGACAACGATTCGTGTTGAAGCTGGTGACATGGTCGGCGCCTCACCAGCCAACTCGGCACTTTTGCAGGATGAATCCACCATGCATGCACTCAAGGCAATGCACATTGAGTATGGCACGCTGGGGAATCATGAGTTTGACGAGGGACTGGGCGAATTTAACCGAATCGTAACCGGTGGCCAGCCAACCAAGCAGTATAATGATGCTGAAATGGCCTACCCACACGAAGCCTCCGACATTAATATCATTACGGCAAATGTGATTCTCAAGGGCACTAAGACTGATGATAACTATGGCGAGATTCCATATGGTTTTCAGCCTTACATCATCAAGGAAATTCATACCAGTGATAACAAGGTTGTTAAAATCGGCTTTATCGGCATTGAGACGACCGATTTGCAGATTCTGACACTCTATGACAACTACAAGGATTATGAGATTCTTGATGAAGCCGAAACCATTGCTCATTATGAAAAGATTCTGCGCAATCAAGGCGTCAATGCGATCGTTGTCTTGGCACATACTGGGGTAGAGACCAAGAATGGTGAAACCAAGGGCACGGCGGTTGATATTATCCAAAAGCTCTACCAGATCGATCCTGACAATTCTGTCGACATCTACCTGGCTGGGCACTCTCATCAGTATGCCAATGCCACGGTTGGTTCAGTCAAACTGGTGCAGGCCATCTACACCGGCAAGGCTTATGATGACATCATTGGTTATATCAATCCGGCGACTAACGACTTTGCGCCTGACAGCATCGTCTCACATGTCTTCCCGGTCCTTTCAGAAAAAGACAATCCGGCTGCCGTCAGCGACCCAACCGTTGTGGGAATTGTTGAAGATGCTACCAAGCGAGTGGCGCCAGTCATCAACCAAAAGATTGGGGAGGCAGCAACGCCAGAAACGATCACCGGCCGTTTGCATAATACGCCAACTCGGGAAAACCAGGCTGGTGAGCTGGTAGTTGATGGACAGTTGGCCGAAGCCAGAAAACTGGGCGTCAATGCTGACTTTGCAATGACCAATACTGGTGGGGTACGGGCGGATCTGGTAGTTGAACCGGATCGCACGATTACTTGGGGTGCTGCCCAGGCAGTTCAGCCATTTGGCAATATTTTACGGGTAGTCGAGATGACGGGGCAGCAGGTAATTGACGCCTTAAACCAGCAGTATGACGAAGATCAAAAGTATTATCTGCAGATTGCTGGTCTCAAGTACTACTACACTGACAGTGACGATCCTAACCAGCCATATCGCGTAGTGGCCGCTTATGATGAAAACGGGCAGCCGTTAGACATGAACAAGACTTATCGCGTGGTTATCAACGACTTTTTAGCTGGTGGTGGTGACGGCTTTACGGCCTTTAAGGGTACCAATCAGATTGCAGTGATTGGCGCGGATACGGAAGTCTTTATGAGCTACATTGCTGATCAAACCAATGCCGGCAATTTGATCAAGGCGCCAGTTACTGATCGCAAAAACTACCTGACGCCGGCAGAAGCTGAAGCCTTGCTGCATCCTGTTGTGCCGGATACGCCAGCGAACAGCGAAACTGGTCAGACTGATACCGAAAATAATGGTAATACTAATGGTTCAGCAGCTGATGCAAAGCAGAGCCAGGAAATTGCGGTCGACAATTCGGCAGCTCCGCAATTAAAAATTGTTAATGGTCAGGATCAGACAGCTCCAGTTGCGGTCGCGGTTAAGTCAACCGAACAAAAAGCCAGCCAGACCGCGCTGCCACAAACCGGCAATGACGAAAAATCGGCCTTGGCATTGCTTGGGACGGCGCTGATCGGGCTGTCAGGCATGTTTGTAATTCGTCGTCGGCCACGGCGGCAAAAATAGCCTGGTCAATCGGATATGAATTTAGGGTCGAATAGCGAAAAGATTCAAAGCGGTTCGTCAACCATCATCGACTAAAGTCACGAGATTTCCGGCTAGACATAATGATGATGTGAATGGCTTGATTAGTATGTCGGTCCTAGGTTTAGTGAACCGACTGCTTTTTAAACTAAAAAATATTAGATAGCGTTATACAGAGCTTTTAACGGTTTTGCATAACGCTATTTTTTTGAAATACTAGATTTTTTTAAAATATGCAAATTCTTAATTTTATTAACTTATTAGCTTGTTTTATTTATTTTATTAAGAAAAAATTAAATGGCTGGTCACAGTTGAAAAGGCAAAATAAATTTGTTGATAAACTGTGAATATAAGGATGGTTGACAAGTCCGGTCAATTCCAATAGCATGAAAGTTACTCTAATCATTTTATAATGGTCAATTTAAAAATTTAAGTCACTGGCTAAAGGGGGGATGTTCAGTGACCAGTTATCAGATTATCTCAGTTGGTGATCAGGCTTTAGCCATTGAGTTTGCCAATCGGATCGATCCAGTTGTCAATCGGCACTTGCAACAGATTGGGCGTTATATCTTAAAGCAGCATTTATCGGCAGTCAAAACGATTATTCCAGCCTATCGGACGCTGACCGTAACCTTTGATGGTGGCCAGACCGGCTTTGAAGAACTAAAAGATCAGCTTGAGCCGTTAATTGAAAAATCGATGAACGCACCACTGCCGCCATCTAAGACCTGGCTGATCCCAGTCTGCTATGGCGGCAAGTATGGTCCTGATTTGGAGGATGTTGCGCGTTTTGCTGGGCTAAGCACGGCGGATGTCATTAAAGAGCATACCGCCCAGTCTTATCTGATCTACTTTTTGGGCTTTTTACCCGGTTTTGCCTACATGGGCAGCGTCGACCAAAAGATTGCCATGCCCCGTCTAGAACAGCCACGCTTGGAGATTCCGGCGGGCAGCGTTGGGATTGCTGGTGAGCAGACCGGGTTTTATCCAGTCGCTTCACCAGGCGGCTGGCGCATTATTGGGCAGACGCCGCTTAAGCTTTATGACGAAAAAAATCCCGCTAGTTTTTATCATGCTGGTGACAGTGTTAAGTTCTTTGCCGTTGACGAAGAGAAGTTTCAAAAGATCCAGCTGGCTGATCGGCTTGGCAAGTATCAAGTAAAGGCGGTGACATCAGATGCCGATGATTAATGTAATTGAACCAGGACTGCAGACCACTGTACAGGATCTGGGGCGGCCAATGCATCAGATTAATGGTTTTCCGGCTTCTGGGGCAATGGATCAGACCGCTTTGCAGGTTGCTAATTTGTTGGTAGGCAACTCGCCGTATGCCGCTGCTTTAGAGTTTTCACTGACTGGGCCGACATTGCGTTTTATGGCGACGACGTTCATTGCCTTAACCGGAGCTGAATTTAATGCTCAGCTTAATGGTCAGCCAGTCAAAGGATATCGCTGCCTGCAAGTGCATACTGGCGATATATTGAAAATCGGACCCGCAATCAGAGGACGGATTGGCTATCTGGCAGTGGCGGGCGGTCTGCATTTGCCATTAGTACTTGACAGTCGTTCAACCACGCTGCGTTTAAAACTGGGCGGTATGGATGGACGAGCGTTAGTCAGTGGCGATCGCTTGCCAATCGAATCTAAGCCTACTTTAGTCAGTTATTATCATCGACACGCACCAATGCCGGAATTGCCTGATTTGAAAACACCAGTTAAGATTCGCGTCTTAAAAGGACCACAGTGGGAAAAGTTTGATGAAAAAGATCATGAGCGATTTTTGTCTGGAACGTATACGGTGACGAATCAATCTGATCGAATGGGTTACCGGTTAAAAGGCGATGCCATGCAGACCAAACAGGAAAGCATGTTATCGGCAGCCACGGTAATGGGTGGTTTACAGGTGCCAGCCAATGGTGAACCAATTGTTTTAATGGCTGATCGACAAACGACTGGCGGCTATCCACTATTGGCAGTCGTGGCGACAGCTGACTTGTCTAAACTGGTGCAGTGTCGTCCAAAACAGCAGATTAAATTCGAACTGATCGAGCTGAATGCAGCCCAAGAACTGTTAAAACAGCAGCAGCAAAATTTAAAAGAGCTGCGACATCGCATCAAAATGGCGCGCTACCAGATGCCATATGGAATTACGCGAGAGGCCAGCCAGCGCATTCAACGACTTTTTAAGGAGTGATAGATTTGGATACCAAAAATATTGAAGAATTGATCAATCTGCTCAAGGAAAACGATCTAACTGAACTGGAATATGAAAAAGATGACGAGCATATCCGCATTAAACGTGCCAATAGCGAATCGTATGCGCAGCCGGTCAGTGTCAGTCCACAGCATAGCAATCCCAGCCATCACATCATGGCCCCGAAAGAAGTCGTTACCAGCAGCAATACGATCAACGCGCCAACGATCGGTGTGTTTTATACGGCTAAATCACCACAGGATCCTCCATACGTCAAGCCAGGCGACCATATTAAGCAAGGCGATGTCGTTGGGGTGATTGAAGCCATGAAGGTCTTTACCAATGTGGTTGCTGATCGTGACGGCATCGTTGAAAAGGTTTTGGTAAATAATGAAGAGGGGGTTGAATATGACCAGCCGCTTATTCAAATTAAATAATTCCGTTAGTAAATGGCCCTTTCATAAGGTGCTGGTAGCCAATCGCGGTGAAATTGCGGTTCGGATCATTCGTACCTGCCGAGTATTGGGACTGGCGACGGTGGCCGTTTATTCCGAAACCGATGCCAAATCGCTGGCCGTTCAGCTTGCAGATCAGGCAGTCTGCATTGGTCCCGACAACGTTAATGCCAGTTACCTCAACATTGCAGCCATCATCTCAGCGGCCCAGCTGACTGGCGCTGATGCCATTCATCCTGGTTATGGCTTTTTGTCAGAAAGTCCTGAATTTGCAGATGCCTGTCTGGAAAACGGGATTAAATTGATTGGTCCAAGTGGTGATGTAATGCGACTGCTAGGCGATAAGGAACAGGCGCGTATGACGGTGGCTAAAGCTGGTCTGCCGGTCGTCAAAGGTAGCAGTACAACGATTGACAATTTGGCTGATGCTTTGGACCAAGCTCAAGAGATCGGTTACCCAATTATGGTTAAAGCTAGTGCAGGTGGCGGCGGAAAAGGCATGCGGATCGTCAATTCACCTAAAGAAATGGCGGCTAAGTTTACGGTCGCCCAAGATGAAGCCAAAGCCGCGTTTGGCAGCGGTCAGATGTATCTGGAACAGTATCTGGCCAATCCGCGGCATATTGAGGTGCAGATTGCTGCCGATCGTTACGGCAATGCGATTGCGTTGGGTGAACGGGACTGTACGATTCAAGCACGCCATCAAAAAGTTATGGAAGAAGCACCGGCTGTGGTAGTGCCCGCGCGAATTCGTGATGAGATGCTGCGGCGCTCAGCAGATGCGGTTGCCCAATTGAATTACGAGGGCGTCGGGACGATCGAGTTTTTGTATAACCATGATGGCTCTTATTACTTCATGGAGATGAATACCCGGATCCAAGTCGAGCATCCGATTACCGAAATGATTACCAATGTGGATTTGGTTGAGCTGCAGCTGCGACTGGCGGCTGGTGCGGAATTAGAGCCGCAGTTGGTTGTCACGCACGGTTTTGCTTTAGAATGTCGCATCAATGCCATGACCCCTGGTAAGATTACTGGTTTGCATTTGCCAGGCGGCCAGGGCGTCCGTGTGGATACGGCGATCTATCAAGGCTATGTCGTACCCAACAGCTATGATGGAATGATCGCTAAAATTATTGTTTATGGTGATCGACGTCAGCGGGTTCTCCAACAAATGCAGGCCATCATTGATGAAACCGTGATTACTGGAATTCAGACCAATCTTGGATTATTGGCTCAGATTTTAAAAGAGCCATCATTCCAACGCTTAACAGCTACGGTCAACTGGTTGGATGACTTGCAGAAGCAGAAACATTAGCTAAGGTATTTAAGAAAGGGGCTGCAAAATGAAAGTTGATTTGAACAGTGATCTGGGTGAAAGCTTTGGTCATTATGTCCTGGGAAATGATGAACAGATTCTGCCGCTGATTACTGCGGCCAACGTTGCCTGTGGGTTTCATGCTGGTGATCCCAACGTTATGGCTCAAACGGTAGCAATTGCTGAAAAAAATGGCGTGGCTATCGGTGCCCATCCCAGTTATCCAGACCGGATTGGCTTTGGTCGTCGGCACATGGACATGCAGCTGGAAAACGTGGAGAACATGATTACCTATCAAGTTGCGGCACTGCAGGGATTTGTCAAGGGACACCGTCTGCATCATGTGAAACCGCATGGTGCGCTTTACAATGCCGCGGCTAAGAGTCTGCCATTGGCACTGGCAATTTGTCGCGGGATTAAGCGCGTTGATCCTGAATTGCCAATTTATGGGCTGGCTGGCAGTCAATTGATTACGGCAGCTCGTGAAATTGGTTTGCCTTATGCCAGCGAGGTGTTTGCTGATCGGGCTTATCAGGCTGATGGGACGCTGGTGCCTCGGGTCAAGCCGCATGCAGTGCTGCATGATCCGCAAGAAGTTGCCAAACGTGCGGTCCATATGATTCAAGATCAGGCCGTTACTGCAATTACAGGTGAGCACGTTGAGCTGCAAGTCGATACGATTTGCGTTCATGGTGACAATGAAGAAGCGTTGGCAATCGTACGGGCGCTGCGCTCAGCACTTAAAGATGCAGCAATTGAAATCGCACCTTTTGATCCCCACCATGCTTGATTTTGTAACTAACGACAGACTACATAAGGGAGGAAGATGTCTATGCAAAAGCACAATAAGAATGGCGCCTCTGAGCTGCCGGTTTCTCATGACAACAAACTGCGAGCGGCTGCGATCGGTGGGGCGTTCTTAATGGCCATGTCAGCAGTCGGTCCTGGCTTTTTGACCCAGACGGCTACCTTTACTGGACAATTAGGCGCTGATTTTGGTTTTGCTATTTTAATTTGTATTCTGGTTGATATTGTCGTACAGCTGAATATTTGGCGGATTATCGTCGTTGCCGGCAAACGGGCCCAAGTTGTTGCCAATGACGTTTTTCCTGGTCTGGGCTATCTGCTGAGTGCGTTGGTGGCAATTGGCGGCTTGTTCTTCAATATTGGCAACGTCGGCGGGGCTGGCTTAGGGCTTAATGTTTTGTTTGGCATCTCGCCGCAAGCCGGGGCGGTGTTGATCGGCATTTTTTCAATTATTGTCTTGGTAATTAAAGATGCTCTTAAAGCCGTTGATCGGACGGTTCAGGTACTGGCGGCCATCATTGTTCTGGTTTTGATCTACATTCTGTGCGTTATGAAGGTGCCTTACCAAACCGCGGTCGTTCATACGTTTAAGCCAACCCATATTGACTTTTACTCGATTTTGACGATCGTTGGCGGAACCGTTGGGGGCTACATCTCGTTTGCCGGTGGTCATCGTCTGTTGGCGGGCGGTGCCAGTGGTCAAAAAGACATCAAGTACGTTAATGAAGGTGCCCTGACGGGGATCGGGCTGGCATCAGTCGTGCGGGTAATGCTCTTCTTAGCTGGTCTGGCAGTGGTTACAGCTGGCTACAAGCTCGATCCGGCCAACCCCGCGGCTTCGATTTTTAAATACGCGGCCGGTAATTTTGGCTACAAGTTCTTTGGCCTGGTGTTGATCGCGGCCGGACTGTCTTCTGTCCTAGGCTCAACGTTTACCTCGGTCTCATTTCTGGACTATGCCGTCAGCAAGAAGGGCAATGCCAAGTTTGATCAGTTCCGCAGCTGGATTACGATCGGATTTATCGTTTTTGCCACGGCAATCTTCTATTTCATCGGTCAGCCAGCCAAGGTCCTGGTTGTGGTTGGCGCGCTGAACGGCTTTATCCTGCCAATCGCCTTGGGTATTCTGCTGGTTGCCGCGCACAAGTCCAAGATCATGGGGAGCGATTATCATCATCCTGCTTGGCTGACTTGGACGGGCTGGATCGTGGTTGCCTTCATGGCCTACTCCAGCATTGCCGCGGTTATGAAGCTGCTTTAAGATAATTTATGACTGATGTGCTTAACCGTGCATCAGTCTTTTTATGCCAAAAAAAGTATAACGTTATACATCTTTTAAACACGGGTTTGGAAACGATTGCTAAAACGTTACGAAACATGTTATCATGGAACGGTAAGATATCAGATGGTTTATTTTCAAGGAGGGGATAACAATGAAGAAAACTCGCATGATGGTGTTTAGTCTGGTACTGTTTGGTCTGCTGCTGGTGACGGTACCCGCGAAGGCAGCCAGCATCGATGCTACGGAAAGCACTGCTTCAGCGTTATCCTCTTTAGCCAGTCTGCCAGTCGCGACGGCCGTTGATGATGGCTGGGCCGTTTTAGGAGCGTTGGTGGTTGCTTTGCCAGGTGCATTCTATTTTGGCAAGAAAACCGACGAGAAGAATCGTCAAAATGCCAAATCAGGCCAATCAAACCAGCTGCTGCTTAACTATCGTGGTCAACAAGGCACGGTTGAGCAAATGAGCGGCAAGCAGGGACTCTTTGGCCATATCGTTGGCGTTCGTCACTTGGTATTATATGAAGGTCGCGATTTTGAAGAGCTGGAAAATGATTTTCACGAAGCGGTCGATGAATATCTGGCTAAATATTAAAAAACCGAGCACGGTCGTTAAAAGCGGCGGTGCTCTTTTATTACGTTGATTATTAGAGTATAATGAGAAAATGTTATCAATTTATAGGGAGTGGCATTTTGGCAAAGCGAGAATCAATCTATACCAAAGACGTGATTTTAGTCATGATTGCGTCTTTTTGCTTTATGTTCAGCAACATGTACTGTAATCCGCTGATTAATGGCTATGCGCAAAAACTGGGAGCCAGTAGCACGTTTGCCGGCGTGATCGCGGGGATGATGAGTCTGGTGGCAATGTTTCTCAGACCAATTGCTGGTAATCTGACGGATCGAATCTCAAAGTATCGACTGGCTTCTTGGGGCGGCCTGCTGAGTTTTATTGGTGTGACTGGCTATATTTTTGTACCCAACAGTGGTCTGCTGATGTTGTTTCGCTTGATCAATGGGACAGGGTACGTTTTGTGCACCGTCTGCATGACGACTTGGCTGGCCAGCTTGGTTCCATTGTCGCATGTTGGTGAGGCGATGGGACTGTATGGAATCATGAATGCACTGGCAATGGCGTTTGCACCGGCAGTCTCCATTAATCTGTATCATGTAATCGGCTACCGGCCTGCCATTATCGTCTCGGCCGCGGCGGCGCTTTTGGTTGCGGTAATCGTTCAGTTTGTGAGTGATCGTTCCGTGCCGGTAAAGAAATTACGCTCAAATGGGTCTGGTCGAATTAAGATCATTCAAAAAAGTGCGCTGCCAGTTGCGGCCATGACGGCTCTGTTTGCGATTCCTTACTTTGCCACGCAGGCTGATATCGTGACCTATGTTGAACAGCGTCACTTAACGGTTGCCGTGGGCGCGTACTTTATGATCTATGCGGCTGTTTTGCTGGTAATCCGGCTTTGTCTGCGCACTAAATTCGACACGGTTCGTTTCGGTAAATGGCTGATCGTCAGTTTGTTGGCCAATGTTTTTTATTTGATCATGCTGTCAATTATGAAAACCAATTTGGAAATGGCTTTGGCGGCCGCTGGCATGGCAATGGGATATGGCATCATCTACTCAGTCTGCCAATCAACGGCCCTGATGCTGGCGCCACAAGGAGAACAGGGACTTGCCAGTTCAACGTTTTTCCTGGGCGTTGACATTGGGATGACGCTGGGACCGGTTTTAGGGGGCTTGATTGACCAGTATCTGCCGCTTAAAGCTTTTTATCCGGTCATGCTGATCATCGTGCCAATCATTTTCTTGATCTATTTGGGAGATCGCAAAGAGTTGAACGGCGCGGTCGCAAAACATTAAAAAAACGCTGGGTTGTCGGATGCAATCCAGCGTTTTACATATCTGTTGCTTAATTATCAGCCAGGTCAGCCCAGGTCTGGTGAGTATAAGCCATTTGCCAAAAGCCCAGCTCATAGCTGCTGCTGCGCAAAAAGGCCGTCATCATCTGTTGTTTGACGGTTTCATTGCTGTTGGCGGCCAGTTCATTTACCAAGCCGACCAGCTGTTGGGTACTGGTATCAAAGCCGACTGTCTGATAGCTATCAAAAAATGCTTGGTAGACGGGAACGGGACTGGTCTGATCTTTCCAGTAGTCGGCAATCTCATCATAAAGCCAGTAGCAGGGTAAAAGAGCGGTCACGGCAGCAGCGGGATCAACGCTCAGCTGATGCTCCATATGGGTGATGTAAGCGTAGTTGTTAGGAGCGATGGGAGCTTGCTGAATCTCTGCTGGGCTGAGCTTGAGCTGTTGCAGCATAGGACTGCGCTGAACGTCTTCTCCGGAACCATTGGCCAGCTTTAAGAGCAGTGCGCCCTGTGATTGAGGAAGCAGGGCGGCGGTTCTTTCATGCAGCTTTTCAAACGCGGTTAGGTATTTGGTATCCTGCGTCAGATAATAGCGAAAGGTTGCCAATGGCAGTTTACCGCTGGCCAGTTCAGTGATAAATGGATGGTGAATGCTTTTTTGCCAGAGTGGTGCAGCTGCTTGATGCAGTTTTTCAGAAAATTTAGTGGTTTTTGAGTCGTTCATAAAAATTTCACCTGGTTGATTTAGTATAAAGAATTGATATGCTGAACGGTTTTTTGAATGTCAGCGCTTTGCAGAATCATTGAGATCATTGAAAGGCCAGCGACTCCGGCAGCAAGCGTCTGGGCCATGTTAGCTTCGGTAATGCCGCCAATGGCCACGATTGGATGGGTGCTTATCGTGACCAGCTCATGCAGTTTTTCAAGTCCCATCGCTGGATCAGCATCATTTTTGGAGCTGGTTGGAAAAATCGGTCCACTGCCGACATAGGCCACCGGCAATTGGTTGGCGTGCTCGATCTGTGCTGGCTGATTGCATGAATAGCCGACAAACATAGTGTTGCCAACCGCGTCTAAGACCTGTTCGACACGCTGATCCTTTTGACCAACGTGGATGCCGTCAGCGTTGATTACCTGGGCCAATTCAACGTCATCATCAACGATCAGCGGAATATGGTGTTGATCGGCCAGTCTACGCAGTTTCAATCCCAGCTGTACGCGCTGTTTTTGGCTGAGTTGGCTGGTGCCTTTTTCGCGATACTGAAAGGCGGTAATGCCGCTGTCCATTGCGATTGATACGTCGTTTAGAAACCGTTTTGGATCGTGATTGACGTCTTGGGTGCCGCCAATCAAATAGCAGTGAAGCATTTCTTCTCTAAATTGCATACTGCCCTCCTAGACGGCCCAGTGATTCAAAGGACCATGCCCGTGACCAACCTGGATGCCATCACGAATCGTGGCTTCCACGTAGGCCTTGCCAATGCGAATCGCGTTTTCCATTGATACGCCCTTAGCCAGCTCGGCGGTAATGCAGGCTGAGATCGTATCACCAGTCCCGTGCGTGCGTTTGGTGTCGATCCGAGGCGAGCTCATCCAAAAGCTGGATCCATCAGCCAGCAATACAAAATCACTGGCCTGTTTTTGATCGTTAAAATGACCGCCCTTAACCAAGACGTTCTTGGCGCCTAAAGCCTGCAGCCGCTGCCCAGCTTTTTTCATATCGGCGTTGTTCTCGATCGTCATTTCAGCCAGTGCCTCTGCTTCCGGCAGGTTGGGCGTTACTAGATCGGCGAGGGGAAGCAGCTTGGTCCTGACCGTGCTGATCGCCTCATCGGTCAACAGATGCGCGCCGCCTTTGGCAATCATGACTGGATCAACTACCAGTGGTCCAAAATCGGATTGTCTAAGATTGGCGACGACGGTTTCAACGGTTTCAGTATCAGCCAGCATGCCGGTTTTGCAGGCGCGAATTTTTAAATCGGCTTTTAATGAAGCGAACTGTTCATCAATGATTTTTTTAGGCAGCGGCATGGCGTCTTGAACGCCTAGCGTGTTTTGTGCCGTAATGGCGACTAAAACAGTCGTGGCAAAAACATGCCGCATCTGCATGGTTTTTAGATCTGCCTGCATGCCTGCGCCGCCACCTGAATCAGAGCCAGCAATCGAAAGGGCTTGTGGAAATTCATTAATCATCTTTAGTCTTCTTTCTGTAATTCGGTTTGCCAGGCTGCAATCAATTGATCATCGGCTTGGTAAAGATTGTCCAAAAACATGTCATACCAGCGGCTTGGCAGCTGGGTCTTGTTAGCAGCGGCCTGGCCGGCTAAGGCAAAGACCTCGCAAGCCGTGGCGGCCGCTTCCAAAACACTGCCGCCCAGACCGATAAAGGCCGCAATAATACTGGAAAGCATGTCGCCAGTTCCCACATGAACGGCAAACAGCGGCGAGCCAAACGGAACCTTGATGACTTTTTGACCATCAGTAATGATATCTACGGCTCCAGTCATCGCAACGACGGTTTGATATTTTTGAGCACATTTCTGCGCAATGGCGGTCAGATCACCATCCCCAGATCCCGCGTCGATGCCATGGCTTTGCCAGTCAATCCCAGCTAACGCAGCAATTTCGCCGGCATTTCCGCGGATGCAGGCAAAGTGATACTTGCTCAAAAGCTCGTTGGCAACCTGAGTACGATAGGCGCTGCCGGCACAGGCAACCGGGTCAAAAACGGCTGGGACCTCTAAAAACTGCGTGGCATCCATAACCGCCAGCATCTCTTTTCTTTGTGCGGCTTCAACGGTTCCCAGATTAATCGTGACGGCCTGGGCAATCTTAACCATGTTTTCGGCTTCTTCGGGCGCTTTGGACATGATTGGCGAAGCGCCTAAAACGTTTAAGCCATTGGCAACGTCAGCGGGCGTAACCATGTTGGCAACCGTTAAGACGACCGGATTTTGTTTGCGCAGCTGTGCAATCAGACTCATATGAATTCCTCCTTTGATTGGCTGAAATAAAAAATCCGCGAACTCGTTAAAACGCTCGCGGATCTGGTTGATTCCAATTCAAAAAAGAAGCACTTTCCTTCGCAAGCATCGACTTAACAGGTTCAAAGAGTTTACGCGTCACTGCGCGTGTCTCAGTCCAGAACATGGACTCCCCTAGTGCGGAAAAATATTCAACTTAGTTTTTAGTATAGCAGAAAATTCAAATTTAAAAAGACTTAATTCATTCAATTAAGCTGGGATGCTCAATTTCAATCAATAAAGTCGTTTGCTATGCAATTCTGTTTTTGAAAACTTATCAAGTAGTCAATTCAGTGATAGATTAATTATAATTATATTAAAAAGGGGGGATGGATATGCCAAATCATCAAGCAGGTAAAATCAGCTTTGCCTCGGTGTTTTTGTTCGGGATCAACAGCATGGTCGGGTCCGGCATCTTTTTATTGCCTGGCGTGCTGTTTCAAGATGCCGGCAACTGGAGCCTGGCCTTGATTCTGCTGGCGGCATTGTCAGTCTTGGCAATGGCCTATTGTTATGCCGAGATGGCGCATCACTTTTCGGGGAATGGCGCGGGCTGGTATTATACCTACAAAGAGTTTGGCCGATTTTGGGGCTTTGAGATCGGGCTGTTTACCTGGCTGCAGGGCGCCGCGGCGATTGCTACCGAGATCGCGGCTTTTTTACGCGGGCTGCGACCATGGCTGCCAAGATTAAGTGAGATTACGGTCTATTGCTGGGCCGGATTGGGAATGATTCTGATTTTACTGACGATCCGGTTACTGGGTAAAAAGGCGTCAACCTGGGCCAATAACTTTTCAACGGTCTTGAAGCTGGCAGTTTTGGGATTGTTTGTCGTGCTGGGGATTTTTTACGTCAAGCCGGGCAACTTTAATGCTTCGGTCCATAATTCGCTTAGTGACTTTGATCATGCATTTATGCTGATCTTCTTTATGTTTCCAGGATTTTCGTTTCTGCCGGTACAGGCATCGTCCATTCACAATTCCAAAAAGAACCTGCCAAAGCTTTTGATTGGCGTGGTCATTAGCGTTACGGTCATCTATGTGGTTACCATGAGCGTGGATGCTTGGCAATCGAATCGACAACGTGGACGCACCGCTGGCTTGGGCGTTTGGTCAGCAGTTTGGCAAGCTGGGCGAGGCCGTGATTATGATCGGCATGTTAGGATCGATTGCCGGCGTGGCGATCTCAATGTTTTACAGTACGCCATACGTGGTCTCATCGCTGGCAAATGAAAAGGCGCTGCTGCCTAAGTTTATCGGCATTAAGACTAAAAATGGCGTTCCATACGTGGCTACGCTTTTAACGGCCGGCATCGTTTTGATTTTGGTAATGACAGGAGATTATCTGGCGCTGATTCCCTGTAGCATCATGATTGCCGTCGTTCAGTACGCATTCGTGGCGATGGCAACCATCAAGCTTGAATTCGCGGATTTAAAGCGGCGGCATGCACAAGGCAAGATTGACCATATTGATATTTATGAAATGGTGCTAGCCGTGATAGCGTTGCTTTGTTGTTTGTTTTTGGCCCGTTTTGTAACTCCCTTGGCAATCGAGATCACGGCTGGCATTGCATTGATCGGAGTGGTCAGCTATCTGGGACAGCTGATTAAGCGGCCGCCAGCTGGAAATTAACCAAAGACAGCGCTTTCCATCCGCGTTATAATCGGATTAGATGATTTAGAAGCGGAGGGATTTTTAATGACGGAAATCAATTCATACGTGGATTTAAAATGGCTGCCGGTCGTTGAAAAGTTTCGCCATGAAGCTAAAATAAATGACGACGCGCGTGATGCCGGGCTGAATCCGTACCCAGAAAACGTTGATCGCTTTGACAACATTCGCTATGGTGATCATGGTGATGACAACCTGCTCGATTTGTATCGGCCGCATCGCCATCAAGGAAAACTGCCGGTGATCGTACACGTGCATGGCGGCGGTTATGTCTATGGTACCAAAGAAACCTATCAATTCTATGGACTGGCAATGGCGCGGATGGGTTTTGCGTTTATCAACTTTAACTATCGCAAGGCGCCAGAAGTTGAATACCCAAGCGAGCTGCGGGAAACCAACCAAGTCTTTCACTGGCTGGTGCAGCACGCCGACAAGTATGATCTGGATATGAACAACGTCTTCATTGCTGGCGACAGTGCCGGTGCGCAGATGGCAGAACAATATCTGGTCATGTATACCAATCCAGAATACGCGCAGCTGCTGGAAATGCAGATGCCGGATTTAAAATTGAAAGCTGGTCTGCTCAACTGCGGCTGCTACTTTCTAGAACGGCAGCTGGCTCAGCCAAGCGTTCTGGATGCCTATTTTACAGGACATGCCCGTTCGCTGCATCCACATGATCTGAAAGTAGAAGACTATATTACCAAGGACTTTTTGCCGGTCTTTGTTATGACTGCCAACCAAGACTTTTTGCATGATACGGCCGTCCGCTTTGATCAGTATCTGCTTGATCGAAAAATTCCGCATGAGTTTAGAAGCTATGGCGATTCTCAACATCCCCGCGGTCATGTTTTCCATGTCAACCAAAAGGATCCCGAAATCGCGGCCCGCTGCAATGCTGATGAGATCGATTTTTTGCGACGTTTTATCGATTAGTGTCAAATGTTTGCTTAAAAATCGGTGAAGAAATGCCTAATGTTGAAATTAAATCTTCGGCTCAAAGTTTGGGTCGGGGATTTTTTGATGTTTGCTGCGGGTGGCTAATTAACCTATAATGAAAAATAGTCTATCAATGGGGGAATGAGAATGGATCATCAGCCAGACATGCGAGACTGGTCGTTTGCCAAGCGGGCGTTAGCTGAGATTCAGCAGGCCAAGCGCAAAAAGTGGTACAGCTTTTGGGTGCAAGTTGAGCTGCCAGATGGCAAAAAACACTGGTATCAATTGCCCAGAGACGTTCAGTATGCAATGCGGCAGCACGAAAAAAAGCATCGTCAAGACTGGTTTTTGATCATTAAAGGGGCTTTGATCAACGTACCGGTTTCGGCGTATGATGAGCATGGCAATGTTGAGTTGATGACTGGCGTGATTCGTCGAGCCGAGCGTCGCCACCAGCATACGTTTGATCCAGCGCAGATCACACGCAGTCAATTTGTTCAACCGCGCTACAGCTGGTGGGGGATCAGCAATCAAAAAGAAATGATCGTCTATCTGCAGCATGACCATAATCAAGGTAATCGTGAACAAATCAAACGCGATGTCAAAATCATCAATCGTAACTGGCAAAGAGCACGCTGGCAGGCGCCTGGCCGCTTGATGCTCAAGTACAGTCTGGCGGTCAGCTGCCTGGTGATGCTGTGCAGCTGGTCGATCCTGTGCATATTGCTGTTGGGCGGTGGACTGATCGGGCTGATCTTTTCGCTTTGGCTGAACTGGTATCTCAGGCCAATCGAGTAACCGATCGCCAAAAACAAGGCATGGCTTGGTACTGTGCGCATTCGAATCGTTTAGAATAGCAAATGACGCTGGATCAAGGCTTGACCCAGCGTCATTTTTTAATTGAACCGCGATTTTGAGGCTTTCAGGCTATTTGTAGTTATTCAGCGCGTTTTGTAGCTCGGTTTTAATCTGGTCAACCAGAGCAGTCGGTTCCAGGATCTTGACTTGTGAGCCAGCACTGAGCAACCAGATCAAAGCACCTTGAATATTGGCCACGTGGGCTTCAATGACGACGTTTTCCTCATCGGCAGCCAGCTTGATTAAAGTCGAATGATTCCTGTTTTCTGGCGTCATAGATCGGCGCAGTAAGGTCATTTTCGTGATAGACCTTGGCCGCATAGGGAAATTTGTCGAGTGATGGCTCGATGATGCGGCGCGCACAGCGGAACACAATTTTTTCAACCGTTCCGTTCATGCTGCCAAACATGTTGGCCAGACTGTTGATGTTGGCGCTACGGCTGGTTTCAATTGCATCGGGATCACAGTCGATCGGCAGGCTGGTTAAACTGGCCTTTTGAATGCGGTCGATCCGGTAGTTGCGAATGTTGTTAGCTTTTTCCGGCACGTTGTATAAAATTGCGCGCAGATAAAAGTAATGATCGTTAAAGTCGATGCTTAATGGATCCAATTCGCGCTGAGCAATCTGACCATGCGCGTCTTGGTAGACGATTTTTAAGACGTGCTGATCCGACAAGGCATGACAGATCGTCTCAGAAATATTGACGTCAACCAGCGATTGAACGGGTTGGTACTCATCGCGGCTAGGTTTTAAAAGCACCTTGAAAAGCTCATCTTTATTGACGACCTTAAATGGGGCCATCAATCCCTTGATAACCGCGGAAAGGTCGGCTTTGCTGAAGGCCCGGCTGGCAATGATGATCTTGGCGATAATCAAGGTGCGGCGGAAATCGATCGTCTTAGGTGCCGTGTTTAACCGAAAAATCCGATCATGATCATTGAACGACTGGACGGTGATTTCCATTGGGGCCAGCCATTGCTTGATTTTATTGAAGTTCTTGTTGATGGCATCTGATTTGACATTGGCTACGGCTTCGATCTCGCTGCTGGTTACCATCCCTTCCGTCAGCAGTTTGATCAGCATAAAGCGTGCGGCTTTTCCTTTCGTATCAGCCATTGAAAACTCCCCCTTAATGTAAGCAAAAATATTATAGCAAATGAGGAGCTGCCGGGTTAATCACCTGATGATCGAACGAATTGATTGATGAGAGTTGAATTAATGAATTGCTAATACTTTTCAAAGATGCTATCTTGCCAGGCGATCATTATTTGGTGCAGGCTGTAGCTGCATTTCAAAATGCTGACTGTTGATCAGTTCCACACTCGTCAATAGCAATTATCCGCGTTTGACATTAACTTATTTTAATAAATTAAACTAATTAATTTTAATTTAAATTAAAAAATATATTGACATTCTAATTTAATTATCATAAACTAACACCATTAAATCTTGACCAGGCTTAAAACAGAAAGGAGCCGTTTAAAATGGAATTTCAATTAAAAGTTCAATTTAATCAACAAACGGCTCTCAAAAAACAAGCCCTGCTGATGCTGTCAATCAAGGACCCGATTATTATTCAGTGCTGACTGAAAATAATTTGGCCCTTCTTTAGCTTGGCTGGGGGCCTCAAATGAAGCTCTCATTCAAAGCGAATGGGAGCTTTTATTTTGCAGGTCATAGGTTTGCTAAACGATACGACATAAGATACATGAAAGAGGGAATCTACCATGATGTTTTCACAATGTGGACCACAACGTTTTATTTCTACCAATGATGCCTATGACTACCTGCCAACCTATTTTGAGGAAGGCGGCATCAAGAAGGTGCTGTTCCTGCATGGTGAAAAGTCATGGGCCGCGGCTAAGCCTTACATGCCAGAGATGCCAGCCAGCGTAGCAATCATTGACGTGCCCTTCAATGGCGAGTGCTCCTATGAAGAAATTGCGCGCGTCAAGGAGATCGCAACGGAAAACCAGGTTGATATGGTAATCGGTCTGGGCGGCGGCAAGTGTCTGGATACGGTCAAAAGTGTTACACAGGGAACCAACTTTAAGCTGGGCCTGATTCCAACCTTGGCCAGCAACTGCGCGCCATGGTCGGCTTTAAGCGTGCACTACCATGAAAACGGCGAGCATATCAATCACGAGATCTATCATGAAACGGCCGACATTATGCTGCTTAATCCTCAGGTAATCGTTAACTCGCCAATCAACTATTTTGTTGCGGGAATTGGCGATACGCTAGCCAAGTACTACGAATCCGAGATGATTTTTGAAAACATGCAGCCAGAACAGTTCAATACGCAGCTGACGATCTCGCGGGCAATGGCTCAGGCCTGCCGCGACGATCTGCTGGAAAACTCGGAACAGGCAATTGCTGACATGAAGAAGGGTGAGGTGACGCCGGTCTTTCGTAAGGTGGTTGAGACGGTGATCGTAACTTCCGGCCTGGTTGGCGGCTGGGGCGACTACTTTGCACGGGCAACCGGTGCTCATTCAGTTCATGATGCTTTGACCGTCTTTCCAGAAACCAGTGATTCGCTGCATGGCGAACGGGTTGCTTATGGGATTCTGGTACTTTTGGCTCTTGAAAAGCGTGAGGATGAAATGGCTGAGCTTTTGCCGCTTTACCGCAGCATGGGTCTGCCAGTATGCCTTGCAGATCTGAATCTTGATGGCTCAGACCAAGACGTGGTGGTGCAGATTGCCCACGACACTTCCGCAGACGGCACGCAGATTCATTTCCTGCCAATCGATACGGGTGAACAGGCTGTTGCACGGGCGATTACCCGCGTTGAAGAAATTACGGCTAGTGAAACGGTTGCTTAAAATAAAGGATCGGCTGGCGGTACAATCGCGGCTGAAAAATAAATAAACGATGCGGCTTGATGGCGGATTTTCCGTAGTCAGGCCGTTTTTTATCTGAATCTTGAAATTAGAAAAAGCCCATCGAATAACCAGCTGAATTTTTTGATTCACCTGGATTTTCGGTGGGCTATTGTCAATGAACCGATTACGGATTTTTAGAGCTTATTTAAGATAGTCGCGGGCAATCTGTTTGTAGATGTCAATCATGCTGAGATACTGATCCAAGTCGATATACTCGTCGATCTTATGGGCCGTGGCGTTGCCGGGACCAAATACCAAAACGTCCATGTCGCGGTTGGCTTTGGTCATTTCCGAGGCATCCGTGCCAAAAGCAATGCCGCGGACATTAAAGCTGTGGCCCAAATGATCGGCGGCAGCCTTTTGCGCAATAGCGACGATTTCGGCATTACGCTCCGTCGTGACGGCAATCTTGCTGCCGAGAATCTCGATGGAAAGCTGCGCGTGATCCTGATCGTTGAGATTGGCGATGATGCGGTTTAAATGAGCGATGATTTCGTCATTGTTCGTTTCGGGGATGGTTCTAAGCTTGACGAAAAGTTCCGCATGATCAGGCACGGCATTCAGCTGCTCACCGCCATCGATCTTAGTAACTACCGGCACGGCGCGTCCTAAGACGGGATTTTCGTATTTAGCGACCAGTTCGTCAAAATATCGTTCCTGTTCCTGATAAAAATGAATCAAGGGCGTAATGGCATTAAAGCCCAGATCCGGCCGTGAGCTGTGCGCGGCTTTGCCAATCGAGTCGATGCGGTAGGTGATTGATCCTTTATGCGCGTAGGCAATATCGGCATTAGTCGGTTCGGCAAGGATTGCGGCGGTCAGATCGTCAACATAGCCGTCTTTTGCAAACCGCTGCGCCCCTTGCATGTGATTAATCTTGGAGCTTTCTTCGGCTACGGTACCCAGTAGTTCCAGCTTACCGTTTAAACCCGCGCCTTCATCTTTTAATTCGGCCATTGCAATCGCCATCGCCGCCAGACCGCCTTTCATATCGGCTGTCCCGCGTCCATACATGCGATTGTTTTCAATATGAGCACTGAATGGCGGAAATTGCCATTTGGCGGGATCCTCAGTCTTTACCACGTCTTGATGACCACAAAACGCCAAGACCTTGTCATTGTTTCCATCGCCCAGTTCAGCATAGAAATTGCTGCGGCCTTTCATGACTGGCAATAGCCGGCAGTTGACGTCATGTTCCTGCATGAATGACTGCAGAACAACGGCTAAGCGATCCTCAAAACCGCCAGCCGTGTCGATTTCAATCAGCTGTTTTAAAAAGTCGATACGTGCCTGGTTATCCATGGAAAAGACTCCTTTAAATCATTTTTAAACACCATCATAGCGCGCTGATCACCAGCTGTCTAAAAAATTTTTTAAAAAAGCAAAAGGCAACAGCGCCAACGTGTTTCGGTTTATCGATTTCCCAAATTTAACTGGAAGCGTTGACAAAACGTGAAAGCGCATTTATTATACTAGGTGTATCGATAACCTAAAGCGTTTTCAATATTATTGAAGATAAGGGAGAGTTGAAGATGAACTATCTAATTGGTGTGGACGTCGGCACGACCAGCACAAAAGCGGTCCTGTTCGATGAGAAAGCTCAGGTACTGGATTCTTATAAAGAACTGTATCAGCTTTATCGTGACGGCAATGGGATGGCGGAGCAGAATCCGGATGACCTGACCGTGGCCGTCGAAAAAGTGATTCATGACGCGGCTGATCGGGCCAAGTCATTAGGTGGTCAAGTATTGGCAGTCTCGTTTTCCAATGCCAACCAAAGCGTGATCTTACTGGATAAGAATCATCAGCGGCTGACGCGGGCGATGACCTGGGCTGATACGCGGGCGCGCGAGGTTGCGGCTAAGCTGAAGGCCACCCCGGATGGAGCCGACATCTACGCGCAAACCGGGACGCCGATTCATCCAATGTCGCCTTTGACCAAACTGATGTGGCTAAAGCAGACGCAGCCTGAAAAAATGGCAGCTGCCGCATATGTTGCTGATATCAAGTCGTATTTGTTCTGGAAACTGTTCGGCAAGTTTAGAGTCGACATCTCAACGGCCAGCTGCACTGGATTTTTCAATATGCACACGCAGGATTGGGATGATGAGATTCTGAAGCTGACGGGCATTACGCGCTCACAGCTGCCAGAGATCGTTGACGGGACGACCCAGGAAACTGGCTTGACACCGGCAGCCAAGCAGGCAACGGGGCTTGATGATGAGACGCCGTTTGTCTATGGTGCGTTTGACGGCGCGCTTTCCAATCTTGGCGTCGGGGCCACGCGGCAGGACACGGTTGCCATTACGATTGGGACTTCAGCGGCGGTGCGCGTGGCTACTGATCATCCAGTAGTCGATCCCGAACAGCGCCTGTTCTGCTACTCAATTGATCGGCAGCGCTGGGTAGTCGGCGGTCCTTTGAACAATGGCGGTGATGTTTTTCAATGGGCGGCCAATCATTTGGTCGACAGTTCGGCTGCCAAGAGTGAGGACAAATCGGTTTATGACGTTGCCAATCAAGTAATCGCCAGCGTTCCGGCCGGTGCCCATGGCCTGTTGTTCCATCCGTTTCTTGGTGGTGAGCGGGCGCCGCTTTGGGATGCCAACGCGCGCGGCAGCTTCTTTGGTCTGAATCCGCTGCATACCCGTGCTGACATGCTGAGGGCGGTAATGGAGGGCATCTGCATGAACATTGCCACGGTCTATGATGCGGTATGCGATCTGGTTGGTAAGCCTGCCAGCGTAACGGCAACGGGTGGCTTTGCCCGTTCTGAGGTCTGGAAGCAGATGCTGGCGGATGTCTTGGACGTCGCGGTCAACATTCCAGAGTCCTATGAATCGGGATGTCTGGGCGCGGTTACGATGGCGATGAAGAGTCTGGGAATGATTGATGATCTGGACGCGGTACAAGACTTGATTGGCAGCGTTGGTGCTTATCAGCCGGAGCAGGCCACGGTGCGGGTCTATCAAAAGTACCTGCCATTGTTCAAACAGGTTGAAGGATTGCTCAAGCCGGCCTATTCAACGATTGCTCGGCTCCAGCAGGAAAATTAAAATTGAGGGGGAAACATTATGCCACTGCTCATTGTTTTATTAGGGGTTTTGATTCTGATCTTCTTGATCGTTAAATTGAAGCTCAACACATTCGTTTCACTGGTCGTTACTTCATTTATCATTGCGCTTTGTCTGCAGATTCCGGTTGCTAAGATACCAACCGCGATTGAAACTGGGATTGGCGGTCAGCTGGGCCACTTAGCAATTATTTTCGGATTTGGGTCCATGCTGGGTCAACTGGTTTCTGATGCTGGTGGCGGCTACCGGATTGCCACGACTTTGATCAATAAGTTTGGGCGGCGCTGGATTCAAGTTGCCGTAATTCTGGCATCGTTTATCATTGGTCTGGCACTGTTCTTTGAAGTTGGTCTGGTTGTCGTTTTGCCAATCATCTTCATCATTGCTAGAGAGCTGGACATGCCGCTGATGTACCTGGGGATTCCGATGGCAGCTACTTTGAACGTCTGCCACGCCTTCTTGCCGCCACACCCGGCACCAACGGCTATTACCGACATTCTTGGTGCTACTTTGGGTCACGTGCTGCTTTTGGGGATCATCGTCGCGATTCCAACGATCATTATCTCTGGTCCGGTTTTCAACTACTTCCTGCACAAGGTTTATCCTTCCGTTTACCGCAAAGACGTTGATATCTCGGTCCTTGGCGAATACAAGGAATTCAAGCTGGAAGAAACGCCTGGCTTTGGCATCTCCGTTTTGACGGCCATGATGCCGGTTATCCTGATTGCCGTTGCTACGATCTGCTCATTTGTACTCTCCAAGACCAACCCAGTCAACCAATTCATTCAATTCGTTGGTGCTCCAGATGCGGCCATGCTGCTGTCGCTGCTGTTTGCGATCTGGACGATGGGGCTGGCCCGCAGCGAAAAGATGAGCGAGATCTCCAAGTCAATGACGACTTCCGTTAAGCAGATTGCCATGATGCTGCTGATCATCGGTGGTGGTGGTGCCTTTAAGGAAGTTCTGGTTGAAGGTGGCATTTCCAAATACGTTTCCACGCTGTTCTCCGGTACCAGCATCTCACCAATCCTGGCTGCCTGGCTGATTACGGCATTGCTGCGGGTTTCGCTTGGCTCCTCGACTGTTTCTTCAATGACGGCAGCTGGTCTGATCGCACCAATGGCCGCCCACATGTCGCCAACGATGAGTGCTTTGATGGTGCTTTCAATTGGTGCCGGTTCGGTATTCTGCGATCACGTTAACGATGCTGGTTTCTGGATGATCAAGGAATACTTCGGCCTGTCACTTAAAGAAACCCTGCTTTCCTGGTCGACGCTGACTTCAGTATTGTCACTGGCTGGTCTGGCAAGCGTCTGGGTCCTGTCGTTGATCATTGCCTAACTGATTTTCTTAGCTAAAGATTCACTCTTAAAATACCAATAAAAGTGCGTGGATCCAGTTGTGGTTACGCACTTTTTTAATTAGTGCCGGGTTATGATAAAATAAATCTTACTAAGCAAACAGGCTAAAGGAAGAGGATTATGTCACAGCATGTAACAATCAGCGACGTTGCCAAAGCGGCGGGGGTTTCGGTAACGACCGTCTCGCGCTATCTCAACGGCCATTATCAAAAAATGAGCGCGCAGACCAAAGAGCGCATTGACGCCACGATCAATCAACTGCATTACGTGCCGGCTGCTTCGGCTAGACGACTGCGCCAGACGCAGAGCCATTTAGTGGGGGTATTGGTCGGGGATATTGCCAACCATTTCTCATCACTGCTCAGCAAGGGAATCTATGATATCTTGCAGCCAGCAGGTTATGATGTATTGTTGATGAACACCAACAACTCGCAAGAAATGGAGAAAAAGGCCTTAGATGATCTATATCAGCAGCGCGTTGACGGCATTATCGTGCAGCCAAACTCGCGCAGCTTTGAACAGTATCAATCAACTCTGCGCAATCAGACGCCGCTGGTTTTGGTTGACCGGGAAGTCGACGATCAGCCGCTGACGGTGGGCAAGGTAACCAGCGCCAACTTTGACGCCAGCTACCGGTTGGGACGGCAGTTGGGCAAAAAAGGTTATGCCAATGTAATTACGGTCAGCTCACGATTTGCCGAGGCTTCTGGGCAGCATCCCCGGATCAAGGGCTTTCAGCTGGCGGCCAGTGAGACGGGGCTGACCTATCATAATATTGAAATCAAAGGTCATGATGATGACTGGCTGGCAAGAGAATTGACACGTGTAATGGGGCAGCTTAATGGACGAACGGTCGTGATCTCATTGATGGGCCCGATCCTGTTTACGCTGCTTAAGATCTTTAAGCATGAAAAAGTAACGTTTCCTAAAGATCTGGGGCTGATCAGCTTTGATGACTGGAGCTGGTCGCAGTACGTTGGTGAAGACGGCATCTTTTTGCTGCGGCAGGACATGGAGCTGATGGGTAATCTGGCGGCGCAAAAGCTGCTGACTCAAATCAAAAACCACTCAACGATCAGTGATACGTCGATTCTGCCGGTTACTGTTGATATGCATTCCTCAATCTAGTCAGTAAAAACGGTTGATCCGCAAATTAGCGATCAACCGTTTTTTAATCGTTAATTTAAAAGAAAGCGATAACATTTAACTGTCAATCCATTAAAATAAAAAGAAAAGCCTTTTGATGGGGGATGACAGTATGGCACTGATTGAAGTTCATAATAATACCAAGATTTATCAAACAGGGTCAGAAAAGCTTTATGCCAACAAAGACATCAGCTTTTCAATTGAAAAAGGCGAGCTGGTAATCATTCTGGGCGCTTCTGGCGCGGGCAAGTCAACTTTGCTCAACATCTTAGGCGGGATGGATACGAACTCAAGCGGCGAGGTTATAGTTGCTGGCCACGACATTGCCAAATATGATCGTCGTGAGTTGACGACCTATCGCCGGCTGAGCGTGGGATTTGTCTTTCAGTTCTATAATCTGATTCCCAACCTGACTGCTAAAGAAAACGTTGAATTGGCTTCAGAAATCGTTCCCCAGGCGCTGGATGCCGTTGAAGCGCTAAAAGCCGTGGGGCTGGCCAATCGCATCAACAACTTTCCCGCTCAGCTTTCCGGTGGCGAGCAGCAGCGAGTGGCAATTGCGCGTGCCGTCGCTAAGAACCCACAGCTGCTTTTGTGTGATGAGCCGACTGGTGCGCTGGATTATGAAACAGGCAAGCAGGTGCTGCAGATTCTGCAGGATATGAGTCGCGAGCATGGTTCAACGGTCATTATCGTTACGCATAACGCGGCTTTGGCTCCGATTGGCGATCAGGTGCTGTATATTCACGACGGTCAGCTGGTCAAGCAGGAACGCAATCAGCATCCGGCTGACATTCAGTCAATTGAATGGTAGGTGAGAACTTTGAGCAAGCGAATTTTATGGAAAGATGCCTGGCAGGCTATTTCCCGCTCGCTGGGCCGGTTTATCGCGATCTTTCTCTTAATGGCCGTCAGCGCGTTTGCCTTGATTGGTTTAAAAATTACGGGACCGGATATGCGGCAGACGGCAACCAGCTTTTTTACCCAGCATCATCTGGCCGATACCACGATTACATCGAACTATGGTCTGGATAGCCGCGATCGTCAGCTCATTCGACAGCAAAAGAGCGTTAAGCAGGTTGATTTTGGCTATCTGCAGGACAGTACGATTGATCAGACGAAGCGGGCACTGCGGATTTTTTCACAAACCAATGGCGTCTCAAGCTGGCAGACGGTCAGTGGACATCTACCGCGGCATGATAATGAGATTGCCGTCAGCTACCTGCTAAAGGGCAAGTATCATATTGGCCAGTGGATCACACTCAAGCAAGCAGGTTCGTTGAAGCATCGTCAGTTTAAAATTGTCGGCTTCGTACGTTCCAGCGAGTATCTGGATCGCAGCGACATTGGTCAGACAACGGTAGGAACCGGCCAATTGAGCGGGGTGGCCGTCGTTAAAAAATCAGCCTTTGAGACCGGGACTGCCTATGCAATCGCACGGATCACGTATAACCAGACGGCGAAAATGAATCCTTATTCCACGCACTATACCAATTATGTTGAAAAACAGCAGCAGCAATTGAAGAAGGCCTTGAATCGGCATGGAAAAACCAAGCAGCAAAAACTTGAACGTCAGCTGAAGGCAGCTCAGCAGCAACTTGCCCAGGCAACGCAGCAGGCCGCTTTGCTTCAGCAGAAAAATGCAGGGGCAGGCAATGCGGTTCTCATTCAGCAGGCTGCTGCGCTTAAAAAACAGCAGGCCAAGCTCAAGCAGCTGGGTTCGCCAACCTATACGCTGAGTGATCGAACGGAAAATCCCGGCTATGCCATTTACCGTTCCAACGCTGAACGAGTCGATATCCTGGCAAACGTCTTTCCGGTGCTGTTGTTTGCAATCGCGGCCCTGGTCAGCCTGACGACGATGACGCGTTTTGTGGAAGAAGAACGGATCCAGATTGGTACGCTCAAGGCTTTAGGATATTCAAATGCCGATGTGGCCAAAAAGTTTGCGCTGTTTAGTCTGTTGGCCAGTTCAGCTGGGGTGGCGCTGGGAGCTTGGGGTGGTTTTATGGTACTGCCAAAGATCATTTTTAAGGCCTATGCTGCCAACTCCACGCTCAGCGGCTTTCAGATCCACTTCTCATGGGCGCTGCTTTTGACGACCTGGCTGATTGCCATTCTCTGTACGACGGGCGCCGCGCTGTGGGCATTGCATCGTGACTTGAAAGCCAAGCCGGCCGCATTGCTGCTGCCTAAGCCGCCTAAGGGAGGATCACGCATCTTATTGGAGCGTTGGCATTGGCTGTGGAACCGGCTCAGCTTCAACTATAAGGTAACGATGCGCAATCTCTTTCGGTATAAGAGTCGGGCGTTGATGACGATCTTTGGCGTGGCGGGTTGTACGGGACTTTTGGTAATGGGCTTTGGCATTCGCGATTCGCTCAGCGGCATCAGCAACATTGAATACAGTCGGATCATCAAGTACGATCTGATCGCCGTCCAAAATTCGAACACCTCTGCCAAACAGCAGCGGCAACTGAAAAACGAGCTGAACGGCAAATCAGTGAAGGGATATACCGGTATCTATTTTGAACAGCTGACCAAGAAGGCCGGTGATGATGATGCCACGCAGTCGATCTCTTTAATCGTTCCAAACAATGAAAAAAACTTTAAGCAGTATTTCGCGGTCAAGAACCGGCAGACTAAAAAAACGCTTAAGCTGCCGCAAGATGGCGTGATAATCTCAGAAAAGCTGGCACGATTGCTCAACGCCAAAAAGGGCAGCTCAATCAAGCTTAAGGACGCGAGTGGAAAATGGCGGACGATGAAGGTTGCTGGCATCATGGAGATGTATATCGGTCACTATGTACTGATGAGTCCCCAGGCATACCAAAAGATTTTCCATCAGTCATATCAGACCAATGCGCAATTGATTACGCTTAAAAAAGGCGCTAAGCTGCAGCAGGAGTCGCAACGTCTGATGGCAACCGGCGCCGTAAAGGGGATCAATCAAAACGTCAATAATCAGCGGACGATTGACAACATCATGGGCAGTTTAAACCGCGTCATGATTATCTTGATCGGTTTAGCAGCCTTATTGGCACTCGTGGTTATCTACAACCTGTCCAACATCAATATTGAGGAACGGATGCGCGAGTTGTCGACAATCAAGGTTTTAGGCTTTTACGATCAAGAAGTGACGCTCTACATCTATCGCGAAACGATCATTTTGTCCGTGATCGGCATCCTGCTGGGCTATCTGGTTGGGATTGGTCTGCATCGCTTTATCATCTTGAGCTTACCGCCTGCCAACGCAATGTTTGATCCAACGATGACGCTGATCAACTTTATCGTTTCGGCACTGATTCCGGCGGTCATTACGGCGGGAGTAGCAATGGCTATGCACCACAAGATCCGAAGCGTTGATATGCTTGATGCATTGAGTTCTGTTGACTAGATGTGATTGACGAAAACCGTCTCTTTATGGGCGGTTTTTTTATTGGAAAATATGAACAGCAGCAGGTTTGCGGCTGTCCGCAGAAAAAGTTGCCGGGCTTGGAATTGGTTTATTGGAAAGATCGTTTTTAAATTTGTAAATGCTTTTATAGATTAATTTACAGAAAGCAGCACGGTTTAAAAACATAAAAGTTAATGGTGTAGACCATTATTGATTAAGATATCAAGCAATTCTTAGAATATTATTAAAAATCGGCTGATCTTGCGTTATGATTATCAGCACCAACTAAAGCTGAGGGGGTTGATAATTCATGTTGAGTACTTTGATCTTTGCCTTGATTCCGATTTTCGTTACGATTAGTCTGGGCTATCTGGCAACCAGGCGCGGCATTTTTAATGACCAGGACAGCAAAAGATTCGTTAAGCTGGTTTTGACCTTCATGCTTCCGCTGCACGTGTTTGGCGGTCTATGGAGCACCTCGCGCCGGATTTTGATTGCCAACGTGCCGCTGATGGGCTGGCTGATGCTTTCGATGACTGGCTGCTACTTGATGATGATCCTGATCTATCGGTTTGGTCTTCATAATTCAAGACAGCTGGCCACGCTTAGAGCCATGTCGATTGCCAATCCATCGGTACCGTTTATTGGCTCGGCCGTTTTGCCATTATTGTTCAGTACCAGCAACAGTGCGATTACGATCGGCATCTGTTCCTTGACGGTTAACATCATCATGCTGCCGATTGCCTTTGATGCTCTGAGCAGTGACCGCTCACCCTGGAAACGGCTGGCAGCCACGTTTAAAAAGCCATTGGTGCTTGCGGCTGTTTTAGGATTTTTATTAACGTTGTGCGGTACCCAAATGCCAACTCAGCTGACCAGTACGTTTGATCTATTGGGTAAAGGTGCCGGCGGGGTGGCGATTTTTGCAGCCGGCATCGTCTTAGGGACGCGGCACTTGTCGTTTAATAAGACCATTTTTGGTATCGTACTGTTAAAAAACATCGCCTTTCCGTTGGTCGTGCTGCTGATTATGTGGATCGTGGGAACACCGGCTGTTTTAAGACGCCTGGTCGTGATTGCCTTAGCGATCCCAACGGCAACGATGCCATCAACTTTGGCCATCCGCTTTGGTGTCAATGAAAAGGAGCTGGCATCAACGCAATTCTGGAGTACGGCATTTTCTTTGGTTACGCTGTCGGCATTCGTGCTGGCGTTGGCCTAGCATGTGGTTGGACGCTTTAAAATCAGCGAATAGTCAAGTTAAGTATGATTAATTCAAAAATTTACAATAGAGAAACAGCGCTGCAATAAATTCTTTACAATGATTCGTTAGTCTTAACCATGGAAACAGAAAAACACCTCAGATTGATCCATTGCGTCAATTAAGATCCGTTTCGTGTGATTCCTCGCCTATTTTGAGTCGTTTTGAGGGGTCGGGGCGACTTTTTAACTGGATTACAATTGGCAGGGCACCAATTTGAAATCTGCTCGTTTTGCTGCTTCCGAGGCAAGTCAAGAAAGTTCCTAGAATTAGACAAAACGTACCATACTCTTAACCTTAAGCACGCATGTTTCTTAAAGAAGCGGCGTGCTTTTTTGCGTTAAGCTTGAATGGGAACTCAGTATATTTTAATTAAAATAATTAACGACCGGTTCAGATAAAATAGCTGATCAGCAAAAAGGAGTGATTTTTTTGAGTGCATTGATTGAAATGAAGAATAATCGTCTAATGGTTCCTGATAATCCGGAGATTCCTTATTTACAAGGGGATGGGATTGGGCCTGAAATCTGGCAGGCCGCGCAGCCAGTGCTGGATGCCGCCGTCAAACGCGCCTATCAAGGACAGCGTGAGATTGACTGGCTGCCGCTTTTAGCTGGCGAACGAGCGCATGAGCTGGTAGACGAATGGCTGCCGCAGCAAACCATTATGGAATTAAAACGGCATCTGGTCGCAATCAAGGGTCCCATGACGACGCCGGTTGGTACTGGTCATCGCTCAATCAACGTTGCCCTGCGACAAACACTGGATCTGTATGCCTGTTGGCGGCCGATTCGCTATTTTGCTGGGGTGCCGTCGCCAGTCAAGCATCCGGAGCGCGTTTGTATCGATCTGTTTAGAGAAAATACGGAAGACATCTACGCTGGAATTGAAGCACCAGCTGATTCAAATGCTGCTCAGTCTCTAAAAAAGTGGCTGCAAGAAACCAATCAGCTGCAGCGCGTACGTTTTCCCGACACGGCCGCGTTTGGTATCAAGCCGATCTCAAAAGAAGGCTCACAGCGGCTGATTCAAGCTGCAGTTGACTATGCGCTGAAAAATCACCGCCATTATCTAACCCTGGTGCATAAAGGCAATATTATGAAAGAAACTGAGGGCGGCTTTAAAAAATGGGGATATCAGCTGATTGAGCAAAAATATGCCAAACAGACATTGACGATGCCGCGACTTGAGAAAATAAAAAAAGAGCAGGGAGAAGCGGTGGCGCAACAGGTCCGCCAACAAGCCCAGGCACAAGGAATGCTGATCGTCAATGACATCATCTGCGACAACTTTTTCCAGCAGGCATTGTTATTTCCAGAGCACTTTGATGTTGTTGCCACGATGAACCTCAACGGCGACTATCTGTCTGATGCATTGGCGGCGCAAGTGGGCGGCTTGGGAATTGCACCGGGCAGCAACATTAATTTCCAGACTGGCTGTGCGATTTTTGAGGCTACACATGGTACGGCACCGCAGCTAGCCGGAAAAAACTGCGCTAATCCAACCTCACTGATTTTATCAGGCGCAATGATGTTGGAATATCTGGGATGGGGGAAAGCAGCCGAAATGATCAGAAAAGCAGTCGCGCAGGCTATTGCCATGCAGAAAGCAACGCCGGATCTAGTGCCGGCAGCTGCAGCGCTTTCCACCAGTCAGAATGGTGAGCTGTTGGTTAAGCTCATCAATTCTTAATCAAAAGCCTAGTTGGCAAAAGTTGCTTTTGATGAAACGGACGGTCAGCAAGACGCCGAGCAGTAAATTGAAAACCGAACATTTAGAGTTGATTAAGGCTGATTATTCTTTCTAAAATCAAATGTTTTTAAAAATTTAAAAAATAATGCAATAGTTTGACTGATTTTAAATTTGAAAATAAATTCGCAAATTTAAAAAATAAGGTTGACATTATCTTGAACAGAGATTATTATAATAATCGTAAATTAAAAGTTGATAAGAAACAAAGCATTCTTAACGGAAAAGATTCGCTTAGAACTGCAATCCTGTAAGCATTAAGAGTCCATCTTATCAGATTTTAATTCTTCATTAAAACTGCGCATAATCTTTAAGATCGCGTACGAAAAAACGCCAGTGGCTTACCGGTCACTGGCATTTTTGTTTGCATAATGATTAAATCACTGTCTAGTTCTTACTCAGCTGTCTGACGATTTATGGTCAACTACAATAATAAAACGCTGCCTGCCAGACGTTCTCTGACAAGCAGCGTTTTCAATTAACGACCATCTAGTAGCGAATCTCGTTGCGGGAGCGGCCGCCATTGGCAATTGTAATGGCATCATTGGAGGCAATCTGCACCATGTTGCGGGCCGCGGTCTGAGTAAAGAAGGCGACGTGGGGAGTAATGACTACGTTTGGCATGGCTGCCAGCTCTTTGTAATCGGCAGGAACGTCTTTTTCGGCCACGTTGGTTTGACCAAAGAAAGTCGTCTCGTCAGCCAGCGTATCCAGACCGGCACCGGCAATCTCACCATCTTTTAGGGCCTTGATCAAAGCCGTTGTGTCGATTAAAGCACCACGCGCCATATTGATCAGATAGGCAGTCTTTTTCATCTTCTTTAGTTCTTTTTCGCCAATCATCCCCCGCGTGCTTGGCAATAGCGGTGTATGTAGGGAAATAATGTCGGCTTCCTTGAAGATGGTTTCTCGATCAACGTATTCGGCAAATGGTTCTAGGGCTGGGTCATAGGCGATGTCATTGACCAGGACGCGGGCCCCTAAGGCTTTGTAGATCTGTGCCGTAGCCGTACCGATGTGACCGGCACCAATCAAGCCAACCGTGCAGTTGTAGATTTCATTGCTGATGAGCGTTTCATTCCAGCTAAAATCGTGGTTTTGATTCATGCGGGCATCAAAAATCCCAATGCGGCGCAGCAGGTACATGGCCTGGGCGACTCCCATCTCGGCAATTGCACGTGGCGAATAGCTGGCGACATTGGTAACGATCAGATGGTTGGCCTTGGCGGCATCCAAATCCACCATGTCGACGCCGACCATGCGGCAGCTGATCTGCTTGATGCCAAAGCTGGCCAGTTTTTCGTAAACCGCGGGACTGCCCATTGAAGCAGTCTGCAGAACCGTGATGGCATCAAAGTCTTTTGCCAACTCAACCGTTTCGTCATTGAGCGGCTCATCAACCATCCTGAGTTCGGTTTGCGTCTGTTGGGCCCATTTTTCAGCGTAGGGCTTTTCATATGGGTGCGTACCATACATTAGCACTTTCATTTTAACGATTCCCTCCTGAATTTATTTATAAAACGACTAGTATTATCATATCACGAGTTGTATCAAATAAATAAAACGAATTACAAAATGTGATGAAAACATTTGCAAATAGAATTTTACTTAATAATCTTTAATGGTGAAGCCGTATGTCGAATTGATAAACGATTTGCCAAAGAAAAAAACAAAGCAAATCAAGTCCAGATGGTCGGCTGAAAAATATTACGAATTAACAGTCTGAAACGGTTAAAGCAGCCTGCTTAATTTTGTTAATCATTGATCAATGGCTGATGCGCAATAATTGGTGTTTGTTTAATTTTACAAATATTAGTTTTAAACGATTGACATTTTAAGGCGACTAAATTAATATAATGGCAATTCAATTAGAAAAATATTAGAGGAATGGAGGCATTCATTATGGATCTAGTCGTTGTAAATTTCATGGAAGATAACCAAGCAGGTGTCAGCCGACTGATTAGCGAGTTTCTGCATCGTCCCGTTACGGATCTGAATCAGGAAATCGTCAATCTAAGTGGGCAGACGATGGACGAACTGACGATGAGCCGTGGTGAAGAAAACCTCCGTCAAATCGAACATGACGTTTTCGGTGCCAAGCTGGCGGAACGAAATGTCGTTTTAACCGCACCCAGTCATGTTCTCACTCGCTACGAAAACCTGAAGATGCTGCAGGAAACAGGAGCATTCGTCGTCGTATTGAAAGATCAAAAAAACGCGGACAAAACGTTTGAAGCGATGCTGGAACAAAGCTTTGGACATGATCGCATGATTGACGCGGCTGAGCTTTCAACTAAAGAAGCCGCCCGACGCGTTGCTGCTTGTTGGAGTACTCAAAAGGCTGTCTAGCCAGATAATTCGATTTCAAAAAAGACTGATCGGCAAAATGCTGGTCAGTCTTTTTACTTAGTATTCATCGTTATTGATTTCTAAGACTTCGGGGAAAAGCGAGAGCAGGTATTCACGGGGCCCGCTTTGATAATCAAACGTGACGTGAATTGGGAAAATCTCTTCATGATCCTTAAGTTTCAGATGCAATTGGCGATCATCGAGGCGGGCTTTAATGCCGAGTTTGATGGCTTCACGCAATAAAGACTGCAGGCTGGCAGAACATTTATTTTTTAATGCCGCTAATGGCTCGGTGTATTCAGCAATGCGCTTGCGATCTGCCAAAGCGGTTGTGAGACCAAATTCCAAAAGATCGCCTTGAGGACTGATGTGATCGAGCAATTGGCCACTCAGCGTCAATTTGGGATTTTCCAAGCGCTGTTCAGCCAGGTCCAGGCTCTTGGCATATTTATCCGGCAAGTCCAGCTGGGCAGCAGTAGCGCGCAGCTGTTTAATCAGTGGGGCAGCAAGCGGCTTGACCCAGGCAAAGACTTCAGCCGGGTGCTGCAGGGCAATCTGCTCATTGCGTTGGGCAGCCAGTTTTAGCTGTTCCGCTAGTTTTTCAGGAAGCGGCTGCAGCAGTGCATTGATCAAGAATAATTCCAAGAAGTTTAATGCGGCTGGGCTGACCCGCGCCGGCGCAAATAGATCCAGGTCGAACGAACGAAATTCCAGCCGTTCAGTACCGTTATTCTGCAGGTCGGCCAGACTGTCGCCACGCCCTTTTAAGCGAACGGGACCGTAAAATTCATGCATCGAGAAGAACTGATGCTGATCAATTCGTTGCTTGAGCTGAGCAAGCTGTTCTTCAAATGAGTCATAGGTAATCTCCTCGCCTTTTTGGTTGGCATAGCCATATGAGCTGCTGCGAAGACTGCGAACCGGAAAACGCAGATCACGCGGTAGATTGCTTGGCAGATTGCCGGCAATGGGACTGGCCCCAAAAAAGTAGGTAAACAGCCAGCGCCACAACACAAAACTCTGTGCCAGCTTGAAGTTTAAGGCATTCTTAAAGTCGGCCAGCGTGGCGAAGTCTTCATTAAAACCGTGGTCCCACAGTGATTGCACCAACGTTTGATTGATGCTGTAGTTGATATGGACGCCGGTAAAGATTTCTCGAGCCGTGCCGTATTTTTGCTGTAGATAGTCGTGATATTCAGCCATCCAAAAGCGAGTGTTGAATGAACCGGCAAAGTCTAAATCATCTTTTGAAAAAGCGGGAGCGATGCTTAGCGGCCAGATGATCTCATCAGCCTGCAGATGGTCGGTCACCAGCTGCTGGAGCATTTCAAGATTGGCCAGATTGGCATCGGTACCCAGCGTTGGCGTGCCGGAAATCTCCAGCATGTTGTCGGCAAAATCAGTTTTTAGATATGGATTATGCCGGCGTGACAAAAATTCGGCTGGGTATGGGTAGCGGCTGATGCGACCGTCTTTTAGCAAGCGGTGCTCCTCCAGCTCTAATCCCATGTAGTTTTTTGTCAACAGGCTGCTTAGCTCGTTTTCGGTGATGATTTGACTTAACTTGCTCATAAAGGTTCCCCCATATCGATAAATGGATGTTCGGAGATATTATAACGAAAAAACCAGTTTTGCCTAATTATTTACTCATTTTATTTTAAAGAAGCTGGTCAGCTACCGTTATGATCAAAAAACTAAGCCGTCTTGCCATTCCAGATGGTGACGGGCAGAACCACGGATTTAACGTTTTGGCCGTTGATGCGTGCCTGCAGCAGCTGCACTGCCAGATCAGCCATTTCATCAATGGGCTGCTGAATCGTGGTCAGTCCCGGCAAAAGCAGGCGGGTGACGTTGCTTCCATCATAGCCGACAATCTTGAGGTCTTCCGGGATTCGCTTGCCATATTCGCTGGCCAGATTGATGATCGTGCTGGCATCGGTATCGTTGGCGGCAAAAATACCGTCGACTTCGGGGTGTTCTTCAAAGATGCGCCGGAAAACCCGCTCTTTATCAATGGTACTGATGTTAAAGTCCAGATGGTAGGTAATGGCTGGCAGATTGTTTTTGGTCATCAGATGCTCATAGGCCTCGCGCCGTTTTTGCGTTGGCGTGTCTAATCCAAGCGGGCCATTGGTGTGGATGATGTGGCGACAACCGTCATCCAACAAGCGCTGAGTCGCCAGCAGACCACCCTGGTAGTTGTCTGAAGAAACCACTGGAATATTTTTACCAACAACCTGATCAATGGCCACGACTGGCAGATGGGCATGCTGATAGCCGATCAGACCACGATTTTGAGTTCCGACGATCAAACCATCGACTTGGTGCGTCAACAGCTGCTGGAGATAGTTTTCTTCTTTGGCAGGATCGTTTTGACTGTTGCCGATCAAAACCTTATAACCATTGCGATAAAGCTGACGTTCCATCTCGGCTTCCAGCTGACTGAAAAACGGATTGTCAACGGTAGGAAAGATCATGCCGACCAGATCCGTCCGCTGCTTATACAGCTGCCGAGCGATGATGTTGGGGCGATAATCAAGTTCCTGCATTGCTTTTTGAACCTTGGCAATGGTTTTTTCGCTTAGGTAGCCGCGATGGTTCAAGACACGCGAGACAGTGGTCTTGGAAACGCCGGCCGCGGCAGCTACGTCTTCTAATTTAGGCCGATGATTGGCTTCCATATTAGGCATTCCTCCATTATTCGTAAAATTACTTAATCTTCATGTTACACGTTTTCATGAATAAAAGCCATTCGGGAGCGGATATTTGCTGTCGATTGATGAAATAATCGCTGACAACCGGTTGACAGTCACGCTAGTAAGCGTTAACATAATAGCCGTAGAGAAATGAAAGCGTTTTAAAATGATGCTCAAATAAGGATTCAGAGGTGACATTTATGTTGTTAGGAAGCATTGAGGCCGGTGGGACAAAGTTTGTATGTGCAGTGGGGAACGAAGACTATCGCATCATGGACAGTACCAAGTTTCCAACGACGACACCCGCAGAAACCTTGCAAAAATGCATTGATTACTTTAAGCAATTTAACGATCTGTAGGCGATTTCGATTGCTTCGTTTGGCCCAATCGAGATTCGGCGCAACTCGCCAAAGTACGGCTACATTACCAACACGCCCAAACCAGGCTGGGCCGATACTGATTTTGTTGGGATACTGAAAAAAGCCTTTAACGTACCGATTGCCTGGACGACTGACGTTAACGGGTCGGCATATGGCGAATACGTCTTGTCAACGCTGTTCAACCAGCGGCTGCGCTCTTTAGTCTACTTTACGATTGGAACCGGTGTTGGTGGCGGCGCGGTTGTGGATGGTCATTTTCTTGGCGATCTGGGACACCCGGAAATGGGACACATTCGCGTAAAGCGGCATCCAGATGATCTTGGCTTTCCAGGCATCTGTCCGTTTCATGGCGACTGCCTGGAAGGGCTGGTCAGCGGGCCGACTTTTGAGGCACGGACGGGAAAGAAGGGTCAAGACGTGCCGCTTGGTGATCATGTCTGGGATATTATGGCCTATTATGTTGCACAGGCTGCCCTCGACACGACCTTAATGATGCGGCCAGGGAAGATCATTTTTGGCGGCGGCGTAGTCAGTGAGCCGTTTTTGGCAAAAGTGCGGGATGAATTTGCCAAGCTGTTGGACAATTATGTTGAAGTCGGGGATCTAACGGACTACATCACGATGCCGTTGGCGAAGAACAATGGCTCAGCGACAATTGGCAACTTTGCGCTGGCCTTAAAGGCAATTCTTGAATAAATAAACAAAACGTTTCGTAAAGATACTCTAGCAAACTGAAATGCTGGAGTATTTTTGTTTTTTTGGTAATCCAATAATGATATTATTACTCTTTAGAAAGGTTGAAAAGGTTTAAAGGACGGAGGAAACGTTGAATGAAAAAGATAATTGTTCGTGCTGACGATCTGGGATACTCATGTGCCGTCAACTACGGAATCTATGAGGCAACGCATCGTGGCATCGTTAATAACGTCTCGCTGATGGTCAATCTGCCATTCAGCGAGCATGGCTGGGAGCTGTTAAAAAACGAACCAGACACTGATATTGGGCTTCACATCGTAATCTGTGCGGGGAAACCGTTGAGCGATCCAAAACTGGTATCGAGTCTGGTGCAGGAAGATGGGAGCTTTAAGCGTTCGCAGGTCTATCACGATGCTCTTGAACAGGGAAAAGATATTGTTGATTACGAAGACGCGGTCAGAGAAGTCGAGGCGCAATACGAATGTTTCGTGGAAATGACCAAGCGCGAGCCGGACTATCTGACAGGTCACACGGTACTAAGCCTTAATTTTATTCGGGCGCTGCGTGACGTGGCCAGTGAGCATCAGATTCCATATTTGAGCTTTGACGTTGAGCATGAGGTTGAGTTTCAAGGCCAGAAACTGACGCCATTTATGGAAGATTTCAGTTTGGATTATGATCCAGTGACAACGCTGGCGCACGTACTTTCTGCTGCTGACAAGCGTCCACATGTGATTCCTGAACTGATTTTGCACCCTGGTTTTTTGGATCAGTTTATCCTGCAGCATTCGCATTTGGTTTACCCAAGAACGCTGGATGTCGAAATGGCAACCAGTGGCCAGGCAATTGAAATGATTGAGCGACACGATGTTCAACTGGTTCGGTATTCCGAGCTGGTCGACTCCGCCAAAGCATGACGCCCAGACTAGGGATAAGCGTTGGCAAAGCGAAAAGTGGTTGTGATAGGGATTGGGAGTTAAAATACGATTCAGCTGGAAATCGCTGCTGAATCTGGCTTAAATGTTCAATCAAACAGCAATCATGCAAGATCCATTTGACTGTATATCAGCTGAGCATATGATGAGTTGGGAGATTCATCGGCTGCTCAGTTTTTTTATGCTTAAATTTTGGTGACGCTGTATTTCAATATAGTAGTATGAATTTACCTTAACTAAAAACATTATCCAGATCGATCAGCAGTTGCTATTGATAGAATGTCAATTATTACCGAGCAAAACGACTTGATTTATCAACTGGGAGTTTTGTTGGCAACTGCGGTTAGTAATGCTGGTGATTGGCGTTAATGGCTTGATCTGTGACATTTAAAGCAGCTGTTTCAGCAAAATTGATTGGTTCGTCCTATCGCGGGCATGCGAGCGTGTCTTTTTACCAGACAATTACGCCTCCGTGGGTATGCGGGTGTGTCAATTGTGAAGCAAAGCGAGTCTTGGTCAGTTTGGGGGCGGAAATTACCTACTCTAGACTGATTTTGAGCCGGAAGTAGGTAATGATGATTTTGTCATATGTTAATATGCAGGATTTTTTGTATAATTGCTGCAATTGAGAAATCAGTCATTGCCAGCACGTTGAATCATCTGCTGTCAATAGCATGTCTTGAGCAGATAATGAGCTGATTGGCAGATAAAAGTACTGCGGCAATATAAAATAGAGCACCTCGCCAAGCAGCGAGATGCCCTATTTTTAATCCTTAAGCACAAGAATATTTCTAACTCAATTAGCATACTTTTTGGCTATTTTTGATTTTCCTTTGCCAAATGATCAATCAGCTGCAGGTCGTCTGAGAAGAAGCGATGATAGGCGATGTAGCATGAGCATACCGATCCCAGACTGGTAGCCGAAAGCAGCATGAAAACGACCATGATCTGATACTTGATCGCGTATACCGGATCCACGCCGGCAAAGATCAATCCTGACATCATCCCTGGCAGACTGACGATGCCATAGGTTTTGGCAGAATCAATCGTTGGCTGCATGCCGGTTTTAATGCAGGCTCTCACAATGTCGCCGCTAGCTTGAAAGGCAGTTGCGCCAAGGGCAAGCCGTTCTTCAACCGCTTGATGCATATCATGAAATTTGGTTTTCATCTGTCGGTAGCAAAGACCAATGGCAACCATTGAATTAGAGGCAATCATTCCGGCAATCGGCACGATCTGCGAAGGGATGAATTTGATGGCTCCAGACCAAACCAAACCGCCCATCGTAATGCCGGTACTGATCAAGATTGCCAAAAAGGATGGCCAAAACAGCTTGGGAATGCCACTGCCACGGCCGGCCGCGTTATGAGCCGCGTTAAAGATGATGATGAGCACCATGGCCCCGGTAACCAGAACATTATTGAGCGCGAAAATGTATTTGAGAAGATAGCCGACAATCGTTAGCTGAATGATTGCTCGGACGACGCTGATGATCATGTCGCGATTCAGTCCCAGCTTTTGACGATATGAGATAAACAGAGCAATCAGTACCAGTCCGGCGGCATAGACCAGGCTGATGTTGTTGACGTGAACGCTATTCATTGATTTGGCCTCCCTTAACGGTAATGATCTTTTCTGCCTTGGCCAGTTCATCAGGATCATGGGTAATGGCTAAAATAGTGCCGGTTTGACGATAATTGGCAATCAGCTGATGGACGATCTGCTTGTTTTGCGCGTCCAGGCCGGTCGTTACCTCATCCAGCAGCAGAATCGCTGGTTTAAACATCAGATTACGGATCAAAGCCACGCGCTGCTTCTCGCCGCCGGATAGACTGGCAATGCTTTTGGTCAGGTAGTCCTTGGGCAGATTGACCTGATCTAAAAGTTCCTGCTGTCGATTTCGATCAGGAGCCTGATTGCGAATCTGAAATGGGAAATCAAGATTGTCGCTGACCGTTTCGCCAAACAAGACGGGCTGTTGAAAACAATAGGAGACGTGGCGGCGATATTCCTGGGGCAGCATCTGAAAGGCATTTTGTCCTTGATATAAGAGCTCACCGCTGCTGGGCGATAAAAGACGCGCACAGATTTTTAGAATCGTGCTCTTGCCAGCTCCAGAAGGCCCGGCTAATGTGATATATGATCCTTTGGGTACGCTTAGATTGATGTTTTTTAAAAGCGTTTTTCCCTGCATGGTCAAGCTGATTTGACGCAGCGTTAATATGTCAGCCATTTTTTCACCTCATATGGATTATTTAAGTATATTTAGATTCTATCTTTTTCAGATGAGCAGCTCAACAAATTGAACCTGTAGGCGCTGTCAAAGATTTGCGATATAATATCTTTAATTATGCAGATGAAGTTTTGGGGGAAATCATGCAAAAAACTACTAATAAAAGTACAGGTGAATTGCCAATCAATCTTGACCAAAAGCCGGCTGAACCATTGCAAAATCTGAGTCAAAATCCCAGTGAGTACGATCATGTCTACGTGCGGGCATTTTCGGGCGTTGAGTTTATTATTTTAATCAGCGTGATCATTCTGTGCCTTTTCTATCGATTTGGGCTGGCACTGGCAGTGTTGCTGGGCGGTCTGCTGTTTTATCAAAAAGTCGGCATCCGTGATCCTAAAACCGGTCAGTCATGGGTCGTAGCGCGCAAAAAATGGCACCAATACTGTCGCTATAATAACATTGACTGGAAACGGTGGTGTGAGCAGAGCCGAGCAGAGGCAGTTGCGGCGCAGATCAAGAAACGACAAGCCAAACAATAGTTGATAAGGAGTTTTTATGTTACAGTCAATGAATTTAATGATCCATGTTGATGATGTTGAAAAAGTAGCTGCTTTTTTTGAGCAGGCAGCTGGGACGCCACGAATCAGTGAAGAAACGATGATTGACGGTTCAAAGATGATTACGGTCCCGATTCTTCCAGAAGCCAGTCTCCAGTTTTACAGTCGCGCCTTTATTCAGAAATACTCACCGGAAGTTGCGCTGAACTCGCCTTCAATCATATTTTATGTTGACGATCTGGCGTCCGCGCATGCCAGACTGCTGCAGATGGGTGCGACCGTTAATGAAATCGTTTTGGTAGGCAGCCAGCAGACGTTTAATTTTGCCGATCCGGAGGGCAATTGGTACGCGGTTGCTGAAAAAGACGTTTAAGAGCTGGCTGCCTTTAATCCTGGCTGAATGCCGATCACGACGACGGTTGACAGATAAATAAAACGATATTTAGTATATTCATCCGTACAAATATCCGATCTTGAGCTATAATTAAAGTACAAATAAAGCTTAGGGGATGGATATCATGAATAAGAATAAGCTGCCGCTGCAAAGCGCTGCTACGATGGAATACGATCGGCCGTTTGAGCGCTTGATTCCGGTTGGTCAGTTTCTCTTTTGGATGCTGGCCTTGGCGTTTGCGCTGTTCATGCAGTTTGCTCTGGCAGCCGTTTTATTGGTATTGGGCCTGGCTTGCGGCATTCGCGTCTCAATTCGTGATCCCAAAACGGGGCGGTCATGGAGCGTGCCACGGCAAAACTGGCGGCGCTACTGTGAATATAACCGAATCGATCGTCACAGCCTAAGACAGCAGATGAACGTGGCCGCCATTAACGAAGCAATTAAGCAGCGAAAAGCGCAAGCCGCTCGTTGAATGAAAGTCAAATAAAGAACCGCACCGACTCAACCAGTCAGTGCGGTTTTACTTAGTTCTGTTTTAGTTGGGAATGGCTTTGGGCTGGATGCTTTGCTGGCCGTTTTTTAGGCGGCAGCAGCCAGCAGATCAGGTTCATCAACGCAATGATTGCCAAGACGATCAGCAGTCCGATCCAAAAATCATGAGCCGGATGAAAAGCAGTTAATAAAGTCATCATGATGATCACCTTCCTTAAAGCAGCTCGCCATAGTGACGAATATAAGCTTTCTTGATGCTGGTGGCTAAAAGCATGTAGCAGATTACACAGGGAATCAAGTACCAGAAGTAGCTGTCTGGCAAGGCAACAAAGCCGATTGCCCGGCCAACCGCGGTGAACGGAATCAAGGTTGCCAGGGCAATGCCGATCGTTGAGAGCAGAATCAGTTCAGCAGAGGCACGACTTTGAATGAAGGGGATCTTAGGAGTTCTGATCATATGAATTACCATCGTCTGACTCCACATTGACTCGACAAACCAGCCAGCCTGGAACATGCCAACGTATTTAAGCTGCATGGCCGCTAATACGGCACCGGAGAAATGCGCCGGCAGATCGGTATAAAGAATGCCATGGGAAACGAATAATGGACAGAAAATAAAGTACATAAACAGGTAGGTTGTCAAATCAAAGACTGAGCTGGTTGGTCCCATCCAGATCATAAAGCTGCCAATCGAAGAAGCGTCCCATTCGCGCGGTATCTTGAGATAGTCAGCATCGACGTTGTCCCAAGGAATGGCGGTGCAGCAGCAGTCATAGATCAGATTGAGCAGCAGTAGATGAATACTCTTCATCGGTAAGAATGGCAGCAGCGCGGCAGCAATCAAAACGGAAAAAATGTTCCCAAAATTGGAAGAAGCCGTCATCTTGATGTACTTGATCATGTTGGCATACGTCTTGCGTCCTTCCACGATGCCACGCTCCAGAATCATCAGGTCTTTTTGCAGCAGGATAATGTCGGCCGATTCTTTAGCCACGTCAACGGCATTATCAACGGAGATTCCGATGTCGGCTGCTTTCATGGCTTCCGCGTCATTGATGCCGTCCCCCATGTAGGCAACGGTATGCCCTTTAGCGCGCAGGGCAGAGACGATGCGGGCCTTCTGATCGGGAGTCAGTTTGGCAAAGATCTGCGTTTGTTCGACCTGCGCGGCTAGTTCTTGATCTGACATTTTGACTATCTCTTCACCCAAAAGCAGGTGGGTGACCGACATACCGACTTCTTGACAGACGGTGGCCGTAACCTTGTCGTTGTCGCCAGTCAGAATCTTGGTGGTGACGCCATGCTCCAATAAGGCTTTTAGCGCGCGGCTCGTTGATTCTTTTGGCGGATCCAGAAACGCCAGGTAGCCCATTAAAACCATGTCTTTTTCATCTTTAGCGCTTAAAACGTCAATTGGCGCCGGATCGGTTTTCTGTGCCAGAATCAGAACTCGAAAGCCTTTGTCGTTTAAACGATCAACCGTGGCCTTAACTTGTTTTTGCAAGGCGTCATTGAGCGGCTGGACACCGGTTTTGGTTTCGGCATAGCTGCAGACGCTAAGCATTTCTTCAACCGCGCCCTTGGTTACCATCTGCCGCTTGCCGTTTGGATCCTTGACGACGATGCTGAGTCGCCGCCGCTTAAAGTCAAATGGAATTTCGTCGATCTTAACGTAGTCGTTTTCAAGATCCTGCAGTTCGGGATGCGACTCGGTGTCCTCGGCTTTGGCAATGATAGCCTTATCCATCACGTTTTTATAACCAGTTTGAAAATAGCTGTTTAAAAAGGCATGCCTTAAAACACGATCATCGGCTTGGCCATCAATATTCCAATAACAGTCCAAGACGATCTTGTCCTGAGTCAGCGTGCCAGTCTTATCAGTACAAAGAATGTCAGCGGCCCCAAAGTCTTGAATCGAATTAAGATTTTTGACGATCGTTTTTTTGCGGCTCATCGCGATGGCACCCTTGGCCAGACAAGTAGTAACGATCATCGGCAGCATTTCTGGCGTCAGCCCAACCGCCGTTGAGATCCCAAACAAGAAAGCCTCCAGCCAGTCGTGCTTGGTCAGACCATTGATCAAGAATACCAATGGCACCATGACCATCATGAAGCGGATCAAAACCCAGCTGACAGAATTGACGCCCTTGGTAAAGTTGGTGGTGACCTTTTCTTTGGCGACGGCCCCAGCCATTGAACCAAACATTGTGTCTGAGCCGACTTCAATGACCAGTCCCAGCCCGCTGCCTGAGATGACGTTGCTGCCCATCAGCGCGATGTTTTCGTAATCAGTAATCTGATCTTTGGACGTCTCGTCGGCAGCGCTTTTTTCAACGGGACGGCTTTCCCCAGTCAGCTCGGAACGATTGACGAACAAGTCGGTGTTTTCCAGAATTCTCAGATCGGCGGGAATCATGTTGCCGGCTGAAAGATGAACGATATCGCCGACCACGACGTCATTGAGATCAATGTCTTTTTCCTGACCATTGCGCGTAACGGTACAGGTCGTCTTGATCATTGCCAGCAGCTTGGCCGTTGCGTTGCCGCTGCGGTATTCCTGAACAAAGCGCAGCAAGCCGGAAAGCATGATCATCGTAACGATAATGACGACCGTGGCACAGGTGAAGTTTTCTGGCCGGCTGCCAAATAAGGAAAAGTAAGGAAAAATCATATCGGTAAACGTGGACACGATTGCCAAAATCAATAGAATTGCCGTGAATGGATTAACAAAAGCGCTGATCAGACGCTTGCCAATTGACGGCTGGTGCTGCTGCTGCACGTGGTTGGCTCCAAACTGCTTGCGGCTTTGCGCTACCTGCGAATCATTTAGGCCCTGTTGACTGGTGTTGAAATGTTTGAAAAGCTCGGCTGGCGAATGCGTTGCTGCATAGTCAACGCGTTTTTGCCGAGCCTTTTGCGCCGCAACTTGATCGGAGGCGGCGTCAGCATGATTTTTTTGCCTGCTCATTATTAAAGCCTCCCTACTGATAAAGATCGCTTTCATCTGATTTTGCCTTTATTTTAGCGCGTTTTTTCGCAAGCGGTTTCAAGAAATCTGAATAAATAGACAGTTATGGGGAATTGTATCAAAATAGTTATTCCTATCTGATGCTCGATAGTAAGGCCGTTGATAGCAGTTTTTTATAGTAGGCTATTTTAAAAAGCGCGGATTTGGTAAAATTAAAGAAAACATTAAGAAATGGGGGCAGGCGAATGAAAAAGCAGAACACCTGGCTGCTAGGGCTTTGGGCTTTGCTGCTGATCATGCTGGCGCCAGTCGTGGGTCATGCGGATGGCGACTTTACCATCAAGCATTACCAAGTGAACGTTGACGTGTTAAAAAACGGCGACGCGGATCTGACGCAAAGGATCACTTATGATTTTGACGGTGATTTTCATGGCGTTTATTATAATCAAGACCTGCAATGCATCGGCAAGGCTGATCAGATCTCGGCAGCCGTGGAGCAGAACGGTAAGCTGACTAACCTGGCGCTCAGCCAATCCGGTCAGAATAATACCGTTAAGACCACGCAGAGCGCAGACTGGCTCAAACTCAAGGTCTATCATCAAATCAGCAACGCGGAAGCAACCTTTATCTATCACTACCGGCTGCATGGCGTGATTACCAGTTATCAGGATACGGCCGAGTTGAATTGGAAGATTATTGGGACGGGCTGGGATGAAGCACTGCATGACGTTTCAATCACCATTCAGCTGCCGGCTAAAAACGTTGACTCGCTTAAAGCCTTTACGCACGGTCCGCTAAACGGCAAAACGTCAGTCAAGAAGCGGCAGGGTCAGGTTAAGATGACGGTCGACCGCGTGCCGGCCAATCAGTTTGTTGAAAGCCACCTGCTGTTTGCCAATGCCGTCGTACCGCAAAATGATAACCGAGTCGCCAAAAAGGTCCTGGCTGCTAAGCTAAAGCAGGAGCAGCAGCTGGCAAAAGCGGCTAATGCCAAGCGCGCCCAGGAAAAAAGACGGCGACAGCTTTTCAAAATCGGCTACAGTACAATATGCGGCATCAGTATCTTAGCTTATGGCTGGTGGTTGATTAAAAAACATCCCCAGCGATCCAAGCAGCCGCCACTGGTTCATTCTTTTGAGATTCCGCCATATCCAGTTGAACAGGCCTACGTGATCGATAAAAATCAACAGCCTGACGCGCGCGTACTCAGCGGCTATCTAATGCAGCTGGCAGGTGAATATAAGATTGCAATCAGCAAGACTGAAAACGACGACTATCGGTTTACCGTCAAAAAACCGGCCGTGATTGCCGAAAATCAGCTGCTTAAGATTATGTTTAGCGATTGCGGGGACGGCCAAAGCTTTACGATCCAGCAGCTGAAAAAATGGAGCAAGCAGCGCAAGCACGCTAAAAAGATCGCGAAAGCCTTTGATCAATGGTCGCAAGCCAGTCTGGAAAGTGCCAGAAAAACCGGCTACTATGATGCCGACGCGGACCGGTTCAAGCAGATTGGCATCTTTTGGCTGATTGGCGAGCTTTTGCTGATTTTTGGGATGATTTTTATCGTCGCTGGCTGGATTTTCAAAATGATCGTGGGGCTGATATTTGCAGGCGGCTTTGGCTGGGGAATTATATATTACCGCCAGCTCCTGCCATATACGCCAAAGGGTCAAAAAATGAAATATGATTTAGACTGCTTTATTCTCATGCTCAAAGATATTGGCGACTTCAAGCTCAAAGAAGTTGGCGACATTGTTTTATGGGAACAGATTCTGCCATATGCGACGGCGTTTGGGCTGGCCAAAAAAGTTATTCGTGAATTAAAACTTTCATTTGATGAAGCAGAGCTCAATGATACGCTTTTAATTACGTACCCATGGATTTTTGCCAGTGATCCTTGGACGGGCACGTTTGAAAGTACTTTTGAAAAAGCCTTGGATACCGGTAACTCATCTTCAGCAAACGGCGGCTCGGGTGGCTTTTCAGCCGGCAGTTCCGGTGGCTTTGGCGGTGGTTCAGGCGGCGGGGCTTTTTAAGATAATTACCTTACTGATGGCAGTAATCTTGAATTTTAGATTTGTTGGTCAGTGCGTTTTAATATTGTTAGCAGCGAATCATGATTATCACGGCTGCAATTGTTTAGGCGACGTTAGACATTCTGAACAGGAGAGGATTGCTTTGAAAAAAATTGAAGGACACATTCATTTGATTCGAGCAATGGCCGGCTCTAAAGGACAAGGGCACTTGAGTCCATTGGGCAATGGCTATGCGATCTGGGACGATGGTGAGATTATTCACCTGCTGCCAGCGGGATGGGGCGACGATGATTTTCGCGTGGAAAAATATCTTCCCATCATGGCGGCTGAAAATATCGAAAAGGCCGTTTTACTGCAAGGAACACTGAACGGCTATTAAAACTATTACACTTATCAAGTCATCAAACGATATCCTGATCGCTTTATCGGTGCGTTTGCCGTGGATCCATTCGCTGAGCGGGCGATGGCAATCGTTAAGCGGCACGTTGAAGAACTGGGCTTTCGGGCCATTAAGTTTGAGATCAGTCAAGCAGGCGGCCTGCATGGCTTTCACACGCCTTTCCGCTTAGACAGTGACGTCCGTGTTGGGCAGATTATGCATTATCTGGCTGACTATCCGGGATTTGTCGTAACTGTTGATTATGGTGACGATACCCAGACCAGCTATCAGCCCGAAGCCATCGTAAATCTGGCCAAGCGTTACCCCAAAATGGATTTTGTCGTTTGTCATCTGTCATTTCCCAACGCTGATCATCTGGAACGCCTGGCAAACGTCTTGCAGCAGTTTGCACCGCTTAAAAACATCTATCTGGATCTTTCAGCAATCCAAGATATCAATGGGGAGAAGCCGGCTGACTTTCCTTACCCGCGCGCTGTCAAAAAACGGTCGCGCTGGCCAAGCAGATCGTTGGAGCACAGCGTTTGATCTGGGGGACTGACTCACCATGGTCGGCAACGTTTAATACCTATCATCAACTGGCTACTTGGCTGGAGAATACCGATCTGTTCACTGATGACGAGCTGGCTGATGTCATGTACAATAATGCCAATCGGGTCTACTTTAAAGCCGCCAACGTTGCTGCTGCCCAAGCCGCTGAAGATCCAGTCGCTGCTCGGTTTAAAAAATCACGCTAAATAAAACGCGCTGCCGGACTTTTGAGCCGATAGCGCGTTTCTTTTAGTTATGGGTAATAAGCAGATTGCTAATTTTTGACCGTCGATTATTTAGTCAATGCTCTGGCTGATTGACGCTCCACAGCGGTTTTTCGCCATTTAAAACGCGCACGACCTCGCTGGCGGCATCAACGGCCATTCGATCCATACATTCCTTGGTGTTGCCGGCACAATGCGGCGTCAGCAAGACATTGGGCGTGCTGAACCAGGGATCATCTTTGGGCAGCGGTTCTTGATCAAAGACATCGACGGCAGCGGCAGCAATTGAACCGGTTTTAAGCGCTGTCTGCATTGCCGTTTGATCAACCAGAGCCGCCCGACCAAAGTTAAGCAGGACGGCCGAATCTTTCATCATGTCGAATTCGCGCTGGCCGACGCTTCTGGTAGTTTCTGGCGTGACTCGCATGTTAAGCGAAACAACGTCAGCCTCCTTAAAGACCGTGTCTCGATCAACCATTTCGGCATTTCCGTCTGAACGATTGGATGGCGTGTAGGCAATAATCTTCATGTCAAATGCACTGGCTTTTTTGGCAATCATGCGGCCGATGCGACCATAGCCGACAATTCCCAGCGTTTTACCGGCCAGATCAAACCCTTGATGAGCAAATGTCCATCCCCAGTCACCCTGGCGCAGGTGCTCAGTGGTGGGGACGAGATTTTTAGAGATTGCCATCATGGCTGCCAGAGTTGATTCCGCAACCGTTGAGGCATTGGCATTTTTAGCGATGGTTACCCAAACGCCTCGTTTAGCCCAGAATTCAGGATCAATATTGTCATAGCCAACGCCATGGCGGGCAATGACTTTTAATTTCGGTAGCTGATCGGCTAAGGTGTTGGGAAATGGTTCCGTCATCAAAATAATACCATCTGCGTCTGCGGCTTCCTTAACCAGGGCAGCGGCGCTTTGACTTTTGGTCTCGATCAGTTCAAAACCGCGGCTGGTCAGATAATCCTTGCCAGCCTGCGACATAATGCTTGGTACGGCAACTTTCATAGTTTTTCACTCTTTTCGTGGTTAAAATCAAATCTCAGTGGCCAAGTGCAGCCGTTGTTTGCGTAAATCTTAAAGAAGATCGCCTTAAAAGTCAATTTTTGATTTACGCTGTTAGTGCGGCACTCAGCTGATAATGATCTGTCTAAAAGCAATTTAAAAGACTTTACAAAAACAATACTCAAAAACTGAATGAATCTTTACAAAGCCTAGTTAGACTGATTAATGTTGAGAAAGCTTTTAGCGGTCTCACAATCCATTCAGGTTCTCTCTAAACTGCAGGTCTCGCTGTTAATGGCGGGGCTTTTTATTTTTTCCAAACAAAAAACCGCCGCTGCTTTTGGGGAACAACGGCGATTAAGCTGATTGAAACATGAATTTAAAGTATCAGCGGCATGGCACTGTCTAAAGCCATCACCGCATCATAGATATTATCACGATCGGTTCTGGTATAAGTATGTTTTTTCAATTTTTCATCGACTAAGGCCAGGCGCATGTAGTCGCGAATATAGTTTTCCGTCATGATCTGCCTCCGATAGATGATCTTATTTTTTATGATAGCAGTTTTTGGCGAATAATGGTCTAAATCAGATGGAAAAACGATTGCTGATGAATATCAACAAATAAAACCCGTTGCCAAGCATTTTGCTTAGTAACGGGTTTTTGATCAGCGCGCCTTGGCCAGACTTTGGCAAACCGTGGTCGTTTCTTTTTCAACCAGCGGCAGAATGTCCATTGCCATGCAATCGTCAATATGCAGCTTGATTTGGTAATCGCGGTCATTAGGGAAGAAAGCATGATCTTGAACGTAGACGATCGCGCTTTGTACGGAATCCAAATGCCGCCGCTCGATTACTTCCGACAGTTCAACTGCCAGAAGTTCGATCATTTTTTGATTGTGGTGATATTTGAAAAAGCTGCGCAAAGTCACATTTCATGCCTCCTAAAATTTATTAAAGCGAAGATGCTTTTTTCGATTGCTCACGAGATAGTATTTTAGCTGAATAGATCTAAAAATCAAGCCTTTTACCACGAAAAAATTATTATATTTTGATGGGAATCTGAATTGCGAAAAATCATTGATAGATCAAGGTTTCTGCGCTTTTCAAAGCAAATTTTAAAAATTAAATTTGGGGATTTGAAGTTACTAGGTAAAATGTTATACTAGTTTTACGAATGAAAACGTTTTATCGAATGGAAAGGCAGGAAAATTTATGACGAAAAAAATTATCCTCGATTGTGATCCTGGTCATGACGATGCTTTGGCAATGACGCTGGCGGTGGCCTCGCCTAAAATAGAGCTGCTGGCCGTTACGACTTCAGCTGGCAATCAAACGCCAGACAAGACACTCAACAACGCCATGCGGATGCTTAAGCTGTTGGGCAGAGAGGATATTCCAGTTGCTGGCGGGAACCGAACGCCTTTGGTCAAGCCATTAGAAACAGCCGGGGAGGTGCATGGCGAAAGCGGTCTGGACGGTTATCCACTGCCGGAACCGGATTTTCAGCCGGTTGAGCTGACCGCGATCGAGCTGATTGCCAAAACGCTTAAAGAGAGCGCAACGCCGGTAACACTGGTAGTCACTGGACCAATGACCAACGCGGCGCTGTTTTTGCGGGTCTACCCTGAACTGGCCAAGGCAAAAATTGATCAGATCGTCTACATGGGTGGGGCCATGGGACTTGGCAACTGGCAGCCCAGCGTGGAATTCAACATCTTCGTTGATCCCGAGGCGGCTAAGATCATCATGAATTTCGGGATTCCATTGGTGATGGCACCATTAAACGTTACGCACCAGGCACAGATTTTGAAACCGGAAATTGAGGCGCTGCGGCAGATTAAAAATCCAGTTGGCCAGGCATTTTATGGTCTGCTGAGCTTTTTTGAGCGTTATCATGAAAATCCAAAATGGGGTTTTCAAGGAGCACCGCTGCACGATCCTTGCACGATTGCCTGGCTGATTGAACCAGAGATGTTCCAAACCGAAAAAATGAACGTCGATGTTGAAACGACTGGTGAGCTAACGCGTGGCGAAACGGTCTGCGACTACTATGAGCTGACCGGCAAGCCACAGAACACTGAGGTCATGCTGGGAATCAATCGGCAGCGGTTTATTGAGCTGATTATGGAAGCACTGCATAGCTTTGATTGATTATTAATGGAGCTGGGATTGGCTAAAGCCGGTCTCAGTTTTATTTTTTTGAAAAAATGTAAGCGGTGCAAACTGATGAAGCATTAAGTCAGTCGTGAAGCTAAACGTTTGTCAATAAATTGGTCTGGACGCAGGTTTCTGACAACCGGTTGACATTAAGCTTAATGGTGTTAAGATGAAACCGTTAACAAGTTGTAAACGTTTACGATTGAGTTTGAAATTTTGCCAGATGTTGACTGATTTAAGCCGATATCGATCGGAAAGAAGGAACTTATTCATGACTAATCCACATTCACATTCAGCACATTCCTTTACCAGCGAAAAATTCATCAGCTGGCTGGGGCGCTTTGCCAGCGTAATCGCAATTCTCATGTACATTTCCTACATTGCTCAGATCATTAATAATCTGCACGGCCAGTATGGCTCACCGGTACAGCCATTTGTCGCCGGTATCAACTGTACGCTGTGGAGCATCTATGCGTACTTTAAAGAAGATCGGGACTGGCCAGTTTTTTGGGCCAACTTCCCTGGGATCTTCTTCAGCTTTGCAACATGCCTGACTAGTTTTGCCTGGTAATAAAATATTGATTCCTAAAGTTTTAGATGAGCTTTAGGAATTTTTTGTTGACAGCTTATTTTTTGTAAGTTATCATACAGTTACTAACTTTTTCAAAGGAGAAATCGGCAATGACAAACTTCAATTCATTAACCAACCATTCATGTTGCAGCGGACCGCGCTTAGGCTGTCCGCTTATTGCCGTTGCTCAGCTGGTTGGCTGAAAACGGCCGGATCAGCATCAAGCGCGGCCTGGTCAATCCCGACTGCGCCTTTTTTATTGCATTTAAAAATCATTTGAAACATTTAACTTAGGAGGGATATGATGTGGCATACGATTCAAAGCTCGCTGCCAGAACTGTTGGCGGCCGGCTTTAAATACACGATTCCGTTAGCCCTGGTATCTTTTTTCTGGGGACTGCTGATCGCGCTTTTCGTGGCGCTGATTCGTTTATCCAGACAAAATGGCGCGTTTAAGATCTTAAAGGGAATCGCAGTCTTTTATGTCTGGCTGTTTCGTTCAACGCCATTATTGGTCCAGCTGTTCATCGTCTTTTTCGGCCTGCCGCATTGACTGCAGGTGCTTTGGCGCATCATTTTGCCCCAGGCATTGCGAGTCGCGCTGCCGCCGCTGGCCAACTCATTTATTAGTCTGGTCAAGGATACCTCACTGGCAGCTTCAATTACGATTGCCGAAATGTTTTCGGTGGCACAGCAGATCACGGCTGAAAACTACGAGCCGCTTTTGATGTACATTATCGTGGCTTTGATCTATGCCTTGTTTACAACCGTTTTATCGCGTCTGCAGGCCTGGATAGAAAAATCCCTGGCCAAGACCGCGCCTGTTCAATAGGAGGTTTTAATGAAACTTGCTAAGATTAACAAATGGTTTGGCGAAAAGCACGTTTTAAAAGATGTCAGCCTGGAGTTTCCAGCAGGGCAGACAACGGTTTTGGTTGGCCCTTCTGGATCGGGCAAGTCAACGATCCTGCGCTCGCTGAATCTGTTGGAGCAGCCTGATCGCGGCACCTATGATTTCGATGAGCTGCATTTGAACTTTACAAAGAGCGTCACCCGCAAGCAAAAACTGCTGCTGCGGCAGAAAACGGGCATGGTTTTTCAAGACTACAACCTGTTTCCGCATCTGACGGTTCTGCAAAACGTTACGGAAGGTCCCATCCGCGTGCTTAAGCAGTCTAAAGAAGCTGCCAATCAAGAAGCGCTGGAAATATTGAGCAAGGTCGGCCTGCGTGATTTTGCCGGTGCCTATCCCGCGCAGCTTTCTGGTGGGCAGGCGCAGCGAGTGGCAATTGCCCGCGCATTGGCCATGAAGCCGGAATACGTTTTATTGGATGAGCCGACTTCAGCACTTGACCCGGAACTGGAATTAGAGGTCCTGCGTGTGTTGCTTAAGCTGGCTCAGGAAAATCAATCGTTGATCATCGTAACGCACAATATGGTCTTTGCCAGACGCGTTGCCGATAAGATCGTTTTTGTCGAGGATGGCACGATCAAATATGATGGCGATCCGGCAGCTTTTTTTGCGCCGGATAATCCTGATGAGCGGATTCGCCACTTTATTGCGGCCATGACAATGGAAGAACTGGAAGCCTAAAAGAAAAAGATAAGGGGAAAACGACATGAAGATTTTTAAGAAGATTGCCTTAATGACTGCTGCACTGGCATTGGGAACCGTGATTGGCACGACGATCAGCCATGCCGACTCGGTCAAGTCCGAGCTGAAAACGCCTGATACGCTGACGATCGGTCTGGAAGGTACCTACGCGCCGTTTTCATATCGTAAGGACGGCAAGCTGCAGGGTTTTGAAGTTGAGCTGGGCAAGGCCGTTGCGAAAAAAATGGGCTTAAAGGCCAAGTTCGTGCCAACCAAGTGGGACTCTTTGATTGCCGGATTAGGCGCTAAGAAGTTTGACGTGGTCATGAACAACATTGCGCAAACTCCTGAACGCGAAAAGAAGTACCTTTTCTCCAATCCCTACATTTCATCGCACTTTGTCATGATCGTTAAAGAAAACAGCTCGCTTAAGACGCTTAAGTCCATCAAAGGCCGCAAGTTTGCCGCGGGTGTGGGAACCAACAACGCTACGCTGGTTAAAAAGTATGGCGGAATTACGGTTGACGACAGCGACTTTGCCAGCGGACTGGACATGATCAAGCAAGGCCGGGTTGAAGGGATGATCAATAGTCGCGAGGCTTGGTACGTCTATGCTAAAAAGCACAGCACCAAGGGACTCAAGATGATTGACGTTTCCAGTGAAGCCAAGCCGGTCAAGGTTGCGGCAATGTTTAACAAAAACTCATCGGCGCTGCAAAAGCAATACAACCAGGCGCTGCAGGAACTGCAAAAGGATGGCACGCTCCAAAAGCTTTCCCAAAAGTACTTTGGCGCTGACATTACCAAGTAGCCGCTAAAACATGATCTGGAATTATCTGGATCATGTTTTTTATTTGGATAAAGATAGAATAAGTGGCTTAAAATCAAAATCTTGTTAAGCGTCTCACTAAATCAGCCAGAGATTGTGGTATATTAAGTTACTGGATGAGCAAGATTAAGGAGTGAACTTATGGGAGCACTGGCTTTTTTGATTGCAGAACGGGTGGGATTGATTATCCTGCTGGCCTTTATTCTGGTCAACATTCGGCCGTTTCGGCGGCTGCTTTTAGATGTCACGCCGGCCAATCTATTTAAATTGGCGCTGATTTTTTCAGCCTTTGCAATTATTTCTAATTTATTGGGGATTGAGATCGATCCTGATAATCATATTATGCGCGAAACTATTTTATGGCACGTCACTCCTGGCTATTCAGTGGCCAACGTCCGTATTCTGGCCGTAACGGTAGCCGGAATCGTTGGCGGACCTGGTGTTGGCGGACTGACGGGTCTGGTTGCCGGAACTCATCGGATGATGCAGGAAAGCTGGGCCACGGATGCCTGGTTTTACATTGTCAGCTCGACTTTGATTGGGATTTTGTCTGGAATGCTGTATCGCAAAAATCGGCGTCATTTTGTCGTGATGCCGCCATGGCAAGGCTTTTTGATCAGTCTGGTGATGGAGTCGATTCAGATGGTCTTTGTCGGTTTGTTTAGTCCGACGCATCTGAAACTGGTGAACTTTATCGCACTGCCAATGATTGTTATCAGCTCAACGGGGACGGCTTTTTTCTTGATGATTCTATCTTTATATTTTCGTCAAGAAGTTGACACCCGTGCCGTTCAGACTCGCTCGGTAATGAAGCTTGCGGTCAAGACGCTGCCGGCATTTCGCCATGGCCTGCAGGCGGAATCGGCCAAGCAGGTGGCCAGTCTGATTTTGGAGTATACTGACTTTGATGCGGTCGGAATTGGCAATAATGAAAAAACACTGGCCTTTGTTGGAGCTGGCAGCGACCATCATTATCATGACATGCCAAAAGTCGATGTACCACGGTTTGCCAAGCAGGCGCTGCAGTATCGACAGACGCAGCTGGCCTATAATACTGCGCAGATTGGCTGTCGTGATGACCACTGTCCTTTACAGGCGGGGATGGCGATTCCCCTGACGTTGGGCAGCCGCGTGCTGGGCGTTTTGACGCTGTATTTTAAGGAAAACTGGCAGCTGACCCCCGTCGAGATTCAAACCGGTGAGGGACTGGGCGAGATTCTGGCCACGCAGATCGTATTAGGTGAAAAAGAACGCCAGACCGGACTGCTTAGGGATGCTGAGCTTAAATCGCTGCAAGCTCAGATCAGTCCTCACTTTTTCTTTAATTCGATCAATACGATTATTGCCATCTCACGGTTTGACAGTGAAAAGGCGCGGTTTCTGCTACGCGAGCTCAGTACCTTTTTCCGATCGAATCTGCTGGGCGCCAATCAATCCGAGATTCCGCTCAAACAAGAGGAAGCACACGTTAAGGCCTATCTGAATCTGGAACAGACGCGCTTTCCTGATAAGTATCAGGTGGGATTTTATAGTAGTGTTGATGATCAGGTGCTGGTTCCGCCATTTGCCATTCAAGTCTTGGTAGAAAACGCGATTCATCACGCCTTTGGCAATCGCAAGACCGGCAATATCATCAACATTTGGATCACCAAATCAGGCAGGTATCTAAAAATACGGGTTGCTGATAACGGCGAGGGAATCGATCAAGCGGTCATCGGCAAACTGGGTAAGGAGAAAATCGCTTCCGAACAAGGGAGTGGTACGGCCATGCAGAATCTGAATGCGCGTTTGAAAGGTCTTTATGGCGATAGTGCTAAGATGCAGATCGTAACCGGCAAGACGGGGACTTCCATCTCGCTTTTAATACCTTATGCACAAACTAGACAGGATCTTAATACGGAAGGAGCATCCATATAATGAAAGTACTGATTGTCGATGATGAACCACTGGCCAGAAATGAACTGCACTATCTATTAAATGAAAATGCGTTGGTCAATCAGATCGATGAAGCGGATGGGGTGATGACGGCTGATCAAAAAGTCAATGCCGAGCATCCCGATCTGGTCTTTTTGGACATCAAACTAGATGATGGCAACGGCATGGCACTGGCTAGACGCTGGAAAAAGCTGCCTCAGCCACCGGCGATTGTTTTTGCCACGGCTTATGACAATTACGCGATTGATGCTTTTAATGAAGCGGCCGTTGACTATGTTTTAAAGCCATTTGACCCGGATCGAATCAACGAAGCCGTTGCCAGAGTCGCCAAGTTTTTGGGCAATGCGGAACAGTTAGAAGACGTTGCGGAACAGACTGCCTGGCAGAATCCGCGGCTGTCGATTACGATTGATGACAAGACGATGGTGATTCAAAAACGCGATGTGATGTATATTGAGACCCAAGGCGGCTACACGCATCTACATCTTAGAAACGATAAGCTCTTGATCAGTCGACAGACGCTAACCAGTATTGCTCAGCTCTTGGATCCAAAGCATTTTTTGCGGATTCATCGTGGGTTTATCGTTAATCTAGACGAGATTGACGAAATGCAGCCCAGTTTTAATCATACCTACGAGCTAACGTTAAAAGACGGCAGCAAAATTCCAGTCAGCAGGTCATATGTGGCTAAAACTAAGAAGGCAATCGGACTACAGTAACTCGAATTGTCTAATATTTGCACAAGCATTGAATGTTAAGATAATGCATTCAGTGCTTTTTATTTTGTCAAAAAAGAATCCTTAGGGCATCTCAGCGGCTGATAAAGGCATTTCATCGTCAAATTCTGTCAATCAATGTGAAAGCTAACACAAAATCAATAAGATTAACTACAATACATTGTGTAATCGATATCAAAGATGGCCATCTTAAATAAGATTAACTGCAATTATTTTTTATGATATTTTCGGATTGATTTGAGGGAAGGGAAAACAACATGGATAAGAAGGAAAAACAAGCGCCAGCCAAGGAAGAAAAAAAGGCAGCGCCAATTCTGGTACAAATGGGCATTTTTGCCGCTATTCTGTTTGTCTCACAGCTGATTTCAGATTTGTTCCCAGCTAGTTTCGTAGTACCAACGCCACTGATTGGGATGGTATTGCTTTACATTCTGTTGGCAGCTCATATCGTTAAACTGGAGCAGGTTGAAAAGTTTGGCGACTTTATGATCAGTTTGATTGCCTTTCTGTTCGTTCCATCTGGCGTTCAGCTCTGTGGCAGTCTGGGACTGATGAAGCGTGAAGGTCTTCAGGATATCTGCGTCATCATCATCTCCACGATTATCCTGCTGGTCGTAATTGCTTACGTGGGCAACTTCTTTGTTAAGCTGCATGAGCATCTGACCAAAAAATCAGATACCGTTTCAGTACAAAACGGTTCGCATCACTCGGCTAACTAATCACTGCATGAGAAAAGGGAGGATTAAAAATGTTTAGTCAATCAATGGTATTGCCTTATACCGGTATCTTAATCTCACTGGCTGGTTATCTTTTAGGGATGTGGCTGTTTAAGATCAGTCATGGGTTCTTCTTGTTTACGCCACTTTTGGTCGGGATGGTTTTCGGAATTGCGGTTCTGGCAATCTGGGCCAAGGGCATCGGATCTACGACGGCTGCTGTCTACACTAAGTACTACCTGCCAGGCGGAAATATCATCTTCTGGTTCTTAAACCCGGCTACGGTTGCGTTTGCCATTCCGCTGTATCGTCGAAATGATATTTTCAAGAAGTACTGGCTTGATATTGTTTTGACGCTGTTTGTCGGTGGCTTTATCTCCTTGTTTGGGATTCAACTGGTTTCCAAGCTGTTTGGTCTGTCGCGGGTTTCCACGGCTGCCATGCTGCCACAGGCTGCTACGACTGCTGTTGCCATGCCAATTGCCAAGGGGGTTGGCGGTGACCCTGCCGTTACGGCGATGGCCTGCATCTTAAACGCTGTTATCATCTACGCCCTGGCCAACTTCTTGATCAAGGTCTTCCGCTTGAAGAAGATTTCCAAGGTTGGTACTGGTCTGGGTCTGGGTTCTGCTGGTCACACGGTTGGTTCTGCCAAGGCCTTGCAATTAGGTTCGATTGAAGGGGCCATGGCTTCGGTTGCCGTGGTAATCGTTTCGTTGGCAATGGACATTCTGGTTCCAATCTACGTCAACCTGTTCATGAAATAATTAACAAAGGGGAATTACGATATGTCTTATCGACAACAAAAAGTCGTGCTGATCGGTGACGGCGCGGTTGGTTCTGCCTATGCATTTGCCATGGTTCAACAGGGATTGGCCGAAGAATTCGCAATTATCAACCACACCAAGAGCAAGGGCGAAGGCGACACGCTGGACTTGGAGGATGCCACGGTCTTTACCTCGCCTAAAAAAGTCGAGTCAGCCGACTACTCGGTCTGCCGCGATGCTGATCTGGTCGTAATCTGTGCTGGAGCTGCCCAAAAACCTGGCGAAACCCGGCTGCAATTGATCAACAAGAACCTTAAGATCATGGCTGATGTCACGCAAAACGTGGTTAAGTCCGGCTTTAACGGCATCTTTTTAGTGGCTGCCAACCCAGTCGACATTCTGACTTATGCCGTCCAAAAAATCTCTGGTTTTCCAACCGGTCGTGTAATCAGCTCAGGGACGCTGTTGGACACGGCTCGGCTGCGCGTGGCTTTGGCTAAGGAGTTCAATGTCAGCCCTGCCGATGTATCGGCTAACGTATTGGGCGAACATGGCGATTCTGAGTTTGCGGCCTACTCATCAGCGGCAATTGGCGGTAAGAACCTGCTGCAGATTGCTAAAGAAGAGGGCGTTTCAGAAGAACGTCTCAAGCAGATTGAAGATGAAACTCGTCACAAAGCCTACGAAATTATCAACCGGAAAGGCGCAACCTACTATGGCGTTGCCACGGCCTTGATGCGGATTACTAAGGCTATTCTGCGCAACGAAAATGCTGTTTTGCCAATTGGTGCTTATGTTAACGGTGAATATGGCGTTAAGGATCTGTATCTGGGGACGCCGGCTGTCATCAACGCACATGGGGTTGAACAGGTGATCGACGTTCAGCTTGATGAGCGCGAACAAAAGGCAATGGCTCATTCTGCGGCTGTTTTGCGTGAAGCAGTTGATCGCGGCATGCGTGAAACTGGTTTGAACAAGATGGTTGTCTCACTGGCTCATTAATGCGCAAAAAATCACAATCTAGACAGAGAAAACGTTTTCTTAAATCGAAAATGTTTTCTTTTTTTTTGAAAAAAGACTTGATTTTTCAAAAAAATGTTATAAAACTATAAGTGTAAGCGTTTGATTGTTTGTTAAAGGAGGTTGTTCTAGATGAAAAAGTTAGATTTTGAGGAGCTGAAACATAACCCCGAAATCAAGCCGCTTCAAGTTCTGGACGAAGATGGCAAAGTCGTTAACCCCGATTTGATGCCTGACCTGAGTGATGAAGAGTTGGTTGAACTGTTTAAGCAGATGGTTTGGTCGCGGGTATTGGGCGACCGTACTATGAAGCTTTGTCGGCAAGGCCGGTTGGGATTCTTTGCCCCAACTGCCGGTGAGGAAGCCAGTCAAATGGGTTCCAACTTCGCAATGAGCAAGGATGACTTTCTGCTCGGCGGCTATCGTGACGTGCCACAGTTGGTTAAGCACGGTCTGCCAATGTGGAAGGGATTCTTGTGGAGCAAGGGTCACGTTAACGGCAACAAGTACCCTGAAGAATTAAATGCCATTCCGCCTCAGATCATCATTGGTGCCCAATATGCTCAGACGGCCGGTGTGGCACTTGGCCTAAAGAAGAAGGGTGCCAAGAACGTTGCCTACACCTACACTGGTGATGGTGGTACCTCACAGGGTGACTTTTATGAAGGGGTCAACTTTGCTAGTGCCTTTAAAGCACCAGCCTTGTTCTTTGTACAAAACAACCTGTACGCAATCTCAGTTCCAAGAAAGGCTCAGACGGCAGCGCCAACCTTGGCTCAAAAGGCTGTCGCCAGTGGGATCCCAGGGCTGCAGGTTGATGGGATGGATGTCTTGGCCGTCTACAGCGTTGCCAAGCAGGCTCGTGACTGGATCACGGCCGGCAATGGTCCCGTACTGATCGAAACGCTGTGCTACCGTTATGGACCACACACGACTGCCGGTGACGTGCCACGCCGCTACCGTTCCGAAGATGAAGAAGATATCTGGCTGAAGAAGGATCCACTGATTCGGATGCGCAAGTTCTTAGAGAGCAAGGGCCTTTGGGATGAAGACCAAGAAAAGGCCTGCGTTGAAGCAGCCAACAAGGAAGTCGATGACGCTATGCAGGAAGTTGAATCACAGCCAACGCAGACCGTTACCGAACTGATGCAAAACGAATATGTGGTTACGCCGCCAGCAATTCAAAAAGAGCTGGATGCTTACCAAGCAAAGGAGGCTAAGTAATCATGGCTAAGATGACAATGATCAAGGCAATCACGGCTGCTATGGATGAAGAGCTTGCTCATGATGACAAGGTAATGATCTTTGGTGAAGACGTTGGTAAAAACGGTGGTGTCTTCCGGGCAACTGATGGCCTGCAGGAAAAATATGGCAATGATCGTGTATTCGACACGCCGGTGGGGTGCACACGCCAGAACTGCACTCAGACAGTTTTGAAGGCCTGCTGACTCAGGTTCCTGGGTTGCGCGTGGTTGCGCCAAGCGGTCCTTATGACGCCAAGGGACTTTTGATCTCGGCAATCCGCTCTGATGATCCGGTCTTCTTCTGTGAACACATGAAGCTTTACCGTTCGATCAAAGAAGAAGTGCCTGACGAAGCCTACACCGTTCCATTGGACAAGGCAGCCGTCAAGCGCGAAGGCACTGACGTATCCATCATCACGTATGGCTACATGGTTCAAGAAAGTCTGGCAGCTGCTGATGAACTGGCTAAGGAAGGCATCAATGTTGAAGTCGTTGACCTGCGTACGCTGGCACCGCTTGATGAAGATACGATTCTGGAATCCGTTAAGAAGACGGGCCGCGTCGTATTGGTTCAAGAAGCTCAAAAGCAAGCCGGCGTTGGTGGTCAGGTAGCCTCGCTGATCGGCGAAAAAGGCATTTTGTACCTGGATGCACCAATTGCGCGGGTAGCTGCTCCAGACACGCCATATCCATTCAGTGATGCGGAAGAAGTATGGCTGCCTAACAAGCAAGATATCGTTGACAAGGTCAAGGAAACCGTCAACTTTTAATCGCGAGGTGGAAGATCAATGAGCAAATATGAATTCAAAATGCCAGAACTTGGTGAAGGGATGGCAGAAGGCACGGTTGGCGAATGGCACGTTAAGGTTGGCGACACCATTCAAAAAGACGCCGATATGGTTGAAATCGAAAACGACAAGTCAACCTCTGAAATTCCATCACCAGTCGATGGCAAGGTAACCAAAATCAATTTTGAAAAGGGCGACGATGTTACGGTTGGCCAAGTGCTGATCGAATTTGAGGTAGCTGATGGTCAAGGTAATGTTGATGCCAGTGCCGAAGCCAAAAGCGATGCCAGTGCTACTCCGGAGCCAAGTGCCGCACCAGCGCCAAGCACTGCTTCAGCTGCCCCAGCATCAGCGCCAGCCGCTCCTGCTCCAGCGGCTGCTCCTAGTGCTGCTGACCACTCCCTGCCAGTTCTGGCAATGCCAGCCGTACGCCGCTATGCACGTGAAAAAGGTGCTGACCTGGCTCAGATTGCCGGAACCGGTCGTCATGGCCAGATTCTAAAGACTGACGTTGACGTCTTCTTGGCTGGCGGTGCCAAGGCTGCCCCAGCTGCTGCTGAACCGGAAGCTCCTCAAACGGCAGGTGCGGTTGCCATTGAACAGCCTGCACTGCCAAAGGGTTCCGCTGAATGGCCACTGCACGATGAAAAGATGACGCCAGTTCGCAAGGCGACAGCTAAGGCAATGATCCGTTCCGTACAGCAGATTCCAATGATTCATGTCTTTGATGACGTGGTGGTTGACAAGCTTTGGGATCACCGCAAGAAGTACAAGGAACTGGCTAAAGAGCATGGCGTTCACCTGACGTTTATGGCCTACCTGACCAAGGCGCTGGCCGTAATCATGAAGGAATACCCAATCTTTAACTCGATGGTGGACATGGCTGACCAAAAGATCGTCTACCGTGACTACATCAACGTTGGTATTGCTACGGACACGGATCGCGGTTTGTTCGTACCAAACGTTAAGCATGCTGATTCTATGAGTCTGTTTGACATTGCGCGTCAAATCAGCGCCAATACCAAAAAGGCTAAGGAAGGCAAGCTTTCTGGCGATGACATGAGCCACACTGGCATGTCGATCACCAATATTGGCTCAATTGGCGGCGGCTTCTTTACGCCAATCATCAACTGGCCGGAAGTAGCCATCCTGGGTATGGGACGCATTGTTGAAGAACCAGTCGTTGTTGATCACGAAATCAAAGTTGCCAAGGTCTTGAAGCTGTCGCTGGCCTGCGATCACCGAGTAATTGATGGTGGTACGGCACAACGGGCAATGAACCGGCTCAAGGAATTATTGAGTGATCCAGAACTGTTATTGATGGAAGGGTGATCAGACATGGTTGTTGGTGATTTTGCAATTGATTTGGATACCATTGTTGTTGGTGCGGGCCCTGGCGGTTATGTTGCTGCCGTTCACGCTGCTGAAATGGGACAAAAGGTTGCCGTTGTTGAAAGTACCTATCTTGGCGGGGTCTGCTTAAATGTCGGTTGTATCCCATCAAAAGCCTTGATTCAGGTTGGTCATAACTACCAAACTGCCAAAAATTCAGCCGATCAAGGCATTGAGGTTGCTGATGCCAAGCTCGATTTTGAAAAGGTTCAGGCATTTAAGAACAGCGTCGTTAAGCGTATGACCAATGGGGTTGGCTTCTTGTTCAAGGAACACAAGATTGATGTAATCAACGGAACGGCCTACCTTAAAAATGATCACAGTCTGCGGGTTATCAGCGGTCAGCATGGTCAAACCTATACGTTCAAGCACTTGATTCTGGCAATGGGCAGTCATCCAATTGAGATTCCTGGCTTTAAGTTTGAAGGCCGCGTTCTGGATTCAACGGATGCATTGGCATTAAAAGAAGTACCAAAAGAATTGGTCATCATTGGCGGCGGCTACATTGGCAGCGAACTGGCCAATGCTTATGCCAACTTTGGTGCCCACGTTACGATTCTGGAAGGTACCAAGTCAATTCTGGGCAACTATGAGCCAGACTTGGTCAAGGTTGCGCTCAAAGACTTTAAGGCCAAGGGAATTGACGTAATTACCAATGCGATGGCCAAGCAGGCTGAACAAACCGCAGATGGCGTCAAGGTTACCTATGCCGTTGGTGACCAAGAACACACTGTAGATGCCGATTATGTAGTTGTTTCGGTTGGTCGGCGTCCCAACACTAAAGACATGGGCCTTGAACAAGCCGGTATCAAGCTTGACAAACGCGGCTTAATTGAAGTAAATGCCCAGGGTCGGACCAGCGTCAAGAATATCTTCGCAATTGGCGATATCGTTGCCGGAGCAGCTTTGGCACATAAGGCCAGCTATGAAGGCAAGGTTGCTGCCGAAGCAATCTCTGGCAAGCCAACAACCGTCGACTACCACGCAATGCCAGCGGTCTGCTATCTTGACAATGAGATTGCCACAACGGGTCTGACTGAATCTGAGGCAAAAGAAAAGGGATTGGACGTCAAGACTGCCAAGTTCCCATTCATGGCTAATGGTCGGGCCGTATCCATGAAGGCAACGGAAGGCTTTGTTCGGCTGGTATTTATGAAGGACACGCATGTCATGGTCGGTGCTCAGATCGTGGGGCCGGATGCTTCTGATCTGATCAGTGAGCTGACTTTGGCAATCGAATCAGGAAATGAGATTGATGACATTGCATTGACGATTCATCCGCACCCAACTCTTTCAGAGACATTGATGGATGCTGCCGATGTCGGCCTTGGAATGCCAACCAATATTTAAATTGGATGAAGGGAACAGTGGTGTCGAATGCAATATTTAGCAATGCCTAGTGAGGATATCCGTCGCAATCTGGCAACTGAGCAGTATCTGATGAACAGCGACAAGATGAAGCTGCCATTTATGCTGTTTTATATCGAAAAGCCTTGCATTATCGTGGGACGCAATCAAAACACGATGGAAGAAATTAATACCGAGTACTGTCGTGAACATGACATTACGATTACGCGGCGTCTGTCGGGTGGCGGTGCGATGTATCAAGATCTGGGCAACATGTGCTTTAGCTTTGTCGTTCCTGCCGATGAGATTCGATTCGGCGACTTTAAGGACCTGGTCAAGCCAATCGTTGATGCACTGCATGACATGGGCGCAACCGGGGCTGAAACCACTGGACGCAACGACATTGTAATTGATGGCAAGAAATTTTCTGGAAATGCCATGTACACGCGCAACGGCCGGACCTTTTCACACGGGACGCTGATGTATGACGTTGATACCAGCGCGGTTGCTTCTGCATTGCACGTCCTGAAAGACAAAATCGAGTCAAAAGGTATCAAATCGGTAAGGGCGCGCGTTACCAACGTTAAGCCATACCTTAAGTCAGAATTTCAGAATCTGACGACGCAGCAGTTTAGAGATGAATTGATCAAACGCATCTGGCACGTCGATTCGATCGAAGAGGCCAAGCAGTTTGAATATCAGCTGACGCCTGAAGATGAAGCAGCGATTTCTGAATTGGAAAAACGCTACTACGATAATTGGGACTGGGTATATGGCAAGTCACCAAAGTTCTCAGTCAAAAAACGGCAGCATTTCGATGGCGGAACCATTGATGCCCGTTTCCTGGTTGAAGATGGTCGCATCAATGACTTGAAGATCTATGGCGATTTCTTTGGTACTGGTGACGTAGCCGATGTCCAAAACGCCTTGATCGGGCAGCCTTATGATCAGGATGCCATGCAGCAGGCACTGGCCAAGCTTGATCTGAAACGCTACTTTGTTGGGATTGATCCCGAGGCAGTTATCAATCTGCTGACCAAGCAGCATTAAAATTTCCAGCACCCAGCGACTGTTTTGAACGCCTTAAAGCGGTGAAAGGCAGTCATTGGTCAGCAGGTAAAAGACCGGCGTATTACAGCGTCGGTCTTTTTTATGACATTAAGACTAGAAAGAAGGTGGCCAGATGGGATGGCAGATCGCCAGCAGCCGCTTGACCCATGATTTCAGCGCGCTGCCCTTTAAGATGAAGGAACTAACTTTACTGATCAAGATTACGCCTCAAGTTGACGGCAGCGGTCTGCGCTTGATCCTGCAGAACCGGTTTAATGATACGGCGCTGCTTTTTGATGAGCTTACCGTCAGCCATGATGAAAAGATGAGCGATGCAAAATCAATTACTCGCGGCAAGCAAAAGCAGATTGCCATTGTCGGCAACGGGGCAGTGCATACGGACGCGCTGCCGTTTGAAGTCGTTGCCGGCCAGCCGCTTTATTTTAGGATACGGGCGTCGCAAAAACAGACATATGCCGATTTCAGCTGTGTTTATGACGAAACGTTTTATAACGCGATCATGGCCGGGACTAAGAACGCCGCACCGCATTTGCCGCATAACTGGCAGGCACGTAAAGGCTGGTTTTGCATCAGCCGTTTAGAGGTTTGGACGGATAAAAAAACACCCATCATTGAGCTGACCGGCGATTCCCTGGCAGAAACGGGAATGATTGAGACAGGACTGATAAGGAAGCTTTTGGGGCAGGCTGTAGTAGTCAATACGGGCATCTCCGGCAATCGGCTGCTTCATGATGCCCCGCAAGATGGTCCACTGTATCAGACTTTTGGTCAGTCGCTGATCAAAAGAGCCGCTCAGTCAACCGATCCGCACCAGCATCCAATTATTGCCTTGATTGGCAGCAATGATCTGGTTTTGCCGCTGATTGACGGTCAGTCGGCTCATGAACTGGTAACACCGGGGCAATATCTAGCCGGGGTCAGTCAACTAAAGCAAATCTTGGATGATCGGCGGTGTCCATTGATTCTGACAACGATTCCGCCATTTTCACCGCATGTGGCTCCACAACAGGAAAACGTATTGCTTGATGCTCAGCAGCGGCGGCTTTTGATCAACCGGGAACTGCGGCGGTTTGAGTGGGTCGTTGATCTTGATCCGTGGCTGCTCGGCAACGATGGCAGGCTTAAAGAAATTTATGATTTTGGCGATCATCTGCACTTGAACGCGGCTGGGGGAATGGTGGCAGCGCAGGCAATCATGCAAAAACTAAGCCAGCTTGGTTATGATAAAAGATTTTAATGGCTACAGCTGATTTTATTGCCGCTGGTCATAACGATTTGCGGGCATCATAAAAGCCGTCACGGTAAATTCCGTGGCGGCTTTGTTTTTTATCCTAAACTTCAGCGGGCATCTCAATCTGTAAGTCAGCAGCAATTTCCTGCATTTGTTCAATCGTCTTGGCATCAATGTCAACGCCTTGTTTTTGATTATTGGCATAGTTCTTGTATTCACGATCACCAGGGACCCAGATTGTCTTGCCGGGAACATGGTTAAGATGACGAATTCGGTCAAGCATGCTGGTTGCGTTGGCTTTAAGCGTTTCAACGTCACCAAAGAAGGCTGGATCAAACGCAAAGACAAACTGGCTAAAGTCGTGCTTGCCTGTGTTGGTGTCGGCTGAAATGGATCCTTGTGCCAGAATACCGGTCAGAATCTCAACGACAATCGAGTTGCCCATACCCTTGTAGTTGGAGTTGACCTCAGTGCCGCCCAGCGTCAAGAGGCCGCCGCCTTTTTGTTCTTCTTCAAAGGCCGCGGTTGCCAGGATGCTCTCTGCTTCTTTAGGATCCTTGACGACTTGACGATTCTTGTCAACGACCCAGTCACCGGGCAGCTCAATGCCTTTTTTGTCCGCCAGCTGAATCTTGCCGCCAGCAACCAGGGAAGTAGCCCCGTCAAAAATGAAGGGATGCGGTGAGGCCGGGAAGCCAAACGCAAAGGCATTCGATCCCAGAAATGCTTCAGTGGCATTGGTTGGGACTACCAGCGGCCGCGTGTTGGTCAGGGCAATCCCAGCTAGCCCCGCAGCCAGTGCTTTGCGAACGTAGTAGCCGGCAATGCCGAAGTGGTTGGAGTTGCGAACGACCCCGATGCCGACCCCAATTTGCTTAGCCTTTTCAATTACTTTATCCATTGCCAGGCTGGCTGCCAGATGCCCCATGTTTTGGTTGGCATCGACTAAAACGGCGCCAGGCAGCTCTTTTAAAACCTTGGCATGATTTTGAGGTACGATGATGCCGTCGTTGATCATGCTGCGATACCAGTATAGTCTTTGGATCCCATGTGAGGAGATTCCACGCAGGTCAGCGTCAACCAGCGTATCAGCAATTAAGGCGCCATCCTCTTTTCGAAAGCCTAATTTATCAAAAACGTTCTGTAGATAGCTGCGTTCATCTTCCGCGTTGATTCGCATATTCTTTCATCCTTTCATTAAAAAAGCGCCCCTAAGCCGGCTGCTCAAGGGCGTTTGTGTTCGCTGTACCACCTTGGTTTGCCATTGCATAACAATGACCTCCATGATTGATAACGGTAATCAGCCGGGGACGTAGCTTGCACCCGTTCCATTTGACAATGAGTTCATTTCGCCGCGTCTGCCAATGCGTGCTTGCACCAGACCACGCTCGCTAAGATTAGAAAAAACGGCTACTATTCTCACTAACCTTTCATTATTTAAATATAAACTCATTTTAGAAACAGATTGTTAATTTGTCAAGCAGCGCAATTAAATTAATTTAAGCAGGGCAAAAATGATGCCGTTTTTGTGCAAACGCTTGCTCAAATCTTGAAAGGGCTTTATAATAAAGTTAACTAAAAGCTGGGAGGCACTAAAATGCAAAAATTTTCTGTCCGACATCCTTTCATGGCTGGGTATGCCGCAACTTTAGCAACTGGTCTGATCTTTTGGGGGATTCGTGGTGTAGTTGGCGCAAATCTGCTGAATCTGTTAGGGATGCTCGCGCTGGTTGGTTTGGCTTTTTATTGGAATAAACTGAATTCCTATGCCAAGCTGGCCTGTGAAAAATATGACTTGCATTTTAATCTGGGCCAAAAGCAGCGGCACAATCCGCACTGGCCGCTGTACTTCAACACGGTACTGTTCGCCGTGGCCGCGGTAACGATTCTGTTTTTGAACGTTTCGTTTTACGGCGCGCGGATCATTGGGGTAGTGATGGCCATTATTGCCGCCAATGCGTTTATTCCGCTGCCAACGCGCAAGCTGGCTCAAAACCATGAGATCAGAGAACTGGTCAAGCAGCTCAATGCCAGACGAGAATCTGAGTTTTACGGCACGGCTAAAGATCGGCAGACCGTCCAGGCAATTGCCAAGCTGGCCAAGTCGGAAAAATAAAATCAATCAATAAGTTAAGCGTCACTAAGCAGGCAGGCTTGGTGACGCTTTTAATATTACAAGGCATTAGCTTCTCACACAACAGTATAAATTTACCTTAACTAATAACTCAAAAAAATTCAGTAAAATAATCCAATGCCCATTCTTTGTCAATTAATTATTGCCGCACCCTGTCAAAAGGGCTGCAGCCATCAATTAATCAAGGTTCACATCGCCGACTAAAGTTTAGCGATGTTGCCGCTGATTAGAAACGTGGTGAATGATAACCTTGTGAAGCAAAGCGATTCTTGAACGGCATTCGGGAGATAAATTACCTACTTGGCACGGCTTTTTAGCTAAGAGTAGGTAAATAAGGGTAAGTGTATATTTCGGCTTACATAACTTTACCTACTTATGATGCCTTTTTCCGAAGACGATGTTATAGATTACAGCAATAAAAAGCCCCAATTGAAGGCAACTCCAATCAGGGCAAACGTTTATTTCAATTTTAAGACTTCGGCAATCAAGTTTTCCATATCATCTGGTGCGATTACTGATTCTTTGCGCGGCTGATGATCAAACAGTTCCTTGACTCCAGCCGTTAGTTCGCCGCCGACCAGATCATGCAGCTGTTTGATGGATGGCAGACCTTGCTGTTGAGTATCCTGGCCGGTCAAAGCATGATAGACGGTTTCTGGGAATTTACACGGGCTGGCGGTTGAAACGATAACCATTGGCGTCTGATCATCACTGTTCTTTTGATATTGACGAGCGACAAATGATCCCACGGCGGTATGCGGATCAATCAAATAGCCGCTGGTTTCATAGACATATTTAATCTCACCCGCGACCTGGCTCTGCGTAGCGTAACCAGCTGCAAATTCCTGATCCAACTTAGCTTTGGCAGCCGAAGTAATCTGATACCAGCCATCATTTTGCAGCCGTTCCATTAATTCCTTAACGCTGGCAGCATCCTCATCATAAACATCAAACAAAAGCCGTTCTAAGTTGCTGGAAACCAGGATATCCATGGCGGGCGCGGAGGTTAGATGAAAGGCACGCCGACGATCATATTTGCCAGTAGTAAAGAAATCAGTCAAGACGTTGTTTTCATTTGAGGCGCAGATCAGCTTTTTGATTGGCAGTCCCAGTTTCTTGGCGTACCAGCCGGCCAGAATGTCGCCAAAGTTCCCAGTTGGCACGGTGAAGTTGATTGCATCGCCAAGTTTAATCTGGCCTTGTTTAACCAGCTGACCATAAGCGGCGAAATAGTAGACAACCTGTGGAATCAGCCGGCCAATGTTCATTGAGTTGGCGGAAGAAAACTGGTAGCCATTGTCGATCAAGCGCTGGTTAAAGGCCTGGTCGTTAAAGATCTGCTTGACTTGAGTCTGGGCATCGTCAAAATTACCTTTAACAGCCACAGCGGTAAGGTTTTGCCCCGGTTGCCCCAGCATCTGCTTTAGCTGAACTGGACTGACGCCGCCATCTGGATAAAAGACGATTACCTGCGTGCCATCAACATTGGAAAAACCGCGCATTGAAGCCGTACCGGTATCACCAGAAGTAGCAGTCAGGATTACGATGTCGCGATCAACGCCATTGAGCTTGATTGCTTTGGTCATTAACTGCGGCAGCATCTGCAGGGCAATATCCTTGAAAGCCAGGGTCGGGCCATGATATAGCTCCAGATAGTTAAAACCGGCTTTTTGTCTACTCAATGGTGCGATTGAATCGTCATCCCATTGGTCGGCATAGGCCTTGGTTGTGCCATCAGCCAGCTGTTCTGCAGGATAGTCATTAAAAAACCATTGCAGAATCGTCTGCGCCAGTTTCTGATAGGGCAGCTGGATCAACTTTTCCAGATCGTACGCTGGTTTGGGAAAGTCAACCGGAACGTACAATCCGCCATCCGGAGCCAGTCCTTGAACAACGGCGTCACTAGATTTTAATGCATCTTTAACATTACCACGCGTACTGCGATAGTTCATCGTGATCCTCCATTCTTAATACAGTAGTGGTTTGGTAGAATTCTTTTAAATATTGTAGCCTATGGATAGTCCATGTTACAATCATAAATATGAAAATTTAATTAAAAACTACCGAGAATGGAGCAGCGCTATGGAAACTGTCAAACTGGGAATGCTGGGGCTGGGTACCGTCGGCTCTGGCGTTTTAGAAATGATTGAAAACAATGAGAATAAGATTCGTAATATTATTGGTCGGGAACTGTCAGTCAAGACGGTCGTGGTTCGTCATCCAGAAAAGCATCAAAACGCAGCCACAATTACCAAGCTGACGACTGAATTTGAAGAAGTGCTTAACGATGAAGAAATTCAGATCGTCGTTGAGCTGATTGGGGGAATTCATCCCGCCAAAGAGTATATCGAACAGCTGTTAAGAGCACATAAAAATGTGGTAACTGCCAACAAAGACCTGATTGCATCGTATGGTCCGGAACTGGCAGCGCTGGCTTATGAAAATCACTGTGATCTGATGTATGAAGCCAGCGTGGCGGGTGGGATCCCGATTCTGCGCACGATCGTCAATAGTTTTGCGGCTGATAATATTCTTGAGGTCAAAGGAATCGTTAATGGTACGACCAACTATATTCTGACTCAGATGAATCAAAAGCACTGGACCTATGAAGAAGCACTGAAGAAGGCACAGGAGCTGGGCTTTGCCGAGGCCGATCCAACCAACGACGTAACGGGTAAGGACGCGGCTTACAAAATGATCATTCTGAGCTATTTTGCCTTTGGAGCACAGCTTAAGATTGATGATTTCAAAACAGAAGGAATTGATACTCTGAATGCCTATGACGTCAGCCAAGCCGAGTCACTAGGCTACGTTATCAAGCTGGTCGGCTCAGCCAAGGTCATCAATGGCGGCGTGTTCGTTGATGTAGCGCCAACCCTGGTTCCAGAAGATCATCCACTGGCAACGATCAATAATGAATTCAATGCCGTGATGGTTACCGGTAAGGCTGTTGGGGACACGCTTTTTTATGGACCAGGTGCCGGTGGTCTGCCAACTGCCAACAGTGTCTTGAGCGACATTACTTCAGAGGTTAAGAATCTGATCATGGGGACCAGCGGCCACGCGTTCAATACCTATCAAAGCGAGTACGTGCCGGCCGATCCCGACAACGTGCGCTACCCTTACTATCTTTCATTGACGATGCCGGACGTTTCTGGGCAGATGCTTAAATTTACCCGAATCATGGCTGACATTAAAGCCAGCTTCAGTCAGATCGTGCAGGCGCCAATCAAGGATGAAGGCATTGCTCATGTAGCCGTAATCACGCACGAGCTGTCACAAAGTCAATTGGCGGAGCTCAAAAAACAATTGCAGCAGGCTGACTCGATTAAGCTTAATGCGGCTTACAAGGTTTTGGAAAACTAGGGGGAATGATTATGCAGATCAAGGTACCAGCTTCCAGTGCCAATCTGGGACCGGGATTTGATTCAATTGGGATGGCTGTTTCGCTTTACCTTACGCTGGACGTACTTGAACCCAGCGATGAATGGGTTGTCGATCACGACTTTGACGATCTGCCGCATGACCAGTCCAATATGATCATCGATACGGCATTAAAAATCAAAGCCGACCTGCCGCCGCATCATTTAAAAATGCAGTCGGCCATTCCGGTAGCTCATGGTCTGGGCAGCAGTTCCAGTGCCATTGTTGCTGGGATTGAACTGGCCAATGTCTTAGGCAAGCTGCAGTTGAGCAGTGATGAGAAAGTAGCGATTGCCTGCGAGATTGAGGGCCATCCCGATAACGTTGCGCCGGCAATCTTAGGCGGCCTGGTGATTGGTACCAACGTTAACAGTCATTTCGATGCTATTCAAGCGCCATTGCTTCCTTACGCGCTGGCTGCCTATGTGCCGTCATATAATCTAAAGACTGCCGATGCCAGGGCAGCCCTGCCAGCCAGCCTAACATTAAAACAGGCAACGCATGGCAGCGCAATTGCTAACGTCTTGGTAGCCGGATTGTTTGCTAATCGTTATGATCTGGTTGGTGAATTGATGGAGGCTGACGAGTTTCACGAACAGCCGCGCGCCAAGCTCGTACCGGAACTGGCCAAGATTCGCGAAATCGGCCATGAAGCCGGTGCGCTGGCTACCTATCTAAGCGGCGCGGGTCCGACCGTCATGACGATTATCGATAAACAGGGGATTCCGCGGTTTAAGCAGCTGCTTTTACAGGCCGGCCTTAGTGATCCATTATTGGAAATCGAACCTGATACGGAAGGTGTTCAGGTAGTTGATTAGTTAAAAATGAGAATTAGCTGCTGTTTATTTGTTCGAAAAGACTAAAATACCAAGGAATCAAAAATAATCAATCTTTTTTATAATTAGATGTTGACGAGATAAGATTAGAGTGTTTTAATGTTAACAACAAATTATTGAAAGGAGAAGTAATTATGAAACTTCAATGCCAAAATCGACCAGCGTTTTATTTCGGCTTTGCTTATTATGCTTTCGGATAGCGTTCGTGCTGCTCAGGCGCGAACGCGAGACGTTTAGCGCTTGAGCAGAGTCGCATTTTGGCGCGTCTTTGCCGGGCAACTCAAAATCCAGCAAAGACGAAGCTTACTTCTTCTTTAAATAACCAACCTTAAGTACATCCTTTCATAAAAAGTATTGTGCAAAAGGTCAGCTGGATTGATGAGGCAGACGTCTCAAAACTGGCTGACTTTTTTTAGTACCTGACTAAGGGGGATTATTTATGGAGATTGCAAAAAATCAGATCGATACAACCGCTAAAAGACGTCTTTCCGTCAGCCTGTACCTCAACTACCTGGTACACGGAATGGGATTGATTATTTTGGCACAGAACATGAACAGTCTAGGAACGGCTTGGAATCAGCCCATTAAAATCGTTTCCTTCGTAATTTCGGGGATCGGGATTGGTCGTTTGATCTCATACCTGATTACCGGCTTTTTGTCGGATAAGATCAGCCGCAAGTTTTTCGTTGAATTAGGGATGTTCTGCTACGCGGTATTTGCGCTTGGCATGCCAATGACGAAAAACATCTGGATTGCCTACTTCTTTGCTATCCTGGCTGGGGTCGCCAATTCATCGCTTGATGCCGGTACTTACACGACTTTTGTGGAGATGAATGGCGGGAATGGAGCCTACACGATTCTGATCAAGGCCTTCGTTTCTGTTGGTGAGTTCATCTTGCCAATTCTGGTTACGATCCTGACTGGTCAGGGAATGTGGTTTGGCTGGAGCTTCATGGCAATGGTCATTTTGCTGGCAATCAACTTCTGTCTGATTCTGCCGCTTAAGTTCCCAGTTGCCAATCAAGCTGATGGCAGTGCCGTTAATGAGCGGGAATCTGAGATCAAAGGAGTTGCCAAAAAAGTCATGACTGGCGCGCTGGTTGTCTACGGCTACTCTTCAATGGCTCTGATGATCTGGTTTACGCAATGGATCACGATGTTTGCTCAGCAGACGATGCACATGTCAGATGGCGCGGCCCACTTTTTGCTTTCGCTTTACAGTATCGGCTCAATCACTGGGGTTTTGGTACTGTTTGCCTTACTGGGACGCAACGTTAATGAATCACGTCTGCTGCTGATCGTAAACGCAATTGCCTTAGCAGCCCTGTTGGTGATCATGCAAAGTGGGCAGACACTCTTGATGCAGATTGCTTCATTTGCATTCGGCTTCAGCGCAGCCAGTGGAATCATGCAGACCGGCCTGACGATCTTCATGAAGCTTTACCCAACGCATCGCGGCATGATTACTGGTGTCTTCTACTTCTTCGGCAGTATCGCCTCGTTTACGGTACCAATCATTACCGGGATGCTTTCCGACATCAGTATGGCTGCTGTCATGGCTGGTGATCTGGTAATGGCAGGAATCGGGATTCTGGTAGCTGTCATCGTAATTCTTGCTGAAAGGAAGGGATAACTCTGATGGAGACTCCACAATTAAATGCTTTGCGCGATCAAATCAATGATATCGACGAAAAAATACTGCAATTGATCGAGAAGCGTTTCGCCATTGTCAAAGAGGTGGGCAAGGTCAAGCAGGCTGCTAATCTGTCAATAAAAGACGAAGCACGCGAGCAGGCGGTTTTGAGTCGCCTTGGAGGACAGGTCGCAGATCCGTCCTTAAAACCAGCTATTCAGGCGATTTTCCAGACAATCATGGATGAGGCCAAAAAGCTGGAGTAATGAGTTTGAGCTATTGAATACGGAACAGGAAAATTAGAAAAGAGGAACATTTATGAACTACTTGACTGCCGGTGAATCACATGGACCACAGCTGACGGGAATCTTAGAGGGAATTCCCGCTGGCCTGCACTTGGATGTCGATCAGATCAACCAAGCGCTGGCCGCTCGCCAAGGAGGCTATGGACGCGGCAACCGCCAAAAAATCGAACATGACGCGGTTGAGATCGTCGGTGGCGTTCGTCATGGCGTAACGCTGGGCTCACCAATCGCATTGACAGTCAAAAATCGCGATCATGCGCATTGGTCAGAGATCATGAATCCAACATCGCCAGCTACACCGGAAAATACCGTACGCAAGGTTAACCATCCGCGTCCTGGGCATGCCGATCTGGTTGGCGGAATGAAGTATAGACATCGTGATCTGCGTAACGTTTTGGAGCGATCATCAGCACGCGAGACGGCCATGCGGGTTGCTGTCGGCAATATCTGCGAGCAGCTGCTGGCCGCATTGGATATTTCAATCGTTGGCTATGTGCAGCAGGTGGGCTTTGTTGATGCGCGCGGCAACCAACCAGACAATGGCCAGCTGGTTTAGGGAGTCATGTCAGCTGGGATACCAAATTAGATGGCAAACTGGCCGCAGCCGTAATGGGAGTCAATGCCATGAAGGGAGTCTCAATCGGTGATGGATTTGAAAACGCGGTGCGGCTTGGCAGTCAAGTGATGGATGAGATCAGCTGGGATCAAGAAACCGGCTACTCACGCCTAAGCAATCATCTTGGTGGTTTTGAAGGCGGGATGACTAATGGGATGCCAATTATCATCAACGCGGCGATGAAACCAATTCCAACCTTATACAAGCCGCTGCAGACCGTTGATGTTACCAGCCATGAACCAGTTAAGGCCAATGTCGAGCGCTCTGATACGACCGCAATCGTGCCGGCATCTTTGGTGATTGAAAATGTCGTCGCCATCGAACTGGCCAAGGCAATTACGAATGCGTTTGAAGCTTCTAGTCTGGAACGCCTGCAAGAGGAAGTCGCAGCCTGGCGTCGGGAAATGCGCGAATACTAAGGAGGAAACGTCATGAAAAAACTAGTCACGGCACCCCATGGACTGCGCGGATCATTTACGGTTCCTGGTGATAAGAGCATCTCACATCGGGCAGTCATGCTTGGTTCAATCAGTAAGGGCAAAACGGTGATCCATCATTTTTTGGCTGGTGACGACTGTCTGTCAACTTTGGCGGCTTTTAATGCCATGGGGGTCAAAAGTGAGCGGGATGGCGAAACCGTCATTATCTACGGCAACGGAATCGACGCGCTTAAAGAGCCTGCCCAACCACTTGATATGGGCAATTCAGGAACGACTACCAGGTTGCTGATGGGGATCTTGGCGGGCCGTGACTTTGAGACGCAACTTTTTGGGGACGCCTCGCTGCAGAAGCGTCCGATGAAGCGGGTCAGTGAACCTCTGAGTCATTTAGGAGCGCGAATTGAGCTGACCGATAATGGGACGCTGCCGGCAACAATCCACGGACAAAAGCTGCATGGCACTCATTATCAAATGCAGGTAGCCAGTGCCCAGGTCAAAAGCGCGCTGATCTTTGCTGCACTGCAGGCTGATACGCCATCAACCATCATCGAGAAGCTGCCAACCAGAAATCACACTGAGATCATGCTGAATCAGTTTGGGGCCAATATCGAAACCGCCACGGATCAAAAAACGATTCGCGTCGTGCCAAAACCGGAATTGACGGGACAAACGGTTGAAGTGCCGGGTGACATCTCATCGGCAGCCTTTTTCTTGACAGCAGGAGCAATCGTACCGAACTCCAGAATCAGACTGGAACGCGTCAACCTTAATCCTACGCGAACCGGTATTATTACCGTATTGCAGAAAATGGGCGCAGATCTGCAGATTGAAGCACTGCCAACCGATGGAGAGCCGTTGGGCAATATTACGATTGCGACCAGTCAGCTCAAGTCGATTCAGATCGAAACCGAAGACATTCCGGCAGTGATTGACGAGTTGCCATTAGTGGCGCTGTTGGCGGCTTGCGCGGATGGAACCAGCTCGATTTGTGGGGCTGAGGAGCTGCGGGTAAAAGAAACGGATCGCATTCAAACCGTAGTCGCCGAACTGCGTAAACTAGGCGTTGAAGTGGAAGAACTGACGGATGGCATGATCATCAAGGGAAGAAGTCAGTGGGCAATCAATGATGATCAGCTGGACAGCTATGGTGATCATCGCATTGGTATGATGGATGCAATCGCGGCTCTTAAGGCGGATCGGCCGCTGCAGCTCGCTAATGCTGATGCAGTCAGCGTTTCTTACCCTGGATTCTTCCAGGATCTAGAACGGCTTTTGGGAGGCGACCTGGCATGACGACGGTGTTTGTCAAAGGATTGGGGCTGATTGGCAGTACGCTGATTCGCGCGATTCGGCAAAAGCATCCCCAATATCGCATTGTGGGCAGCGATATTTCAACGGCTACGCTGGATTTTGCCATTAAACAGGGGCTGATTGACGACGCGGGAACCAATCTATACCAAGCGGATCAAGCCGACTTTATCATTCTTGCCGGGCCAGTCTCCGCAATCGTAAAAGACCTGCATGATCTGGCACGGTTAGAACTAAAGCCAGGGGTGATTATTACCGATGTTGGCAGTACCAAGCAGACGATTATTGATGCTGCTCAGCCGCTGATTGAGCGCGGTGATATCTTTATCGGTGGGCATCCAATGGCCGGTTCACATGAATCAGGCATTCAAGCTGGTCGAATCGATCTTTTCAAAGATGCCTACTACTTTTTGATTCCAACCAGCGGCTCAAAGGGAGTTAGCGAACTTAAAGATCTTTTAAGCGGTCTGAACGTCAATTGGTACTTAATTCATGCTCGTCAGCACGATAAGATCGTCGCGCAGCTCAGTCATGTTCCCCACGTGATTGCGACTGCTCTGATGACTCAATCGGCGGCTACTTTTAAGGATCATCGCGAGCTTTTGAAGCTGGCGGCGGGGGGCTTTAAGTCAACGACCAGAATTGCCAAGTCAGATCCGACCATGTGGAGCGCGATCATGCACAACAACCGTGAGCTGATCGTTCAACAGCTTGACGAATATCTAAACGAGCTGCAGTCACTACGGCAGGCAATCGCCGCAGATGATCAAGAAAAGCTTTTTGCCGTATTTTCAAAAGCCAAGGCCGACCGAGAAAAACTCGATCATTAGGAGGAAGCAAAATGGAACTGATTTTGATAGGATTTATGGGAAGCGGCAAAACTACCGTGAGTCGGCTGCTGGGTGAGATGCTGAACACACCAGTTACTGATTTGGACGTTGAAATCGTTCGGCGTGCGGGCATGCCGATCGCGGACATCTTTGCCCAAAACGGTGAGCCATACTTCCGTCAGCTGGAACATGATACCTTAGCCGATATTCTGAAATCTGACCAGGGAATTTTGGCAACCGGTGGCGGTACGCCGATGCGCCCTGACAACTTGGCCATGCTTAAAGACACGCCGACGCCGGTGGTACTTTTGAAGGCCAGCGCGACTGAAACGCTGCGGCGAATTGGCGGTGACAGTGGTCGGCCGCTGGCACAGTCGCTGGACGAAAAGGGCATTGCCGACATGCAGGCCCAGCGCCAGGTCAACTACAATGCCTGCGCTGATCTGACCATTAAAACGGAAGGCTTGAGTCCAGCTGTCATTGCTGAAGAGATTATCAGCTTTTTGAATCTTCCGGTATCTGCGAGTTAAACTTTGGAGCCTTTGTCAAATCGTATTGGCAAGACCAATTCCCTGCTTCCAAAATGAAGTGGGGAATCTTTAATTTTACGAACGTTTGTTTGACAAAATTAGGCTGATGCGTTAAGATGATTTTTGAAGATTTTGTGAATTTGTGGATTTTGCCAAGCATAAAATGCGACAACGAATGATTCAAAAATTTACAAATTTGCGGAGTGCCGGTCTAAACGCTGTTATTTGCAATGCTCCAAGCTGTGAGGTTCGATTCCTCACCTCCGCGATTGCCAAGCGCAATTGTTTGGCAGGGGCAGCTAGCCCTCAGTGGTTAAGGAATCTCATGTCAGTGGACATGGGATTTTTAAAAACAATTCGAATAAACCGCTTACAAAAGCTTGATAAAGTGATATCCTGTAGTTTAATCAATCCAGAGGGGGGAACCGTACATGAAGAAAAAAGACATCCGCAAACGACTGGAAGCCCGTTTTGAAGAGTTGAAAGACAATTCTTATGATTCTTATCAGGCAATGCATAAACTCACTAATGACCTGGGTGAAAAAATCGGTCAAGACAATCTTGACTTCTTTACCCGTCATGTTAAGGGTGGGCTGACCACAAAGAAGATGACGAATCTGATCTATGCTGCCGCGCACCAAAAGCCGCTGGAAGAAGCCGTTAAATTAGATCCGACTGCCAAGCTGGCCTATCGCATCATCAAACTGCGCCAAGATAAAGGCTGGACACGAGAAACCCTTAGTCATGCGGCTGGCGTTCCGTTAGCTGAGCTTAACGCATTGGAGGAAGCTAAGGCGCAAACCGTCAGCCTAGTTGATCTGCAAAAGCTTAGCAATACTTTTGATGGCAAGATCAAGCTGTCGTTTAAACCGGAAAAAGAATAGCTGAACTGGGCAAAATAAAAAAGAGATCAATTACTTCGTTGATCTCTTTTAATTATGGTTAGCCAGAAACTTGGCAATCTTAGTCTTGGGATGATCGCTTGCTTACCTATGCTTATCAAAAGCAATCGTTTAGTCAGTAGTCGTGGATTCAGTCATTTCCTCATCAATCAAGGATCCTGGCTTAAGTACGAACGCGTAGACCAGCAGCGAAATAAATACTGCACCGGATACATACCAGAAGAAAGCAGATTCGAGGTGAATCGAACGCAGCCATAAAGCAATGTAGTTTACAGTACCGCCAAACAGGGCCACGGTTAGTCCATAGGGCATCCCTACGCCCAATGCCCGAATTTCAGATGGGAAAAGCTCGGCCTTGACGATGGCATTGATTGAAGTGTAGCCAGAAACGATAACAATGCCTACAATCATTAATAGTAGTGCTTCCAAAGCAGTTGATGCACCAGCCATCAGCGTGAATAGTGGAACCGTGCACAGCGTACCGCCAATCCCAAAGAAAATCAGCAGTGGCTTACGGCCAATTCGATCCGACAGGTGCCCAAATAGCGGCTGCAACACAACCATCACCAGCAACGCCACAAAGTTGATCATGGCTGCCGTTTTTTTAGAAAGACCGGTCGTGTTGATCATGAACTGCTGCAGATACGTAGTGTAGGTATAGAAACTGATCGTACCACCAAGCGTCATCCCGACAACCGTCAGTACCTGTTTTGGATAATGGGCTAAAAGACGCAAGGTCCCAGCTTGGCGATTGTTGCGGTTGCTGTTCTTAAACTGATCGGATTCTTCCATTGAAAGCCGCAGCCATAATACAACCATCGCACCAGCCGCGCCAATGGCAAACGGAATCCGCCAGCCAAAGGCATACAGCTGTTGGCTGGTATAGATGGCCTGCAGAATAATCTGTACAAGCAGTGCACTTAATTGACCGCCAATCAGCGTGATATATTGGAAGGATGAGTAAAAACCGCGCCGATTTGGGGATGCCATTTCTGACATGTAGGTTGCCGAGGTTCCATACTCACCACCTAATGAAAGACCTTGTACCAATCGAGTTGCAATCAAGATGATCGGTGACCAGATACCGATTTGCGCATAGGTTGGGACCAACGCAATAACCAATGAACCGGTTGCCATGATCGAAACCGAAAGCGTCAATGCGGCGCGGCGACCTTTTCGATCGGCAAAGCGGCCCATGACGAATGATCCTAGGGGCCGCATGAAAAAGCCAATGGCAAAAACACCAGCAGTTGCTAAAAGTTCAGCTGTTTGGTTATTGGCTGGGAAAAAGGCCCCCGAGAAATAAATGGCGAACGAGGCATAGACATACCAGTCAAACCATTCAATCATGTTGCCCAAAGAACCCTTTAAAATGTTGCTGGCAATTTTGCGTTCGCTTCGTTTCACCGTTGTTTAAATCGTTGCTTGCATGTAAAAAACCTCGCTTTCAAATTAATTTTTAAGATTGGACAAAGCTTAACGCATTAAACGGCATAAGTTAATAGTCTTAAGTCAATAACGCTGATAATTAAGCGTTATGTGTCGCTGACCAGCTAAAAGTTGTTAGTGATAGCGCTTACGACTATTGATTTTGAATCAGTAAAAATGCTGGGCAGCAGTCAAAAAGTCCCATCTAAGCATAAATAAATGCCTGGATGGGACGATTAAATGATTTGTTTAGCGGAAAAATTAACGCGGCGATTGCTTGAGCTGATTCTTAAGCGCCAAAATATTTTTTTCAATCTGCTTGATAACTTTAATAAACTCATCATCGGCTTGGCCAGTTGGATCGTTTAGCTCCCAATCAACCCGCCATTTAGCCGGTAGATAGGGACATTTCACGTCGCAGCCCATGGTAACGACACCGTCAACGGCTGGCAGTGCGTCAAGCGTCTTGTTAGATTGTCCTGATGCTTGCATATCAATGCCGTAGATTTTCTTCAGCAAGCGGATGGCATCTGGATTGATTTCATCTTTAATATGTGTACCTGCCGAATAACTTTCAAAAACATCCCCGGCAAGTTTTTTGCCTAGCGCCTCGGCAATCTGACTGCGGCAAGCGTTATGCGTACAGATAAACGCAATCTTAGGTTTGGTCACGGCAAGCGCCTCGTTTCTTTTAATTGATCGTAATTTAACTTTCTGAATCATTGTAATTGGCCAATCAGACTTTGACAACCAATCTTATAACTTGTCGTTGAATGATTTTAGCAGAATCCTGCCTGTAACCCCTATCATCTCTGCAGTATCAATGTTATGCTTGTGTTGTAATAGTTGTTGTAAAAAAGAAGTATCAAATACAGAGAGGGGTTTAACGTCCATGAAAGACCAATTTTATCGTCAAACCACCTTGCAGGTTTTGGAACGACTTCACGCAACGCCACAAGGGCTACTGACAACTGAGGCCATGGAGCGGCTGCAGAAAAATGGTCCTAATGAACTGCCGCAAGGGAAGAAAGTTACGCTTTTGCAAAGAATCATCGCTCAGTTTAAAGACCTGATGATTTTGATTTTAATTGTAGCGGCAATTGTAGCGGCTTTTGCTGGTGAACTTTCGGATACGATTATTATTTTGTTAGTCGTGGTTTTAAATGCTGCATTTGGTGTCTTTCAAGAAACTAAGGCCGAGAATGCTATTGATGCGTTGCAAAAAATGAGCACGCCAACCACGCGCGTCAGACGAGATGGCCAAATTGCCCAGCTTTCCAGCAAGGAACTGGTCGTTGGCGACGTAATTCTTTTGGAAGCCGGGGACATTATTCCAGCTGACGTTCGTTTCTTAAAGACGCAAAACGTTAAAGTGGAAGAAGCAGCGCTGACTGGCGAATCTGTTGCCGTAACTAAGGATGAAGCGGTAATTGATGCTGAATCGGCTGCCTTAGGCGATCAGCATAATATGGGCTTTATGAATACCAGTATGACGGCGGGTACGGCCGAGGCAGTCGTAGTTGCTACTGGTAAGGATACCGAGGTTGGCAAGATTGCCCAGATGCTGAACAGCGCCGAACCGACCGTCACGCCACTGCAGCGAAACATTACCCATCTCAGTAAGATTCTCAGTGTTCTGGTGTTGGCAATTGCCGTCATTATTTTCGCACTGGGAATGCTGACCAAGCGCGAAACACCACTAGATATGCTGCTTACTGCCATCTCACTGGCGGTTGCCGCAATTCCGGAAGGGCTGCCAGCAATTGTTACGATTACGCTGGCTTTAGGAACCCAAGCCATGGCTAAACGGCACGCGCTGATTCGTAAGCTGCAGGCTGTTGAAACGCTGGGAGCCACTGAAATCATTGCGTCTGATAAAACGGGAACGCTAACTAAAAATCAGATGACGATCGAACAGCTGATGCTGAATGGTCAAGTTACAGCTGCACCTGATTTTAAGATTGATGCCGACTCACCATTGACCAAGGCAATGATCCTGGCTAATGATGCTGAGCGAGGCAGTCAAAAAGAATTATTGGGCGATCCGACTGAAACGGCGCTGTGGCAATTTTATATTGATAAAGGGCTTGATATCGATGAGTTTAGACAGCGCTATCCACGCCTTAATTCATGGCCGTTCGATTCTGAACGTAAATTAATATCAGTAGCCGTTAATGATAAACAGCCAACTCTTTACCTAAAAGGCGCGGTTGATGAACTGCTAACGCGTGCCGATCGCATTCTTGATGGTGAGCAGGTACGTGAGATGACGGCCGCGGATCGTGAGCAGATTCTTAAAACCAACCATCATTTAGCTAAACAGGCATTGCGAGTGCTTGGCTATGCTTATCGGCCGCTGACGGATGCTGAGAGTCAAAGTGCCGACCCGGCTGCAGTTGAGCAGTCGCTGATCTTTATTGGACTGTCAGGGATGATTGATCCGCCACGTCCTGAAGTCAAGGCCGCAATTCAAGAAGCTAAGGAAGCCGGTATTCGGCCACTGATGATTACCGGTGATCATAAGACAACGGCGCGGGCAATCGCTGAACGTTTGGGAATCGTTGAGCCTGGTGATGAAGCTGGCGCGATTACCGGTCAAGAGCTGAATGAACTTAGTGATCAGGAGCTGAAGGATCAAGTCGCCCAATACTCGGTTTACGCGCGGGTTGCCCCTGAACATAAAGTCCGGATCGTCAAGGCTTGGCAGGCACATGATAAAGTCGTTGCCATGACTGGTGATGGCGTAAATGACGCCCCAGCTCTGAAGACAGCCGATATCGGTGTCGGCATGGGAATTACTGGGACAGAGGTTTCTAAAAACGCGGCTGATGTTGTATTAGCTGATGACAATTTTGCTACGATCATTGCTGCGGTCAAGGAAGGGCGCAAAGTCTTTGCCAATATTCAAAAAGCCATCCAGTATCTGCTTTCCGCCAATCTTGGCGAAGTCTTGACGCTTTTGATCATGACGATGATGAACTGGTCAATTTTGGCACCAGTCCAGATTTTGTGGATCAACCTGGTTACTGACACTTTTCCGGCGATTGCACTGGGAGTTGAGCCAGCTGAGGGTGACGTTATGAAACATCAGCCACGGGGCAATCAAGGCAGTTTCTTGGCTCATGGCGTCGGTTTCAACATCATCTACCAAGGCATCTTGGAAGGACTCTTGACGCTGGGCGTTTACGCTTTGGGTATTCTCTACCCAGTTCATCAAGGATCCGCGTTGATTCATGCTGATGCATTGACCATGGCCTACATTACCCTAGGCCTGATTCAGCTGCTGCATGCCTGCAACTGCAAGTCGTTACAGGGAACAATCTTTAAGGCAGGAGAATTTAGGAATCACTACTTTAACTGGGCAATCCTAAGCTCAACGCTGCTTTTAGCTGGTACGATCTTCATTCCAACTTTAAATCCAATTTTTCATACTACGGAATTGGATCTTGCTCAATGGGGCATCGTAATAGCAGCTGGCCTTTTGATGGTTTTGATTGTTGAAATCGTCAAGGCAGTGCAGCGTCATCAAAAAAATTAAACGTGAAAAAAGCCTCAAGCGCTGATTAAATTCAGAACTTGAGGCTTTTATTGGCTTGTCAGTCGTTTTTAACGATCAACGTGCTGCCATTTAGCCGTTTTATCTTCATTGTTGGCAATTCGCTTCATGTTGAATAAGCAGCGCATCAGTGAGATCCAGTCAACGATATTGATCACGTATAGAATCAGGTAGGCTAGCGGCGCGACCATCATCAGTCGGATTCGTTCCCAGAATTTAAGCTCTTCTGGTATAAACGTTGCCATCGCAAAGAGATAGTAGAGGCCAAAAATCGCAAAGATCGTTGAAAAATCGGCAAAGTGATGAATAATGCCGATAATCCAAAGCAGCAGCAGTGGGTCAATCAGCATTAAAAATTCTTCAAAGAAAACTTTTGGCAATTTCCAAAAAGCGAGTGAGAAAGTGTACTTGGCATCGCGATTGAAAATAATGCGGCGATGCTTGAACAAAGCCTTAAAACGACCTTGTTTCCACCGATAGCGTTGTTTGAGCAGCTGAGAAAAACGGCTGACCGGCGGCGTATAGGCGATAACGTCATCCGCATAGCCGAATTGACGATTGCTGTTGCCGAAATGGTCGATCATCTTCATCGTAAAGTCGATGTCTTCAGTGATCGAATCAGTGTCATAGCCACCGACTTCCAGCATCGCTGACTTGCGAAAAGTGGAGCCGATACCGCCAATGATATACTCAATTCCCAAAAGCTCCTCAGATCCTTTTAGCCGATAACCAAGCAGGTATTCGACTTTTTGGACGTATTCCAATAGATTATGGGGACGCGTAATGCGAACGTTCGCGCTGGCTCCCAATAGTCTAGGATCATCAAAACGCCGGGCCATGTTTGTCAGTGCGGTTGGTGTCAAATAAGAGTCGGCATCAAGCACCATAATCAGATCACCGGTCGCAAATTCTTTTAAGGCATGATTGATTGCAACCGACTTGCCTTGATTATGTTGATGGATGACACGCAGCTTAGGATGTTGTCTGGCTAATTGATCCAAAATCATCCCTGTTTTATCACTGGAGCCATCATCAACCGCGATAACCTCAAAATTAGGATAAGTCTGCCTTAAGACCGACTCAACACCCCGCCGAATAAACTTTTCTTCGTTAAACGCGGGAATTATCACAGAGAAACGGTGGTCAGCTGGCTTTTTGCTAAGCTGCTGTTGATCTGATGCAGATTTGATACAATCAAGCCAACTAAGATGCGGCCGACTGCCAAAATACTGAGCGCAAATACCGTAATAGCGATGATCAGGGCCAGGTTGAATTTCATGATGATCCTCCTTTTTTAAAGATTAGAGGAACGCTTCTTGATCTCAACCACAATCAGCGTTATGGCCAGGATCGCCATCAAAATACCAATGGCAGTGGCAAAAATCATGCTTACGGTATTGCCTGTCTGTGGTAAAACGGCTGCTAGCGGAGTGGCCATCAGACCTTTGGATAGGTTAGAGTACATAGATTAAAACCTCCTTGTCATTGCTGTTTCGACTATGACTAAAGTATAGCGAGAATATTTGAATTAATTTTGAACTAAATCTTAAATATGTCTTAATAGTGAATTAAATCACATTATGGATTAAAAATTAAATTGACAAATTGGGCATTTATTGGAAACTACTGATTGAAATTTGTTGAATAAAGATGTCTTTGCACAAGCAAGCGCTTTATATTTAGATAGAACTAAGCAAACCAGTCCGTACTCCATTTGCTTAAAAATTAAAAATCATGCCAGCAATTATTTTGGCCTGATAGTGGCAACTTTGTATTGTCTTTATACGTTTTCGATCGGCGTGATGTATCGATCGGCATGGTTTATCACGCAGGCATTCTATTATCTGCTTTTGTTTTTGATTCGTTTGATCTTGAGTCATCAGATTCGAACCAGCGGCAACAGTTCACCGCTTACTCGTCTAAGCTTGGCTGGCTGATGCTTTTATTTACGCCGATTCTAAGCGGCATGACGATTCTGATCCTGCATCAAGAAAGCTCAACGACGCATTTTTCACAAAACGTGCTGCTGGTCGTGGCTCTATATACATTTATCAACTTAGGCAACGTGCTTCGTGGATTTGCCAAGCCCCGCCGTGCTACGGTTCTCTTAAAGACTGATAAAAACGTGGTTATGGTTACCATGATGACCTCGCTCTATAATCTACAGACCTTGATGCTTGCCGCTTATAGTCATGATAAAAGTTATACCCAACTTATGACGATGACGACCGGCCTGGTAATTATTGTAATTACTATCGGCTTGGCACTCTGGATGATTATTGAAAGTCGGCATAAAATCAAACAGCTTGAATAATTGTAAAATAACAGGATAACTTTTCAGCAATTGATCTGATGCAGAGATTGCATGCTAATAAATATTTTAACTTCGCAGTCCTTAGCATTATACTAAAAGTAAGTAAGATGAAAGGGGCTGACTATTTTGAGCAAAAGTATCGTATTTTACTTTTCGGCTACCAATACGACCAAGCAGCGCGCGGAAAAAATCGCATCAAAGCTGGGCGCGGATCTGTTTGCGATTCAAGCTGAAAAGCCTTATTCAGCCGCTGATCTGGACTGGCATGATCCTAACTCGCGCACGTCCATTGAACAGCATCAGCATGCCAGCAGGGTTGCAATTAAAGACGATCTGCCCGCTATCAATGACTATGATACGGTACTGATCGGTTTTCCAATCTGGTGGGGAATTCCACCCCGCTTGATTGCCGACCTGATTGATCGTCTGCCGCTCAATGGCAAGCAGCTGGCTGGATTTGCAACTTCCGGCAGTTCTGGTTTTGAACGCGCCCAAAGCTATCTGGAACGAACCGTCAAGGAAAACAACGCTGACGTTCAGGCTCTGCCAGGCGCGGTTTTAAACAGTGACGTCCAGATGGATGCCTGGTTAAAGCAGCTTAATCTTAATTAATTGGTGTTCTGAAATGGTGCTGAGCCGCTCTTTTATAAGTGTCTGGCCTGGCATCATTTTTTATTGGCTATTTTTGAGCAGATTGGTTGCTTTTTAAAAGCCACTTATTTATAGTAAGTGAAACATTAATTATTTTGAATTGGCGAAAGGATGATTGGCAATGGAAAAATTTAAAAACGTGGTAATTGGCTTTGGTAAGGCCGGTAAGACGCTGGCTAAGTTTTTGGCGCAGCATAATGAGGAAGTGCTGCTGATTGAGCGCTCGGATCAGATGTATGGCGGCACCTGCATCAACGTTGGCTGTCTGCCATCCAAAAATATGATTATCAATGGTCAGCGTCATCTTGAGTTTGCTGACGCGGTTGCCAAACAAGGCACGATGACCAAGCAGCTGCGGAACAAGAACTATCACATGGTTGCTGATGAGCCGCTGGCAACGGTTTGGAATGGTCAGGCCAGTTTTGTCAGCAATCATGAACTAAAAGTCGCCATGGCTGATGGCACTGTGCGACAGGCTGCTGCCGAGCGGATCTTTATCAATACTGGTGCCACGCCGGTCTGGCCAAAAGTTCCAGGGCTGACTCCCAGTGAGCGCATCGTCAGTTCCAAAGAAGCCATGGAACTTGCCAAAAAGCCGGCCCGCCTGGCAATTATTGGCGGTGGCTATATTGGGCTGGAATTTGCCGAAATGTTTAATTCCTTTGGCAGCGAAGTAACCATCCTTGATCATCATGCTCAGCTTTTGGGACGCGAAGACGCAGACATCGCGGCTGAAGTAACGAATGATCTTGCCAGCCTTGGAATCAAGATTGAGCTGAATGCTGAATTAACCAGCGCAACAGATGATGGCCAGCAAGTCTTATTGACCTACCACCAAAACGGGCAAAAACGGCAGACAGAGTTTGATGCCGTGCTGGTGGCTGCCGGGCGACGTCCCAACATTGATGGACTGGGACTGGAAAACACCGATATTGCCTTGACCAAGCGCAATGCCATTCAAGTTGATGATCGGCTGCGAACCACGGTGCCAGATGTCTGGGCTTTAGGCGACGTCAATGGCGGGCCAATGTTTACCTACATCTCGCTTGACGACTTCCGGATCGTTAAAGACCAGCTGTTTGGCCAAGGCAAGCGGACAACTGCTGATCGCGATGTGGTGCCGACCGCATCGTTTTTGACACCGCCGCTGGCAAACGTCGGAATTAATGAGCGCCAGGCCCAGGCTGCCGGTAAGGACTATCTGGTCTTCAAACTGCCAGTCAAGGCAATTCCTAAAGCGCGCGTGCTGGAGGATCAGCGGGGAGTCTACAAGGCAATCGTTGAGCGTGATACGCATCGGATTCTGGGCGCGACGCTTTATGCTGCTGAGGCCCATGAAACGATCAACTTGATTGCGCTGGCGATGAAGGCGGATCTGCCATACGAAACGCTGCGCGACATGATCTTTACGCATCCAACCATGTCTGAGGCCCTAAACGATCTTTTTAAGGCACCAGTAAAATAGGCTTAATAATTTTTTAATCAGTCCGCTTAAAAGGCCGAACTTTGCTACAATGAAAGGAAAAAAGTGAGGTCTATGCCATGCCGACTAAAGACGAATATATTAAAAAACTTAACTTAACGCCACATCCAGAAGGCGGTTGGTATCGTCAGGTCTATCACAGTGCCAAGACGCGTTATGACGCTATATCCCTGGCCAGCCGTTATGAGTACACTTCGATCTACTTTATTCTGGATGGAGGCTCGCCATCGCATCTGCATCGGCTGCTTCATGATGAACTATGGTATTTCCATGATGGCTCATCAATCGTCGTCCACTGCTTTTATCCGGATGGCACCTATGAGGCCGTACATTTAGGCCGTGATATTGAACAGGGCGGACAGCTGCAGTTCCGGGTGCCGGCAGGAACGATTTTTGGCTCGGAGGTCTTGGATGCTTCATCATTTGGGCTGGTCAGCTGTGCCGTGGCGCCTGGCTTTGACTATCACGACTTTGAACTGTTTACCCAGGATCAGCTGTTGGCTAAGTATCCGGAGCAGGCTGAAGTAATCAAGCGGGTCGCGTACCAAAAGCTGCCAGCCGAATAGTAAAAATAGCGCGGAATCAAGTTTGATTCGGCGCTGTTTTGATTTCAAGAATGGCAGCATGTGCAAGCATTTCATCTAACATTGGAAGTGCGCTTATCGTCGGCATTATTATGAATGTGATGCTTCGTGATTTCGTACCTGACTTTGTGAAGAAAATCAGGTTTTAGCTGACCGGGGCCTTAACTTTACCTACTGTTTACTATTTTGGAGCCGAAAGTAGGTAAATGTATATTCGGCCGACTTAATTTTACCTATCCAAGTTGTGTGATTCAGTCGCCTAATATTGACGCACCCACGCACCAGTCATTAGTTTTAGCCAGCAACGACTGCCAGTTGGAACCTTATGAAATCAAAAACACTCAGCAGCTTTTAGACTGACTGAGTGTTTTTTCATACTGTTTGCAACATGCGCATGACTGAATAAATCAAGCCACCAATCAGCGCTGATAGTTTTGTCACAGAAACTGGTCCATTGGCATTGGCTCATGACCAGTAATGTGCTGGAAATCATCAGTGACGGCATCCATCAACCCCATTGCGGCCGCATGATACATCGAGGCCAGTTCATCGCCATCGCCTTCAGTCCGATAGATGTCGGCAAACTCCGGCAAAGAGACTGGGGCATAGCCAATCTCCTGGCCCGTCGCCTCTGTCATGATGCGACTGAGTTCAATCATATTATAATTCTGCTTTTGCGTTAGCAGATAGACTTGCCGGTGATCACGCAAGTAAGGTTTGACGGCAACGTTGGCAATTGCTTCGGCACTGTCATCGCGAGTGATAAAGCTCATGACCTGATCGCCGACTGGATAGATTATGTTTTTCCGTTCGATTAGTTCTGGCAGGTAGGTTACCAGCGGATCGGCATATAATGAGTTTTTGACGACCGTGTAGTTCAGTTTCGTCCCAGCGAGCCGAGCGGGCAGGTAGGCATAATATCCCGCCATCTGGAAAGGATTATTGGGCTGGTCGGCAATGAAACTGACATCAACCAGATTTTTAACGCCAGCCTTCTGCATTGCTTTTAGCGCATTTTCAAATTCCAGCACGCGGTTGGCAACGTCATAGGTAATACTTGGAATATAGATCAAGACGTCGGTATCGGCAAATGCTTTGGTCATTGAATCAACATCATAGTAATCGCTTTTTACGACTTCATAGCCTTGATCCAAAAAGTTCTGGGCCTTGCTAGGCGTATGGACGGCCAGGCGAATATCTTGGATGTCAACCAAACGGCTCAATTGTTCAACGACCTTGCGGCCTAGATGCCCAGTAGCTCCGGTAATGGTATATTTCATGATTGCTTCTCCTTTTCCGCCTGCTTAACCAAAATCGTATCGATAACGTCTTGCAGCGTGCTCTGCTGCAGTTTGGCCTTGGCGGCTGTTTCGGCATGATGATAATAGTCTTCCAGCGTTGATTGAATATTGCCGCCCACGATGCACTGCGGATTGGTATTGTGATCAATGGTAAAAAGCGGCGTTTCTCCCTCGGTTGCTAGGTAGACGTCCAAAAGCGTGATTTTTTGAGGGTCTACCAGCAGCTCTGGATCGGGGGTGCCATGCTGAGTTTTGATGAATCCAGCTTCCTTAAGGGATGCCATTAAGCGGCGAACGACCACCGGCGAAGTCTCCAGCGAACTGGCGATATTAGTACTGGAAAGCTTGATTTTTCCTTGATAGATGCAGATAAAAGCCAAGATATGAATGCTGTCACTGAATCGAGTGGAAACCTTCAAATAATCATCTCCTGTTGTAACTTTATTAGTTATATCAAATATAGTTGATTTAACTTGAGAAAGCAATAAAAAATAAGTAATGCATTCCTAATTGCGCTCATAACTAGCTTAGATTAAAGCTTATTGATTTACAAAGTTCCCAAGATCAAGTAGAATGCGAAAAGAAACTTTAATGGTTACATTAAATGAAGATGGTGATTAGATTGATTAAATACAAAGCGGTCGGCATGCAATACGGCCAAAATGTTATCTTGAAAAACATTAACTTAACGATCAACGATGGTGAGCTGTTCGTCTTAGTTGGTCCTAGCGGCAGCGGCAAAACCACGCTGCTTAGAATGATCAACCGGCTGACAGCGCCAACTGCCGGCAACGTCTATTTGAATGAAAAGCGCGTCAAAGACTATGATTTGCGCGAGCTGCGGCTGCATATGGGATACGTATTGCAGAGCAGCAGTCTGTTCCCTAATCTAACAGTTGGCGAAAACATTGCCATTCAGCTTGAGCAGCAGGGCGTCAATAAAAATGATCGACGCAAGCGTTCAATGGAGCTGCTTGATCAGGTTGGTCTGCCCGCCAGCGATTTTATCGATCGGCATCCCGATGAACTTTCGGGTGGTCAGCAGCAGCGCGTGGCGATTACTCGTTCAATGGCTACTCAACCGCAGCTGATCTTGATGGATGAATCATTCAGCGCGCTGGATCCGGTTTTGCGTGCTCAACAGCAAGACTTGCTGTTAAAGCTGCATCGCCAGTCAAAGACAACAGTTGTTTTTGTAACCCATGACATGCAAGAGGCACTGCGGTTGGGCGATCGGATTGCCGTGATCAATGATGGTCAGCTGCAGCAGGTTGGCACGCCAAATGAAATTTTAGAACGGCCAGCCAATCAGTTTGTCAACGACTTTTTTGCAACGGCGCGACCAAGACTAGGAACCATGACCGCGCTTTTATCATCAAAACTAGTGCAAAAAACGTCAGCCACTGATCAATCTATCGCCGTCGCTACGGTAGCAGAACTGGCCAGTCTCATACCTGACGCGGCTGGCTGGCTTCATTTTCAATATCAGGGGCAGGATTTTCGAATTCAGACAACTGATCTGCTGCATTATTTAGGACAAAGAGAGGATCGGTAACATGACTGAATTGCTTAATACGATCGTGGCGCAAAAAAGCCAGATTGAACAGGCACTGTGGGAGCATCTTTCGCTATCGTTTTGGGCGCTGGTGATTGCCATCTTGATCGCGATTCCATTGGCAGTGTTGCTGAAAAACAGTCGACATGCCGGCGAGATTGTCTTGCAGCTGGCCGGCGTGATGCAGACAATCCCCAGTCTGGCGCTATTAGGACTGCTGATTCCGCTGGTTGGGATCGGCAGCGTTCCAGCTTTGATTGCCTTGGTCGTTTACGGCGTCATGCCGATCTATCAAAATACCTATTCTGGACTGTGCAGCGTTGACCCGAATCTTGAAGAAGCCGCGACGGCATTTGGCCTTTCACGCTGGAAAAAGCTGACGCGGCTGGAATTGCCCATGGCGCTGCCCGTAATCTTATCTGGAATTCGCATCTCGTTGGTCATGATTATCGGAACGGCTACTCTCGCTGCGTTGATTGGTGCCGGCGGGTTGGGGACCTACATTATGCTGGGGATCAATCAAAACAACAACGCCTATCTGATCATTGGGGCGGGACTGTCAGCATTGTTGGCGCTTTTGATGTCGGCACTGCTAAAATATGTCGGCGCTTCTAAGAAACATTTGAAGCAGGGAATTATCGTTGCCGCGCTTGCTCTGGTCGGATTTGGCGGTTGGCGGGGCTGGAGCAGCTTTCAAAGTAAATCAGAGCCAATCGTGATTGCCGGTAAGCTAGGAAGTGAACCTGATATTTTAATCCACATGTACAAAGATTTGATTGTAAACGATGATCCGCATGCCAAGGTCGAATTAAAGGCTAACTTTGGCGGGACCAGCTTTTTATTCCGTGCCCTGCGCAACGATCAGATCAATATCTATCCGGAGTTTACCGGAACCGTTCTACAGTCGCTGGTTCATGACCAACGATCGACGCCGCATGATCCGGATAAGACCTACCAACGGGCACGGCGTCTGTTGAAGCAGGAGTATGATCTGACGTATCTGAAGCCGATGAAGTATCAAAATGGCTACGACCTGGCCGTCACTGCTGATTTTGCCAAGGAACATCAGCTTACCAAGCTCAGCGATCTGGCTAAAATCAATGATCAGATCACGGCCGGCTTTGATCCGGACTTTGCCAATCAAAAAGACGGCTATCTGGGCCTCAAATCAGCATACGGCTTAAACTTCAATCAGGTAAAGACGATGGAGCCCGCGCTGCGCTATCAGGCAATTGCTGCTGGCCGCGTTAATCTGGTCGATGGCTATACGACGGATCCGCAAGTGCGCCAGTATCATCTCAAAGTACTTAAAGATGATCAGCATTTCTTTCCGCCTTACCAAGGAGCACCATTGATGAAGGCCTCGTTTGCCAAAAAGCATCCCCAGGTTGTTAAAAGTCTGAACAAGCTGGCTGGTAAGATTACTGAAAAAGACATGCAGGAGATGAACTATCAAGTAACAGTTCAGCATCGAAAAGCCAGTCAGGTTGCTCATGAATATCTGGTTGAGCATCATTTGATTAAAAAATAACATAACAAAAAGTCAGGAGCTTCAACTTAGAAACTACCTGGCTTTTATTTCAATTTCTATATTTTACATAATATTAAACAAGTAAAAATTATCAACATCAATGGAAGATGCCCATCAAAGATCGCGAATGGCGTCTTTCATTGACCGTACATAGTCGGCAACCGGCTGAACACAGTCTTGACCATATTTTTCACACAGGCGGACAATCGCTGAACCATGGCACTGATGTCAGTGGTGATGGTATTACGCACACCGGTAACCCCAAGTGATGAGACACAGTAGACAAAACCGGCTGCGTCTTGAGCAATCATTTTTATCCTATCATGTGAGGTGGGCGCAATCATTGAGATCAGTTCAACGCCTAATTCTTGACCAACTTTTGCAAACTCGGCCTTTTCTTCATAAGGAACGTCAGCCAGGATCAAGCCGTCAACGCCAAGATCCGCGGCTTTTTGCAAAAAGCGGCGCGTACCATAGTGATAGACGACATTGGCATACGTCATGAAAGCCAAGGGAATCTGTGTCTTTTGACGAATCCGCGCAACCATTTCAAAGATCGCATCGGTAAGCGCGCCGGCATGCAAAGCTCTAAGATTGGCCGCTTGAATAACGGGGCCTTCCGCGGTGGGATCTGAAAATGGAATCCCCAGCTCAATCAAGTCAGCACCAGCAGCCTCCATCGCGTAGACCAATTGTTCAGAAATCGCCAATGAAGGATCGCCACAGGTAATAAATGGAATGAATGCCTTGCCATTTGCGAAGGCGTTTTTAATTTTAGTCATAGATCTTCTCTCCTCGATAACGGGTAATTGCAGCAACGTCTTTATCACCACGGCCGGAAAGCGTGACGATGATGATCTGGTCAGGACGCATCTTAGGCGCAAGCTTCATCGCATAGGCAACGGCATGCGCGCTTTCGATGGCAGGGATGATACCTTCAGTGCGGGACAGGTACTCAAATGCATCAACGGCTTCATCATCAGTGATCGGAACGTATTGCGCCCGGCCATTATCCCACAGCATGGCATGTTCGGGACCAACGCCTGGATAATCCAGTCCAGCTGAGATGGAGTAGACGGGGGCAATCTGACCAAACTTATCCTGGCAGAAATACGACTTCATCCCGTGAAAAATGCCGCGCGTACCAACTGCCAGCGTGGCCGCCGTCTTTGGCGTATCAATTCCCTTGCCAGCCGCTTCACAGCCAATCAGCTGGACGGATGGATCATTGATAAAGTTGTAGAAGCTGCCAATCGCGTTGGAGCCACCGCCAACACAGGCAATTACGGCATCCGGCAGGCGGCCCTCGTCTTCAAGAATCTGCTGACGGCTTTCCTTAGAGATCACGGCTTGAAAATCACGCACGATCGTTGGGAAAGGATATGGTCCCATGGCCGAACCCAAGACATAATGCGTATCGTCAATTCTTCTGGTCCATTCGCGCATGGTTTCAGAAACCGCGTCCTTCAGCGTGCCGGTACCGGATTCAACGGCATGAACCTTAGCCCCCAGCAGTTTCATACGGTAAAAGTTTAAAACCTGGTGCTCACAGTCGACCTTGCTCATGTAGATCTCGCATTCCATCCCCATCAACGCGGCAACCGTCGCGGTAGCAACCCCATGCTGGCCAGCACCGGTTTCGGCAATTACACGGGTCTTACCCATTTTTTAGCCAGCAGGCACTGGCCGAGCACGTCGTTGATCTTATGAGCGCCGGTATGATTAAGGTCTTCGCGCTTCAAGTAGATCTTGGCGCCCCCAGATCCTCAGTCATATGCTTGGCATAGTAAAGCATTGAGGGACGGCCGGCATATTCGTTGAGCAACTTGGTGAGCTCTTGTTAGAACGCGGGATCGTTTTGATAGTGGCGGTAGGCATTTTCAAGCTCAATTACCGCGTTCATTAAGGTTTCTGAGATATATTGACCACCAAATTCGCCAAATCTTCCTTTTGTAGCGAAGCTCGCGAGGAAACTCGGTACTTTAGTGCCGAGAGGAAAGCGCCATAACGCTTTCTGAATTTCCAAGTGAGCTTATTTTTTGGTGAATATGCAAGATAAATATAGTATAATATAGGTATAATACAAATGATTGAAGGAATACATATGCAAGCACATTCTGATGATTT
>PPYF01384908.1_pt1 | contig 107896 bp, 91 predicted proteins | sample 1559871 | NCBI WGS metagenome assembly PPYF01 (sample SAMN08240021, study PRJNA423297) | Human gut metagenome, whole genome shotgun sequencing project.
GAATAGTTGATGGAAAGTACTGTGCAAGGTCTCTCTTGTTAATAGTAATCTTTCCTGTACCTTCGCTTACGAAAACGCGTGCGATAGCGCTTTTACGTCTACCTAATGCATTTACTACTTCCATTCTTTATTATTTAAGTGTGTTAATATCAATTACTTTCGGAGTCTGAGCTTCGTGTTTGTGTTCAGCACCTTCGTACACATACAAGTTACCCAGCAACTTAGCTCCCAGACGATTCTTAGGAAGCATACCTTTAACTACTTTCTTCATCAATTTTTCAGCGCCATTCGGTTTAGCCATCAAGCGAGCAGGAGTGATTTCACGCTGACCACCTGGATAACCAGTGTAGCTCAGGTAAACTTTATCATTCCACTTATTACCTGTAAATTTCACTTTGTCTGCATTGATGATAATTACGTTATCACCGCAGTCTACATGAGGGGTGAAGTTTGGTTTGTACTTACCTCTCAACAACTTTGCAACTTTAGCACCGAGACGGCCTACAACCTGATCGGTAGCATCAACTACAACCCATTCTTTTGTTGCAGTTTCCTTGTTTGCAGAAATGGTCTTGTAACTTAAAGTATCCACTCTTAAATTCTTTTTTAAATGTTACTACTAAAAAACAATTTCCTCCTATCTCATTCTTCCGGACAATGAAGAACAAGATGCTCAGAATTAAAAATTTATCACTATTTGATAATAATCGGCTTGCAAAGGTACGACTTTTCCTTGAACCCTCAAAGATTTTATATATTTTTTTCTTTCTGCAAATGATTGAGTTTTAACGAATACACAATTTCAGCACAGATTGCAGACACTCTTCTTTCCTAGAGGCGCTCCTCCCTATGTACCAATCTAAAATATCTCATTTCAAATTGCATATTTCACTTTTTTTCCTTATCTTGCTACAAAGATAATTTAACAGATATATTTGTTACATCTGGAGTTTATCTTAATACAAGGTCATTCCATCACACCATTCTTATAAATGCAATTACAATTGCAATTTTAAATACACCGCAGATACAAACAAACCTTAAAATATTTCACCATGCCAAATTACAGTATTTTTATACTTATCTTATTCTTGTTTCTGGCAGTCCTCATCATTGCCATCCTTGACATCATGAAGAATACGAAACTGAGTAATGGTGCCAAAGCGCTATGGATTGCAATAATCCTGCTTTTTCAAATCATAGGAGCAGCCATCTATTATTTATTAGCTCCACGGGACAATCCATCTCATGCATAACCTATCCTCCTTTCCAGCATAAAAAGAGCGAAGTACATTTCTAAGACTTTTGTACTTCGCTCTTTGCTTATTTTATCAACGGATAATGTTCTCCGGATATTCTTCCGGCATTTCTACCCGCTTCCATATTTCATAGCACCATGAATCCACCTGATTTCCATCCTTATCTTGAGCCAGGAAATATTTTATATACATCAAATTTCCATTATCCTCTAATTTAAAGTGAAGCTCATTCTTTTTTCCATCCAATTGAGGAAGATGAATGTTCTTTTCAATGGTTTCAGAATACACTTCAGGCGATTCTACCTTATAAGTGCCATAACCTATTATAATAGCCCCCTGCGGCATCATCACCAAATTACAGAAACGTCCGTCATCGGAAAGAATCTTAAGAGAATTACTTGTTTTTAATTCACCGGGTATATCGGGCGAACTCGAACGATAAAAACACATTTGCCAAACACCATTCAGTGTTACCGGCACTTTTTCCTCAATATCCTGTGCCACTACCGTACTCATTGTACCCAGCAGCATAGCTACCATCAATGATAAGAAATAACGGATTTTCATAATTATATGTATTAGAGTTCATCTGCTAACGGAGCACACACAAATATAACAAAAACATTTTAAAATACGCTGTTTTTCATTAAATTATTAGCAATAAATTCATTTCTCTTTTCAACATATACTCAATCCTCTTTTTCCCGTAAAGTCTTCTGTTTTCTCATCCAGAAAATATAAAAGGCGTCTTACCGGCCTTTCAGCCAACAAGACGCCCTAACAGTTTATTCAAAAAAAACGATTATTAGAATTCTGCGTTACGTGGAGTACGTGGGAATGGTATTACATCACGAATATTAGCCATACCTGTTACAAAGAGCAACAAACGTTCAAATCCAAGTCCGAATCCAGAATGAGGACATGAACCGTACTTACGAGTATCCAGATACCACCACATATCTTTCATTGGGATATTCAATTCCTGGATACGAGTCAGCAGTTTGTCATAATCGGCTTCACGTTCAGATCCACCAATGATTTCACCAATTTTCGGGAACAAAACATCCATTGCACGGACAGTCTTACCATCTTCGTTCTGCTTCATATAGAATGCCTTGATTTCCTTCGGATAATCAGTCAGAATAACCGGACGTTTGAAGTGTTCTTCCACCAAGTAACGTTCGTGTTCCGAAGCCAAGTCTACACCCCAATATACCGGGAATTCAAACTTATGTCCTTTCGCAACAGCCTCTTCCAAGATCTTGATACCTTCTGTATAAGGCAAGCGTACGAATGATTCTTTCAACACACCCTGCAGACGCTCAATCAAGCCTTTATCAAACATATCATTCAGGAACTTCACATCATCGTAGCAGTTGTCGAGTGCCCACTGCACACAATATTTGATAAATTCCTCAGCCAAATCCATGTTATCATTGATATCATTGAAAGCCACTTCCGGTTCAATCATCCAGAACTCAGCCAAGTGACGCGGTGTATTCGAGTTTTCTGCACGGAATGTAGGGCCAAATGTATAGATAGCGCCCAATGCAGTAGCAGCCAACTCACCTTCAAGCTGTCCAGATACAGTCAAACTTGCCTGTTTGCCGAAGAAGTCGTTGTCGTAAATGATAGAACCGTTTTCATCCTTCTTCAAATCATACAAGTTCATGGTAGTAACCTGGAACATCTGTCCTGCACCTTCACAGTCGGATGCTGTAATCAGCGGAGTATGGAAATAGAAGAATCCGCGTTCGTGGAAGAACTTGTGAATAGCAATCGCCATATTGTGACGGATACGGAACACAGCTCCAAAAGTATTGGTACGAGGACGCAAGTGAGCGATTTCACGAAGGAACTCCATAGAGTGTCCTTTTTTCTGAAGTGGATAAGTATTATCACAAACACCCAGCACTTCAATCTCACGAGCCTGAATTTCGGCAGCCTGTCCGGCACCTACCGATTCCACCAATTCACCGTTTACACTGATACATGCACCGGTTGTAATCTGTTTCAGCATGTCTTCATCAAAGTTAGCCAAATCCACTACCACCTGTACATTATTTATAGTAGAACCATCATTCAGCGCGATAAAGTTTACCTGTTTGCTACCACGACGAGTACGCACCCAACCTTTCACATTAACCATTGCACCGAAATCACGGCGTTTCAAAAGGTCTACAATTTTTGTTCTACGAATTGTTTCCATTTGTCTGTTATTTAATGATTGAAATAAAACAACCCCACTACACTTCCCATCGTTACGAACGCCAACGAAGAATCTGCAAAACCAACCAATGATCTACAGACTCTTCGTTACCGTTTTTCAATATAGTGAAATCATTTCATATATTAATAATTATTCAAAAGATCCCATACGAAGCATGTTCACTTCCTGCTCTGTCAGATAACGCCAATCGCCACGGCGCAAGCCCTTCTTAGTAAGTCCGGCAAAATATACGCGGTCCAGTTTAATGACGCGATAACCGAGCGATTCAAAGATACGGCGCACGATACGGTTCTTTCCTGAATGGATTTCGATACCCACCTGAGACTTGTCCGTATCAGAAGCATAACTGATAGCATCTGCATGAATTTCTCCATCATCCAGTGTGATACCCTGCACAATCTGATCCAAATCAGCCTTTGTTACATTCTTATCACAGTATACATGATAGATTTTCTTCTTCAGATATTTAGGATGAGTCAGTTTAGAAGCCAGATCACCATCGTTTGTCAGCAACAGCACACCAGTTGTATTACGGTCCAGACGACCTACCGGATAGATACGTTCCTTGCAGGCACCCTTCACAAAATCCATCACAGTCTTACGTTCCTGTGGGTCATCCGAAGTAGTTACGCAGTCTTTCGGTTTGTTCAGCAACACATACACCTTACGCTCTACGCTTACCGGCTGATCGTGGAACTTCACCTCATCCGTACGTTTAATCTTAGTACCCAATTCTGTAACTACCACTCCATTTACAGAAACAACTCCTGCTGTAATGAATTCGTCCGCCTCACGACGAGAGCAAATACCAGCATTAGCCAAGAACTTATTCAAACGGATCGGTTCGTTCGGATCAGTCAGAATATCCTTGTACTCAATCTGTTTCTTCATGCTATATTTTGCATTCGGATTGTAATCGGCAGTACGCGGGCGGAAATTACCCTGCTGACGACCATATCCTCCCTGCTGTCCGGGAGCAAAGCGCGGACGCGGCTGACGGTTTCCATAACCCTGCTGTTCGCCACCATTGTTAAAACGCGGACGATAAGCACGCTGTGCCTGGTCACCTCCTTCATTATTATTAAAGCGTGGATTATAAGAACGCTGCGGACGGTTACCATTGTTAAAGCGCGGGTTATAAGAAGAGCGCTCACCGTTTTCATTATTACCATAAGCCGGACGATTTCCGTAAGAGCGCTGCGGACGATTGTTACCGTAAGAACGCTGCGGACGGTCCTCATTATTATTATTGAAGCGAGGATTATAAGAAGAGCGATAAGGACGATCTCCATTCTCACGATTCGCACCATAAGAACGGCGGCCATAGCTGTTTCCACCTTCACTTCTGTTGTATTTGTTATATCCTTCTCTGTTGTAAGACTTGTAACCATCACGGTTATACTGGGTGTTTTCACCTCCGTCTTGTCTGTTTTCTCTTTCTGGCATCATAATTTCTTTTTCTTATATAATTAATATTAAACCCTCTCGGGCTGTTTTTTACATACCTGTATAGTTATGAGGAGTAATTGCACGTAATTCTTTCTTCACATCCTCGCTCACTTCCAGTGTTTCAATAAAATCTTTAATTGAAGCTTCATTGATAGCCTGATTAGTACGAGTCAGCGCTTTCAGTGCTTCATAAGGATGAGGATAAGCCTCACGGCGCAAAATAGTCTGTATAGCTTCGGCTACTACACTCCAGCAGTTATCCAGATCTTCATAAATCTTATGCTCGTTCAGCAGCAGTTTGCCCAATCCTTTCAAAGAACTCTGAATAGCAATGATAGTATGTCCGAACGGCACACCGATGTTTCTCAATACTGTAGAGTCTGTCAGGTCGCGCTGCAAACGAGATACCGGCAACTTGCTTGACAAGTGTTCAAAGATTGCATTAGCCATACCCAAGTTTCCTTCTGCATTTTCAAAGTCAATCGGATTCACCTTGTGAGGCATTGCACTCGAACCAACTTCTCCGGCTTTAATCTTCTGTTTGAAGTATTCCATAGAAATATATTGCCAGAAGTCGCGGTTCATATCAATCATAATGGTATTGATACGCTTCATTGCATCGAAGATTGCTCCCAAGTTGTCGTAGTTGGAAATCTGGGTTGTATATTCTTCACGTTCCAATCCCAATTTTTCAGCCACGAAACGATTACCGAATGCTTTCCAGTCGAATTCCGGATAAGCCACATGATGTGCGTTATAGTTTCCGGTTGCACCACCAAATTTCGCGGTGATAGGACAAGCTTTCAATACAGCCAACTGACGGTTCAAGCGATATGCAAAAACCATAATTTCCTTACCCAGACGAGTCGGAGAAGCCGGCTGTCCGTGAGTTTTAGCCAACATCGGAATATTTGCCCATTCTTCTGCATATGCGGTAAGCTGAGCAATCAGTTTTTCAATTTGAGGATAATACACTTCTTCCAGTGCATCCTTGATTGACAAAGGCACTGAAGTATTGTTGATATCCTGTGAAGTCAGGCCAAAGTGGATAAACTCCTTATAAGCCTCCAGTCCTCCCAGTTTATCAAACTGTTCCTTGATGAAATACTCAACCGCTTTTACATCATGATTGGTTACACTTTCAATCTCCTTGATACGTCCGGCATCTGCTTCCGAGAAATTACGATAGATGTCACGCAAAGACTCAAAGCGAGCAGGATCCAATGATTTCAACTGCGGCAAAGGCAGTTCGCATAAAGTAATAAAATATTCAATTTCTACCTGCACACGATATTTAATCAGTGCATATTCTGAAAAATAAGCAGCCAAAGCTCCCGCTTTGCCTCTGTATCGCCCATCAATAGGTGATATAGCCGTGAGTAAATCAAGCTCCATTATAATACTTTACTTTACAAATTAAAATTCGGTATACAAAACTGCCTTTCATTTGCAGTCTATGAGGTTGCAAAAATAATGCTTTTTCCCGAGTTAACAGTTCTAATACAGAAAACTTTAGTATTTATTTTACAATTATTTCCATTTGTTGTAATGAACCCGAGTTTCATCCCACTTATCCTTAGGAGTAAAAGAGCCGTCGGGATAGCCTACCGGTATGACGCACAACGGACTGATTTGCTCAGGCAACTGCAGGTATTTTTTCACAATCCCCATTCTGTCCTGATAAGGATAAGCCGCTGTCCATACAGTTCCCAAGCCCAGAGCCTTAGCAGAAAGAAGAATATTCTGAGCTGCTGCAGAGCAGTCCAGATACCAATATTCCGACTTGGTTGTATCAGCCGCCACTACTATGGCCATCGGAGCAGTAGCCAGCATCTTGGCATTCGACAAAGAAGCAGCCAGAGAATCCAGCAAAGCACGGTCGTTCACCACCACAAACTCCCAAGGCCGGCGATCCATTCCGCTGGGTGCAGCCATTGCCGCACGCAATATTTTATCCACCTTTTCCTGCTCTACCGCCTTTCCCTGCACATATTTACGCACACTGGTACGCTGTGCTATGGTTCGTAAAGCATCCACCGGTTGAGACTCCTGATTTTTCTGTTCAGACTGGCAGGAAACCGCCAGACACAAAGCCGCCGCAGCAGCAAACATAAGAATATTCTTTTTCATAGTCGTATATTTTACTCAATGGAATGTAAATATACGCATAATACTTCAATTATCCATTTATCCACAAGTTATTAACAAGTAGCACAAACCTGTTAATAACTAAAAAAATCATTGTTTATCTGGTATTTATAAAGTTATTAACCGATTTATCCACTCTACTTATCAACAAAAAAGTACACCCCTGTTAATAACTATATCAGATATCAACAGGGGTGAATCTATCAATTAGAGGTAGCATCAGAAGCCAACGGCATCCTATTTAGTCATTTTCATGATCCATGTCAATCAAGTTGTACTTCAAGTCAAACTTCAGCTCCCAAAAATTCGAGAGTCTTACTTCGTATTCGTAGCGGTCTTTTTCAATGGACAATACATTTGCATCCGGATAATTGGTTTTTACATGATTACGGATTTGAGCCGGCACAACCTGCATAGGCACTGTGCTACGGCGGCATTTGATTTCTTTCCACTGACCATCTTTTTGGAAATCAATTTTATCGCCATTCAGGAACATCACGCTATATTCGGTATCGAACCAATCTTTTTCCATCTTGACAAAAGCAATTTTCAAATCCGGGAAATTCTGTTTTACAAACTGCTGAGCAGTCTGGGGCAGTTGCTCAAAAGTAATCGGCTTGTCATTATCTGCCATAGCTACTTGCATTGTCAACACACACATCAGTAAAAACATAAACTTTTTCATATCGCTTTTCATTTTTAAATTAATACTCGTTTCATTTTTCATACTGCAAACTAAAGCACCAATTCTGAAAAGAAATAGGAATAATCTACTTTTTCTCATTCTCATCAAAAATAAATTTGCTACTTTTGCACGGTTTTCAATAAAAAGGTACAAAGAATATGGAATTACCCAAAGATCCGATGATGCTGTTCAGCCTCATCAACATGAAGCTACGCGACTTCTACCCTTCACTCGACGCGTTGTGTGAAGATTTAAATGTCAGCAAAGAAGAAATTGTAAATCAATTGAAAGAGGCCGGATTTGAATACAATGCAGAAATGAATAAATTCTGGTAATCTTTCCTTTTTTTGCAAAACAGATGTGGAGTACCGGCTTTTCAAAGTGTTATTGAAAAGCCTTTTTTTATATCATATTTTCCCGATTTCGTTTTTTCCGCCAACCGACACTTTGAGAAAAAATCTCCTTCCTGAGGGGAAAGGATGCTTTTCTTTACGAAAAGTTCTCTTAAATTCATGCTATTCAACATATTTTTCATACGGTTTATTGACTGAAAAATAACTGGTATCATAAGGTTTTTCTTCTTGTATTGTTGGGTAACGCGACTTGTATCGTCGGGCAACGTAACCCGTCGCGTACGCTCACGCGATCAGTCACATAAAAACCCCCTTCAGCACCCCACATTTTATACCTTTATTAACAATTCATATCACAAACCCAGCCTGCAATCTATACAATTTCAATTTAACACAATGTTTGTTTTTGCCCCAGTTGCCATCATATAAAAAGAATATCCCCCTATTTTCCTACATGAAAACACAAAAATACGAGCGAAGCTATCTTTTTTCAATTTCACCAACTTCCAAAAACGCCCTTCTTTTTCACCAGCCTCGCATCCGAGGACAAATAACGCCATATACAAGCCTCTGATTTGACATTTTGAAATTTCCATTTCTCCAGCTTTTCCCTTCGCACAACATTGACAATTTGTATTTTTACCCCAAATCAGCAGAAAACAAAAAAGAGGAATCGCCGTCATTACACCGACCGGCAACCCCTCTCTCATATAAAGCCAACAAACACTTACTGATTATCCTTCGCACGTATTTCTACACGGCGAATCTTTCCACTGATTGTCTTAGGCAATTCGTCTACAAATTCAATCACACGAGGATATTTATACGGAGCTGTTACACGTTTTACATGATCTTGCAATTCCTTCACAAGTTCAGCCCCAGCACGTTCCTTATAATCTTTTGCCAATACGATAGTAGCCTTTACCACCTGTCCACGTATCTCATCGGGAACTCCAGTGATAGCACATTCTACCACAGCCGGATGAGTCATCAAGGCACTTTCTACTTCGAACGGGCCGATACGGTATCCAGAACTCTTGATTACATCGTCTGCACGACCGACAAACCAGTAATATCCGTCTTCATCACGCCAAGCCACGTCACCTGTATAATAAATACCATCGTGCCAAGCTTCACGGGTAAGCACTTCGTCCCGATAATATTCTTTAAACAAGCCCAATGGTTTTCCCTTATCTGTGCGCACTACAATCTGACCTTGTTCTCCGTCCTCTGCCGAACGGCCGTCCGGTGTCAGCAAATCAATGTCATACTGCGGATTTGGTACACCCATACTTCCCGGTTTCGGTTCCATCCACGGGAAAGTGGCCAAAGTCAAAGCCGTTTCTGTCTGTCCGAAACCTTCCATCAGACGGATACCGGTAATCTTCTTAAATGTATCGTATACAGAATAGTTCAACGCCTCACCTGCTGTAGTACAATATTCCAATGAAGACAAATCATATTTTGTAATATCCTCACGAATCAGAAAACGATAGATAGTAGGAGGTGCACACAGAGATGTGATATGATAATCCTGAATCTTCTGCAAGATATCGGCAGGAGTAAATTTCTCATGATCGTACACAAAGATATTTGCACCGGCAATCATCTGTCCATAAAGTTTTCCCCATACGGCTTTTCCCCATCCCGTATCGGCAATAGTCAGATGCAAACTGTTTTCGTGCAGATTATGCCAGAAACTTCCGGTTGCAATATGTCCCAACGGATACGTAAAGTCGTGAGCCACCATCTTAGGTTCTCCTGTTGTTCCCGAAGTAAAATACATCAGCGAAATATCGTCGTTTGTATTGACCTGTGCAGGACGTACAAAAGGAGCAGCCTGCTCTATTCCCTTATGGAAATCTTCGAAACCTTCCGGATATTCCGGACCTACGCTCACCAGTTTCTCTACACTGGGCGATTGCGGCATGGCATCTATAATATGCCGGGTAATCACATCTTCACCGGCAGCAACAATCATCTTGATAGTGGCAGCATTGCATCGGTATACAATATCTTTTTTAGTCAGCAAATGAGTAGCCGGAATCACCACTGCACCCAATTTATGCAAAGCGATAATGGAAAACCAGAATTCATAGCGTCTTTTCAGAATCAGCATCACCTTATCGCCGTGTCCGATACCCAGACTCTGAAAATACGAAGCAGTACGGTCTGTCTCGCGCTTCAGGTCTGCATAGGTAAACTGAATATGTTCTCCTTTATCGTTTGTCCAAAGCAAAGCATTTTTGTCCGGACACTCTGCAGCCCATGCATCTACTACATCGTAACCGAAGTTGAAGACCTCCGGAACCTTGATTTTAAAATGTGCAATAAAATCTTCCTGAGAGGTAAAATGAGTTTGTTCTACAAATCTTTCTAACATATACTCTTTTAAATTATATTATGACATGACTACGGCCAGAAACTTAACAGCCTTGCCATCGAGAGCTTTCATCCCATGAGGCAAAGACGAGTCGAAATAAAGACTGTCTCCCGCTTCCAACACCAATTCTTTTCCATTTATACTCAAAAGCATGCGCCCTTCGATAACCAAATTAAACTCTTGTCCGCGATGGGTATTGTAAAACATCGGTGTATCTTCCGGTTTCGGTTCTACCGTAACCAGGAAAGGATCTGCCTTACGGGCTTTAAAACCCGAAGCCAAAGCCTGATATTTATAGGCCTTTGTACGCTCTACCGAAACCCCGGTTCCCCAACGTGTCAAGAAATAAGAACTCATTTTAGGTTCTTCACCAAACATCAGCACATCCAGAGGAATATCAAAGTGGCGGGCCACTTGCTGCAACATACTTACAGAGATATCACCTTCCCCCGACTCCATCAACTGGTATTGCTCAATACCCAATCCACACTGGGCTGCCATTTCTTCTACACTCAGATCAAGTGCATCCCGCAATCCACGAATGCGTTCTGCTATTTGTTTTATCTGTTCGTCCATAGTTCGATCTTTTAGTTTTCCGCTCAAAATTACGAAAGATTACGGGAAATCAAGAAAAATATTCCGAACTTTGTCGTATTAAAAAACAAAATGATGATAAAACAGGACTATTTAATACGAATTATTCAAGAAATATTCACTGCCATTGCCAACATGCTGCTAAAACGAAAGAAAATAACACAAAAGGAATGGAGTGAATATGAAGATACAGCCCAGAAAATATTGGGGGTAAACATGATGCAACTGCAAACCATGAGGGCCGAAGATATTCTTTCTTTATATGATACACAGGCCGACTTGGAGAAGATAGAACTAGCAGCAATGGTAATGCTGAAGATAGCCGATGAAACCAAAGACGACCTGCTGCTTAAAACCAAACTGCAACAAGACGGTTTAAATCTTTTGGAATATGTACAGACACACGGAACAACTTATTCTCTGCAACGGCAATTGCTTATCAATCTCTTGAAGATTCCCCGATAAGTCTCCGTCCCGTTTCACTTCCAGGCATCGGCTATCCGAATAACGTTTTACATTGCTTTAAAATGACTCCAGATACAGATAGTCATAATGCACCAGCGGCTTCTGGCCGTGCTTACCTATCATCTGCAAAGCCTGCTCCGCATCGACGGAGATTCTTCCCAAGCCGATTTGCTCGCCTTTTTCATCCATCACGGAAACCAAATCGTCTTTTTCAAAATCACCTTTTATACTTGTTACTCCCACCGGAAGAATACTGACAGCTTTTTCTCCCTTTACTGCCTCTACCGCCTGTTTACTTAAATGAATCTCTCCTTTAGTAAAGCCTTCACTATGGGCAATCCATTTTTTCAGGCTTGAAACGCTTTCTCCAGCAGGCAGAAAACGGGTGCATACAACTTCTTCCGGATTCTGCAGCAAATCGGTCAGAATATGGTCTTTCTTTCCGTTTGCTATCATTACTGTAATACCTTCTGCGGCTACCTTTCGGGCTATAGTGGATTTAGTAAGCATGCCTCCTCTTCCAAATCCCGACTTCTCGGTCTGTATATAATCGGACAAATCTTTATCCGGTTCTACGGTACGAATTACGGTTGTATCCGGACTGGAAAGCGGCCCATTGTAAATTCCATCTACATTACTCAGGATAATCAGAGCCTGCACTCCCATCATAGAGGCTATCAGACCGGAAAGTTCATCATTGTCTGTAAACATCAGTTCAGTGACAGATATCGTATCGTTCTCGTTGACAATGGGGATTACTCCATTCTCCAACATCACACGCATGCAATTGCGCTGGTTGAGATAATGACGGCGGGTTCCGAAGCTCTCTTTGGTAGTAAGCACCTGCCCTACCGTAATACCATGTTCACGAAACAATTCATAATAACGGTTTATAAGCTTAGCCTGCCCAACAGCCGAATACAGCTGACGCTGCTCCACGCAATCGAGTTTACGGGCAACCTTCAGTTCACTGCGACCGGAAGCAACAGCTCCGGAAGAAATCAGCACAAGTTCTACACCCGCACGGTGAAGTTCAGCCATCTGGTCTACAAGTCCCGACATACGGGTAATATCCAATGTGCCGTCTTTACGGGTCAGTACATTACTGCCTATTTTTATTGCAACTTTTGTAAAGTGATATGCCATAATTCGTGATCTTTTTACCTGTAAAATTGTGAATAGTCACCCACAAATATAAAATATTCCGGCTTATCACATACGTCCTCATCACAGAAATGCAACAAAGGCGACTTTTTGATACATATCAAGCACATTCATTCAGTTTATTCGTACCTTTGTACACATTATTATATATAGAGCACATGGTTAAAGCTATTTTCTTTGATATAGACGGAACTTTGGTGTCATTCAAGACTCACACCATCCCCGAAAGTACCCGACAGACCTTACAGCAATTACGCCAACAAGGTATTAAAGTATTCATTGCTACCGGACGTCCTAAAATGTTGATGATGGACGCTGTAGGAGATATTGAATTCGACGGATACATCACACTGAACGGAGCACACTGTTTCACATCCAGTCATGAGGATATATTCAAGAAAGGCATCTCAAGAGAAGATATCGAGCGTCTGGTAAACTACCACCATGCTCATCCGGAGATACCTTTTGTTTTTGCCTCTGGCGACCGTTGGTTTATCACCTCCATCGATGCATCGGTAGAAGAGGTAGCACGCCTGATTGAGATTGATACTCCTCCGGTTGAACCCATAGAGCATGCTCTGCAAGAAGATGTATTGCAAATTATGGGATATTTCAATAAAGAACAGGAAAAAGAAATATTCGAACAGGTGTTGCTGGAATGTGAACCCATGCGCTGGAATCCACTCTTTACTGACATCATCGCAAGCGGGAACAGCAAAAGTATGGGTATCGACAAGGTGCTGGAACATTACGGTATCAATTTAGAAGAAACTATGGCTTTTGGCGACGGAGGAAACGACATTCCAATGCTTCGCCATGTAAAGATCGGAGTGGCAATGGGTAATGCAGCACCGGAAGTGCAGGCTTCAGCCGATTACGTAACTACCTCTGTAGACGAAGACGGAATTACGCATGCATTGAAACATTTCGAAGTCATCTGATTGCAGTATAAAGCAACCGAACAAATACAAATAAAGAGCTCACTTGGATTCCCTATTAGCCGGTTTTATCCAAGTGAGCTTTTTTGTATATTATAACTTACCAGACGGTATAAGCATTATCGCAAGGTCAACTTAGCCAAATAATCATAATGCTCACCTTCCTGAACTTTTTCTACATTGAATCCATACTGCGATGCATACAGACTCAAGGTTTCAAAATCAATATAAAGCCAGTCGAATGTCTCTCCTTTTATCTTTTTATAATGCATACAAAAATCAATCTCCCCATAGTAGGAAGCCGCAAGGTCAATCACAAAACTGCCGTCTTCTTCTTCGAACAAATAACGCAGGTCGCTCGAATCCATCAGTACACATCCACCTGGATTGAGCAAATGCTTCACACGTAAGAAAAACGCCGGTAAGTTTTCAATCTTTCCGACAATTCCCGAACCATTCATCAGCAACAGAATCGTATCAAAGCGATCGGTAAAATGTTCATCAAAGAAATTAATCTGACGCGCATTCTCCAATCCTCTTTCCCGCATTACCTTTACCGATAAAGAAGAAATATCAATAGGCAAAACTTCTTTTCCCTTTTCTTTTAATACGAGAGAATGACAGCCGCTACCAGCACCCACATCCAGAATACGCCCTTCTGCCATCTGCAAAGCAACCTGTTCCAACACCGGCATTTCATCATACGTACGGAATAAATTCTCTACCGGAAAATCATCCTCCTCAAACTGTGATGAAAATACTTTCAGACGGCCCGCCTTACCCCAATGAAAATAATCGGATATAGCAGCTCCCATCGGATCTTTTTCTTCTGACAAACAACTTGTTTTCATATATCTTGAATCTGATTAATCTTTCATCAACAAAGATAAGCAAAATAAATACGATCCCACAAAAACAGATTCGCTTCTGTTTGCATAATCATTCCTTATTTTTGCATATTCATATTATTTTTGCAAATAATTGCATAAATAAACCTATAAACGCATCCATTATTCCAAAAATATACGTAACTTTGCGCCCGACAAAGAATAATTATACATATGAAAAATAAAAACAGCAGACTCGATTCTATCAAGATTATCATATCGAGTAAAGAGATAGGAAGCCAAGAAGAACTTTTGCAAGAACTGGCAAAAGAAGGCTTCCAGTTAACACAGGCTACACTTTCACGAGATTTAAAACAGCTCAAAGTAGCTAAAGCTGCCAGTATGAACGGAAATTATGTATATGTACTTCCCAACAATACGATGTACAAGCGTATGACAGAATCTCATACAGCCAGCGAAATGTTACGTCATAACGGTTTTGTGTCAATTGAATTCTCTGGAAATATTGCTGTTATTAAAACCCGTCCAGGCTATGCCAGCAGCTTGGCATACGACATAGACAACAGCCAGTCGTACGAAATTTTAGGAACAATTGCAGGAGATGATACCATCATGCTGGTTCTTCGCGAAGGATGTTCTCAAACCACTTTAAAACAATCTCTTTCACACATTATACCTAATATAAACAAATAAAGAAAATTAGCAATGGATACTAAACAAATTGATGTGATGGTAGCCGACGCCTCACACGAGGTTTATGTTGACACAATATTAGACACAATCAGAGAAGCTGCAAAAGTACGCGGAACAGGTATCGCAGAACGTACACACGAATACGTAGCCACAAAAATGAAAGAAGGAAAAGCCATTATCGCTCTGTGTGGCAACGATTTTGCAGGATTTACCTATATCGAATCATGGGGAAACAAACAATATGTAGCCACTTCCGGTCTGATTGTACATCCCAAATACAGAGGATGTGGGTTGGCTAAACGAATCAAACATGCATCATTCACCCTTGCTCGTTTAAGATGGCCTAAAGCTAAAATCTTCAGCTTGACTTCGGGAGCTGCTGTTATGAAAATGAACACAGAACTGGGATATGTACCTGTTACTTTCAATGAACTGACAGACGACGAAGCATTCTGGAAAGGTTGCGAAGGCTGTATCAACCATGAAATTTTAGTAGCAAAAAAACGCAAATTCTGTATCTGTACCGCCATGCTTTACGATCCGGCTCTACATACAGACGATAAAATCAATAACTTTTAAACAGAAGCCTTATGGAAGAAAAGAAAAAAGTAGTCGTTGCATTTAGCGGCGGATTGGACACCTCATTCAACGTAATGTATTTAACAAAAGAAAAAGGTTACGAAGTGTATGCAGCTTGTGCCAATACCGGAGGCTTCAGCCCTGAACAACTGAAACAGAACGAAGAAAATGCATATAAACTGGGAGCCGTTAAATACGTAACACTGGACGTGACTCAGGAATATTACGAAAAGAGCTTGAAATACATGGTCTTTGGAAACGTATTGCGTAACGGTACTTATCCTATTTCTGTAAGTTCAGAACGTATCTTCCAGGCATTAGCCATTGCACGTTACGCAAAAGAAATCGGTGCACATGCCATCGCTCATGGTTCTACAGGAGCCGGTAACGACCAGGTGCGTTTCGATATGACATTCCTGGTAATGGCACCGGGAGTAGAAATCATCACCTTAACCCGCGACATGGCACTGAGCCGTGAATACGAAATCAACTATCTGAAAGAACATGGATTTGAAGCTGATTTCACCAAGCTGAAATACTCTTACAACGTAGGTATCTGGGGTACTTCTATCTGCGGTGGAGAGATTCTGGATTCTACACAAGGCCTTCCTGAAAGTGCTTATCTGAAGCAAGTAACCAAAACTGGAAGCGAACTGCTGAAGTTGGAATTCAAAAAAGGAGAACTGTATGCTGTAAACGGTGAAGTATTTGATGACAAAATCAAAGCGATTCAGAAAGTTGAAGAAATCGGAGCAGCATATGGTATCGGACGTGATATGCACGTAGGCGATACTATCATCGGTATCAAGGGACGTGTAGGCTTCGAAGCCGCAGCTCCTATGCTGATTATCGGCGCACACAAATTCCTTGAAAAATATACATTGAGTAAATGGCAGCAATACTGGAAGGATCAGGTAGCAAACTGGTATGGAATGTTCCTTCACGAAAGCCAGTATTTGGAACCGGTTATGCGCGACATCGAAGCCATGTTGCAGGAATCTCAGCGTAACGTAAACGGTACAGCTATTCTGGAGCTTCGCCCATACTGCTTCTCTACCGTAGGAGTTGACTCTAAAGACGACCTTGTAAAGAACAAATTCGGAGAATACGGTGAAATGCAGAAAGGATGGACCGCAGAAGATGCCAAAGGTTTCATCAAAGTATTGTCTACTCCTTTGAGAGCATATTACGCAAATCACAAGGACGAAGAAAATATCTAATCCCCAAGTAAAGAGTTTATCTGTTTTCAAGTTTGTCCACACTCTTATGGAATCAACTTATAAACTTACAAACTCACAAACCAAAAACTTATGATTAAAGCAGGAATTATAGGAGGGGCTGGTTATACTGCAGGCGAATTAATTCGCCTGCTTCTTAATCACCCTGAAGTAGAAATAAAATTTATCAACAGTTCGAGTAATGCCGGAAACAAAATAACCGATGTGCACGAAGGACTTTACGGAGAAACAGACCTTGTTTTCACCGATGAACTTCCTCTCGACACAATCGATGTTTTGTTCTTCTGCACAGCACACGGCGACACAAAAAAATTCATTGAAAGCCATTCCATTCCGGAAGACTTGAAGATTATTGACTTGTCAATGGATTACCGCATCAAAAGCGATGACCATGATTTTGTCTATGGTCTTCCAGAACTGAACCGCCGCACTATCTGTCAAAGCAAGCATGTTGCTAATCCAGGATGTTTTGCCACCTGTATTCAGTTGGGATTACTTCCTTTGGCCAAACACCTGATGCTGAACGATGATATTATGGTCAATGCTATCACAGGAAGTACCGGAGCTGGAGTAAAACCAGGAGCTACCACTCACTTCAGCTGGCGTAACAACAACATGAGTGTGTATAAACCTTTTTCACACCAACATGTACCGGAAATCAAACAATCGCTCAAGCAACTTCAAAACAGCTTCAATGCAGAGGTAGATTTCATTCCTTACCGTGGCGACTTTGCACGAGGAATATTTGCAACTCTCGTTGTAAAGACCAAGACTGAACTGGATGAAATCGTGAAAATGTACAACGACTACTACGCAGAAGATTCTTTCGTACATATCGTTGAAAAGAACATCGACCTGAAGCAGGTAGTCAACACCAACAAGTGTCTGATTCATTTGGAAAAGCACGGCGACAAACTGCTGATTATCTCTTGTATTGACAACTTGCTGAAAGGTGCAAGCGGACAAGCAGTACATAACATGAACCTCATGTTCAATCTGGAGGAAACCGTAGGATTGAAACTCAAACCTTCGGCATTCTAACTAAAGAATCATATATAACGCCATTCTGATTGTAGTAAATACTTCCACTACATTCAGAATGACAGATACAAAAGTATCTTACTTCAATCTTAATTTACAAAGATGAAACTATTCGACGTATATCCCTTGTTCGATGTAAACATCGTAAAAGGAAAAGGCTGCCATGTATGGGACGACAAAGGCCAGGAATACCTCGACCTGTATGGAGGACATGCCGTTATTTCTATCGGCCATGCACATCCTCATTACGTGGAAGCAGTCAGCAAACAGGTAGCCACTCTCGGCTTCTATTCCAACTCTGTCATTAACCAGCTGCAAGTAGAACTGGCGCAACGTCTCGGAAAGATTTCCGGATACGACGATTATCAGCTGTTCCTTATCAACTCCGGAGCAGAAGCAAACGAAAACGCACTGAAACTGGCTTCGTTCTACAACGGACGCACTCGCGTTATTTCATTTGCCAAAGCGTTCCACGGACGTACTTCACTGGCAGTAGAAGCCACCAACAATCCTAAAATTATTGCTCCTATCAATGCCAACGGTCATGTTACATACCTTCCGCTGAACGATACTGAAGCAGTGAAGGCAGAGCTGGCCAAAGGTGATGTATGCGCCGTAATCATTGAAGGTATTCAAGGAGTAGGCGGTATTCAAGTTCCTACCACAGAATTTATGCAAACATTACGTACTGCTTGCGACGAAACCAACACTGTCCTTATTTTGGACGAAATCCAGTCGGGTTACGGTCGTAGCGGAAAATTCTTTGCACATCAGTATACAGGAATCCGCCCGGATATGATTACAGTAGCCAAAGGTATTGCCAACGGATTCCCGATGGCCGGCGTACTGATCAGTCCTAAATTCACTCCTGTATACGGACAGTTGGGTACTACTTTTGGTGGAAACCAGTTGGCTTGTGCAGCAGCTCTTGCTGTACTCGATGTAATGGAAGCAGACAATCTGGTAGAAAACGCAGCAAAGGTCGGAAGTCACCTCATCGAAGAACTGAAGAAATTCTCCCACATCAAAGAAGTGCGTGGAGAAGGTCTGATGATTGGTCTGGAATTCAACGAACCGGTCAAAGAACTGCGCCAGCAACTTTTGTTCGATCAGAAAGTATTTACCGGTGTCAGCGGAACCAATGTCATCCGCCTGCTTCCCCCACTCTGCCTGAGTATGGAAGAAGCTGACGAATTCATCAGCCGCCTCAGCAAACTTTTAAAATAAGCAGGATACAGAAATAATTCCGCATAAACAGACAGTCGCATACCTTTTTAATTATATCTTTGTAAATAAGACTATAAAAAAGAAAAGTTATGAAAGTAGCAATTATCGGAGCCGGCAACATGGGAGGAGCTATTGCTCGCGGACTGGCACAAGGTCACTATACAGAAGGATACGAAATCACTGTTTCTAACCCCAGTAATGAAAAACTGGAAAAGCTGAAAGCAGAATTTCCCAATATCCACACCACAAACAACAACAAAGAGGCGGCAACCGATGCCGATATCGTTATCGTAGCGGTAAAGCCTTATAAGGTAGCCGAAGTATTAAAGCCTCTTCGCCTGCGCCAACCTCAAATACTGGTTTCGGTAGCAGCCGGACTGACTTTCGAGGAACTGGCTCATTCGGTGGATCCTGAAATGACTATATTCCGCGTTATTCCGAATACCGCCATTTCCGAACGTGCCAGCATGACACTGGTTGCAGCACGAAATGCATCGGACCAGCAAAAGGAAAACATACTGAATATGTTCAATGAAATGGGACGTTCTATCCTGATAGAAGAAAAACAGTTTGCAGCCGCCACCTCGCTTACCTCATGCGGTATTGCTTACGTACTGAAATATGTACAGGCAGCCATGCAGGCGGGAGTAGAATTAGGCATTTCGCCCAATGTAGCAATGCAGATGGTAGCTCAGACAATGGAAGGAGCTGCACAATTGTTACTCAACAATGAGCATACTCACCCCGCGTTGGAAATAGAGAAAGTAACTACTCCCGGAGGTATTACCATCAAAGGAGTCAATTCTCTGGAAGCCGATGGATTTACAGCAGCTGTTATCAATGCGATAAAAGCAAGTCTATAGTTTATACGACACATAAAAATAGATCAAAATCCGGTTACCTTCACCTTGAAAGCAACCGGATTTTTTATTGCATTCCTTTTCACAGGAATATCCATACTCTGAAACGTATCCTATCCATTCCATCCACAAGTCTTGCCATCTGCTATCACAGAGTAAAATCGACGACGCCGGATATACAATCGGCGTGGGCGAATATACAATCAGCGACGTCATTTCCACAACCAACAGCGTCGATTATAAAGCGACAGTAGTTGCAAGAATAAACAGAAACAATATCCCAATCTGATACTACCGCTAGCCGTACACAGGTCCGATTCACGCTATTTTACAAAACTCTTCTTTGCCCACTTCAGACTGTTCCATCGGCGGACAAAAATCAAAGCACGAATGTTTTCGTCGAGCAGAAAAGCACACCACATTCCTACCAGCCCCCATCCCCAATAGATGCCGAACAGGTAACTGAATCCGACCGAAACAATCCACTGTACCACCAACCCCACGTAGAAAGGATAATTTACATCGCCGGCCGAACGCAGTGCATTCGTAGCATAAATATTTACAGCACGACCAATCTCTACCAACACGTCTACAATCATTACCGTTACCCCCAGTTTGATAATTTCTTCATTATTGGTGAGCATACTGAAAATGGAGTGTCCGAATACCGCCCAAATACAAGAGAGTAGCAGAGAAACCAAAATAGAAAGCCTCATCACATACTTACCTAACAGATAAGCGGCACGAATCTTATGCTGTCCTACCAGGTGACCGATGCTGATAGCTCCTCCCTGTGCCATAGCAATAGCAAACAGGTATACAAACATCACAATATTGACTGTATAAGTACGGGTAGTCAGCGCACTATTTCCGAGTATATTAATCAGATAGGTAATCACCACTTGAGAGAAGCTGTACGACATATTTTCTCCTGCTGACGGAAGACCTACCTGCAGAAGCTTCTTCAACTCGATAAAAGGGAAAGGACGGAAATAAGCCAAAGGGAAACGAGGTATGTGCTTACGGAACAAGATAATAAACAAAACGACCATACTGACTCCGCGGGCTACAGAGGTAGAAATAGCCGCTCCCTCGGCGCCCAAGGCCGGAAATCCAAACTTACCGAATATCAAAGTATAGTTTCCTACGATATTTAATATATTGACCAGCACAGTAACCAGCATCGGATAAATAGCTTTATTGGCACTACGCAGCGAAGCCGAGATGGTTAACGATATAGCCTGAAAAAACGCAAAGGCTCCTACAATCTGCATATAGCCAATACCGTACTTCAAAAGTTCAGGACGTAATCCCATCCATCCCAACAGTGTTTCAGCCCCAAAATGTAAAATGGCACTGACTATACCACCTACTACCAGATTGAGCAAAAGAGAAACCCCGACAACTTGTACCATATTCTTCTGAAGTTTTGCCCCCAAATATTGAGAACACAATACAGAAGTACCGATATTAATCACCTCGAAAACCAGGAAAGAAAACATTACAATTTGGTTGACTACTCCCACTGCCGCCACACTGTTGTCGGAATAACGGCTCAACATAATGGTATCCACTGCACCCAGTGTCATAATCAACAAGGTCTCGATGAAAATAGGAACTACCAATTTGGTTAGTCCTTTACGAATATTAGTCTGCTGAATAACCTGTTCCACAATGATAAAAATTTTCGCGTGCAAAATTACCACAATTTCACACGCGAAGGCTTGATATGAATCAATAATCTACTCGGACATATAATAACAAAAAGGAGACATCATCACTGATATCTCCTCTCGCTTAGATTTCTAAATCTATGAAATGTGCATATCCACACAATTTACTGTTCTTTTTCTCCGTAGAATTTCATTTCCAGCATTGTAATACGTGCCAAATTAGAATCAACAGTTCCTGCATATTTAATATAACGTGTTTTCACTGGAACCACAAAATTAATATAATGATTTTCTTCAGCTGAAGTTGGAGTTTCTACAGTTCCCAAAGAAGACCATTGTTGCTGATCCATAGAAACAGAAAGTTCTGTATTTATTGGTGCAAAATAGGCATATCCACCACTCATATAAGTATATTTATAATAAGCCCAAAAACCTGTGATATTTTTTTCTTGACCCAAATCTATAATAATTTCACCAATAGAATTATCGATCTCAACAAAAGTCACATTATCTCCCCAAGTATAACCATCAAATAAACATTCAGTATTTCCAGACCAGCCATTTGCAGTAGCACTCCAATTTCTCCGATCCAACTGTTCCCAATTTGATAATGTTCCATTTACAAATTCCAACAAAGAAGAAGTTTTATTCAATGTTATATTAATATTTCCATATTCTTGATTTATAGATACAACATCATTACTTTCAAAAATAGGATTTAAAACGATATCAAATACCTCATCTTCCTCATTAGCCAATAAGAAATCATTTGATATTGCCCATTTGATTTCACCGCTTTTCTTCTCTCCTGCAGGGATTGTCACCTGAGCTGGAGTAAAAGATGCATCTCCTAAAAATTCTTCAGGTATACCAGCAACACTAAAAGAAATAGGCAAATCTTCTTTTACAGGACGGTCTAACTGAACTTCAAACGAATACTCTACAGCTCCACCTATAACATCACCATCTTTGCACACACGCTTCATGGCAACAGTATTTCCATTTTCTCCAGCCATAGAAACATGTACTAAATATGGATCTTTCTCTATTACCATTTTACCAGTAGCAGATTCTGTTTTCAAATTCAAGCCCTCTGCATTTACTACATTAAAGCCCAATTCATAAGTTTGTGCTTCCAGATTTTCTGCAGCAAAAGAGAAATCATCATCCTTTAAACCAACTGTTACAGAAGCCGATACATATCCTGCCGGAATCTTTATTGTTGTTTCTGAAAGTTCTACTTTATCAACAGGTATATTTACACAATAAGGAGCTATCTGCAATACAACATCTTCAGGCGAAGGAGTAGCTAACGAAACTGTCCAAGTGTGACGTAAAGAAGTAGCTGTAACCAACTCTCCATTCTCATTGTAAGTAGCCTTTACTTTCATTGTAGAAACATCCCCCGATTCTCCTGGAGTAACTATACTAACCGGATTTTCAGGATATCCCAGCAAGTTTAATTCTTCATCTTCCTGACATCCCATAAAAATGCCCGCACAACATAGCGCTATACTAGATAAAAAAATTTTCATAATATACTAAAGGTTTTTACGTTTTACTCTATGGTAAAGCAATCGTTCTTTACAAACGTATTGCTTTACCATCATTTAATCAATTATATAAATCATCCGGATACTTATAAGGTTTCGGGTCTTGATGCTTATAGAATATTGTAGGATCTTTTAAATCAGAACCATACAAAGTAGAAGCACCTGAATAACGATAGAAAATACTTCTATAATTATCAGGACTCGGAGCAAATCCCATATGCCATCCATATCCGTCATTAATCAAACCTTGAGCTGTTCTAGAATCCAAAGAACCTCCAATTCCTAAATGCAACTCAGCAGCCATACCCGCACATTTTTTTCTTGTCATATTACCTATTGGAGATGCACTACTTCCATAATTAGGCACAACTATATCCAACCATTCGTCAGCATCCACTCCATCCACATTAGATGTTCCGTACATATATCCATATGCAAAAACAGTGACTAATTTATCAGGCATTGCTCGTTTCGTTTCATAGCACAAACGAGCAGCAGCTCGACTAGAAGGAGTATCAAAGGCAGGATTACTGGGATCCGGATCTTTCGAATATTCATCATCATAATTTACTCCATCCAAATTGTATGCATAACAATATTGAGCTATTTCACGTGCAAAATCTTTAGCACCTTGCTCTGATAATTGAGCCAATCCAGCCATATCATGATTACCCAGCAATCCCAATAAAACCTTAACACCACGTTTACGCAACGGCTGCAAATAGGTTTCATTATTGTCTAATAAATACTGGACTTGCGGATTACATTTTACGAATGGACGTCCGGCATCACTATCATAGTTTATATTTGCAGCAAACAATACAACCACATCCCATAACAATTTTCCATTTTCCAATTCAAAAGAGAAAGTATTCAGAGGATTTGTTCCATTCACCTCGAAGAATAAAAAGCCTTTTACCACATCTTCTCCTTTATACGCATCACTGGCATTACGCATATCCTTCACCAAATACATACAGTGTTTAGCTGTCTCATTCTGAACTGTAAAGTCACTGCTCGGTTCTGTTATAGCTACAGGTATAGCATAAGTTTGGTCTTCCAATACGGCTTCTCCTCCAGTGATTGTCATTCCAACCTCTCCAGACTTCTCTTCTGTAAAATTAATAATACCACCGTTATCGAATGAAACCAACTCTTGAGGATATAACTGGAAATCAGTACCATGTTCCTGATTATAAGTTTCCAGATAAGATGCATCAATAGCTACTTTTGCAGAGGTAGCCGTAGTAGCCGGTTTAGTCAGATTCAATTTAACAGAAGTTGTATATGAATTTTCATATAATTCTACAATAGGAGCGGACTGATTTGATTTGCCATCTCTCAAATAAGCATTGTTCTGCAACACCTTGTTATATTGGGATTCATCTATCTTTTTTCCGACCTCCAAATCATCGGCACAAGAAGTCATCAGCGAAAAACTTACCAATGCCATGCTTAAAAGTAAGCCTGATTTAAAATATTTCATAATCATAATAAGTATCTTAAATAGTAATTAGATTGTATATTATTCGGGAAGTTCTACGTTCACCCATTCTACAGTACCATTGCCTGACAAATCATTACCATGTTCTGTATAGTCATGAATACTATTGCCTGTTCCTTCATTGAACTTCCAATAAGCAATCAATCCTTCTGTTGTAGGATCTACAGTATACATACTGGTCGCAATTTGATCGGCAGTTCTTTGAACATTCCAAATACGTAATTCAGAAATTTCACCAGGCAAATAACGACTGGAGTCATAAGAGTATCCTACATAACAATTATAACTTAAAGAAACAGAAGAAGAGGCTGCATTATCTGAAGCTACCAGATTTCCGTTCTGATAATAAAGACGTTCACCGGTTGTTGCATCGTATACTACAGCAATATGAATCCATTCATTAGTAGGCAAACCTGGTGCCACATTAGGATTAGGGAAGTTTCCTCCAGGTGCAACCATCTGTAACTGGTTACGGGGACGGTCAGCATCTCCAATACGAACAAGGAAAGTACCTTCAATACCAAATACAGAACTCAACGGATTATCACGTCCAGCTTCCCAATCAGCAGAACGGACCAAAGCTTCCACAGTAATGGTCTTTAAACCACTGACAGAACTCTTCCAATTAACAGGAAAATATGTTTTGCTAATATTAGCAACCACATTAATCAAAGCAGCTCCTTTAAAGACATAGTAAACAGTACGTTTACTATCTAACAAATCAATATTACTTGCACTCATAAAAGACACTGGAAGAACATATCTTTTCTTATCGTCCAATTGATTCGTATTCTTAAAATTAATGACGATATTATCACCAGAAACATCACCCGCCTTAATAGTCGCAGTTTTTTCCGGTATTTCGTAATACTCATCACCCAAAGCAATGGCATTGTCATTATACATCAAATTATAGGTAGCCGCCATTGATGGAATTGCTCCCACATTAATCTGAATATCTTCTGTTGCCGGAGCAGCAAGACGATAAGATATTTCACGAGACGCTTCTGTAATATCCGCTCTGATCAACAAATCGCTGCAAACCCCCTCTGAGCTGATATAAAGCTTATTATCATAATGATGTTCATTATCAATATCATTTGACTGGCAGCTGCTCATCAAGAACATAGCTGAAGCCAAAAGCATTATACTATTATTCAACAGTTTCATACGTATTCTTAATTATTAGGATTCATAATTTGAATAGATTCACGAATGTTACGATAAACAGGATTATTGTCAAAGTAATCATTATGAGCATTCTGAACGAACAAACCTTTTCTCTCAAAATCAACAGAAGGCGAAGCAACCCATTTTGCGGCTCCATAAGTAGCTAACATCTTACTACCTCCTGTTTCAGTGTCCCAATAACCAAAAGCCTGCTCTTTATCTTCAGGACGAGGTGTTTCTACACAAGCCACAAAACGATCTGTTGGTACCAAATTTTCAGAACCTCCCAATTCAGCAGCTGCATCTTTTCCTGCCTGTACCGCCATATAAGCTTTCACACTTAAATCACCTTCACCGGTAGAAGACAAGGTCTTCAAAATAATATAATCGCATTTAGAAAGAATACTCATATATTCTGGGAACAGATATTGTGCATTGCCATAAAAAGCTAAGGTTTTGCCCTTATGACTATCAATCCATGCTCCTATTCTATCAAGAAAATTCTTTTGGCGTGCATTATATTCAGCCAACTCCTTTTCCGGCAAACTTACCATAGAACGTCCTGTATAATCTACGATAACTCCATCATAGTTATATCGGTCACAAAGAGCCAACATTTCATCTGTACGCTCTCCCAAATATTGCAACGCATCTTCTTCAGTCAAACTACCATCACTGTTTTTTACAATCGCAGTCCAATCTTTTTCAAAGCCGGCATAATCAATTGTATAAACAATACGAGTACCTTTTCTTCGTATTTCGACCATTTCATTTTGAATATCTCCACTCAACTGGTCCGGATTATTCAAACTGACAAAATCAATACTATCAGGCAAAACAGTCAAATGTTCAGAACGATTTACCGGATAAGTTAATGGATTATTAAATGAAACAAACATTACATTGTGATCACCAGCTTTATAATTGCATAAATCTTTCAAATAAGCTTCATAAAGCTCTGGATTCTGTTCTTCAAAAGAAGGAGTATGTAAAGTAAGACTTTCTGGATCTGTCCAATCATTACAAGCAGGAAGCAGCAAGGCCGACATAATAAGTCCTACAAATAATTTCTTATTTTTCAATATCGTTTTCATATATATACAATACATTAAATTCATTAATACTTATTTTTTGCATGCCCACCACACATCTGTAGCCATGTTGTCAGGGCCTTTTAAGTATTTTGAAACGGCTTCATTTACATTATTCAGGTTACTAGAATATTCCTCTGCTGGATAAGGCATACGTCGAGCACCTTTATTAGAGTCAACAACACCACCACTCTTATTACCATCAGCTGTAGCAGGAATCAAATGCGGATATCCTGTACGACGATAATCAGACCAAGCTTCGTGTCCCAACATCCAGTTGGCAATCCATTTCTGAATAATAATTCTTTCCTGTTTTTCTTCTTTAGTTGCGCCTTCATTCCATTTTACAGTAACAGTTGAAAGCTTTTCATTATAACTTTGACCAGAGAAAGGATCTACATAAGTCTCAGGAACATTTTCCTCATCTGCCATATAAGCATCTGCACCGTCTGCTCCCCATTGTTCGAATGACAAGCGAATACCTTCATTGTAGAAGCCTTCTGCATCTCCGCCCATATTGAAATCAAAAACAGCTTTACCTTCCGCACGCAGAAAAGCAACTTCTGCAGCATTCATCCACATAATAGGATCTGATGCTGAAATTTTCACAGTTGAATAATCAATAAAATTATCAGCTATACTGCTTTGCGTAATATCAATACCACGTCTCAAACCCACATAATTACCATTGGATGCTTTTTCAAAATAACTTGCACGACGATTATCTTTATAACCATTCATATAGCAAATTATATCAGCAGCTGCATGAGTATCTCCACCACTTGTTTCTATATTATAGCGAACGGCTTCAAACAAAGGATTGGTAATTGTTCCAAAATATTTCCAGGAAGCATTGTCATCATTCGATGTAATCAGACCGGCTTCGCTATCAATACAAGCTTCTGCAATTGTTCTTGCTTTTTGTGGATTTGCATAGGCAATACGAATTGCCAGACGTAAACGCAATGAATTGGCAAATTTCATCCATTTCTTCACATCTCCACCGTACACATAATCAGCTGTAGAAACTAATAAAGCATTCTGATTTTCAGAAAGTACCTGAATAGCATTATCAAGTTCCTCGAAAAACTTATTATAAACTTCTTCTTGAGAATCGTATGGAATTGTAATCTTACCATCTTCTCCAATCTTAGAATAAGGAATCGGGCCATACGTATCTGTAATACGACTCATCGCTGCGACCTTGATCACTTGTGCAATAGCATAAGGAACCGGATTACCTGTATTGTTTGATACAATCTTTACAGAGTTTAAGTTTCCATACAGCACAGGAATCACTTTATCACTGACCAGAAAAACACGTGTCCAGTCATTTTTTGCATTATAATTAGAAATAGTTGCAGAAAAGCCTTTGTTAGAATCTGCGAAATATCCTCCCATCGGGCCTCCCAACAAACAATCAGTAAATTGGGCAGTATTCACATCCGGAGATACTACACAACCTGCAAGCTGGGTCATGGCCGATCCCAATGCATAATCATCATTTTCAAGATCTCCCGGTTGGTAAGGATTGGAATTTATATCCAAATATTTGTCTGTACAAGAAAATGAGACAAACACTAAGGAGCTCAATATTAACTTGTTTAATATGGTATTTTTCATAATTATTATCTTTTAAAATTTAAAGCTCAAACTAAAGCCTATATTACGCAATGCTGGCATCATAAAATAGTCAATGCCCTGATAGAAATTATCAGTAGAAGCCACTGTTTCAGGGTCGAATGGAGCTTTATTGTAAATCATCCACAAATTGCGTCCGATAAGTGCGACTTTAATATCACAAACATTTCGTAACATTTTGCGTGGGAAAGTATAACTTATAGATGCTTCCTGCAAACGTACATTGGTTGCTGAATAAGTATAATACTGCGGAACTGCAGTTCCCGCTCCAATTGTACTATACCAAGTTTCAGGAGTAACACGGTCTGTACCATTTACCATCACATAACCTAAATCCCGAGCATCAGCAGAAGCTTCAGAAACGCCATAATAATCAAGCATTGCCTGAGTTCTTGAGAAAACAACTCCACCAAAACGAGCTGTAATCAAGAAGCCTACATTGAAACCTTTCCAAGATAAATTATTACGCCAAGCCAAATTACCATCAGGCAATACACTTCCCAACTTAATATATTGATCTGGATCCGAGATTGTTTCAGTTGTCATTTTTCCATCACGGCCAATATAAATATCACCATTACTATCGCGTTTAAAATCAATTATAGAGTAGAGGTCACCCATTGTTCCGCCTTCCTTCAGGAAGAAACGTGATTCTCCCAATCCCCCCATATTCAAAGAAGACAATGAGAATTTTTCTCCTGTAATAGGATTGATTGCATTATCAGCTAATTCCAGAATTTTATTACGGTTCATAGAATAGGTAATACCTGTATCCCATGTAAAGTCTCTCCAAGTATTTTTGTATCCTAAAGAAAGTTCAATACCCTGGTTACGAACAGCACCTGTCTGAATATACATTGCAGACCATCCACTTACCGGGAGCTGAGGGTTAAATGTCTGATTCATAGTCTTGGCATTGTAATAGGTTACATCCAAGTCGAAATTCTTCAAGAAACGCATAGACAAACCAACTTCGAATGACTGAGTACGTTCCGGTTTCAAATTATACAACGGATACTGGGTTGTAATACTCCAAGCATTATTTTTCCATTCGTAACGTGGATTAGCGATATAACGTTCAAAAGGATTACCTACAGAAGCCCAAGAACCACGTACTTTCATATAAGAAAGATAATCTTTATTCAGATTAGGCATCAACTCGGAAAGTACGATAGATCCACCCACTGAAGGATAGAAGAATGATTTACTGCTTGAATTTGGACCTGCCAACTGTGAAGGCCAGTCATTACGTCCTGTCAAGGTTAAATAATAAGTACTCTTATATCCGATTTCTGCAGAAGCAAAGATTGACTGAGTTTGTTCACGCCATCCTTCCTGAAGTTTTTTAGTTTTACTTGCACTCAGATTCTGGATAGCAAAGAAGTTTGTATATCCTACTGGCTCATCACCAAATGCAGCTCCTCCATCTGCAATAGGACCACGTACCTGCATTGCATCAGAACGCATATCAGAAATAGAAGCACCTAAATTGGCCTGCAAACTCCAGTCTGTACCAAAATTTTTATTTACATTTACGAGAACATCTGCATACAACTGTTTTTCCTGAGTACGAGTAATACCATAAAGTCCTCGACTTGACTGTTCTGTCAGCTGAAGGTTCGTAGAAGCATAGAATTTTTCGGTATAATCATTATTTGAATTATCCAAACGTACACGTCCACTGACATTCAACCAGTCTAAAATCTGATAACTTAATCCGGCATTCAGCATGTATCGGTCTTTCTTATTATTACGAAGGTTACGATAATTAATCCAATAAGGATTTTGCATCGTCATTGCTTCATCACCGATAGGCCAATACTGAGTATAAATCTTACGAGCCGGATCATAGCGCTCATACATTTCAATATCAGACCAATCATTTCCTCTTGGGAACAGATAAGCGCCTACCAATGGGTTATTATACACACCCTGATTAGTCATATTCTGGTCATTCTGCAGAATATAGCTGGCACCGATATCCAACTTCATTTTATCATTTAAGAATGAAGTTGTATTACGTACAGTAAAATTATATCGATTATATTTATTATTAGGGATAATACCTTTAGAGTTTACTGCTGCTGCAGAAGCATAAGTCTGATTCTTCTCTGTACCAGTCGACAAAGAGATACTTTCACTTCCAATTATACCTGTTTGGAAATAATCATCTGCAGGATTATAACCATAATAGTTAGCTTCAGTCAAATGAGGTCCCCAGCTACGGCTACCAGTAGAACTATATACGCCCTCAGAACCAGTTCCATAACGTGTCTGAAAACGTGGCATTACAAATGGAGAAGAAAATTCAGTATTACTATTGACTGTAATACTCAATTTACCTTCTTTTCCTTTTTTAGTAGTAATAACAATCGCACCATTAGCTGCGTCCGAGCCATACAATGCAGCCGCAGCTGCACCTGTCAGCACAGACATTGATTCAATATCTTCCGGGTTAATATCAGCAATCGGTTCTGTTGCACCTTGTGAATCAAATTCAGTTCCTCCCTTATTACTTCTACCAGAGAAAATTGGCACACCATCAATTACATAAAGAGCATTAGATGACTGCATAATAGATTTTGTACCACGCATCACAACTTTTGAAACACCACCAACTCCAGAAGAAGAAGCATTGATATTTACACCTGCAACTTTACCATTCAATGAATTAACAAAGTTTACATCCTTATTCGTTGTTACATCATCTGCACTAACTTGCTGTACATTATAAGACAATGCTTTTTCCGAACGTTTAATACCCAAAGCCGTAACCACAACTTCGTCCAACACCTCTGTGTCTTCTTTCATAGTAAGATTTAAGACTGTTTTCCCAACTACAGACATTTCTATTGTCTTATAGCCTACATAGGAAAATTGCAAAACAGCCTTGTCGGAAACCTCTAAAGAGAAATTACCATCAAAATCTGTAATTCCTCCATTGGTCGTGCCCTTTTCCATGACTGTTACACCAATCAAAGGTTGTCCCAAAGCATCTACGACTTTTCCAGTTACTTTTTTTTGTTGAACAGTTTGTTGAACAGCTGCAGCATGTTCTGCAACAGGTTGAACAGCATCTGAAGATGCAAACGCATTTTGCATAGGAATTGCCAAAAGCGTTGACATCATAAATGTTCGAGCAAGAGTTTCCGAACATTTAGATGAGTGTTTCTTTCTCATTTCTGTTTTTCTTGTTAAGGTTAAACAATGTGTTATTCTTCAAAACGGTTTCAAATTTATAAAATATATTTAAATAAGAACATTTATTTATATAATTTTTTCTAATAAAACATACAATATCTATTCAAATTCCAATCACATAATGACATTCTTCAACAGAGAGTAATTCAAAATTATTTTCAATATTGACAATTAATTACAATAATAAAGACAAATAGTTTTTGTACTACCAAAACTATTAGGCAGGTCTAAATGAAAAATAATATACTCTCCAATGAGAATTTAACAAGTTCTAACTGACAATTCAAAAACATACAATTTCCCATTGTAATACCGAGCTTAAAATAAGAAATAAAACTATTTTCGAACTATATTCATTAAAAAAGGAAGAATAAAACATTAGGTTCCGCTTAATTTTCACAAAATGGTTATCTGTCAGTATTGGATATATTTTGTGTTAATCGTATTTTTGTAGCGATAAATTTACATTATAACTATAAATTTAATTTCATGAAACTCGTTGCATCTTCGTTCTGCGCTTTAGCTGCATTATTTGTAGCATGCAGTACCCCCAACAAGTCTGCTACCACAGACTATACGCAGTATGTAAACCCGTTCATCGGAACCGACTTCACCGGTAATACATACCCCGGTGCGCAAGTACCTTTTGGTATGGTTCAGCTCAGCCCGGACAATGGTCTTCCCGGATGGGACCGCATTGCCGGATACTATTACCCAGACAGCACCATTGCCGGATTCAGTCACACACACTTATCAGGAACAGGAGCTGGAGACTTATATGATATTTCTTTCATGCCAGTTACTCTTCCGTACAAAGAAGCAGAAGAACCTCTGGGCATACACTCTAAATTTTCACACGACAACGAGAGTGCATATGCCGGATACTATCAGGTATTGTTGACAGACTATAATATTAATGTAGAATTGACCGCAACTGAACGTTGCGGTGTACAGCGTTATACATTCCCTAAAGCAGAATCGGCAATTATCCTGAACCTCAGCAAGGCAATGAACTGGGATGCTACACAAGACTCTCATATTGAAGTAGTAGACTCTGTGACCATTCAAGGATATCGCTATTCGGACGGATGGGCACGCAACCAGAAGATTTACTTTCGTACCCGCTTCTCTCGTCCTTTCGATAAGATGACGATAGATACTACTGCAATCGTAAAAGAAGGTAAGCAAATCGGTACTGGTTACATTGCACGTTTCGACTACCCGACCTCTGAAGGAGAACAAATCACTCTAGTTACAGCCATCTCGGGTACAAGTATGGAAGGAGCTGCCAAAAACTTACAGGCAGAAGCACCCAACAATGATTTCGACACTTATTTGGCACAAGCCAAAGACATGTGGAACAAAGAACTGGCTAAAATCCAAATTGAAACCACAAACGAAGATGATAAAGTGGTATTCTATACCGCATTATATCACAGTATGCTTGCACCTACTATCTACAACGATGTAGACGGAGCTTATTACGGTCCCGATAAACAAGTACATCAGGCAGACGGTTGGACCAATTACAGCACGTTCTCTTTATGGGACACTTACCGTGCCGCCCATCCTCTGTTTACTTATACACAACCAGAACGTACCAACGATATGATTAAGTCGTTCATGGCATTCTACGAACAGAACGGACGACTTCCGGTATGGAACTTCTATGGAAGTGAAACAGATATGATGATTGGCTATCACGCAGTACCTGTCATCGTAGATGCATATCTGAAGGGAATTGGTGACTTTGATGCAGAAAAAGCATTGGAAGCATGCGTTGCAACTGCAAATTTAGACCACTACCGCGGTATCGATCTTTACAAAGAAAAAGGATATATACCTTATAATATAAAGGACGAATACAATACTGAAAACTGGTCGCTGTCGAAGACATTGGAATACACCTTCGATGACTTCTGCATAGCCGAAATGGCCAAAAAGATGGGCAAGGAAGACATTGCCAAAGAATTTTATACCCGTGCCGGATATTATAAGAATGTGTACAACCCTGCCACTTCATTCATGCAGCCACGTGACGATAAAGGTAATTTCATCGCCAACTTTAAGGCAGATGAATATACTCCGCACATCTGTGAAAGTAACGGATGGCAATATTTCTGGTCTGCACAACACGACATTAAAGGTCTGATTGACCTTGTAGGCGGAAAAGAACGCTTTGAGCAAAAATTGGACAGCATGTTCACATTCCATCCTACAGACAAGGATGAACTGCCTATTTTCAGCACCGGAATGATAGGTCAATACGCACATGGTAATGAACCAAGCCATCATGTAAGCTACTTGTTCAATGCAGTAAATCAGCCGGCTAAGACTCAAAAGTATGTAGCAGAGATCATGCATAATCTGTACACAAATACCCCAGCCGGACTTTGCGGTAATGAAGACTGTGGACAGATGTCTGCATGGTATGTATTCAGTGCAATGGGATTCTATCCGGTAAATCCCGTATCAGGTATGTACGAATTGGGTACTCCGCTGTTCCCTAAGGCAGAGTTGCATTTGGCTAACGGAAAAACATTCACAGTTATTGCCAAAGGTGTAAGCCGTGAGAATATCTATATCCAGTCTGTCAAGTTAAACGGACAGCCTTATGACAAGAGCTACATCACTCACGAGCAAATTATGAGTGGTGCTACACTGGAAATGGAAATGGGCAGCACACCAGGTACAGCTTGGTATTAATTGAATTAATCACTATTTTTGCTTTAATTTAAAGCATTTTCATTCTTATCATGAAGATAAAAAACATTGCAATCATAAGTTGCACAACCCTTTTCTCTATGCTAGGAGCATGTACCTCTTCCAGCATAGAGAAAGATTATGCATCTTATGTCAACCCGTTTATCGGAACAGGAGGACACGGACATACTTTTCCGGGAGCAGTAGTACCCAACGGAATGATACAGCCCAGTCCCGATACACGTATCGACGGTTGGGATGCTTCATCCGGGTATTATTATGCAGACTCACTGATAAATGGCTTTTCACATACTCATTTAAGTGGTACAGGATGCGCCGATTACGGTGATATCCTGCTGATGCCTACAGTAGGAGAACAAGTATATAATCCTCAGGACTATACACAACAGAATTTACCGTTCTCTTCTACATTCTCTCACAAAAATGAAATAGCAGAACCTGGATATTACTCTGTGTATTTGGACCGTTATCAAGTGAAAGCCGAACTGACTGCAACCAAACGTGCTGCTCTGCACCGTTACACATTCCCTGCAAGCGAAAAAGCAGGTTTCATCTTAGACCTGGACTACTCTGTACAACATCAAACCAATCTGGACATGCAGGTAGAAGTAGTGAGTGACACTGAAATACGAGGACATAAACTCACAGAATACTGGGCCTTCGATCAGCAAATCAGCTTTTATGCCAAGTTCTCCAAACCTTTTACTTATACAATTGTAAGAGATACATTAACCGATCAAAACAACAAACAGCAGCCTCGTTGCAAAGTGCTTCTCAACTTCAGCACACAGCAAGACGAACCGGTATTGGTAAAGGTAGGTATTTCTGCAGTAGACATGGAAGGAGCTAAAAAGAACCTGGAAGCAGAAATTCCAGACTGGAACTTTGACAAAGTACGTAAAGATGCACGTCAGGCTTGGAATGAATATCTGTCTAAAATTGATGTTACAACAAACAATGAAACAGATAAAACTATCTTCTATACCTCCATGTATCATACAGCCATCAGTCCGAATCTTTTCATTGACGTAGACGGACGATACTGGGGTATGGATCAAACAGTCCACCAAGGAGATATCGATAAACCTATTTACACTACATTCTCTCTTTGGGATACTTTCCGTGCATTACATCCTTTATTGTCTATTATTGAGCCGCAGATGAATAATGATTTCATTTATTCTTTGCTTCAGAAACACAAAGAAGGAGGTATTTTTCCGATGTGGGATTTGGCATCCAATTATACCGGTACCATGATTGGCTATCATGCTGTATCGCTCATAGCCGATGCCTACACCAAAGGCTACGCCAATTTCGATTTGAATGAAGCCTACAAAGCCAGCTTGCGTGCAGCAGAATACGATACAACAGGTATTGTCTGTCCGGCTTTAGTGCTTCCACATTTAATGCCACAGGCTAAATATTATAAGAATAAGTTAGGCTACGTGCCTTGTGATAAAGATAATGAATCAGTAGCCAAGGCATTGGAATATGCTTACGATGATTACTGCATCTCTATTTTGGCAGAAGCTGTAGGCGACAAAGAGAATTTGGCTAAATATACACAATTCGCCAAAGCATACCAGCATTACTTTGATCCGGAAACACGATTCATGCGTGGAAAAGATTCGGAAGGAAACTGGCGTACTCCGTTCAGCCCAAGGGCTTCCAACCATCGTAGCGATGACTATTGTGAAGGAAATGCATGGCAATGGACCTGGTTCGTACCGCATGACATTGAAGGATTGGTACAGTTGATGGGAGGAAAAGAAGCCTTTATCGGAAAATTAGACTCTCTCTTTACAGCCGATTCCAGCCTGGAAGGCGAAGAGGTATCTGCAGATATCAGTGGTCTTATCGGACAATATGCGCATGGTAATGAGCCTAGCCACCATATCATCCACATGTACAACTATGTAGGACAACCATGGAAGACTCAGGAACTGATAGACCGTGTGTTTAAAGAACAGTATCGCAATGCTCCGGATGGTCTTTCGGGCAACGAAGACTGTGGACAGATGTCAGCATGGTACATACTTAACTCCATGGGATTCTATCAGGTATGTCCAGGCAAACCGGTTTATTCCATCGGACGTCCTTTGTTCGATGAAGTGGTAATCCATCTGCCTAACCAAAAGACATTTACCATCAAGGCATACAACAATTCAAAGGAGAACAAATACATCCAGTCTGTTATGCTCAATGGTACCCCGCTTCATACTCCCTTCCTAAATCATAAGGATATTGCAGAAGGCGGAATTATTGAGATAACAATGACCAATCAACCTAAACAATGGGAATTAAACAACAATTAATAAATAAGCCATGAAAAAAGTATCATTACTTATTTTGTTAGCTGGTTTTTTCAGCTTTGCGAAAGCGACTACTACCGATTATGCTGACTATGTAAGTCCGCTTGTTGGAACACAGTCGAGCTTTGAACTTTCTACCGGAAATACCTATCCTGCAATTGCAAGACCATGGGGTATGAATTTCTGGACTCCTCAAACAGGAAAGATGGGAGACGGATGGCAATATACTTATACTGCCACCAAGATACGCGGATTCAAGCAGACCCATCAGCCAAGTCCGTGGATTAACGACTACGGACAGTTCTCCATTATGCCTATTGTCGGCAAACCCGAATTCAACGAAGACAAACGTGCCAGCTGGTTTGCGCATAAAGGTGAAGAAGTAAAGGCATACTATTACAAAGTGTATCTGGCAGAACACGACATCGTAACGGAAATGACTACTACCGAACGTGCTGCCATGTTCCGCTTCACTTTCCCGGAAAACGAACATTCGTACATCGTAGTAGATGCATTCGACAAAGGTTCATATGTAAAAATCGAACCGGAACACAATCGTATCATCGGTTACTCTACACGTAACAGCGGAGGAGTTCCCGACAATTTCAAAAACTACTTCGTAATTGAATTCGACAAGCCGTTTACATACAAGGCTACTGTAGCTGATGGAGCATTGAAAGAAAACGGCGTCGAACAGCAGGCTAACCATGCAGGAGCAATCATTGGATTTTCGACCAAGAAAGGTGAAACTGTACATGCACGTATTGCCTCTTCTTTCATCAGCCACGAGCAGGCCCTCATCAACTTGAAGGAGTTGGGTAACGACAACTTCAATACTTTGGTAGCAAAGAGCAAGGAAGCATGGAACGAGGTATTGTCTAAGATTGATGTAGAAGGCGGCAACCTTGATCAATACCGTACATTCTACTCATGTCTGTACCGTTCATTGCTGTTCCCACGCAAATTCTATGAAATTGATGCACAGGGTAAAGTGGTACACTACAGTCCTTACAACGGACAGGTATTGCCAGGATATATGTATACTGATACTGGATTCTGGGATACATTCCGCTGTCTCTTCCCTCTGCTAAACCTGATGTATCCTTCTGTAAACAAGGAAATTCAGGAAGGTTTAATTAACACATACAAAGAAAGCGGCTTCTTCCCAGAATGGGCAAGTCCGGGTCATCGCGGCTGTATGATTGGCAACAACTCTGCATCTGTACTGGTAGACGCTTATATGAAAGGCGTAAAGGTTGAAGATCTGGAGACTTTATACAAAGGCCTGATTCACGGAACTGAAAACGTACATCCGGAAGTTTCTTCAACCGGACGCCTGGGATACGAATACTACAACAAACTGGGCTATGTTCCTTACGATGTAAAGATTAACGAGAACGCTGCACGCACACTGGAATATGCATACAACGACTGGTGTATCTACCAGCTGGCCAAAGATTTGAAGCGTCCGAAAAAGGAACTCAAGCTGTTTGCAAAACGCGCCATGAATTACAAGAATCTGTTCGATAAAGAAAGTCTTTTGATGCGCGGACGTAATGAAGACGGCAGTTTCCAGACTCCATTCTCACCACTGAAATGGGGAGATGCCTTTACAGAAGGAAACAGCTGGCATTATTCATGGTCAGTATTCCACGATCCTCAAGGCTTGATTGACCTGATGGGAGGCGACCAGGTATTTACCCACATGCTCGACTCTGTATTCTCTGTACCGCCTATCTTCGATGACAGTTACTACGGACAGGTAATCCATGAAATACGCGAAATGACAGTAATGAACATGGGTAACTATGCACACGGTAACCAGCCTATCCAGCACATGATTTACCTGTACGATTATGCAAAACAACCTTGGAAGGCACAATACTGGTTGCGTCAGGTAATGGATAGAATGTATTCTGCAACCCCTGACGGATATTGCGGTGACGAAGACAACGGACAAACTTCAGCATGGTATGTATTTACAGCTCTCGGTTTCTACCCTGTATGTCCGGGAACAGACCAGTATGTAGTAGGTGCTCCTTTGTTCAAGAAAGCAACCATCCATTTGGAAAATGGAAAGAATGTAGTTATCAACGCGCCGGAAAACAGCAAGGAAAATATCTATATCCAGCACATGAAAGTAAACGGAAACGAGTACACCAAAAATTACTTTACTCACTCCGATTTCATGAACGGTGCAGTTATCGACATCAACATGAGTAATACTCCAAATAAAGAAAGAGGTATTGCTCCGGAAGATGCTCCTTATTCATTTACCAATGAATTAAAGAAATAATCTTTCACACCCCATTTTAACAGCCCTTCCAATTCATTTTTCCACAAAGAAGTGAATTGGAAGGGCTGTTCTTTTTATGACAAAGTTTCTTCAAATCCTTTCGGCACAAAGCAGATTGCAGACGGGCATCTGTCTACATCAAAATTCAAAAGAACAACAATAAAAAAGTACAAAATCAAGAGTTCTATTTTCAATATTTCAGTATTAATTCTTACATTTGTAGACCAAATTAATGACATTTTGCAGACAAAGTTTTAATGCTATGAAAATAGAAGGAAAGACAATTCAACAAACAAAAAGAAAAAGAAATCCTATTACATGGGTTCCGACAGCCTACTTTGCAATGGGGCTACCCTTTGTAGTGCTCAACATGGTGACAGTATTAATGTTTAAAGGACTGAATGTAGAAGACAAACTCATCACATTCTGGACTTCCTTAATCCTACTTCCTTGGACATTGAAGCCCTTATGGAGTCCTTTCCTTGAACTTTTCAAGACTAAAAAATTCTTTGTCATAGCTACTCAGCTCATCACAGGTATCACTTTCGGACTGGTAGCATTTTCACTCAATCTCCCTCACTTTTTCAGCATTGCAATCGCTTTACTTGCTATTATTGCATTTAGCGGTGCCACACACGACATTGTTTGCGATGGAGTCTATATGAGTGAACTTTCCACAGAAGAACAGGCCAAGTACATCGGATGGCAAGGAGCTTTCTATAATATTGCAAAAATCATTGCTACCGGTGGATTGGTTTATCTGGCAGGTTATCTGATTGAGAGCTATGGTGGTGGAGCTGGTGCTGATGCAGCCAGTGTTTTATCAGCCAACCAAAAAGCATGGATGATTATCATGGCTATTTTGTGCGTGGTAATGGTACTTTTAGGCATTTATCACATGTTTATGCTACCTTCCGGAAGCAATAATGTAAAAAAGGAAGCACGTAGCACAAAGGAAGTCATGTCTGAATTAGGCAATGTTCTTCTTGCTTTCTTCAAGAAACATCATATCGTTTACTACTTGTTCTTTATTATCCTCTATCGCTTTGCAGAAGGCTTTGTGATGAAAATCGTACCTCTATTCCTGAAAGCAAGCAGAGATATGGGTGGTTTGGGACTGAGCGAAAAAGAAATCGGACTATATTACGGTACATACGGAGCTGCAGCCTTTGTGTTAGGCTCATTACTGGCCGGATACTATATTGCAGCACGCGGACTGAAGAAAACTTTGTTCTCTTTGTGCTGTATCTTCAACTTACCTTTCGTAGTATATGCATTCTTTGCGTTTTTCCAGCCGGAAAACGGAATTGTTATCTGTAGCGGTATCGTATTCGAATACTTCGGATATGGTTTCGGATTCGTAGGCCTCACCCTGTTTATGATGCAACAAGTAGCACCGGGCAAACATCAGATGGCTCATTATGCTTTTGCTTCCGGTATTATGAACTTGGGAGTAATGATTCCAGGAATGCTCAGCGGATGGGTATGCGAATTGTTGGGCGAATGGTTCAACAAACCGGGAGGATATGAACCTTTCTTTATCTTTGTACTCATTGCTACTATCCCGGCATTTTTAATCACTTATTTCGTTCCATTCAAATATAATGCAGACGGAACATTGATAGAAGGAGAAAGAGAATAATCAATAAACCATTAAATAAATAGAATTATGGCAGAAAACTTTATTATGCCTTGGGAAGATCGCCCGGCAGGTTGTAAAGATGTAATGTGGCGTTACTCAAAGAATCCGGTTATCGGACGTTACCACATCCCTACATCAAACAGTATTTTCAACAGTGCAGTTGTTCCATTCAAAGGCGGATTCGCAGGTGTATTCCGTTGCGACAACAAAGCTGTACAGATGAACATCTTCGTAGGTTTCAGTAAAGACGGTATCAACTGGGATATCAGCCACGAACCTATCAAATTCAAGGCTGGTAATACAGAAATGATTGAATCTGAATACAAATATGACCCTCGTGTAACTTGGATTGAAGACCGCTACTGGATTACATGGTGTAACGGATACCACGGACCTACAATCGGTATCGCTTATACTTTCGACTTCGAAGAATTCTTCCAGTGCGAAAACGCATTCTTGCCATTCAACCGTAACGGTGTATTGTTCCCACAGAAAATCAATGGCAAATATGCAATGTTGAGCCGTCCGAGCGACAACGGTCACACTCCGTTCGGTGATATCTATATCAGCTATAGCCCTGATATGAAATACTGGGGTGAACACCGCTGCGTAATGAAAGTGACTCCGTTCCCTGAAAGTGCATGGCAGTGTACTAAGATTGGAGCAGGTTCTGTTCCTTTCCTTACAGAAGCAGGATGGTTGATGTTCTATCACGGTGTAATCACTACTTGCAACGGTTTCCGTTACTCAATGGGTGCAGTGATTCTGGACAAAGATAATCCGGAAAAGGTATTGTACCGTACACGCGACTACTTGCTGGCACCGGCAGCTCCTTACGAACTGCAGGGTGATGTACCTAACGTTGTATTCCCTTGCGCTGCATTGCAGGACGGCGAACGTGTTGCCGTATATTATGGTGCAGCTGATACTGTAGTAGGTATGGCATTCGGTTACATCAACGAAATCATTGAGTTCGTAAAAACTCACTCAATCGTGTAAATGAATGCATAAAGTACGATTGTACACATTGAAAAATCAATAAAACCTAAGAATAAAGCTGCATCAGGTAGACCGGTTTCTATCCGGACTATTTGGGCAGCTTTATTCTTTTTCAATTTTATATAATTATATAATCTAACTTATCCATGAAATATTTCTTACTCGGTCTGACCTGCCTGTTTACCCTGAATACACTTCAGGCACAAGAGCCGGTCGATTATGTGAATCCGTTCATCGGAACAACGAATTTCGGAACTTGCAATCCGGGAGCCATCTGCCCTAACGGTCTGATGTCTGTCGTACCGTTCAACGTAATGGGTTCCGACGAAAATACTTACGATAAAGATGCCCGCTGGTGGTCAACTCCGTACGAATACACCAATAGTTTCTTTACCGGATTTGCTCACGTCAACCTCAGCGGTGTGGGTTGCCCCGAACTGGGATCGCTCCTGCTGATGCCTACTACTGGCAAACTGGATGTAGACTATCATAACTACGGAAGCAAATACGAAAAGGAAAATGCCAATCCGGGATATTATACTATTTCACTGACCAAGTATAACATTCTGGCAGAAGCAACTGCTACTCCACGTACCGGACTTTCACGTTTCACTTTCCCGAAAGGAGAGAGTAATATTCTTCTGAATTTGGGTGAAGGTCTGACCAACGAAACCGGTGCTTTCATGCGTAAGGTGAACGATCAGGAAATAGAGGGTATGAAACTTATGGGTACATTCTGCTACAACCCACAAGCTGTATTCCCTATCTACTTCGTAATGCGTATTAACAAGGCTCCCAAAGCTTCGGGATACTGGAAGAAACAGCGTCCTATGACCGGAGTGGAAGCTGAATGGGATCCGGATCAAGGCAAATACAAATTGTACACCAAATACAATAAAGACATTGCCGGCGATGATATCGGCGCATGGTTTACTTTCGATACTGAAGAAGGCGAACAGATTGAAGTTTCAATGGGTGTTTCTTTTGTCAGCATAGAAAATGCAAGAGAAAACCTCGACAAGGAACAGCACGGACGTCACTTTGCAGAAATTCATCAGGAAGCCCGTACACGCTGGAACAATGATTTGAGCCGTATCCTGGTAGAAGGAGGAACAAAAGACCAGAAAACTGTATTCTACACAGCTTTATACCACGCCCTGATTCATCCGAACATCTTGCAGGATGTAAACGGACAGTATCCGCAGATGGAAGGCGATAAAATCCTGACTACAAAAGGTAATCGCTATACTGTATTCTCTCTTTGGGATACTTACCGCAACGTACATCAGCTGATGACACTGGTTTATCCGGAACGTCAGATGGACATGATCAATACCATGCTGGATATGTATCGCGAACACGGATGGCTGCCTAAATGGGAGTTGTACGGACGCGAAACACTGACTATGGAAGGAGACCCCAGTATTCCGGTTATCGTAGATACCTGGATGAAGGGATTCCGCGATTTCGACATTAATCTGGCATACGAAGCAATGTACAAGTCGGCTACACTTCCTGGCAAAGACAACCTGATGCGTCCGGACAACGACGACTATACACAGAAAGGTTACGTAGCACTCCGCGAACAGTTTGACAATTCAGTATCACATGCACTGGAATACTACATTGCCGACTACTCTCTGTCTACACTGGCTAAGGCATTGGGTAAGAAAGAAGATGCAAAGCTGTTCTACCAGCGTGCCATGGGATACAAAAACTACTATTGCAAAGAGTTTGGTACCCTGCGTCCTATCCTTCCCGACGGTACTTTCTACTCACCGTTTGATCCGAAACAGGGAGAAAACTTTGAACCGAGTCCCGGATTCCACGAAGGTAATGCTTGGAACTATACCTTCTACGTACCTCATGATATAAAAGGCTTGGCTAAGCTGATGGGTGGCAACAAGAAATTTGTAAACAAACTGCAAATGGTATTCGACAAAGGCTACTACGATCCTGCTAACGAACCAGACATCGCATATCCATACTTGTTCAGCTACTTCAAGGGCGAAGAATGGCGTACACAGAAAACTGTAAAAGAACTGCTTGCCAAGTATTTCACCACCAAGCCTGACGGTATTCCGGGTAACGATGATACCGGTACAATGTCTACCTGGGCTATTTTCAGTATGATGGGATTGTATCCGGATTGTCCGGGTGTACCTGAATATACACTGACATTGCCTACCTTCGATAAAGTAACCATCAAACTCGATCCGAAATATTACGGAACAGATAAGCTGGTTATCGAAACAGTCAACAAAGAAAAGGATTCCGATTATATCGGATCAATTGAAATGGGTGGAAAGAAATGCGGATACCGCATCAATCATAACGATTTGGTGAAAGCCGGTACACTGCAGTTCTACAAGAAATAACAGCAATTAGCTTACTTACTCAAAACAGCATCTCATCTGGAATAGCATGGGATGCTGTTTTCTTTTATCAGCTTATTTCATTCGACGACGTCGAATGCACAATCGACAACGGCGGCTGTACGGCCAACGGCGACACCCCGATAACCGACGACGGCGGATGAAACTTTCTTTCGCTCTCATCACTATTCTATTCCTGCCACAAAATATATCTGCAAAGGAATGACCTACTCCCTTCATACAAAACTATTTCGCTCTTTACTTGAACCAAAGTACAATTTATAGTAATCAACTACAGAACAGCAAATTACACGATTATGAGCTTTTCAGAGGGAAAAGAATCCGTATGCCAAAAAGAAAGGCCACCTCAAAATAAACTTGAGATGACCTTATCTGTATTCTTTTCCTCATCAGAGGAACCATGCTTTTATGACTTTGAAAAGCATACTTATTTCTTTTCAGCGCCAAGCAGTTCTTCCAGCTTATTATACAAAGCCTGTCCACGCAAATTAGTTGCTACTACAGAACCGTCAGGACCTATCAGCATTGTATAAGGGATACTTCTCACTCCATACATCACTGCCCCTTCACACTTCCAACCTTTCAAATCGGACACATGATTCCAGTTCAGTTCCATCTGTTTGATAGCTCCCTTCCAAGCTTCTTCTTTATTATCCAACGATACCCCCAAGATATCGAAACCTTTGTCTTTAAAAGCCTCGTAAGCTTTCTTTACATGCGGCATTTCTGCACGACAAGGTCCACACCAACTAGCCCAAAAATCTACCAATACATAGTTTCCTTTTCCTACATATTCGGAAGTATTGTGCATTTTACCGTCGGCTCCCATCATATCAAAGTGGGTAAACTGATTTTTCTGCTGTGCAAAAGCGAACAATACAGTCATGCACAGACACAACATACATACTACTTTCTTCATTTTTTAATTGGGTTAAAGGTTATTCTTCGTACATTTTTTCTATTTCTGCCGCGTAATTCTTTATCAGAACCGAACGTTTGATTTTCAACGTATTAGTCAGTTCTCCCTTCTCCATGCTAAACGGCTCGGGCAGCAAGGTAAAGCGTTTAATCTGCTCATAATGGGCAAACTCCTGCTGAAGGGTGTCAATACGCATCTTAAACAATTCGATAATCTCCGGTTTCTGCAGCAAATCTTTCCGGTCGGTATAGGCAATATGATGGTCTTTGGCATATTTTTCTACCTGTCCGTATTCCGGAACAATAAGAGCAGAGACAAACTTACGCTGGTCGGCAATAATAGAGATCTGATCTATATAACGATCTACGACCAATTTTGTTTCGATAGCCTGCGGAGCAATGTATTTTCCGTTAGATGTTTTAAACAAATCTTTAATACGGTCTGTCAAATACAAATAGCCGTCTTTCACATAACCGGCATCTCCTGTATGGAACCATCCGTCTTCTGTAATCACCTGGCGGGTCAAGGCTTCTTTCTTGTAATATCCTTTTGTTACTGTTTCTCCACGCAACAGAATTTCGTTGTTTTCTCCAATCTTCAGTTCCAGTCCCGGCATCAGACGGCCCACAGAACCGATACGGAAATCATCCAGCCATTCACAGGATACCGTTGCCGTCGTTTCGGTCAGACCATATCCGGCTATCATATTAATACCCACTGCACGAACAAACTCTTGTACTGCTACCGGAATAGCTGCTCCGGCTGTAGGGAAGAAGTTTCCGTTCTCTATACCAATGGTTTTCTTCAGTAAACTGTAAATGGTCTTTTCATAAAATTTATACTTCATATGCAACCATGCAGGAGGAGTCTTTCCATTCATCAGATAGTCAATGTTATGCTCCTTACCTACACGCAAGGCATCCAGCATCAGACTCTTCTTTAATCCTGTAGTTGCATTGATTTTTTCCTGTACACCAGCATAGACTTTTTCCCAAAAACGGGGCACACTACACATAGCCGTAGGACGAACCTCTTTGATTGTTTTCTGGATATCCTGCGGACGTAAATTTATACAAAGCTGACATCCCCTATATAAACAGTAATAGGACCAGGCACGTTCGAAAATATGAGTAAATGGCAAGAAGTTCATAATCACATCGTCTTCTCCCAAACGAGTAAGACGAGTGTTGTGGGCCTCAAAAGCAGCTCCATAGCAAGAATGATGAAGCATCACTCCTTTTGATTCGCCGGTGGTACCCGATGTATATAGAATATTAGCCAAATCCGTATCTGTAGATGCGGCTGTACGTGATTCGACTTCATTCTTATAGTTTTTTTCTTCTCCCAGCTTCAGGAAATCAGTATAATAAAGTGAATTATTATCGTTAGGAGCTCGTTTTACTTTCGGATCGAAAATAATAATCCGATGCAGCGTCTTGCACAGGTTCTGAACACGAAAAGCTACATCATACTGATATTGTTCACCCACAAACAGGTAACGGATTGATGCATCCTCCAAAATATAATGTACCTGCGATTCGGAACTGGTAGCATACAGTGGTATAGTTACTACACGACAAGCGAATGCTCCAAAATCTGTATATAAACATTCCGGCATGTTCTGAGAGAAAATACCGATATTTTCCTGAACTTCAACCCCCAATGCAATTAAGGCTTCCGATACCTTCCATACTCTCTCTGAAAACTGATTCCATGTAACAGGTATCCAGCTTTCTGTTTCATAGTCACGATATTTTAAAGCGATTCTTTCACCATATTTTTTTGCCTGGTGATGAATCAAATGCGATAAACAAGAATTGCTCATTTATTGTTTTTATTTAATCTCTTTGCAAAGATATGGTTTAATTTGGAATGACCCACTATGCCCGCATATTATTTTCTCCGTTTATTCAATGACTTACAGCAATATCACGCAACTTTTTAATTGCAGATGCAACTGTATAATAACCGTTAAACATCAAGATGTTTAGACAGAAAATATTATCTTTGCTTCATCAAAAAAAGGATTAGGAAGTAACGATGCAGGTGCCAGTGTAGTTTCTTTATTCCAGACCTACCGTTATCTTAGCAGTACCCAGCAAAAATATAACCTCATCTTCCTTGCCTCATGCGAAGAAGAAGTATCGGGCAAGAATGGAATAGAAAGCGTTTTGCCACAACTGCCTCCTATAACTTTGGGAGTAGTAGGAGAACCTACAGAGATGAATCCGGCCATTGCCGAAAAAGGATTAATGGTACTGGATGTAACTGCACGAGGAAAAGCAGGACATGCGGCACGTGAAGAAGGAGAAAATGCTATTTACAAAGTACTCGATGATATCAACTGGTTCCGTAGCTACCGTTTTCCGAAGGAATCATCTTTATTGGGACCGGTAAAGATGACCGTCACACAAGTTAATGCCGGTACACAGCATAACGTAATTCCTGATTTATGCACTTTCGTTGTGGATATCCGGAGCAATGAATTCTATTCAAACGTCGAACTATTAGAAGAAATCAAGACTCACATCAGTTGTGAGGCTAAAGCCCGTTCTTTCCGTTTGAATTCATCACACATTTCTCCTGAGCATCCCTTTGTAAGAAGAGCTGTTGAATTAGGAAAAGTGCCATACGGATCTCCGACTCTCTCCGATCAGGCCTTAATGCCTTTCCCTTCGGTTAAAATTGGTCCGGGAAAATCATCCCGTTCGCATACAGCCGATGAATATATTTTAGTCAGCGAAATAGAAGAGGCAATAAAAACCTATATTGATATTTTAGACGGACTGGAACTCTAAGACATTAAAAAGGGAAACGGAATTTACGAAGTTCAGCACGCAGACGAAGAGATTGTCCTTCGGTCATGCTGTCAAGTAAAGTCCAAAATGCTTCCCCATGATTCATTTCACGGGTATGTGCAAGTTCATGTAAAATCACATAATCCATCAACTTAGAAGGTACCAGCATCAAATAACAGGAAAGACTAATAGTACGCGTAGCTGTGCAACTTCCCCAACGGGTTCGGGCACCAGTTATGCGTACTTTTTTATAGGGCAATCCATAGCGCTCGGACCAAAACCGAAGAAGAGGAGGCAAATAAGAAGCAGCTGCTTTTTTCAAGGCTCTGATTATGGCATTGCGCACCAACTTTTGAACTTCCTCTTTCGAAAAATCAGTATCACGCGGACAACATATATTTATCCCCTCTTCCGTTTGTCGGAGCATGAAGCATTTCATGTCACTAGGTACCAAAGACAGGCGAAAACATTCAGATTGAATAGAAAAATTAAAGTCAATCTTCTTCACTGCTACTTTGCGGAAGTCTTCCAATAGCCGTTCTCTATAAGAAGACAGTACAGCCATCACTCTATCGGTCTTACTGTAAGGAGGAACGGTAACATACAACCCATCTGGCTTGACACGCATCGTAATATTGCGAGCCAAACGGCGGGAACGGAGTATGATATATCCGAAATCCGGATCGGGTATGATTCTTTTAGTTGCCATAATTATGAGTGCAAAGATAAAGAAAGAAAGGTTACTGCTCACGCGGTAACCTTTCCCAATTTATTGAGTTAGTAATTTAATTTGAGAGAATTGAAACTTCACAGCCTCTAAAACAATTTTAAGCACTAACTATTATATATAAAAGCAAATGAAAATGTTATTTCGTTATTCCTCCACATCCGATCCTTGAGACATATCCATCGGTATAGCCAAGGTATCAGATTCATACGCAACTTGTGGAGTTTTCTGGTGATGTTCATATTCGTCATACACATATACAACACCTGCTTTCTCCTCACTGACAGAATGTTTCACCACTCCTCCTACCAGAAAAAGAAACGCTACTACAGCAGCAGCCTTAAACAAAGGCATAAAACGGGAATGCAAGCTAAGATGCTTGGCTTTGACTACAGGTCTTTCTATTTCAGCCAATACACGACGGTCAAAATCCTCGCCTAACCCGACTTTCTTTTCTTCTTCCTGATAGATAAACAATGACCGATAAGGCAACAAATGAACAGGAATATCTTTTTGCTTGAAGAAAGAACGGAGAATCTGCTCTTCTTCTATAGAAGTCTCACAAATCCAGTAACGCTCCAACAGCTGTTCAATATACTTATAGTCCATATCTTATTATATCATTGTATTTCATTTTTATCCGTTGCCGTGCCCTAAAAAGATTTACTTTTACCTGTTCCTCCGTTAGGTGCATAATCTCGGCAATTTCTTTATAGCTTTTTTCTTCCACATCACGCAACTGTAACATTGTACGCTGCTTTTCCGGAAGATCATTGATGAGCCGGTGAATCAGAGTTAACTGTTCCTGTTGTTCCAATTGCTCATCAGGTCGCAACGCATCTGAAATCTCCTGCATTTCAGGTAGCAATTCTTCATGCTGGGCATCCATCTTCTGACTACGGTCTATTGCCAAGTTTCTGGCAACCGTCAGACAGTAAGCCTCCACAGACTCGAATTGTTTCCATTCCTCGCGCTTATTCCAAACCCGAATCATGGTATCTTGTACAATATCTTCCGCTTCTGCACTGTCCAGTGTTATACGAAGTGCCAACCTGTACAATTTATCCTTCAGCGGTAATATATCGTTTCGAAAACTGATTTCCTGCATTGCTTTCTATAACAATGACGGGTGAATGACCCAAAAGTTACACCCACCCGTCTATTTTTTTTCATTTTTTTCTAATTACTGTTCCTTCTTGCCTGTGGATAGCTGAAGCTTGTGTGATAACAACCTGACTGACACCCGCTTCTACAGCCGAAAAAGAATTTTCCAGTTTAGGAATCATTCCTCCCTGTATAATCCCTTCGGATACATACTGCTCAAACAATTCGGGAGTAATAACGGGAATTACACTATCATCATCGTTTTCATCACGCAGCACTCCTTTTTTCTCAAAACAGTAAACCAAAGTCACATCAAACTCTTCAGCTAATGCTTTTGCTGTTTCTCCGGCAATAGTATCGGCATTGGTATTCAGCATAGAACCTGCTCCATCGTGAGTAAGAGGTGCCATAACAGGTACTATTCCCTGGCGAATCAGATTGGCCAATACAGAAGCATTCACAGCCTTCACATCGCCTACATAACCATAATCCACCTCTTTCACCGGACGTTTTTCCGAACGAATCACATCCATATCTGCTCCTGTCAATCCAATGGCATTGACACCCTTAGCCTGAAGACCAGCTACAATATTTTTATTAACCAATCCTCCATATACCATTGTCACTACTTTCAATGTCTCCAAATCGGTAATACGGCGTCCGTTTACCATACGGCTTTCAATACCCAGTTGAGCAGCTATTTTGGTAGCCGAACGTCCACCGCCGTGTACCAATAGTTTATAGCCAGGTATTGTAGAGAAATCAGTCAAAAGCTGATTCAAGGTTTCAGATTCTTCTACAATCTTACCACCTACTTTTATCACTGTCAGTTTTTCTTTCATAATCCACAACAAATACAAAGTCAGAATGAAAGGTTGATTTTATAATGAGCAGACTCATCATCCTTTCATTCCGACTGCTATTTTATTCCAAATATGTATATCCGTAAAGTCCGGAACGATAATTCGCAAGGAACTCTTTACCTTCTTCAAGCGAAATCTTGCCTTCTTTTACAGACTTGGTTACCCATGTCTCCAAAGTACGCACCAGTTTCTTCGGATTATACTGTACATAATCCAAAACCTCTGCTACAGTTTCACCGTCAATAATCTGATCGATAGAATATCCTTTTTCGTTTACACTTACGTGCACGGCATTGGTATCACCAAACAGGTTGTGCATATCACCCAAGATTTCCTGATAAGCTCCCACCAAGAATACGCCGATGTAATAAGATTCCTTTCCTTTCAGAGTATGTACCGGCAAATCATGCGATACATTACGTGTAGAAACGAAGTTGGCAATCTTTCCGTCCGAGTCGCAAGTTATATCCTGCAGAGTAGCTGTACGATCCGGACGTTCATCCAAACGCTGAATAGGCATAATCGGGAAAATCTGGTCGATAGCCCATGAATCCGGCAACGACTGGAACAAAGAGAAGTTACAGAAATATTTATCTGCAAGCAACTTATCCAGTTTACGGAATTCATCGGGAGCATGTTTCAATCCAGAAGCGATCTGATTGATTTCCCGTGTCACCGACCAATACAAACGTTCTATCTGCGCACGTGTCTTCAGGTCTACAATACCATGGCTGAACAAATCCAATGTTTCCTCACGAATCTGTTGCGCATCGTGCCATGCCTCCAACATACGGCTCTGATTCAAGTTATCCCAAATCTGATACAATTCATGAACCAGCTCATGATCATCGGGACTCACTTCAAAGTCATCATCCATCTCTGGGAGAGAAGCTGTTTCGAGCACCTCAAAAATCAATACAGAATGATGCGCAGTCAACGAACGTCCACTTTCTGTAATGATATTTGGATGAGGTATATTATTCTTATTGCTGGCGTCTACCATAATTGAAATAGAGTCGTTTACATATTCCTGAATGGAATAGTTGACACTACTTTCACTGTTAGCAGAACGGGTTCCGTCGTAATCCACACCTAAACCGCCACCTATATCGACAAACTCCACAGGGAAGCCTAACTGATGAAGCTGTACATAGAACTGTGAAGCCTCACGCAAGGCAGTCTTGATACGACGAATCTTTGTAACCTGACTACCAATATGAAAATGAATCAGCTTAAGACAATCTTTCATATCTTTCTTCTCAATGAAATCGAGAGCCTCAAGCAACTCACTGGAAGTCAAGCCAAATTTGCTGGCATCTCCTCCACTGTCTTCCCATTTACCGCTACCGGAAGAAGCCAGTTTAATACGGATACCAATATTAGGACGTACATTCAACTGCTTGGCCATGCGCGCAATCAAACGCAGCTCATTCATTTTTTCCACTACAAGGAAAATACGTTTTCCCATTTTCTGGGCCAACAAAGCCAGCTCGATATAGCTTTCGTCCTTATACCCGTTACATATAATCAAAGAGTCCGAGTCGGTATTAATTGCAATTACAGCATGCAACTCAGGTTTTGAACCGGCTTCCAGTCCAAGATTGAACTTCTTTCCATGACTGATGATTTCCTCTACCACCGGACGCATCTGATTCACCTTAATAGGATAGATAATAAAGTTCTGTGCTTTATATCCATATTCTTCAGAAGCAATGGAAAAACAGTTTGAGATTTTTTCGATACGATTATCCAGAATATCAGGAAAACGTACCAGCATAGGAGCAGTCACATCTCTCAGCTGCAGTTCATCTACCAGTTCTTTCAAGTCGACAGCCACTCCATTTTTACGGGGAGTAACCACCACGTGACCTTTCTCATTAATACCAAAGTAAGAAACTCCCCACCCTGTAATGTTGTAGAGTTCCTCAGAATCTTCAATACGCCATTTTCTCATTTCACAACATAAAAAGACTACGTTTATACTTAATTTAATAACAGTGTTTTCAATCTTTGTACCGAACAGCTAATCTGCTCTCTATCTTCCAGGCTTTCCGCATTAAAAACATATTTAGCCTGCGAATAGAACGGGATTCGAATTCTCAATGCATTCTGAATCACATCCATCAGTTCTTCGTCCGATTTATCCATCAGAAGAGGTCTTTTACTCTTTGCTATCTTCAAGCGCCGGAACAATACTTCCGGAGAAGCATCCAGAAAAACAGTTTCTCCCTTCCCGTTCATATACTCTATATTGTCGAAGAAACAAGGTGTACCTCCTCCACATGCGATTATCACATCCTCAAACTCGGCCACTTCGTGAAGCATGTTTCTTTCTATCTCCCGGAAGCCATCTTCTTTCCGTTCTTCGAACAGTTCTTGCACTGTCTTATGGAAACGTTCTTCAATATACCAGTCTAAATCAATGAATTGCAGTTGCATGGCACGGGCATACGCCTTTCCCAGCGTGGTCTTGCCCGACCCCATGTAACCTATTAAAAATATACGTTTCATGCCTTTCTCTTAGCGGTTGAACGTGTTTTACGTACTTCAGCCTTTTCTTTCTGTAATTCAATAACCTTAAAGCAGGTTTCAATATTCAGGTCAGACGGTTCTATATTCGACGGAATCTTATAATTCTTCTTCTGATAAGAAATATAAGGTCCATAACGACCATTCAGAATCTGAAGTTCAGGTTCTTCGGCAAAAGTCTTGATTACCTTCTGTGCATCAGCCTGCTGTTTGTTTCGGATAAGAGTAAGAGCCTCATCCAATGTAATTTCCAAAGGATTTGTAGTCTTAGGAATTGAAACAAACATATCCCCATAATGTACATAAGGTCCGAAACGTCCTTCGCCGATAATCACTGTTTTTCCCTCTACTTCACCTAAATTACGAGGCAGTTTGAACAGGTCTAAGGCTTCTTCCAGGGTGATTGTTTCCAAAGAATATTCCTTTTTCAACTGGGCAAACTTAGGTTTCTCTTCATCGTCTACCGTTCCAATCTGCACCACAGGACCAAATCGGCCAATCTTCACCGATACCTGTTTTCCAGTCTTCGGATCTGTACCCAAGATACGTTCTCCCACACGATGTTCAGACTTCGAAGTCAAGGTCTGTTCTACCAGCGGATGGAAACCTTCGTAGAAATGTTCCATAACTCCGGTCCATTCCTTTTCTCCATCTGCTATTTCGTCGAATTCTTTTTCTACGCTGGCCGTAAAATTATAATCCATAATCTGAGGGAAGTACTCTATCAGGAAGTCGTTGACCACAATACCGACATCGGTAGGCAGCAATTTAGACTTCTCACTGCCAGTCAGTTCGGTACGTGTACTTTCCGAAATTACTCCCTCTTCCAGTTTCAATATCGTATAATCACGTTTTACACCTTCCCGGTTTCCTTTTTCCACATATCCACGCTGCTGCACAGTGGAAATAGTAGGAGCATAAGTAGACGGACGACCGATACCCAATTCTTCCAACTTGCGCACCAAGCTGGCTTCTGTATAGCGGGGAGGACATTGAGAGAAGCGCTCTGTAGCAGTAATAGTCTTACATTCCAGTGTCTGACCTACTTTCATTGTAGGCAACAGACGGCTTTCATCCTCCTGTTCTACTTCTTCGTCGTACGATTCTTTATATACTCGCAAGAAACCATCGAACATCACCACTTCTCCTACAGCAATAAACTTGTCTGTCTGTCCGCTGATAGCGATCGTTGCCGTTGTTTTCTCCAGTTCGGCATCGGCCATCTGAGAAGCCAGTGTACGTTTCCATATCAATTCATACAAACGCTGCTCCTGGCTCGTACCTTCTATTTTGTCAGTCGACATATAGGTAGGACGAATGGCTTCGTGTGCTTCCTGAGCCCCTTTTGTCTTAGTTGTAAAGTGGCGTGTCTGCACATAGCGCTCTCCCATCAATGAGGTAATAGCCTCGCGACTGGTATTCAAAGCCAAATCAGAAAGATTCACCGAGTCTGTACGCATATAGGTAATCAATCCGCTTTCATACAGACGCTGTGCCAGCATCATGGTCTGTGCAACCGTATAACCCAACTTACGTGCCGCTTCCTGCTGCAATGTAGAAGTGGTAAACGGTGCAGCCGGTGATTTCTTGACCGGACGTGTAGTAATATCTTCAATTGTAAAAGTCGATTTCTTGCATTTTTCAAGAAAAGCATTTGCCTCCTCTTTGGTCTTGAATCTTTGTCCTAGGTCGGCTCTGATTTCGGCTCCATCTGCATTATTGAATACAGCTGTCACCCGATACGATGCTTCGCTGACAAAAGCCTGCACTTCTCTTTCCCGTTCTACGATAAGACGGACAGCTACAGACTGTACACGTCCGGCAGAAAGAGCCGGTTTGATTTTCTTCCACAGGATAGGTGAAAGTTCAAAACCCACAATACGGTCGAGAATACGACGGGCCTGCTGGGCATTGACCAAATCAATATTTATATCACGAGGATTTTCGATTGCCTTTAGAATTGCATTTTTCGTAATTTCATGGAATACAATACGCTTTGTCTTCTGAGGATCCAGTTGCAACACCTCAAACAAATGCCAAGATATAGCTTCTCCTTCCCGGTCTTCATCGGATGCCAACCATACCATATCCGCTTTTTTGGCAGCAGCCTTCAGTTCTCTTACTATCTTTTCCTTATCCTCTGGAACTTCATAGAGAGGCTTAAAGTCATTCTTCACATCAATACTGAATGATTTTTGCTTCAAATCCCGAATATGTCCATAGCTGGAAAGCACTTTATAGTCACTTCCCAAAAACTGTTCTATCGTCTTTGCCTTTGCCGGAGATTCGACTATTACTAAATTATTCTGCATAATTCAAAGTATTCCATAAATATTTTCCGGACAAATGTAAAAAAAAAGCAGAATCACACCATTATAATAAGGTATGTTTCTGCTTTTTTTCGTACTTTTTGTGATTTAGCGCCTATAAATAGAACTGCATATTACATCCCTGCAAGATATATTTCTTTTCATTACTGTTCCCAAAGTCCATTGATTCCATGCCATAATCAGACCTGTCTGATTTTGTATCCGACGCCGGCGATTATACATACAACGACGTCGGATACAAATTCAGCGTCGTTGACTATACAAACGACGACGACGGATATAGCCTGCACTTCATCACAATAAGCCATCCGTTCATTACTTTTTCCCTATAGTTTTCTTACAGACGAACAGATTACATTTCCTGACCCCATAAAAAACTGGCCTCGCACAAGCGAAGCCAGTTCTGAATTTCCAATTATCTTAATATTTATCGGACGACAAAACATTCCGGTAACCTTGCATCAGAAAGCAAAACTTAATCCTCCCATTGCATAAAAGCCCTGTACGGGACATCCTACTTCTGTAACATAGTTTTTGTTCAGCAAATTATTCAGACGAACAAATACATCTACACGCTGGAACAAGCGGTAATCGGCCCATAAGCTCAAATCATTTACCGGGTCTGCTTTCTTCAAGGTTCCTGCCTGACTACGTCCCTCATAACAATATTTCATTGAAGCATACAAATCAGACAAAATCTTTACCCTAGCCGAGACATTAAATTCGTAGTTGGGTTTCAACACCAATAAAGGTTCTGTCTCCTGATTCATATTCCAGTTATAATAAGTTGCCTCCACATCAAGATTTACCCAATCTTTGTAAGTATATCCAATGCGTCCTCCTGCATAAGCTGTTTTTGCCTTTGCCTGCTCCATCAAGCTGTATACAGAAAACAGCTCGTCTTTTACGATACGGTATCCTCCGAACAAATTAAATCCGAATCCGGCAACGGGAGAACCTTTCACTCCCAACCGGGCATCCAGCGGTGTATGTGTACTGCGTATCTGCTCTTCACTCATCCAGTAAGGCGACATTTCGTTCAAACGACGGAAATCACTCAAGGTCGTACCTCCAATAGCTTGTATATAGAATTTATAAGTATCAGCAAAGGTATAACCGAAATGTACATCAGGAGCGAATTTAATACCACTTCCATTCGAAGTCTGTGCATCTACATGCGCTCCAAGACGCAAGTCGATGACTTCATTATTCCATTTATAATATGGATTTACCTGAACCAAAGTATAGTCTTTCAAATCCGAATTATAGAACACATTATCCATTGCAAAATCAATGCCGACAGTATGTTCTTCCTGCAGCGTTCCCCATATCTGACCTACGGTATGTACCAAACCTTCGGTAGTACCGGGGAAATAAGGCATAGCATACTTACGTTTGAAGCTCTGAAAACCAGTCTGCAGACTGAATTGTACCGGAAGTGTTTCATCTTTCGATGTAACTTTCGCATACACATCGGCCAAAGTGAAATGCTGACTGTCGGAAGTCCAAGGTTCTCCTCCTTCATTCAAGACAGGTAAAACGTAATTGAACACCTGAGAGCCGAAAGCTCCTCCCAACTGCATGAATACGCGGTTGAATTCGTGTTTATAATCGAGTGACACGTCTGTACGGAAAAAACGGGATTTCCAGTCTTCTTCCAGCCTTTCATATGGAATTTTTCCATTCATTCCATACAATGTTCCCATTACATTCAACTGGTCGCGTGAAGTAATATCCCACATATAACTTAACTTCACATCAGTATTATTCCGGTTTCCATAGGCTGCACGCACATATCCCTTATAAGGAGATTTTTGCTTTGCATTATATGTAATTACCGGTATCGGCTCTCCCTGCCAGCTCGATAAAGGACGTACAGCAGTAGCATAGTCGATATGCTGTTTTGCTACGGCAGGTTCTTCAACCTTCGGAAGCACATTTACCTTGAAGGCATCCATTACCTCCGGGTTATACTGATTCTCCACCACCACAGTCCGAGTGAGTGTAGAGTCTTTCGCTCCTTCTTGTGCACATAATACCGAGGTAAACAACACCCCAGCACCTGTCAATATCATTTTTATCTGATTCATTGTCTTCATTCTCCTTTGTTAAGATTAGCCAAACGTGATTCTATCATCTGGGCAATATCATCCTCTGCCTGATAATTCTGCTGTAAAGACAACAGATATTGTTTTGCCTCTAATTTGCGGTCCAGACGTACATATACATCCGAAAGCAGGATAAAGCCGCGGGCCAGCCAGTATGTATGCGGCGTGCTCACTTCAATGTATTCCAATACCTCTTTTTCTGCCTTTGCAATTTCGCCCGCATTGAAATAAAGCTGTGCCACCAGGTATTTGGCTTCCGCTCCATACACATTACGTGTATCTTTGGCCAGCACTGTAAGGTCTTGCAATGCTTCCTTTGTTTCTCCTGCTTTCAGGAAGGCTTTTGCACGATAGTAATGAGCTTCATTGCTTAACTCCGGAGCCAGTTTACTTTCTGCCAGTAATGCCGAAGCAACGGCTATCACTTCTTTTCCATCGTTCAGCAAGTAAGCACTGCGCAAAGCACCTGTTTCTGCCGACAGTCTTTCTTCCTGAGAAACGGCACGGTCTATCATCCGTTTATACAGTTCCAATGCCCGACCGTAATCCTTTGCATCGTATGCCATCACTGCACACATGCTCATGGCCTCTCCAGAGAATTTGTTGTTCGGATATTCTATGACTTTATTTAAATGCGCTGTAGCCTCGGTCCAGTTTTTCTGATTATAACCTATCAGTCCGAGATAATAATGTGCATCTACACTGAAAGCTCCTTCAGGGAAAGACTGCAGGTAGCGTGTAAAGCTGCTTTGAGCTTCACTGATATTACCTCGCATGTAGACTCTTTCTGCTGCGACATAAGTCAACGAATCTCTTTCGTTCACATCGAAATTCGCTCCTCCAGGTATAGATGTCGCAAATGCCATATAATCGTCTACCTTATTCAAGTCGATGTAAATAGAACGCAAGTCACGTTGTGCCAGGCGAGCCTCATCACTGCCCGGATATTTTGTAATAACAGTCTTATAAGCCTCTATTGCCGCAGCGTACTGATCGTTCTGATAATACAGAAGACCTATTTCATTGGCAGCCTTACGAGACAAAGGACTATCCGGGAAGCGTTCTACAAGGAGTTTATAGCGCTTCACTGCATTTTCACTATCTTCCAGTTGTACAAATGCGCGTCCTTGTTCATAAAGAGCATCGTCTAAATACTGTGAAGACGGATAGGCTGTTATCATCTGATTCAAAGTTTGAATCTTACCTGTATAATTACGCTGCAAGCCTTTCACAAATGCTTCCTGGAATAAGGAGTAGTCGCCCAATGAAGTATCGGTAGCAGCTGCTTTGGCATACATCTGCTGAGCAGTTTCGAAGCTACGGGCATAGAAATTACAGTCACCCAAACGGTTATACGCATCAGCCATCACTGTAGCCTGCAACGAGACTCCCGACTGTACACAACGGGCAAACCATGTTTGAGCTGAGCTATACTGTTTCTGCTTAAATGCAGTATAGCCCAAATTGTACAAAGCCAATCCATACTCTTCTGTTCTTTTATCTTGTGCAAACTCCAGATATTGACGGAAATCGGCAGCTGCCGCTGCATACTGTTCCAGTCTGTACTTAGACTCACCTCTCCAATAATAAGCATCTGCTTTGGTTTGCTGATTATAGCGTCCCAGTTGCAAAGATTGGGAGAAACACTCTATTGCATTCTCAAAGGCAGCCTGAGCAAAAGCCTGTGTACCTAAACGGAACAGCAGTTTCTGCTTTGCTTCTAATATACGTTCACCAGGCTGACTGATTTTTGCAATCGACTTCAAGGCAGCCATATAGCTGCGAGTATTCATATAAACCTCTACAAGATAGTCGTTCACCTTGTCTGCATAAGCTGAATGAGGATATTCATTCAGAAAACGTTCAAAAACAGTCACCGATTCGGCAAAAGGAGAATAAGAGGTTTCATGGATACAAAGTGCATAGTTGTAAAGAGCCTGCTCCTTAACGGCAGCATCGTAATTGGTGGCCGAAGCCTGTTCAAAAGCCATACGAGCCTGATTACGCTCTTTCAGTTGCAGATAAGCCAATCCCATATGCAAATATGCATTCTGTGTCAACGCATCCTGCGTCGTAGTCACTTCCCCCAATCGGGCTGCTGCTTTCGAGTATACTCCTATTTGTGCATAACTCATACCCAATTCATACAAAGCCTTACGGTCGGGATTCTTCACCTCCGAGCAATAGACTTCCAGATTTTGTACTGCCTGCATATAGTCTTTCATTCCATATGCCGCTTCTCCGGCAATGCGTTTCATCTGCACTGCATTGGGTTCATCCGGATACGCTTCTGCATACACTCCTGCAATGCGACGCGCCTGTTCATAATTCCCTTTTATCAGATAAATATCTGCGATATAATAAGGAGACAGTTTACGGTAATGTTCATCCGATTCTACCTCCCGGAATCCTGCCAAAGCCTCATCGTAACGTTTCTGTACGTAGTCAATATAAGCCAGATTATACACTGCATCGGCATGATACTTTTCACTGACCTCCTTCAAGATAGAAAACCACATGGAAGCTTCCTGCAAGTTACCAATCTTCTGATAGGCAGTAGCCATACGTAAGGTACAGACATCCCGTTCTTCGTTGGAGAGCAACTCCAAATCACAGCCTTTAAAAGTAGCGATTGTTTCCAGGTATTTTTCCTGGAAAAAATAAGCCGATGCCAGCAGTGCCTGTACACGGTTTCTATGGCGTGAATCCGGATAAGTATCCAGGAACTTCTCCAACTGCTCCAGACGGTCAGAAGCATTCAGTTCGTAAGCAGTACATGTCAACATATATGCGACCTCATCCGATGTATCAGCCTGTGGATTCTGTTTTACATATTGCATCAACGTCTGTTGTGCTGCAGCATAGTCGTGACGCAAAAACAACTCTTTACCGTCGTCAAACAAGCGCCGATGATCGGTCAAAGGTTCTGTCTGCTGTGCAGACACCACCAAAGGCAAGGCGCACAAACATCCGGCTATCCATTTATATTTCTTTGTATTCATCAGTATAATCTCTTTTTATTTATTTTTTATTTGCATACTCCTTCAAAAAACGGGTAACCCCTCTGCGTACCGAGTCAAGACCAAACTCTTCAGGATGAATGCTATCCAAAGGCATCCAAAAAGAATCGGCCACATCATCCATCGCACGCAGACGAGTGTCATCGGCTACCTTACATAAGAAAAATAAGTCCAGCGTATGAACCAGAAAACCAGAATACAAGTATGTATTAGGCAAAGAAAACAGATATTCAGTATCAATAACCGTCAAGCCGGTTTCTTCCATTACCTCTCTTGCTACTCCTTCCTCACCGGTTTCATTCATATCAATAAATCCTCCCGATAAATCGAGTGTACCTTTTGCCGGTTCCTTTGCTCTACGGCACACCAACAGCTCATTGCGATGATTCAAAATAAATGCTACTGTAGCCGCACTCGAATTAAAATAGTAGGTAAAACCGCAGTCATCACAATGTTTTGATTTTTCATTGTGTACCTCAAAATGAGATGAACCGCATTTGGGACAATACTTAAACTGTTCTAATGGATGCATGATTCTCTATTTTATTGAAACTCAAAATTACTAATTATTTAATTAATCCCATTATATACAGATAAAAAATACACTCCGAAAAACATCCATCTCTTACAGACAGGTTTTCGAAGTGTAGCAATAAAAAGTTTTTATTACCGGACCTCAGAATATGGCAAGATGCCTATTCCTATAGCAAATCAGCGTGCAGTTTCTTCTACAAACACTTTTCCATTTTTCTTCTGTATTTCAACGAGACTTCCTTTCGGATTCAAATTAAAGGGAGTAATCTCTTCGGTACGATTGTCTACCACCATCAGCATATTTTCTTCGGCAAAACGGTTGATTTGCAATTTCACCTCAGCCTCGGTCATTGTTTTGTTGAGCAACAGACTGTCGTTTACATAAACAGATAAGCTGTCGCCAGAAAAGCTACCGGCCACACAGATGGTGTAGATGCCTTCAAAGACTTGTTTTCCTCCATCTTTGCGCTGAAAGCGAAAACCTAAATACAGAAACAGACAGACAATGAAAAAAACACCAAAAGCCAAAATTCCATTGCCTACCATAAACTGTTTGTTACTATTGATACTCTTATTACTCATAGTCATTTAATTTTCAATCGTACAAATGTAGATAAAAAAAGAGGAATCATTGCGTCTCACTTCTGTATTTCAAGTAAAAAGTTTACATTTGTATATTATTGTTCTTAAAAATATTACTCGTATGAGACATTGCATTTTTCTTTTTCTCACCTTATTCTTATTTATCTCCCAAATTCATGCCGCTACTACAGACACTCTCCATATTTACAGTCCTGCTATGGACCGAAAAATTAAAGTCAATGTAGTTGTTCCCAAAGATGTGAAGCCGAACAGCCCGACCGTCTACCTCCTGCATGGATATAGTGGTAATGCCGACACATGGCTTATAATCAAACCAGAGCTAAAAGATTATGCAGACCAACACCAACTAATCATTGTCTGTCCGGATGGAGAAAACAGCTGGTATTGGGATAGTCCATTAAATCCCCGTTCACAGTTCGAAACTTTTATTTCCAAAGAATTGGTCGAATACATAGATTCCCATTACCCTACTCGCCCTACAAAATTTGCCCGTGCCATAGCCGGCCTAAGTATGGGCGGACATGGAGCCATGTGGTTGTCCATGCGTCACCCGGATGTTTTCGGTGCAGCCGGTAGTATGAGTGGCGGAGTAGACATCCGTCCTTTTCCAGATAATTGGGAAATGAAAAAGCAAATCGGTGAAAAAAGCACTTATCCAGCACTTTGGGAGCAACATACAGCCATCAATCAAATCAACCGCATCAAACCTGGTGATGTGGACATGATTATATGTTGCGGCTACGATGATTTCTTCTTTCAAGTAAACTGTAAATTTCATGAAAAGCTACTGGCTCACGGCATTCAGCATGAATTTCTGGTGAATGCAGGAGCTCACACCCCTGCTTATTGGGCACACGTAATTGATTACGAAATGCTATTTTTTATTAAGTACTTCCAAAACCATAAGCAACTTGCTTTTTCCAAAGGAAAAAACTAACTTTGTTTAAGCTTACACATTACTAAAACTACTTACATCTTATGAAAGAGTTTATAAAAATGGCTTTTGCCACAGTCGTAGGATTTCTTATCAGCGGCTTCTGTCTGATGATTTTAGGAATCATGTTCCTTGCAGCATTAGTTGCATCTACAGAAAATACAACAACTACCGTAAAAGACCGTTCGGTATTCGTTTTAGAATTAAATGGGAATGTGGCCGAACGTTATCAAACCAGTCCTTTAGACAAATTATTGGGTGAAGATTTTTCCACATATGGTTTGGATCAAATTCTAAGCTCTATCCGTAAGGCAAAAGAAAACGAGTCTATTGCGGGAATCTATATTGAAGCCGGCAATTTTGTTTGCCCTACTGCTTCACTGCAAGAAATCAGAAGAGCATTATTAGACTTTAAAGAATCAGGCAAATTCATCGTTGCTTATGGTGGGAACTACACACAAAGCACTTATTATCTGGCCAGTGTAGCAGATAATCTGGCAGTCAACCCTTCTGGTAGTATTGCCTGGCAGGGATTATCGGCACAGACTGTATTCCTTAAAGGTTTGCTGGAAAAAATTGGAGTTGAAATGCAGATTTTCCGTGTAGGTACTTATAAATCGGCTGTCGAACCATTTATCGCTCACGAAATGAGTGATGCTAACCGTAAGCAGACTGAAGTATTTATCGGATCTATATGGAATAACTTGGTAAACGATATTTCAGCCTCACGTCATATAACATCAGAAGAACTTAATGCACTGGCCGACAAGAACCTCAGTTTCTGTCCGGCACAAGAATACATCCAGACTAAACTGGCAGATAAACTGATGTATAAAGATGAAGTACTGAGTTATCTGAAAACCCTGACTGGCCGTACAGAAAAAGAAGAACTTCCTACACTGAGACTGGAAGATATGATTAATGTGCCCGAGACAGCATCAAAATCTAATCTTCACAAGGATCGTATTGCAATTTATTATGCATTTGGAGAAATAGACAACGGATCCAACACTTATGATGAGGGAATCAACTCCGAAGTTGTTATCAACGATTTACGCCGTCTGCGTGAAGACGACAAGATAAAAGCAGTTGTATTCCGTGTTAACTCTCCGGGAGGAAGTGCCTATGGTTCCGAACAAATCTGGCGTGAGATTTCATTGCTCAAAGAAGTCAAACCTGTTGTCGTTTCCATGGGCGACTATGCAGCATCCGGAGGATATTATATTTCTTGTGCAGCAAATTATATTTATGCCGAACCCACTACCATTACCGGTTCTATCGGTATTTTTGGTATGATTCCCAATGCACAAAAATTATTGGAAGATAAACTGGGATTGAGCTTCGACGGGGTAAAGACGAATAAACTTGCCGATTTAGGCGACTTCAGCCGCCCGTTCAATCAGGAAGAATCTGCACTCGTACAACAAATGGTAAATCAGGGATATGCATTGTTTACCCAACGTTGTGCCGATGGCCGCCGGATGCCGATAGAGAAAATACAGGAAATTGCAGAAGGCAGAGTTTGGACAGGAGAAGATGCAAAGAAGCTGAATCTGGTAGACGAATTAGGAGGTATCAACCAGGCTGTTGAAAAAGCAGCGTCGTTGGCAGAACTTACTGAATACAGTATTCAGAGCTATCCTGCGCAAGAAGACAAATGGTTCCGTTTGCTGGACTTGAAGTCTGACCATTACATCCAGAGTCAGATTCGTTCGGCTTTTGGTGATTTCTATCCAGGCGTACGCTTTATGCAGCAAATCAAGCACGCAGACCGTATACAGGCCCGTCTGCCATTCGAACTGAGCATTAACTAATCACATAAACACCGGAATGAAAGAAAAGTCTATTAAAATATATTATCCGTTACTTCCTCTGTCAGCCTTGTATCGTATTGGGGTAAGCATACGAAACAAGTTGTTCGACTGGGGGATACTTCATGCACAGTCTTTTCCTCTTCCGGTAATCAGTGTAGGCAACATCACAGTAGGCGGAACAGGAAAAACTCCTCATACGGAATATCTGATCCGTATGCTTGAAACAGATTATCATGTAGCCGTATTGAGCAGAGGATACAAGCGCAAATCGAAAGGTTTTGTACTGGCAGAGAGTAACACTCCAATCGAACAGATTGGTGATGAACCGTTTCAGATGGCGCACAAGTTTCCTCGTATCCGTATGGCAGTAGATGCAGACCGTTGCCATGGAATCCGTTGCCTGACCGACGGACGGGTAAAACCACAGCCGGATGTTATCATTCTGGACGATGCTTTCCAGCACCGCTACGTCAAACCCGGCCTGTCTATTTTGCTGATAGACTATCATCGCCCTATTTGGAAAGATTATATGCTTCCGGCAGGAAGACTGCGAGAGCCACAATATGGGAAAAAGCGTGCAGATATTATTATTGTAAGTAAATGTCCTTCCATACTGAATGAGCAAGAACAAGCGTTACTACGACAACAGATTGCCCCACACAAAGGTCAGGAGGTATATTTCACCACACTGGTATATGGCCAGCTGAAACCGCTTTTTGCAAAAGAAAAGCCGGAGCGCCCCCTACACAGCTTGCACAAAGAAGAACAGATACTTCTTGTTACGGGCATCGCCTCACCAGCTGCCATCATCCGTGAACTGCACAAATATGTAAGCCAAGTGGTGCCGGTTACTTTTCCGGACCATCATCATTTCACAGCGAATGATATGGACACTATACTGCGGAACTTCCGGCAACTACCGGAACACAACCGACTTATCATCATCACAGAGAAAGATGCCGCCCGTCTTATCGATCATCCTCTTCTTTGTGAAGAACTGAAAGCTTACATCTATGTATTGCCTGTAGAAGTAAGTTTTCTGAACGAGCAAAAACAAATGTTTCACCAAAATCTTATAAGATATGTTACAGAAAATTCAAGAAACAGCTGCATTCCTCAAAGGTAAAATGCACACTCAACCGGAAACAGCCATTATTCTGGGCACAGGATTAGGTAGTTTAGTACACGAAATCACAGATAAATACGAAATCAACTATTCAGAAATACCCAACTTCCCCGTATCAACTGTAGAAGGTCATAGTGGCAAACTTATATTCGGTAAATTGGGAGGAAAGGATATTCTTGCCATGCAGGGACGCTTCCACTACTACGAAGGTTATTCGATGAAAGAAGTAACCTTCCCAGTACGTGTAATGCGCGAATTGGGCATCAAGACCTTGTTTGTATCCAATGCTTCAGGTGGTACAAATCCCAATTTTGAAATAGGCGACCTGATGATTATTACAGACCACATCAACTTCTTCCCCGAACATCCGTTGCGCGGAAAGAACATTGAATACGGTCCACGTTTCCCGGACATGAGTGAAGCTTACTCAAAAGAATTGATTGCACAAGCGCTCGAAATCGCAAAAGAGAAAGGTATCAAAGTACAACAGGGTGTATATATCGGAACACAAGGCCCGACTTTTGAAACTCCGTCGGAATACAAGATGTTCCGTATCTTGGGAGCGGATGCAGTAGGTATGTCTACCGTACCCGAAGTAATCGTTGCCAACCATTGCGGTATCCGTGTATTTGGAATTTCGGTCATCACCGATTTGGGAGTAGAAGGTAAGATTGTAGAAGTATCGCACGAAGAAGTACAGCGTGCAGCAGACGAAGCACAGCCTCGCATGACAACCATTATGAGAGAACTTATAAACAAAGCTTAATATATGCACGAAGGACAGAGAACAGAAATTTCGACTGTGGGTGAATTTGGGCTTATCAAGCACCTCACCCAAGACATCCAACTCCATAACCCGGAAACTAAGTATGGCATAGGAGATGACGCAGCTGTACTGGAGTTTTCGGACAAACAAGTACTTGTAACTACCGATCTGTTGATGGAAGGAGTACATTTCGACCTTGTTTATACTCCTTTAAAACATTTGGGATACAAATCGGCTATGGTGAACCTTTCGGATATTTATGCCATGAACGGTACACCTAAACAGATTACTGTTTCACTGGCTGTATCGAAACGTTTCTGCATTGAAGACTTGGAAGAGTTTTATGCCGGTCTTCGCCTGGCTTGCGAACAGCACCATGTCGACATTGTAGGAGGAGATACGACTTCATCTGTAACCGGACTTGCCATCTCGATTACTTGTATAGGTGAAGCCGACAAGAATCAGGTGGTATATCGCAACGGTGCCAAAGAAACAGATTTGATTTGTGTATCGGGCGACTTGGGCGCTGCCTACATGGGACTTCAGCTGATGGAACGTGAGAAAGCAGTATTCCAGGGAGAAAAAGATGTTCAGCCCGACTTTGCAGGAAAAGAGTACTTGCTGGAACGTTTCCTGAAACCGGAAGCCCGCCGCGACATCATCGAGGAACTGGCAAAAGCAGGAATCAAACCAACTGCCATGATGGACATTTCCGACGGACTTTCTTCAGAACTGATGCACATCTGCTCGCAAAGCAAAATGGGATGCCGCGTATATGAAGAACGTATTCCTATCGACTATCAGACAGCAGTAATGGCCGAAGAGTTCAACATGAACCTAAGTACTTGTGCACTGAATGGTGGAGAAGACTACGAGTTGTTGTTTACAGTTCCACTGACCGACCACGAAAAAGTATCTGCACTCAAAGACGTGAAAGTTATTGGTCACATTACCAAACCGGAACTGGGCTGTGCACTGGTTACCCGTGATGGCAATGAACTGGAATTGAAAGCACAGGGATGGAACCCTTTAAAAGAATAACAAAAATATCCTTTCAATACGAAAAAGAGGTTTGCATAGCCATTGCAACCTCTTTTTCTTGTATTCAACACCTCGAAAGAATAAAAAAGTAATTTTTTCATCATTTTATTGTCATAAAGTTTGCAGATTAAAAAACTTTACCTACCTTTGCAACCGCAAACGAGAAACAATGGTGCCATAGCTCAGTTGGTAGAGCAAAGGACTGAAAATCCTTGTGTCCCCGGTTCGATTCCTGGTGGCACCACATAAAATCTTTACAAGCGCCTTGTATTGTAAACATTTTTCAATACTTTTACACACAAGTCAATATTGAAGATTTATATATCATATAGCATGAACAGAAAGCAGAAAGAATATAACAATAAAAATTGAAAAGCCTTATATCGAAATTACATATATAACCTATAAATAGATCGAATAAAATGAAACGAACACTCTTCATGACATGCCTATGTGCTGCCGTCACACTGACAGCTTGCGGCGGAAGTGAACCGACTTTACTGGAAGGTCGATGGGAAATGCCTGTAACCGAACCAGAAACAGGAATCACTTATCCTCACATTATTGAGTTGAACATGAATGCGCCTACTTTTGTCTCTGAATCTGGACCGGAAGGGAAGAAAACCTATGGTTTTATGGACTTCTCTACCACACGCCGCATCTACCATTATGATATCGACTCTATAGCTCCATTAGGCAATAATCTTTATGCAGTATATAGCATCGATTATAACATGGAAATAATGGGAATGGACGGAAGTTGCACCGACACCTTGCGCTATTTACCTGACACAAAGCAATTGGTATACATGAACAAATGGACATTCGACTTCGTACCCGACCTCAAACCCTTTAAAGGTGAATGGGAAGAAAGTTTTTCCGATGGCTCAACCACAGTTCATCTCAGTTTATATCAAAAAATAAAAGCCCCCGATGAATATCCTTACAATGGAGTAGAATGTTATGGCTGGATAGAATACAGTAGTTCAGTAGACGACAGCTACAGAATCATTACCCAAGTAGAACAAGTGCATTACAACGGAGCCACAATCTACACAGTTTTCCCCGATTATCCTGAAGATAAACCTCAACGGTTTGACCTCAGCTATAATCCAGAGAACGGAACTTTGGAATACAATAACTCAACCTTATCGCCTGTAAACAAACCAACATCCACCTCCGAATCCGATAAGTAATACAGGATTTTCAGATTAACCAAGATCTTTTAAACAGACATTATACTGTCAGTTTTCGATAGACTGCACAAAAATCCAAATAAAAAAATCCCGATACGAAACTCATCCGGTCAGATGAGTTCCTATCGGGATTCTCTGTTCTATTTGAATAATAACCTAAGGCCTTACTTACACTGTGGAATCAGTTCAAAGATTTCGGTTGTACCTGTAATCTGTACTTTTACTGCTTTCTTATCCAACTTCAATTCAAAGTATGAAGATTTCACAGCCAGTTCTGAAATGACATTACCTTTCTTATCAAGTTGCGAAACAGTAATACCTGCAGTCTGTTTCGACTGATTCATCAGGAAAGTATATCCGGTTACACCTTGAGGAACTTCAAAAGTCAGAGTACCTTCCTGTGCATACGATGTTTCCAGATTTTCATCGAAGGCATACAAAGCCTGTGTCGGTTTTTCAGTTTCCAGACTGAATCCCAAAGCCTCAACTTTAGCCGGATTTACTTCAAACGAACGGATAGCGGCATAGTTGGTCTTTTTCGAATCCAGACGCTTCAGGCGAACGTAACGTGCCTTGACCGGCTCACCTGTCCAGTGAATTACATACTGCTTGTCCAAATCCGGCAACAAAGCTGTCCAGGTTTTACCGTCTGCCGAACATTCCAACACAGCGTGGTCTAAATAGTCTACATCGTCTACCGAATTACGGCCTTGCAAAATAGACACTTCCTTCACATCTTCTACATAACCCAGATCTACTCCAATCCAATCGCCTTTCTTCTGAGCCGTACCCGAAGTATAGAAAGTAGTAGAGTCATTATCAAACATCAGTTTGTTCGAAGTAGAACGAATAGTAGCAAAAGAACTGATAGCTCTGCTCACTTTCGGATACTTTCCAGCCAATTTGGTATAGAAGCCGTATGCCATATCGTCCATAGCATGTTCATAGAACGGCTGAAGCTTCATTGTTCCCGATTTATGAGCATTATAAGCTTTCTTGTCGTCCTCCGACATCAGGTTCTCCACATATTTATTCCAGAAAGTATTATTGTCACTTCCGTCTTCATACTGTTTGATAAGCATCATGGCATTCTTTCCTCTCGTACCCAACTTACCAAATTCCTGCAACCAAGGATTCAACTCTTTCAGAAGTCCTTTATTAGTACATCCGGCCTCCATTTCTGCCGGTACTTTCTCTACCTTTTCAAACTCCTTCAAGAGTGCCTGATATTGTGCATCTGTATAATTACTGATACGGAACGTTTCTGTTTCCCACGATTCGTCACGGCGATAACCGTTTTCTGTATCGGAAGAGTGAATAGCAAAAGTACGATAAGCATCTTTTGCCTGAGGTACAAGCACTTCCAGTCCTCTTTCCCAGTTATCCAACGCATTATAGTTGGCTGTATTCCATGCATAATCGGCTACTCCATACAATGCCAGTTTAGAAGCCTCACCATGCTCCATCGGGTTACTTGCTATACCGCACAAATCGTTGGCAGTAAGCGAAGTATTAAGACCATATACAGGTCCCTGCAACAGAATATGGCGTACATAGTCAGTCACCGGATAGTTCCACCAGAAATAAGCCGGACGCTTGATGCGAGAATTCACCCAGTCTTGTGTTTCTTTCGTCAAATCGCTGCACACCACATCTCCGGTCCAGAATACCTGTACAGAAGGATCAAGCGTATTACCGTAAATAGCCAGACTTCCCTGAGGAGTAGGATTTGCCCACAGTTTTGAATAATCTGTCGGACATACAACCAGCGAAGACACATCACCTTTTGCTTTTACGAAATCTGTATTCAGACGATTCAAAAGCTCCACCTGCTTGACCGGATTGGTTCCTTCGCCCGAAATATCATCGAAGAAAATAGCAAACGAACGAACACCCAAATCGTACATCCAATTGAACTTGTTCACCAGATTCTGATAATCTTCTTCATTCCACTTGATATCTTGTCCCGGATGAATAGCCCATACAAAGTTCACACGGTTACGGCGGCAAGCCTGAATCAGTTCCTTAATATTAGCCGCTTCTTTTTCCGGATAAGGCAGTCGCCAATTCGGACAGCTGTGATACGGATCATCTTTCGGACCATACAGATAGCTGTTCAGCTTAAACTTGCCATAGAAATCAATCAGCGACATACGTACTTCGTGCGACCAGGGAGTACCGTAAAAACCTTCTACCACTCCTCTGTTAGGCAAATCCGGGTAGTCGTTTATAGTTATATAAGGAAGATTACCTTCGGCAGCTACCGGACTTTCCATAATCTGCTTCAAAGTCTGAATACCATAAAATGCTCCTTGTTCATCATAACCGGTAATTACAATTCCTTTCTTGTCAATTGTCAGTACGTAAGCACCTGAAACGGCTTTCACACCTTGTCTGGAAGCGACCTTTGTACCAAAATCGATAGTCAGTTTCACTCCTTTCTTCGAAGCTGCGATAAACCCGAAATCTTCGGCAAATTTCTTCTGCTTGTCGATTACCCGCACACCTCCAGTCACATCCAGACGGATGTTCCGGTCTACTGTCAACTGATGCGGAACAGGATTAATCACCAGTCCTTGATGGTCCAGTTTCTTACCGGGAACCGGCAACACGTCCTGTGACTCCGAACGCTGTGAAGACAAGTCGAAATCAGCTTCTTGTGCAGCTACATGCCCACAAGTCAATACTCCAGCTGCCAAAGCAGCTATTACTTTTCTTGATATTACCATATATAAGATTAATTTAAGTTTCCAGATTAAAAGGTTTTATTTCACCAAACGCGCTGTCAGCTTAGACTTCGAAAGAAGAGAAACCAACAAATAACATACTCCAAACGTAGTACATGCCATACAGATTATCCGCATCCAATACGGGAGAAAGGAGAAATCAAACAAATCGTATGCCATAAACACAAAAGTATAATGGCACAAATAAATACCGAATGTCATACTTGCCATACGTGAAAGCCAAGGTAAAGAAGATATTCGGGTTTTCTGTACGATGACAAAGACCGGAAAAGTCATCATGAACACATTGATTCCGGCAAAATACCATACAATTTCAAGATAAGCATAGTTTCCCGGATAATACTTCTGTGTAATAATGTAGCCAACAGAAGTTATCAGATAGCCTATTAAAAACATGGGGACCGATATAAGCCAAGTCTTTTTCCAACTCCAGTTCAATGGATAATGAGTAAGATAATATGCCAGTATCAGATAACCGATAAATCCGGAGAAATAATAAAAAGTGCCATAGGAATTCCAGTCGCATACCCCCAATATATCCATATTACCATAATTCCCCTGATACCCCAAAAACGGAGCTGCCATTTTAATGTAAGGAAGGAACAGAGATATACCCCAAAGTATCAGTACAGTCCTGATGTCTTTCTGTGAGGCCTGAACCAGCCAGCTGCTCAATATCGGCATCAACAGATAAAGTCCGATAAGCATATACAGATACCAGAAAGGTACCGTATCAAAATTAAAGCTGAACACAAAGGTATAAAGACGCTGCAACCACGTGTGCACCGTATAATTGTCCGTAGAAAGCAAAGGATTATGAGTATCCGGACTCACATAATTGAAATAAAGAAAAGCAAGAGTGGGAAGAACCAGCGACCAAAATACAAGCGGAGTAAGGATACGACCGATACGTTTCTTATAGAAACTCTGCAAAGTATACTCCTTGCCGACAGGAAGCAACAAAACTCCTGTCATCATTACAAACAAAGGTACACACGGACGAGCCAGACTGCCAGAGAACACCCCTGTCAGAAACGATTGACGATTAGCATCAAATTGTCCTACGAAGCCGTCACAACAATGAGAAAACACTACAAAAAAACAAGCAAGCACTCTCAACAAATCCACCCAACCTATATTTCCCTTTTCTTTACCATTCATTATTTAAAGAATTAACAAAGTTTATCACTGAGACAAAAATAGTGCACTTCGGGTAATAAATCTTTGTTCTACCTTAAATAATTCTATTTGTTTAACGTTTTTGCTTACAGTTGAAACAGTCCGGTTTCCTCATTAGTCCCAAACTTCGTAGGACCCACAGTATTCAATTTATTTCACCTTGACCGAAATCACAGGCTGTTCTTTTCCTTCATCCAAAGGTATGGCCTTATATTTTACACGGGTAAAATCAATTCGGTTCAAATCTATATTTCGTATTGCACTATTGTACATCGTACGATAATAAATCTGCTTGTTTGTTACATCTGTAGCCGAGGTCCATTGAGTAGCACTGGGGATATCGGCCATCGGTTGTCCGGCTGCATGTTCAATTCCGATTGGAATATCGAAGTTGTTCAGTATCTGAAAGCACTGTAACACAGTACTCTTACCAGTAGCCTGCTGCGGAGCCGTAGTCTGATAGAAGGCAGCCCGTACAAAACGAGACGGAGGAGTCACATCGCCCGGTATACCCAGGAAACCGCTGCCCGCTCCAAACGACTGCAAGCTGACATCCCCTAATTTCTGTGACGGTGCACTTCCCGGGAAAAGATTCACATAATTGTTCAAGTTTGTCAATTGCCAGTCGAATCCCGGAGAATTGGTCAAAACTCCCAATGCATTCTCATAATACTTCAAGACTCCGTCTACGATTTCAAGTACCAACTGTCTGCCCGAAGGATCAGAAAAACGCCAGTGTACTGTTTCGGCACGAGGATCAATAGCCACCACATGCACCTTCTCCAAGGCCAGTTTCACTTCATCTACATTCTTGCAAGTTCCCAATACATAACTCACCAGTTGTAAATCGGCAATAGCTTCTTCTTTCCGTGTTTTGTCGAAAGTTTCATATTTACCATAGCGCGGGAAATAGAACAATCCGGCAGACAAGCCCTCTTCATTCAGTCCTTCGGCTACAAATTCTTTCTGTTCTACAGACAGTCCCACATATCCGTAACGGGCAGTAAATTTCATTCCATCCACTCCTTCCGGTGTATACGACTGCTGTGCATATCCACGAGGAACAACCACATACAAACTGTTCAAGTCACTTCCTCCCCATTCAATAGTACGCGCCACAACATAGGATCCGTCTTTTGCCTTTAGCGTAATACCTGTACACGCACTGGCGCGATACATTCCCAAACTTCCTGCCATTACAAGCAGTATCATTAAAATTCTATTTCTCATAAGTGTATAATTTAATATTAAAACACATGAACTCAATCTATTGTTTTCCAAGTTATTCAGAATCTGCTATCTTTTTCCATACTTCCTGTTTATATTCATTAGGGGTTTTTCCCGTCAACCGACGAAAGAACTTGCAGAAAAACGAAGCATTGGGGAAGTTGAGCGCATCGGACACCTGATATACCAGTTTATCACTATGCCGCAACATTAGTTTTGCTTCTTGTAAAACGGCCTCATTGATCCAGTCCATTATCGTTCGCCCACTAATCTGCCTGATAAGCGTACTCAAGTAGCGGGGAGTAAGATACAGTCTGTCCGCATAAAACGAGACATTCCGCTCGCGGACAGCATACTTATTAACAAGTTCTAGAAACCTGTTGAAAACTTCTTCCTTCCGTGTATATCGTGTACTATCTTTCGTCTGTTTCTGCGCACAAAAACATTCTATCTGACGGAACAAAGCAGAGACAAGGCTTTGAAGTGTTTCTTTCGGAAAAGGTCTGTCATTCATTACTTCCCACATCAAGGTGCACATCAGTTCCATCCTCCACTCTTCCTGTTCTTCCAACGGAAGCTTCAAATACAGCCGCCCGGACAAATAAGACATCAACAGCTCTTCTTTCTGCCAATCTTCCATGAAGTTATTGGAAACTGCCAACATAGACAAATCACAATCCGGAGAGACATATAATACCTGCAATACAGTTCCCCGGGAAGCAACAACCAATTGATGCGGTTCAATCCGAATCTCGCGCAAATTCACACGCACATCTATATATCCCGAGCGCATATACACTATGCGCCCTTCCATCAGACGAAAAGGCTGACGAAATTTCACAAGAAAATGCACCAAGTCCTCAGCACCTTGAATACACCGGATGAAAGCAAAGTCATCGGATACAAAACGTGAAACATTACGCAATCCCGTAGAAAACTCTTTCACCTGCTTAATGGCAAAATGCATCATCTCTTTTTGTTCCATAGCAATGTAGATTTGTTCCTGTAAAGATAATTATTATTGAATATAAAATCAGTCTTTTCTTCTATTATCGAACAAACAGAACATACGACACAACAAGCAGAACCTGTCAGGAACAATAGAATTACATACCTTTGTCATAGAAACCTTAAAGAAAAGTTGAAATGAAACGGAATCTGCTCCTTATTCTATGCATCTGCATGGGAATACACAGCTACGCCCAACTGACCTTGGAAGAATGTCAGCAAAAGGCACAGGCCAACTATCCGCTCTCCCGACAATATCAGTTAATAGAACGGTCCACAAGCTATACGCTTGCCAATGCAGCCAAAGGCAACCTGCCTCAAATCAGTCTCCATGGAAAAGTATCGTATCAAAGCGATGCCACGACACTCCCGTTTACTTTGCCCAACCTTGATTTCCAAGGCATGTCCAAAGACCAATATCAAATCATGATGGAAGTCAGTCAGAATATTTGGGACGGAGGACAGATTCACTCCCAGAAAGCACAAGTGCAGGCTCAAGGAGAAGAGGCTGAAAGACAGTTGGATGTAAACATGTATGCACTCAGAGAACGAATCAACCAATTGTTTTTCGGTATTCTCCTTTTCAATGAGCAACTGAATCAGAACGCTCTATTACAAGAGGAATTACAGCGAAACCTCGTCAATATAAAAGCCTACTGCACTTACGGCATAGCCAACGAGGCTGATGTAGATGCTGTACGTGTAGAAATCTTAAATACCCGGCAGCAACGCATACAAATAGAAAGTAACCGTAATGCCTATCTCCGTATGCTGAGTCTGTTTATGGGAGAAGAAGTAAATACAAATACCCTCTTACAAAAGCCCGACCTTCCTCTATCCGATACTTCCCTTTCAATCAACCGACCGGAACTGGCTCTTTACTCAGCGCAGGAACAGACCCTCCACATCAAGGAACAAAGCCTGAAAACGGGATACATGCCTCGTTTCAGTCTTTTTGCACAAGGGGCTTACGGCAATCCCGGACTCAATATGCTTAAAGATTCCTTTGAACCTTATTTTATTGTGGGAGCCAAAGTGAGCTGGCGGTTCGGAAGTCTTTATACTTTGAAAAACGACCGGAAGAAGCTACATACCGAACGTTTGCAAGTACAGAACAACAGAGATGTATTCTTGCTAAACACCCGAATTGCTTTAACAGAACAAGAACAGGCTATTCATTCTCTACGGAAACAAATGGAAGAAGACGATGAAATGATTCGCCTGCGAATCAACATACGTAAAGCCGCCGAGGCTAAGGTTGCCAATGGTACACTGACTGTAACCGAAATGCTGCGGGAACTGACACACGAAAGTCTGGCCAAGCAAAACAAAGCATTGCACGAAATCCAGTTGCTCATGAAACTTTACCAGCAAAAACACATTACAAACGAATAATATATAAAATAGTCATTAAACAAATCTTGTTATGAAAACAATATCTTTTCTTTTTGTTCTATATGCCTTTCTGTTCTCTTCCTGCCGCTCCGAACAAAATTTTGATGCCACAGGGACATTCGAAACCACAGAAATCATCGTTTCTTCCGAATCAAACGGGAAGTTGTTTTACCTGAATGCTGAAGAAGGAAACCGCCTGAAACGTGGAGAAGAGGTCGGGCTGGTGGATACCATCCAACTCTATCTGAAAAAACTTCAACTGGAGGCCAGCATGAAATCTGTAGACAAACAACGTCCGGACATCCGAAAGCAGATTGCAGCTACAAAAGCACAGATCGCTACTGCACAGAAAGAACGCACTCGTACCCAGAATCTGATTCAGGCCAATGCTGCCAACCGCAAACAACTGGATGACTGGGACTCACAGATAGCAGTACTCAACCGCCAGCTGGAAGCACAAATTTCTTCTTTGGAGAACAATACAGCAAGCCTCAACGAACAAAGTTCCTCGGTAGCAATCCAGATTGCACAGACCGAAGATTTGTTGAAAAAGTGCCACATCCTCTCCCCTATCGATGGAACTGTTTTGGTCAAATACACCGAACCCGACGAAGTGACAAGTATCGGAAAGCCCCTGTTCAAAATAGGCGATATGGAACATCTTTATCTGCGCGCCTATGTCACTTCGGAGCAACTCGCCCAGGTTCGTTTGGGAGGAAAAGCTACTGTATATGCCGATTTTGGTGACAAAAAACGGAAAGAGTACTCCGGCACTGTGACGTGGATAGCCGATGAAGCTGAGTTTACTCCCAAAACCATACTGACCGATGACGAACGTGCCAATCAGGTTTATGCAGTAAAAATTGCAGTCCGCAATGATGGTGCCATCAAACTGGGAATGTATGGAGAAGTTGTTTTCCACAAAGAATAAGAAAAATTGCACAAAATGGAACAAGAAGAAAAACCTATTATTCAGGTAAGTCACCTCGGCAAGCGTTACGGAAAGACGGTAGCTCTGCACGATGTATCGTTCAACGTAAAACGAGGAGAACTGTTTGGAATCATCGGTCCCGACGGTTCCGGAAAGACAACCTTGTTTCGCCTCCTCACCACCCTATTGGCTGCCGACGAAGGCCAGGCAGAATTATGTGGTTTCAATGTACTTACCGACTATCGGAAAATACGGCAACGGATAGGCTACATGCCCAGTCGGTTCTCGCTGTATCAAGATTTGACAGTAGAAGAAAATCTCACCTTCTTTGCCACTGTATTCCATACCACAGTAGAAGCAAACTACGGACAAATTAAAGAGATTTATGAACAGATAGCCCCTTTCCGTCACCGGCGTGCCGGAGCCTTATCGGGAGGAATGAAGCAAAAACTGGCATTATGCTGTGCCTTGATACACAATCCGGAAATCCTCTTTCTCGATGAACCAACTACCGGAGTCGACCCGGTTTCCCGCAAAGAGCTCTGGCAAATGCTCCACCGGTTGCAGATACGGGGAGTAACCATCGTTGTTTCCACTCCTTTCATGGACGAAGCCCGACGCTGCGACCGTATCGCCTTCATCCGCGAAGGTTATATATCAGGCATCGATACTCCCTCTATTATACTGGAACGGTTTAAAGATATTCTTTGCCCTTCCCCCCTTCATCACGATAGCACTTCTGCCGATGATACCCCCATCATACGGGTATCACAACTGGTCAAACGGTTCGGTCGTTTCACTGCAGTAGACCATATTTCCTTCGAAGTAAAGCGTGGAGAAATATTTGGTTTTCTGGGAGCAAACGGTGCAGGAAAAACTACCGCCATGCGTATTCTATGTGGTCTGAGTCTTCCTACAGAAGGGCAGGCAGAAGTCTTGGGATACGATGTATATACCCAAAGCGAGGAAATCAAAAAACACATCGGTTATATGAGTCAGAAGTTTTCATTGTACGAAGACCTTACAGTACGGGAGAATGTCCGTCTTTTCGCAGGTATTTATGGAGTAGCAGAAAAAGAAATCGCTCCCCGCACGGAGGAAATGCTGCGATGCATCGGTTTATACGATGAACGGAATACCTTGGTCCGACAGTTGCCTTTAGGATGGAAACAACGTTTGTCCTTCTCAATATCCATCTTCCATCATCCACGCCTGGTTTTTCTCGACGAGCCTACCGGCGGAGTAGATCCCGCTACCCGAAAACAATTTTGGGAATTGATTTATCAGGCCGCCAACCAAGGCATTACAGTCTTTGTAACCACTCATTACATGGACGAAGCGGAATACTGCGACCGTATCTCCATGATGGTTGACGGACGCATCCGTGCTCTTGATACACCGGCAGGGCTCAAAGCTACCTTCAAGGCAAAAGACATGGACGAAGTTTTCCAAAAACTGGCCCGTGAAGCGCAACGAAGCGAATAGTAACTTTACAAATTTCTCAATGTATGAAACAGTTTATCGCCTTTGTCAGAAAAGAATTTTATCATATCCTGCGCGACAAACGAACGTTACTGATTCTTATCGGTATGCCCATCGTGCAGATTATCCTCTTCGGGTTTGCCATTTCTACTGAAGTAAAAAATGTACAGACCGCCATATTGGTTTCTTCTACAGACACCGATACACGATATCTTATCGACCGCATCGATGCCAACGAATATTTCACCGTAAAATACATTGTACACTCTCCCGAAGAACTGGAAGTCCTTTTCCGGAAAAACAAAATTGAACTGGCCATTGCCTTTCCCCCGGATTTCAACCGACAACGTTTCGATACAGAACAGATTCAGATTATTGCCGATGCAACCGACCCCAATCTGGCCCTCACCCGCAGCAGTTATGCTTCCGGAATCATCAGAACGGCACAAGCCACACTTGCCGATGCAGGTAAAGTACATCCTTCTCTGCTTGTACACAACAGATTACTATACAATCCGCAAATGAAAAGTGCCTACAACTTTGTTCCGGGGGTAATGGGACTGATTCTGATGCTGATATGTGCCATGATGACTTCCATTTCCATTGTCCGTGAAAAAGAAACCGGTACGATGGAACTATTGCTCGTCTCTCCCGTCCATCCGTTTCTGGTCATTCTTTCCAAAGCAGTACCCTATTTTGCGCTCTCCGTACTGAACCTTACTACCATTCTATTATTGTCAGTCTTTGTACTCGATGTACCGGTAGCCGGCAACTTGGGTAGCCTGCTGGGAGTTTCTCTGCTGTTTATTTTTGTTTCACTGGCATTGGGATTGCTTATCTCCTGTCTTACCCGTACCCAAGTGGCCGCCCTGTTAGTTTCGGCAATGGTATTGATGATACCGACTATCATTCTGTCGGGTATCATCTTCCCCATCGGAAGCATGCCTCCCATCCTTCAGGGACTGTCCTGCCTCATCCCTGCCCGATGGTATGTCAGCATTGTACGCAAACTCATGATAGAAGGTGTTCCCCTCGCCTATGTATGGCAAGAAGTAAGCGTGCTCTTACTGATGGGAATCCTATTGACCGGCCTTACCATCCGCAAGTTTAACAACCAATTAGAATAATATATTTGAGTTTATAAGTCCATGATAAACTGGCAACTTAACCAAAGAACTTAAAAACTCAAAACTTAAGAACTCAAAAACTCAAAAACTTACACCTATGACATTACGTTATCTGATAGAAAAGGAATTCAGACAAATCCGACGCCATAGTTTTCTGCCCCGGCTACTGTTTATATTTCCGTGTATGATTATGCTGGTACTTCCCTGGGCGGCTACATTGGAAATAAAAGATCTTCGCATTGCCGTCATCGACAACGACCGGAGTCCTTCTTCCGAACGGCTGGTACACCGTATCGAAGCATCTCCTTACTTCAAACTCACCGAACTGCCGGCTACTTACCCCAAAGGAATAGAGGCCATAGAAAAAGGTCGTGCCGACATCGTAATGGAAATACCACGCGGCTTTGAAAAAGAGCAAATCCAGGGCCGGACAACTTCTATTCTGATTGCAGCCAACTCGGTAGACGGAACAAAAGGAGCACTGGGCAGCTCTTATCTGCAGCAGATTCTTATGCCCCAACAAAGCACTGCCTCCATACGCTATCGGTTCAACCCACATTTGGATTACAAGATGTTTATGGTTCCTGCATTAATGACCATGATACTGGTCATGATCTGCGGCTTTCTTCCAGCCCTGAATATCGTCAGTGAAAAAGAAACCGGAACCATTGAACAAATGAACGTAAGTCCTGTCAGTCGTATCACTTTCACCTTAGGTAAGCTACTCCCCTATTGGATGATAGGCTTTCTGGTATTGAATCTGTGTATCGGTCTTGCAGCACTAGTCTACCACATCACTCCCCAAGGAAATCTATGCACCATTTATCTGGCCGCATTGGTATTCATTCTGGTGGTCTCCGGTCTCGGACTAGTTATTTCCAACTATTCATCTACTATGCAGCAAGCTATGTTTGTCATGTGGTTCTGCATGCTGATTTTCATTCTGATGAGTGGTCTGTTTACCCCTATCGGCAGTATGCCCGAATGGGCACAAACCCTCACCTACCTCAACCCATTACGATACTTTATGGAAATCATGCGCATGGTCTATCTGAAAGGCAGTTCTTTTGCCGATATTATATCGCAACTGCTCACTCTATCCGGATTTGCCACCACTCTGTACTGCTGGGCTATATACAGCTACAAGAAGCAGGCATAATATCAGGAACGAAAGAATAACACTCCCTGTTCTTACAAATATTAATCTACAATCAGCGATGTCGGCTGTCCGTTCAGCGCCATTGTCCGTAGAGCCGACGACGCCGAACGGACAGCCAACGACGCCAATTAAAAGGCAATACCAACCACAGCAACCTATACTTCTTTTTCTTTTTATCGCCTATTCAACCCTCAAATTTTCCTCTATTATCATTTTTAACACAGATATTACTAAAATATGACATGAATTTCACTATATTTGAGAATACGAACTTTAAAGGGAATACTATTATGAATGCAAATCCAGTTTTCAATTTGCACATCCCTACACGTATCGTGTTCGGTTGTGGTGAGATTAAGAAATTAGCAACGGAAACACTTCCCGGAAAAAAAGCGATGATTGTGATATCAGCCGGAACATCCATGAAAAAATACGGTTATTTGGATAAAGTTGTCAACTTACTGACTGAAAATGATATCGCATCCATTGTTTACGACAAAATATTACCCAATCCTATAAAATCGCACGTAATGGAAGCTGCTGCTATCTGCCGTGAAAGTGGTTGCGACTTTGTCATCGGTTTAGGAGGAGGAAGCACCATCGATTCGGCCAAGTCGATTGCTGTCATGGCTTGCAACGAAGGTGATTACTGGAATTATATCATCGGTGGAAGCGGCAAGGGCAGACCAGTCACCAAAGCACTCCCGATTGTGGCTATCCCGACTACAGCCGGTACAGGTACGGAAGCCGACCCCTGGACAGTTATCACCAATGAAGAACGACAGGAAAAAATCGGTTTCGGTTGTCCGCTTACCTTCCCGGTACTGTCTATCATCGACCCGGAACTGATGATCTCTATCCCTCCACACCTTACCGCTTATCAGGGATTCGATGCATTCTTCCATGCAGCCGAAGGATTCATTGCCAACTGTGCCACTCCTATCAGCGACCTTTATGCTTTGGAAGCAATCCGGTTGCTGTACAAATATCTTCCGGTAGCTGTAGCCGACGGCAAGAACCTGAAAGCACGTGCTAAAGTGGCATGGGCAAGTACACTAGCCGGATTGGTAGAATCGACTTCCAGTTGTACTTCCGAACACTCTATGGAACATGCCATGAGTGCATATTATCCCCAACTTCCACACGGTGCCGGACTGATAGCCCTTAGTGAAGCTTACTTCGAAACCTTCCGCAACGACTGCATGAAGCGCTACATGAAAATGGCAGAAGTAATGACACAGAAAAAGAGCAACCGTCCAAGTGATTTCATCGATGCACTGGTACTGATGCAAAAGGCTTGTAACGTACACGACCTGAAGCTTAGCGACTGGGGACTCAAGGAAGAAGATCTGCCGAAGATGGTACAGAATGCACGCGACACCATGGGTGGTCTGTTTACACTCGATCCTCGTCCGCTGACCGATGCAGAAGTTCTGGATATTTATAAAAAATCGTACAAATAAGTATTCTTCAAGAATACACTTTAAGTATATTCAAAAACAAAATCGCCAGCTGATTCATACCGAATAAGCTGGCGATTTTATTATTATATTCCAATATCCTGAGCAAGAAGCATTACTTATTATTCTCTGCCCATTCTCTTAGCATCTCAATCGCTTTACACAATACTCCGGCCGAACCTTTAAAATGTCCGGAACCACTGGGAACACCTCCCTGTCCGTACCATTCATAGAATCCCTTGTTCTTTATCACACGCTCTATCATTGGAGTAATTTCAGCATAAGCTTCTTCGATGTATCCATTGGCAATCAGCTGTTGAATCATGCGTCCACCAAACCAAGTCCAGTCTCCTCCATTCTGATAGACATATGCTTTTGCCATTCCACCACGGAAGAATCCCTCCGGATAAGGAGGATATACAGTAAGGCCAATAGAAGGCATACCCGACTGCTGCACGTTTCTCACCATCTGTGCATTCACAATACCAATTTCATCGTGTTCCAGTATACCGGCCTCAATAGCAATTGCAGTTCCCCCATGATAATGAATCTTGTTTTCATCAAAATCCACAAAATCAGGTGTACCGTTCGGATAGACATGAGGAATAATCTTGTTGGCAGCCTCATCCCATAAATGCTTACGGGTATTGGCTACAATCTCTTTTCGCATTTTTTCCCATTTTGCCTTGTCTTCTCCTTCACTCATCTCCGCCATATATCCCAATGCAATGGCAAACATGGCATTGTCGTACGCATCGATAGTCACCACAGAGTTTTCGTTGATATCCACCATCTCGTCATCATTGGCCTGCACATCGCCCCAGTCGGAAGTCAGTGCACCGGTCAGCAATCCGTATTTGGAATCATATTTTTCAGTCATCAGATAGTCTATCATTTTCACCATCCGTTCATAAACAGTCTGACCGTTTACCACTTCTTTCAGGATTGATTTATCCCCTGTCTTACGAATATACTTTCCTATAATCTGAATAAGTGATGTTTCCTGATCGGTTTCTACTGTATTTTTAAAGCCTACATGATCGGGTGCTGCATCCGAATAATAAGGTTTAGGATCTCCCCAATTGAATTCACCTTTCAGCACATACCCGTCTATCATCTCATTGTTAGGTTGCTGAAGAGCAAAAAACACCAGCAAGGCACCTCTGATTTCTGCCGGATTTACCTCCTCACAAGCTGTTTCGATAAAGGTATTCATGTCTCTGGCCCATACCTGAGAATATCCGCTTCCGGCATTGAAGCCCTGAGAAAGAATGGATCGTCCCATACTGTCTACAACCTGAAGATCAGGATTATTCAAAATCTCTTTAGCCAGCGGATTAGGCTGCTTTGTGGTACACGACAAACACATGGCAGTCAAAGCGGCCATCGCTGCGTATTTCATGGAATGTTTCATAGTTTATTTGTTTTTTATAGTAATCTTTTATTCTTACAATTTCTCAAAACATAAAAAATCGGGTCACCACAATGGTTTCACAACTGTCGTGGTTCCCCGATTTCAAACCCTAAATTGTTCTTTAACTATTTAACCTTAATCTATAGACAAGAAGCCTTAATATGGACATTTCACATTTTCAATCCATGTATATGAACCATGAGGAATGGCATCAAATCCATTACCAGTTTCATCCAATACACGGCCGTCTTCCTGAACCGCATTGAAACGCCAGTAAGCCAACAAGCCCGGTGTTTTCGGATCTACATAGCAAGCATTGTCCTGAATTTCATTCATAGTCAAAGCACGAGTCCAGAAGCGTGCTTCACTGATAGCTCCATCCAGATAACGTCCGCCACAAGACTGTCCGAACCAGAAACCGTCCATATAATCATCGTTCAGATTAATAGTACCCGGACCGGCACTGAATTTCACATCCAGTTTTCCATCTACATAGATTGAAGTGGAAGAGCCATCGTATACACATACTACCTGATGCCATTTACCGGTAGTATAACGGGTTTCGCCTGTAGTAAAGTATTTCTTACCGCCAATTACCGCCGGAGCCAACTGCAACTGATTTTTCTCAATACTGATATCACCGAAACGGAACAGGAAGTTTTCTTCAATACCCATTAAAGAAGAAATACCCGGATTAGCATTAGCTGAAGGGAAACTATTCACACGCACACGAATTTCCATAGTCGCTTGACTTAAAGCCGAAACTCGTGGATCTGTTATAAATTGAGGAACATTGAATCCACAACGTCCGTGCAAGTCTACTGCCTTTGATATAATTGTACGGTTAATCACTACATACATTATACGAGAAGCTTCCAACACAGGCATGTCTCCATCTGTTCCCGTAATAACCAATGGTACACAATAATTGACACCTTCTACAAAATCATCCAATGATAAAATTGAAAAACGAACAGATTCTGATACATAATTTCCTGCTTTAATTACGGTCTCAGTAGATCCCAATTGACAACTTCCTTCTGGAGGTAATTGATATTTCTTACCGGTCTGAGCATTGTATGCATCCAGCATGGATTGATCACCCATTGCCAAATACACTTTTGTATCTGTATCTACCTTATCTGTAGCAGTTATGGTCACTCCCATATCACGGGGCTCTTCAATTGTAAAAGTAATCTTTGGAGATGATTCAGTTCCTGTGAACAATAATACATCTTCTCCTGTTTCCACATTTTGGCAAGACATAAATAATGCCATCACCAAACTTAATAAACAATATATATTTTTTCTCATATCACTTAAATTTAATTATTTGCTATAAAAGCATTAATTTCTGCCAAAGAAGCAAAATGTTCATCTTCATAGGCCATTTTTGTTATAGTTAAACGGAAATAACGAGCTATTTGAACTTTATCAAATAAGACACGGAATTCTGCGCTAACCCCTGTGGGCAAATCAGTATATGTATCTACAGTAGTCCAATCATTCCCATCAACACTTATATCCAAAGTAAGTTCAGCTGGAGCTCCTGTATCTCGATTACGAGTTACATATTGGAAACCTGCTAAATTAACTTCTTTACCCATATCTATGGAAATAAAATGAGGTGGTTCAGGTTGATTAGAATACCATTCAGTGTGCCAAAGTGTACTTAAATTACCATCCAATACATTTACAGCTAAATTTTCTTCATACTCATCTTCTGTTGAAAAATCTAATATTTTCCAACTAGAACGATCAGCCAAAGGAACTCCATCAGCTCCATCAGATATAGTAATTAACCAATAAATTGTATTCCAATTTTCACTTATTAGCATAGAAGAAGAACTTTGTAAGCGTAACGGAACTAAATATTCTCCTTTTTTCAAAGATTTTACTTTATTTATATCCAAATGAGCCTTAAAATTATCAGCAGAAAGCATCTGTTCCTTTTGAATATGTACCACATTATTATCAAAAGATACCATATCGGCCTTTAGGGCTACATATTCAGTACCATGTATTTGGTTATAATCAGAAACTAAAGAATTATCAACACAAAGGACAACTTCTACCATATCCTTTGCAGGCATCGTAGACTTTGCAGGAAATTCGACTTTAGCTTCCCCAAAAACTCCCATAGAATTTATGGAAATAGAACTTTTACACACATTATGTACACTATTTACCATATTTTCTTCTTGAATTCTAACATATACTTTTCCTTCATCACCAGGAAAATCATAAGTTTCATCTTTACAAGAAGAAGAAGAAAATATTGTAAACAAGGTTAATAACCCTACTAATAATTGTCTGTTTTTCATAACATCTATAATTACAAAATTATTTTACAGCCGGATTTTGAATTTGAATACCTAATCTAAAGTATTTATAAGGAGGAGTATTATTATAATCTCTCTGACCAAAGAAAGAACCAAATCCTCCTTTTTTACCTTGCGTTGGATTCCAACGAGCCATACCTTCCAAAGAATATAACTGTCCTCCTAAAATACTAGTCGTATTTCCATCAGCTTCTGTAAATGGAGTACCACCTGTTGCATAATAGTCTCCCATATTTTCTGTCACAATATATCTTTCAGGTGGTAAGCCATGAGCTGCAACTTGATTATATCGATTCTGTAAATCGGAAGCTCCATAACTATGATAAGCCTGAGCTATGAAATAACTCAAATATTCATATCCTCCATCAATTGGCCATCCATCCACAATCAACAATTTACTAGGATCTTTTCCTTTTGGACCTATGAACTGTCCCAAATATTCAATCAATTTTACGAAATTGGCTCCATGCATCCAGTCTCCCTGAATTTCATAGTCCAAATCCATACCATCCAAGCCATTATTGTATACAATACGCAACAAGGAATCGCCATATACTTTTACTCGCTCCTCCTCCGGATGACTCATTACCCATTCCAAATTACTAACTCCAGGAAAAGTAACATAAGTAAATTTCATACCTTTCACTTGCTGACAGAAACGCATTTCTTCATAAGCCAAGGGATGATCTTTAGGATTAGGAACTCCTCCCCACAAGCTACAGATATCCAAACTATCCGGTAATCCCATAAAACGAATACCTAAACTATGGCTGGAAGTATAATCGGCAAACCACATAAATGAAATCTGGTGATCGGAAGCCTTATAGGCACGCAAGTTTTCATAATACTGGTCGCTATATGTATAAGGTGTCTGAATTTCCAAATTCTCCACATCTGTACAAGAGAATAATGCCCCAGCTAATGCAAAAGCGGAACACAGCGTTTTTATTTTTGTTTTAAAAGTCATCATAACAATATAAATTTAGAAGTAATCATTTATTCTTTTTATCCCACCACAAGTGTGTACCTCCATTATCATCACCGCCTAATAAAGCTACTGCTGCTGCCACATTTGCGGCATTGTCACGATATTCGGTAGAAGGGAATGGTATGCGGCGAACCTGTTCATTTGTATTAACTGTTCCACCACTATTATTTACCACCACAGGGAATACTTTAGGATAACCGGTACGACGGAATTCAGACCATGCTTCTTGTCCGTCCGGATAAATGGCAATCCACTTTTGTGTAATGATACGTTCCAGATTTTCTTCGAATCCAGCCTCTTCATCCCATTTTATGGTTATTTTTCCTAATAAAGAACTACCTTCATCTACATTGTTACCGCTATTGGCCGGGTCGTCATAAGGTGCTGGCACACTTTCACCATCAGCCAAATAAGCATCTGCACCTTGTACTCCCAAATATTCGAAAGAGGTACGTACCCCTTGTTCATACAACTCTTTAGCAGTGCCATTCATATTCCAGCCACGAAGCGCTCCTTCAGCACGAAGGAAATATACCTCGGCAGGGTTCATCCATACTAACTTGGTTTCAGCACTGATTGCAAGTTTCGAAAAGTCGTCTGTGGTATATTTATCACGGTTAATTTCAATTCCCGTACGTATACCTGTATAGTCTCCATTTCCAGATATTGCAAAATAACTACTGATACGCGGGTCCTTATAACCGTTCAAATAAGAATCCATGGTAGCTCCCATACGGGTATCATCGAACTCTCCCGGACCAATCACAAACAACGGATGACGATAGCTGAAATCTGTATGATGTAACAAAGCTGCCACATCTGTAACACCGGTCATTACCCCGACAGAATGAGAAACAGCCTCTTCAGCCAACTTCTGTGAGTTCTTTCCATCGACTTCAAAGCCATCTACATAACAGGTACGCATAGCCATACGCAACTTCAAAGAATTGGCAAACTTAATCCAGCTTTCTACATTACCGCTATACAAGAAATCGTATTTCTCAAGTACCTTTGTAGACTGGTCTTTGGAATGAACATCCGTCAGGACAGCAATTGCATTATCCAATTCCTTGAAAAAGGATTTATAGATATCTTCCTGGCTGTCATAAGGATTATACAACTCTCCATTTCCAAAACGAGTATAAGGTAATGGGCCATACATATCGGTAGTTCTCAACATGGCTAAAATCTTTACAACCGTAGCCACTGCAGCCACCTGAGGACGTTCTGAGGCAAACTTATTGATTTCTTTCCATGGATTCATCACTCCAACGAAAGCACGTTCGTAAGGAGTATCTCTCCAGGTCACGGTCATATTGTAAGTCAGAAAGTTAGAGCCTCCAAACCAAATGTTATTGGCACCTGTATATCCGGCAAAAGCATCTCCCGCCAAATTGTTGATAATCTGATAAGTACTTGCTCCGATACCCGTACCATCGGCTGCCAATTGTTCCAATACAAATACATTTTTCAGCATCTGAACAAAGAAAGAACCAGTACGCAGGTCATCTCTGTCCATCATATCGTCTGTAGCTTCATGAGGATTGGTATTCCATTCATCAAACTTATCAGTACAACTATTCATACCTGTCAGAAGAGAAACTCCCATACAAGCGACAAGCATGTTCCTATAAATGTGTTTTTTATTTATCAGCATAATATTCAAGAATTAAGATTAACATTAGAACTTCAGATTTACAGAGAAACCTAAATTACGAAGGCTTGGCTGCATGAAGTAATCGATTCCCTGGAAATAGGTTCCTGTACTTGCAGTTGATTCCGGGTCGAAAGGAGCGTTGTTATAGAACATCAACAAGTTACGTCCGATAAAAGCAACATGTGCACCTTTAATCCAACTTACCCATTTATTGACTGGGATATCATAACCTATAGACAATTCAGCCAAACGGATATTGGTTGCATCGTATACATACATAGAGCCAATACCAGATGTACCACCACCAATAGTCTGATAATAATCTTTTGCAGGGATTAACTGACCATTAACCAATGCACCGCCACGATCGCGTGCTTCAGCAGAAGCCTTAGAAACTCCATAGTAATCGAGTTTAGCCTGAGTAGATGAAACTCCTACTCCACCAAAACGACCGTTTACAAGGACTCCTAAAGAAATACCCTTCCATTCGAAGTTATTTCTCCAACCAATAGTATAATCTGGATTGGCATTACCTGCATATACAAAATTATCAGGATCGGCTGTCACTTTCTGAGAAATCAAGTCTACGATAATATATCCATGTTCATCAGTCTTCAATGTATTTACATAGATATCACCCATAGAATGTCCTTCTTTCAAGACCATACGATAACTGTCTGTTCCTCCCATGTTCATTTCATGCATTTCCACATATCCACCAGTAGGCAGTTGTTTTCTCGGGAGCAATTCCTTGATTGTATTGTCATTGATAGAATAGGTCACATTGGTATTCCATTTCACCGGACCTAAATCCTGGTCAAATCCTACGCTTAATTCAATACCTCTATTTTCTACACATCCGGCATTTACATAATAAGAAGTATAACCTGAACTAGACGGCAATGTAGGGTTAAACAACTGATTTGATGTCAATGATTTATACAATGTCAAATCAAAATTCAACTTATTATTGAACAAGCGGGCATTGATACCTACTTCATATGATTTGGTAGATTCCGGTTTCAAATCCGGGTCAACCAAATAAGTAGTAGTCTGAGGATAACCGTTTTCGATCGGATAAGTAGAAATAGGAATATAACGCATCAACGCATTACCTACCTTACTGAAAGAGAAACGGGCTTTCAGGAAAGGAAGTATATCAGACTTGATAGGCAACATTTCTGTAAGGATAGCCGATACACCCACAGACGGATAGAAGAAACCTTTATTCTGATATTTTGTACCACCCATTGTACTAGGCCAGTCATTACGTCCTGTCAAATCCAGATAAGCCATACTCTTATATCCTACCTGTGCTGTAGCAAAGACAGCTTGTGTCTGATCGTGATATCCATTCTGGGCAACACGCAAGCTGGAGAGATTCAGGTTAGAATAAGTAAATACGTTTGCTGTACTCTGTAACGGACCACCTATGCTTGAATAATCGTATTGAGTATCACGAATGCTGGCACCCAAAGTAGCTTTCAAAGAGAAATCACCGATATATTTATCTACATTCAACATTGCATCGGCATAAATCTGAGTAGTAGCAATTTCATCTTTATAATAAGCACCCATATCTGAGCCTGCAAACAAAGCCAAGGTAGAAGCATAATACTTCTTGGTTCTCACCTCTTCTGTACCATCGTAACGTACACGGCCTGAGATATTCATCCAATCGTTAATTTTGAAAGCCAAACTACCACCAAACATATAACGATTTTTCTTGTTATTAAACAAATCTCGTTCGGTAATCCAATACGGGTTCTGCATCATCATACCCTGGTCGCCATAAGGCCAGTATTGTGTCTTAAAGTTACGAGATGCATCATAACGTTCGAAGGTCTGATATTTTCTCATATCATCACCACGAGGGAACAGATAAACAGGTACCAATGGATTAAAGTACTGGCCTTGTGCCAACATGTTCTGTTCATTTACCCGCATATACATAAAGAACAAATCCATAGTCAGACGGTCATTCAACATACTGCTGGAGTTACGTAAAGTTACATTGTAACGATCCATGTCATTATTATGAATAATACCACGGGCATTTACTGCACCCAATGACAAATAGGTCTGATTGGTATCGGAACCGGTTAAGATACTGGCAGAATTACTTACATTATAACCTGTTTGGAAGAAATCCAACGGATCATAATCTGTAGGAGTAGCTAATTTACTTCCCCAACTGGTAAAATCTCCTGTTTCCGAGCCATAAGTATTCTGAAATTCAGGTGTTACAAACGGACTACTGAAAGTAGTACTATTTGAAATGTTTACTTCAGGAGCTCCTTTACGACCTTTCTTAGTCGTAATCATCACTACACCATTGGCAGCTTCACTACCATAAAGAGCAGCAGCTGCTGCACCGGTCAAGACAGACATACTTTCTATATCGTCCGGATTAAATGCTGCAATACCATCACCAGATTGTCCCATACCGGTATACATATCACCAGGCTGTGTAGACGACAAACTTGGTACAGGAATACCATCAATCACATACATGGCATTATTGTTTCCTGAGATTGATTTGGTACCACGCATTACCACTCTGGCTGCACCACCTGTACCTGTAGAAGCTGTATTAATTGTTACACCGGCAATCTTTCCGGACAACGCGTTCATGAAGTTGGCATCCTTTACCTTGATTAATTCTTCAGCCTTTACTTCCTGTACGTTATAAGTCAAAGCCTTTGTTTCTTTCTTGATACCCAATGCAGTGACTACGACTTCGTCCAGCACTTCAGTATCTTCTTTCATGGTTACAGACAATGTCTTACCCGCATCTGCGACCAACTGCAAATCTTTATAACCGATATAAGAGATTTCCAAAGGAGCGCCATCGGCTACATCCAGAACAAAATTTCCATCAAAATCAGTGATTGTTCCGTTGGTAGTACCTTTTTCCATGACAGTGGCACCGATAATAGGCTCTCCTTTTGCATCCACTACCCGTCCCTTTACTTTCTTGACTACACCTTTAGATTTAGCCTTTACAGGAGTAACAATAATCTTATTACCAGATGCCTGATAGGTCAAACCGTATTTCGCCAACTCACGGCTTAGCAGACTTTTCAGTTCTTCATTTTTAACATTTACAGTAATTCCCGTTTTGTTTTTAATCTCGGCATCCCGATAAGAAAAACGGTAAGAAGTTTGTTTTTCAATAGCACTAAATAACTCTTTTACAGATGCATTCTTTACATTGATACTTACCGTACCTGTTTGAGCCGATGCACCAACAAATGTTAACATACACAAAGATAATGCAAGAGGACGGAACATTCCCGACTTTTTATTACCTTTATGACCAAAATCAATCAATTGCTTTTTGATTTTCATAATTAGAATTTTAAATTAAGGTTTTTGGTTTCATAGACTATGCGCCAACATAGTTTTTGTGGAACTTCTTCCCACTGAACTCCGATTGAGTTGCCGCTCATATCGGAGTTTGTTGTTTTTTTATGTTTTCATAGATTCAGGAAATAATTTTAAAAGGTTAATCAATATTTAAATAAACTGTATTGTCTTCCAAGTGATACTTAAATCCATAATGAATCTGAAGTACCCGTAAAATAGTCTCCAGGTTTTCTTCCTCAAAAGTACCTGTATATACATCCTCGAGCAACTCTTGAGTTCCTCCCCTAAACACAACTCCAAACTTACGCTCCAAGCAAGAGAATACTTCTTTCAGCTTATCATGACGAAAGGCCAGTTCATTACTCAACCAAGCTGTTTCAAGCCGATTGGATGTACGAGTCAGATTCAACTCACCGGTTGCTTTACAATAGGTTACTTTCTCATTGGGACGAACATCTACAATCCGGTTCACATTATTAAATGGAGTAACCTGTACATGACCTTCTACCAATGACATTTCTACAAAATCCTTATCATCGTATGCAAATACATTGAAAGAAGTTCCCAAGACTGCAATATCCATTACTTCTGTAGTAACCACAAAGCGTTTAGACTCGTCTCTCTTTACTTCAAAATAGCCTTCACCAGAAAGTGAGACCTTACGGTCTTTTTGTCCGAAATCCTGCCGATAAGACAAGGTAGACTTTGCATTCAAACGGACTTTTGTTCCATCAGGAAGAGTAACTGCTGATATTCCTGTTTCTCCGGCTTCAATAGTTATTTGTTGTTCTGCCAACTGATAAGCTACCTGATGTTCGGTATAAAATTTCGAAGCAATTCCACCAATCAATAAAATAAGCAACGAAGCTGCAATTTGCAGCCAATAGCGTTTAAAGCGAATAATGGTAGACTTTTTCTGTGGAATATCAAGTTGAGGTTTTATACCATGATTATAAAGTGAATCTATTTTCTCGTCGGAAAGCTGCTTGTATTCTTCGAAAGTATTCCAATGCTCTTCCAGTTCTTTGTATAACTCCATGTCCGAAGTTGTTTTCATTCTTTCAGACAACTGAGCATATTCTTCTGAAGAGATATTTCCATCATGAAACTTTCTTAGAAGTTCATTAATTTCATTAGTATGTGAAGACGGTATAGCCATATATTACTTACGTTTTGTATGTTTTTTGTAAGTAATATCCCTTCAAGTAAGATTTATAACATCTGTTTTTATCTGTTATAAAACATAAATAATAGAAAAATGAAAGAAAAATCGGTCAACTCTTTGCGAATTACCTTCAATGCAGCCGAAAGCTGATTGCGTACCACCTGCTCTGTAATGGAAAATTTTTCGGCTATATCAGAAATTGACAAACTCTGTTCTTTATTAAGTTCAAATATTTCCCGCTGACGAGGAGTAAGCTTCATCTTGGCCCGCTGCAGTGCTTCCTCAAACTGATCAAATTCCACTGCTCTCTCTGTGATTTCATCAGATGTATGAAGCTGGGTGACATAAGATATATATTCCCCTACCAGTGGATTCTGTACTTGACGACGCAATTCCTTAAGAAGCAAATGATAGGAAATAGTAAAAAGATAAGACTTAAAAGACAACTCAGGATTAAGTTCTGAGCGATGTGTCCAAATACGAAGAAACGTTTCCTGCACAATATCGTCTGTGATACTTTCGGATTTGACATATCCGTACACAAAACGATAAAGCCGACTCACCCATAACTTATAAAGCCGGTTATAGCAAGGCTCTGAGCCGGATTTCAAACCCTCTATCAAGGCTTTTTCATCCGAAAATATCGTATTTCCTGCAAAATTTGATTTTCTGTCTTCAGACACCATAGCTGCAATTCTTACAATGGCTATAACTTATCGGCCAAATAAAAGTTAAAAAGGTATATAAAAACCATGTGCATATCACTGATACATAGAAAATTAAAGTCTATAACCTTCTTAAATCAATATCAGAATATGCACAAATTATATGCAATATTCGCAAAATAAGCTGATACCTGCAAACAAATAGTAAGAAACTTAACCAAAGAATGTAATAGAGCCAATGTCATCAACCATTGATACAAGTATTTTTACAGTTGATGCAAGCAGCAGTTTTTGCGATGATCATATTTTTCACAGATTTACCTTCTTGCAACTAATGGGGTAAGTATGAAGAATGAATATCAGTCTATCCTATCGGTTTCGATAACTCTTCCAAGGTTTTGCCTTCGTAGTTGCAAATAGCCTGCTTGTAATCCAAAGGCAACTCTACAGGTTCCTTAGTGGCCACATCGTAACCAACCAACACCGTACGGCACTGGCATTTCAACACTCCACTGGCCTTGTTGATTGCCCGCTGAAGCAATGTCATACTTTTATGGCCTAAATGAACGACTGTAGTTTCGATAATCAGTTCATCAGAAAAAAATACCGGAGCCAGGAAATCGGCATTGATATTGGCAACCACTACCCCCAACTTGCTCCATTCCTCCTTGTAGCCAAACACATCACGGAGATAAGAAGTCTTTGCCAAGTCGTACAACGAGAAATAGGCATTATTATTCATGTGTCCATAAATATCGACATCACTGAACCGAATCTGTACCGGCATTACATGCTTAAATTTTACTTCATCTACCATTATCACTTTTTATTAATAACGACCAAATATAACTCTTTTTCACAAAAAGAGCACAAAGGTGGAAGATTATTTCTTACTTTTGCCGGATAAAACAAACAAAATATCAAAACAAGCCCAATATATGGAAACAAAATTCAGCAAAGAAACGCTATGCGTACAGGCAGGATGGACTCCCAAGAAAGGAGAGCCCCGCGTATTGCCTATTTATCAGAGTACTACATTCAAGTATGATACCAGCGAACAGATGGCCCGCCTGTTCGATCTTGAAGATAGCGGCTATTTCTATACCCGTCTGCAGAATCCGACCAATGATGCAGTTGCTTCCAAAATTGCAGCACTGGAAGGTGGAGTAGCAGCCATGCTTACTTCTTCCGGACAAGCAGCCAATTTCTACGCAGTATTCAACATCTGTGAGGCTGGTGATCACTTTGTATGCTCGTCTACTATTTACGGAGGTACTTTCAATCTCTTTGCTGTAACAATGAAGAAACTGGGTATCGAATGCACCTTCGTAGATGCCGATGCACCGGAAGAAGAAATAGAAAAAGCTTTCCGCCCGAATACTAAATGTCTGTTCGGTGAAACAATTTCCAACCCTAGTATCAATGTATTGGATATTGAGAAGTTTGCCCGCATTGCTCACAAACATGGGGTACCTTTGATTGTCGACAATACATTTGCCACTCCTATCAACTGCCGCCCGTTTGAATGGGGAGCTGATATTGTAACTCACTCCACAACCAAATACATGGACGGACATGCAACCTGTGTAGGAGGAGCGATTGTAGACAGCGGTAATTTTGACTGGGATGCACAAGCTGACAAATTCCCGGGACTGACTCAACCGGATGAGTCTTATCACGGACTGACTTATACTAAGGCATTCGGTAAGATGGCTTACATCACCAAGGCTACAGCACAATTGATGAGAGACCTCGGTTCTATCCAGTCGCCTGAAAATGCATTCCTGCTGAACTTAGGACTCGAAACACTTCACTTGCGTGTACCTCGTCATTGCGAAAATGCTCAGAAAATAGCCGAATGGCTGGAAGCAAACCCAAAAGTGAAATGGGTAAACTACTGCGGACTTAAGAGCAGCAAATATTACGAACTGGCTCAGAAATACATGCCAAATGGTTCTTGCGGTGTAATAGCTTTCGGCCTCAACGGAACACGTGAAGAAGCCATCAAATTTATGGATAGCCTGAAGTTGGCTTGCATTGTGACACACGTAGCCGATGCACGTACTTGTGTACTTCACCCTGCCAGCCACACACATCGCCAGCTTACCGATGAACAGTTGATAGAAGCCGGTGTAGCTCCTGACTTGATCCGTCTGTCGGTAGGTATTGAAAATGTAAATGATATTATTGCCGACCTGGAACAGGCAATGCAGAATATCTGATTCCATCTGAGGTAATCGAAAAGTTCAAAGTCTCAAAATAGAAGAACAAGGCAAACACGCTCTGTTTTTCTATTTTGAGACTTTTTTATTCTGATTATTCTCCAATGATTTCCTATAAAAGCCATCTTTCCAACTGACTTTTTAAGTCCGAACACAAAGCGCTGCTAACTATCCGATGGAAACTTAATGAACTTTGTGGCATCTCCATATCGCTGATATCTCCCTTTACAAGAATCTCTCTTCCTAAACTGACAAATGTAATTCTCCAAAATTCCCCCAAAGGAGCAAATATGACTTCATTTACCTTTCCTTCTATCAACTGTCCCAACTCTTCTCTAAAACAATGGAATTCCTCCCACCACATAGAAGTATCCGTTACAACATGAAAGAATGCATCTTTTATATTCAGCCTAAAACATACATAATCATGAAGGACTACCCGATCCAATAATGATAAATGAAACGAAAAAGACTCTTCCTGCTGTACCGTAGTATAATCCGACTGTACCACAGAGGTCTGCGACATGATACGGGTTTTCGCGCATAAATCGGGGAGAAATGTTTGGTCGAAATAAGTACAAAAAGTTAATTCATCCTCCGTTGGATACCTGTTCTTTACATGAGCACACAAAGCAATATGTCCGCACAGTTCTTTTTGCAAAAAGACAGATAATTTTTCATCGCAAGAATGAAGAACTATTTTATTACATTGTCCCCTATACATATCTTCAAGCTGTTCTATAAAACGAACAAGTTGCCCTGTCTCTACCCTACAAATCGTACATGCATTATAAATAGTAGTATCGAATGAGGCATAGAACTGAATTGTATGGTTTTCTTCACCCTCTATCCTGCAAGCATCGCTCCATATCATCTTAGGATTACGATTCCAGTCATAAAAAATCACTTGCTCCATATACTTTTATAATTTCTGTACATACAAATGTACCTTATCCACCTGTTCAATCATCTGTTGTTCTATCTCTATTTTATCGGATAAACAAAAGATACAACTATCATACACTACCGCCAAAGGAGCTTTATCTTCACTATCCGAAGAAGGAAAGATTACAAAATGAATTAAAAAAGAGGGTAAATCGCTACATCGTATCCAATCGATATAAACAGGTAAGTCGGCTTTGCCTATCCGAAAACAATAGCTAAAATCGTCCTGTTCAGAAGTAAACTTTTCCTGCAATCTGAACTGTTTCATGGACTGAAAAGCACTGCAATCCTCCAGTTCCCAACTGTCTATAGCTAATACAGCCCCATCAGGTAATTGAGAAAATATCTTAATCAGCAGTTCCTGATTCAAAGGAATATACAAATTCCGAAACAAAAGATTAGCCTCCTCACATTGCTTGAGAAAAGTCTCATCTACCAAGAATCTGTCTGATATACAGAATAAACCTTTATAGAAAGCTGCCAGAATCTCACAATTTTCTTTCTGCTCGATAAAAAGTATAGAATCTGGCAAAAACTCTATCAAATCTGTTTCTTTTAACAAGTCTATATAAACAGATATTTCTGTATGATGAATCTGAAAATAAAGAGCATCTTCTCCTATATCTGGTTTTCTTTGTGGCATAATCTCAAAATGCTGAAGTACTGTATATGCCCCGCTGGTTACAACTTTTTTATCTGGTATTGCCCAAATCGCTCCATCTTGTAACTGAACAAGAAGCCTGATAAATGCTTCTGTTACCCATAATCTGTTTGTTTCTTCCATTTGATAAATATTGATTAAGAACAAGTAGAATAAGGATTATCACATTGCATTTCAGGGGAAAGCCAGCCTGTATAAATTTTATCTCCCTTTATACGTTTAACTTTCAACCAGTCTCCACTGCACCCTACTACAATATACATACCAGAGTCATATCCTTCTACAACACTATTTATGCCAGAAGATTCACAAGGGGCATTATATAGTTTTAAAGAACCTTGATAAGCACGAGAATAAACACAGACATAATCTCCAAGAAACAACCACCCATCTGCATTTAACTGATTATATAAATCGGAAACATGAACATACAGCATCTTATCACATTGCTTTTTGATATGAAAATGAAGAATATTTTCATTTTCATAATCATTCTCCAAATAAGTGAGTACTGTATCGCAGGAAAGAGATGCATACAAAGGAATTTTTCCTTTATAATTAATACTTAAAAATGCCTTTGCATTACAGTTATGCTTCTGACCATAAACTTGTATAGAGCATAAACACAATAAAAGAAATAGATACTTCATCATACAACTTTCTATTATTCCATTCCTAATAATTCTAAAGTTAGAGAGATTTATTATATGACTGATAATTTTTGCAAGGAATTTTCGTTGTAGCAGGAAAATACATAATGAAGATAAAAAGACCAGGCACCACTCATTCAGCAACTTTCTATTTGTCAATTTTATCACGTTATTTACAAAATGTCAATTCAGAGGCCTCTACACGGCGTTATTTGAGTACCGGTACAGAAGTTGTGGAAAATTCGGCAGTTTTTCGGCCGTTATAAAATACAGAAAGACAGACATTCCCTTCTTTATTTGTTTAAACGACATAAAGAAGAGTATACAGCATACATCGGAATCGAAGAATCAAGAAATCAGCAACCTTTTATCATTCCAAAAAATGTAGAAAATATGCTTCGAAAAAGCATCAAAAATCCCCCGAAAACAGGTAAAAACAAACAAAAGGAAGCATCAGTCAACGCGACTAATCGCGTAAGGCAACGATTCGAGTACCGTCAGCCCTCGTTTCAAGTATCGTTACCGCTTGATAAAGGTCGTATTTTCCTCCGAAAAAGGCTTCATAAACCTGTCCTATAACATGTTTTAAGGAGGTTTTCTGGTTCTAAAAAGGGATTTTTACCACCGTGAGCGAACTTTTTATTCAAAATACGAGTTATCGAAAAACGGTATTTTTCTCATTTTTTTACGTAAAAAGGTCAATATTCCTATCAATATGACAATCGGCTAAAAACAAGCAAGTGGTTGCCGCCACACGTGCGCCAACCACTTGCTATCACTCTAATTAAGGTTTGTCAATGACAGGCAATCAGCCCTTTTCTGATCTTTATTCCGGAATCACATTATTTAAGACAATACGCTCACCCGGAGCTGTCTTACGTTGTATGATAGTGCCATCGAAAGGAGAAACAAGCAACAGATCCTTTCCTTTTTCGGATTCAATCTCTACAGAAACTGTCTTTCCATCTTTTCTGACTGCACTTACCAGAAAAGCACCCTGTGCTCTCAGATTATGGAAGGATGCATTGTCCCAGCATTCAGGGATAGCCGGGAACACACGCAAGGTATCGGTATGACTCTGTAACAGCATTTCCTGAATACCTGCCGCAAAAGCGAAATTGCCTTCCAATGTAAAAGGACGATACGTATAATCCGACTTTCCAGTTCCCGACTGATCGCCATTGGCATGAAATGTATTAGGCAAGCAGAAACATTCCGCAAATGTACGAAGTGCTTTATACGCTCCTTCGCCATCAAAGGTACGAGCTTTCATGTTGGCAAACCAGGCATACGAATATCCAGTCCACCATTGTGGCCCATACTTCTCTAATGCTTCAAGAGTGGATTTAATGATTTCACGAGATTTACCCCCTTCTTCCCAGTTCAGCAGTCCCAAAGGATGAATGGCCATGGCATGAGAGAAATGACGATGTGATTCCTCATAAGGAACTCCTTTTGCGAAACTTAACGCTCCCTTACTGTCCAACGCATAATCGGGCAACTGGGCACGTAATGCGCTCCAATGTCCGGCTTCTTCTTTCAAATTCAGTTCATCGGCCATTTCTGCCGCAATTTTAAACAAGAAGGAAGTAAGAGACAAATCGTAATTCGTCATGTTCTTGAACCAGGCTTTCAACGAGTTGTCAAAAATCTCCGGACTGGAAGAATAAGCAAGCACCCGTTTTCCTTCTGCATTTATCTCTGTCTGATTTTCGAGGAATTGAGCTGCTTCTTTTACAAAAGGATATGCTCTTTCTCTCAAGAAATTATAGTCTGCTGAATATTTCCAATGCAAATAAAAATGTTGAGAAAGCCAGGCAGCCGTAGTCTGCGACATAGAATACTGAATCCATCCTCCCATTGCTTCTCCCGTCAGAGTACATACTCCGGGAATGGCAAGACCTTCTTTTTCAAAATATTGGCGGGTAAACTTCCGGTATACATCACGCTGCGCCCATAACGTATTAAGGTAACCACTCTCTTCTTTCAGATGGTTTCCCGCATAGGAAGGCCAGTAGCTCAACTGAGTATTCAAGTCGTGATGAAAATCGCCCTTCCAAGGCGGAAGTTTTCCATTGTCTGCCGTCCAGACAGCCTGTAAAGAAACTGGATATGAATATTCTCTTGCTACTGAACCGAATTTGTACATTTCATTATCATATTGCCGCTGTAGAAGAGTATCGGGAACTGAAACGGAAGATTGCTTCCAGTAAGTATTCCAAAAAGCTAAATGTTCCTGATAATCACTGGCAAGTCCTCGCTTGAAAGCTTCTTCTACTTCGGATATAGCCTTCTCAGGTGCAAGAGAGGAAGTCACGCTCCATACTCCGACACACTTTCCTGACACATTTTTCCATTTCACTACCACATCATAAGAGAAATCATTCCAACCTTTTTGATGGTATACGATCAGATCCTCTTTTTTCTCGACTGTGCCCTGCTTATATCCCAACAAAGCCAGGTCTTGCCCAGTCACCGGATCCACGACTCCTACGTTTTCTTTTTCATATACAGGTGGAATAACGGTCGGTACAATAGGCTGTGGTACATTGTCGAACACAAACCATCCTATCGGACGATTAGCGTGAACAAACGTGTGTAAGGTTATCCCGTTTTTCCATGATACCTCGCATAAGGCATTATTCAGATAAAGATGTACGTTTTCCACTTCACCCAAAGAAGGGAATTCTACGGCTGCTCCCGGAATCTTAGAAGGAGCTGCATTGTTATCGTAAGGCCAGTCGAATTTTTTCTGTACCGGTAAATAGTTTCCCTCGTCAATGTGTTTCTTCACCCATGAAAATTTATAATTCTCACCGGAAAGGCTGTCGGTAGGTCTCAAATCCCAAAGGTCAATCCGGTCGAGTGAGAATCGTAACACAGAATCACGTTCCCAGACAAGACTACCCACAAAAGAATTTCCCAAAGGGATTCCTTCGTCCCACGAATGGGCCAAATCTTTAAATACCAAATCGCTTGATACAGGTTTCAACTGCCAATCATGTAGTTCCTTAGTACAACTGATTGAACCGACAAGGGCAAGACTTAATAAAACACGACCTAATATTCTGTCTATTTTCATCATCATATTATTGATTTATTTTAATCTAAAAAATATTTATTTTCTGAGAAAGAAGCCTTCATATCGATTTAATATGTTATCTTCTGTAATGTAATGATTCCTATAGACTTACAAGGATTGCGCTTTACCTTCATCCGAATCTTGGTAGGAAAATCATCCAATGTCTGCTGGGAACGAGTAATAATAAATTTATTCTGATTTTCCACCTTCTGCAGTGCCGGACTCATATCTCCTCCATACATTTCCAAACGGATATCCTTTACAGCAAGTCCGGAAGGACGATTATCCTGATAATCATATCCTGTAGTTTTAAACATCAGTTCATATTGCCCGATACTGTTCATATACGGAGTAAGATCGAGTGTAACTTCTGTCCATTGGTCTGTAGAATAAGTACCATACTCCCACGAACCAACCGTCACAGCAGCATGTGAAGCAGAGACAGCCTGTATGGCATCTTCAGGCAGACAATACACCGAAAAATTCACGATATCAGGGGTAGCTTTAAACTGATTGACCACCAAACGTATCGCTTGCACTTCTACCGTTTGAAAGCGATCTATTTTCTTATTTCCTACAGAGGTACCTTTATACAATACGTTCCATGTTTTCCCATCTTTGCTTCCTTCTATTTGGTAGGACATGATTCGCTGGCCTTTCATCAGATTTTCCTGTAACATGACACAGTTGACCTTTTTTAATGAAGGAAACTGACATACCAACTGAGTAGCCTCCCCTCTTTGCTGTGCCAAAGGAGAGCCGAAATAAGATTGAACCGTTTCTCCAAACTCTTTGTATCGCTGGACATGGCTGGCAGGAATTAGTCCCGTAGTATCAGGAGTAGCATTCAGCAACAGTACGGCACCGCGTCCTACCGAATTGAAATACAATTCCATCAGCTGTTTTTTACTCAACATTAACGAGTCGGTTTCAGGAGCCCAGAACCATTTATGACCTCCGTTTTTCAAGAAAGGGACATCCACTTCTACCGGAGCATACACATTCCCGTTTACATCAGAATGAACAGCCGTAGCTCCTCCCGAGCGCATATCACTTTCATTCAGAGTATACCAGTTAGGATCGGGGGCATATCCGTCTTCATTCCCAACCCAACGGATGGTAGCATGCTTACCTTGGAAAATAACAGCCTCCGATGCATACTTCGTCAGAATATCCTCTACCGGAATGTGACAATTGCCATCGAACCATACTTCTTTCATGGTTCCATATTTTGAGAGTAATTCCCGCAGCTGCTGACGGTAAATTTTATTATAGGCTTCTTGTTTTGAAGGATCTTTTGTACGGCCACCACTACCAATACCGGCTCCCCAATGTTCATCTCCCGGATAGACATACACTCCCATATCCAACCCATATTTTTTACAAGAGGCAGAAAGTTCTCTTACCACATCACCTTGTCCGTTTTTCCAAGGTGTATTCTTTACTCCATAATCAGAGGTTTCAGTCTGCCACCAGCAAAAACCGCCACAATGTTTAGCAACAAATACGATCATTTTAGCTCCCCATGAGCGGGCTACCTCACACCACTGGTCTGTATCCAGTTTCGACATATACATGTTTCGTATATCACTCGACCAGTTATCGTATTCCCTTCCCTGGAAAGTTGCCGGTCCGAAATGAATAAACATGATACATTCTTTCTTCTGCCAATCGGCTTGAGCAGATGTAGGTGTCGGTACATTGGTACTCTTTTCCACAGGTATTGCATACGCAGGAGAAAACAACCCACACATTAAAAATCCTAACAAAATGTTTTTCACAGTCATTATGCTCTAATTATATTTTATACACAACCACCGTAAAAATACATAAAAATGAAGATACTGCACTATGTTATTCCATAAATATCCTACTGCTTTATAATCCCCTGTATATCGGACAGAGACAAACTTCCCTTCAGAATGACCACAGTCAGTTCCTTTTTTTCATCGCACAACAAGATATACTCTTTTGAATGTCCGGGAGTTTCCTTCAAATAAATTACTGTATGTTCTCCCTCATCATTTACTTTCATCAACTCCTCGTATCCATTTTTGGGGTTGATATATTTCAGTTCCTGACGAATCAAGGGAACGACTTCCTGCTTTTCGCAAGAAAGAATCTGAATATTATCCAGCTTGGAAGCCACACTTCCTATATCTATACCATCAGCCTGCACATTAGGCATCAGACGGAGCATGGATTTAGAAATATAAACAGAAGTAATATCTTCCCGATCTGCAAACTTCTTAAAGAAATCGTCTTGAGAAAAAGCATTGACAAACAAGCATAAGGTCAATACGACAAATATATAGAAACGTTTCATTTTTCTTGATTATTAAAGTTATTAACATGTTTTTCTACCACTTTCTTTACCTTAACGGTAGCCTCTTCGGCCTTTTCCATTTGAGCCAATCCCTTATTCAAACTATGTGAGAACAGGAGCAGAGCTTTCTGAGCCTCGGCATAAGCTTCTTCGGGAGAAGCGCACGTATCTTCTGAAAGAGGACGAAGCTGAGAATGGTGATACAAATAAGTTCCTACAGAAAAGACAAGAAATAAACCTGCCGCAATACCGGCACAGCGACGCAAGAGAATACGGTGTGTCATTTTCTTATGACGTTCTGCACGGATCTGCTCTTCCTGTTCCCAACCATCGATACAAGAAGCAATACGTGATTCCAATCCGGAAGGTATTTCCGGAGTTTCTTGCAAAGAAGACAGGGATAGAAACAGTTTTTTATCAGCAGATAATTCCTGCGGTACATCTGTTTGAGAGAAAAACTTATACAGTCGTTTTTCTTCTGCCGTATTTGTTTTCCCTTCGTAGTATGCATTCAACAACTTCTTTATTTCATCCAACTCGTTCATAAGCTCTGATTTTGCTAAATTGTTCACGTAATTTTTTTCTGGCCCGTGATAAGAGAACCCGTATGTTAGCTGCTGTAAATCCGGTGGCCTGTTCTATTTCTTCCATAGAACACTCATTCACATCGCGTAAGAGAAGAACCTTCTTCTGGGGAGGAGGTAAATGTGCAATCAACTGCTGAAGACATTCAGCCTCGTCCTTAATCTCCAACGGTGTAGTGGAAGAGGGAGCTTGTATCGCTATCTGCAAGTCTTCGGGAGGGGAGCTCGCCCACATCTCTTCGTGATTTCTCCGAAGAAAATCGAAGCAAACATTTTTGAGCAAGGTCATCACGTATGCTTCTGTATTTTCTATTTCCGGCAGTTCGTCGCGTTTTTTCCATAATTTCAAATACGTTTCCTGTACCATATCTTCGGCATTCTCCCGACTTCCCGTATAACGGAAGGCCAGACGGTACATCTTGTCATGAAAAGGAAGATAACGCTGCTTAAAGTTTTCAGCGTTCATGAGAGGAGTCTTCTTTTATCTGTTGATCTATTATTTTATCGATATCTTTCTGACGGATTTTTCCAGTCAAAGCAACCAAGGTACAATCATTCTTTCCGGCACAAAGAATAATCATCTCCCGAATGACATCCTTCTCCTGTTTTACAAAGATACGTACCAACTCTCCTTCATCTTTCACCCGCATCATTTCTTCATATCCTTTGGTATTAATCTTATCTATCCTTTGATTGAAGCGCTGTTTGGTTTCCGAAGAACATTCTTCCAAATCAAGGACTCTGACAGAATGAATACGTTGTAAGAAATCTCCTCCTTCATCGGCCGGAGTAAACATACGGGCCATCTTCATCATTATAGGAGATACGGATACGTAATCGGCATGTTGCTCTTTTCTGAACTCATCAAATAAGTCGGAAAAATCTTTGGCTTGTCCTACTGCCAAAGTCAACAGTATCATTATACAGGTTATAGTTAATCTTTTCATCATACATTCTTTTAAAGATTCATATTCGGGTTATCCGAAAGCGCTTTCATTGATATAGACGATAGGAATGAAAGTTTCGTTACAAAGAAAATCATATTTTTTTTGCAGAGGAAATCTTTTCTTATCTTTACCACACAAACACAATCTATCAAACACTTATAAACATGATGAAAAGTATAACTCAATGGTACGAGACACGAATCAGTGTGTCCGAAAATGAACTTAAACGTGTCAAACAACGTATTTTCCGCATCAGTATGCTGAGAGTTGCATTATTCTTGGCCGGAATTATAGGTATCATCTTCTTTTTTCATTCCGATAGCTGGAAACTGATACTTTGTGCAGGATGCACTTTCCTTCCTTTTTTTGTTCTTGTAAAAGTACATAACCGGCTCTTTTACCGTAAGGAGTGGCTGGAATTGCGGCTTCGGATTAACCGGGAAGAGTTACAAGCACTCGCAGGCGACCAAAGTGCATTTGAGGAAGGAAATGAATTTATTGATCCAGAGCATCCGTATTCATTTGACCTTGATTTGTTTGGACGTCACTCTTTGTTTCAGGCACTGAACCGCACATGTACCCATTTTGGTTCGACAACATTGGCTGGATGGCTGAAAATTCATCTCTGTGAGAAAAAGAAAATAGAGGAACGCCAACAGGCTGTCCAGGACATGGCTTCCAGACCGGAATTCAGAGAGGAGTTCCGCATTACGGGACTGATGAATCAGGGAAAGGCTTCAGACGGAGAGGATATCAGGCAATGGAGTCAGAGTACTTCATCATTTAGTCATGCTCTTTGGGTAAAGTTACTCATCTGGGGGGTGCCTTCCATAAACTTACTTTTACTGATAGCCGGAGTACTGGGAGTGATTTCATTGAGCTGGCTGGGAATATCTTTCATGTTGTTTGTCATTATCAGTTTCGGTATAATCAGAAAGGCTACTGCTATTCAGGAAGTGTATGGCCAGAAACTGAATATATTGAACGGATATGCCAAGTTGATTGCGCTTGCCAAACATCAGAAATGGAATGCTGAGGAACTTCAGTATTTGATGAGAGAACTCGATATCGATGGAGAGTCTCCAGATAAGGTACTGATGAAACTATCGAAAGAACTGGATCGCCTCGATTTACGAAACAATCAGTTGCTTTATGTGCTGCTGGAAGGGGGAATGTTCTTCCAGTTGCACCAGATTGTACGGATAGAAAAATGGAAGGAACGATACGGACAGTATGTTGTAGGATGGATGGAAGCAGTCGGCCAATTGGATGCGCTATGTTCACTCGGTACTTTTGCGTATAATCATCCGAACTATTCATGGCCGGAAATATCGGATAAGCCTTTCTGCTTTATGGCCCGTGGAATGGGACATCCGCTGATGTCGCCTGCGCAATGTGTGAAGAATGATGTGCAGATTCCTTCACGTCCTTATTTCCTTATCATCACTGGAGCCAATATGGCAGGAAAAAGTACATACCTGCGCACTATCGGAGTAAATTATCTGTTGGCTTGCATGGGCTGCCCGGTTTGTTGTGAAAGCTTAATGCTTTATCCGGCCCGTCTTGTAACAAGCTTACGTACATCCGACTCTCTTTCTGACAATGAATCGTATTTCTTCGCCGAACTGAAACGCCTGAAACGTATCATTGACTGGTTGAATGAAGGGCAGCAACTGTTCATCATCTTGGATGAAATCTTAAAAGGAACAAACTCCGTGGATAAGCAAAAAGGATCGTTCGACTTGATTAAACAGTTTATGAATTTACAGGCAAATGGTATTATTGCTACGCATGACTTATTATTAGGTAAGCTGGCAAATCAATTTCCTCAGAAAATTCAGAATTACTGTTTTGAAGCGGATATTATAGATAATGAACTACATTTCTCTTACAAGTTGCGCGAAGGAGTTGCACAGAATATGAATGCTTGTTTCTTGATGAAGAAAATGGGTATTACAATTCAGGAGTAAGGCTGTTTTTCTGATAACCCGATTATCAGGAAATCTTATCATTCAGTCATCATTAAGATAAAGCCTTCGTCTGACAGTTATAATTCTTTCACGACGAAGGCTGTATTCTATCTCATAAAAAGACACTTTCTCGAAAAAGATCCTATCAATAGTCATCGATTATAATAGAAATAATCAAAGGAATCTGATGCATTTCTTCAAGGTAATTTTCCAAACGATGTATTATCATAAGCAATCTAGGCTTGCATCTTTTCTGTTATGCGTTTTTAAGCAAAGAATACAGGAATTCTACCTTCGGAATAAGCAATAAAAAAACCGAAGCCCAAATGAGCTTCGGTTTTCTTGTGTATATAGCGTTTACAGAATTATTCAGCTTTAGGGGCTTCCTCTGTAGTAGCTTCTGCAGTTGCTTCAGCAGCAGGTGCT
>PPYF01469260.1_pt1 | contig 107784 bp, 105 predicted proteins | sample 1559871 | NCBI WGS metagenome assembly PPYF01 (sample SAMN08240021, study PRJNA423297) | Human gut metagenome, whole genome shotgun sequencing project.
TACCAGTTCACAGACTGGTTATTATTTAATAAACCAACACTGTGCGCAGACTTTTTACCGCCTGCGAACGTGTCGCACTCACCCAGAACTCTTCTCCGCCGCCTTCTTTGTTGGATGTATTATTGATGAAGCATTCCACAACCATACGTACTCCCGCATCGTCACGGATGTAGTCAAATGGATTGTAGCAATTAGAGTGTTCCATATCCGAGATATTAAAAATTTTGATTTTATATCCATGGTCATTTAAGACTTTTCCAAGAGAATTGATAATTTCTCCAGATGGGTCTGTAATAACAAAGGAAGAATTCAATGTCAGCAGGTTTGGTTTTATCACAAATCTGGACTTACCAGTACCAGCCCCACCAATTACAGCAATATTGTTATTTCCTATCATAAGTCTTGAATTATTTGGTCTCCTTGCTGTCTGTCCTAAGATCATATTAGGAGATGGTTCACCTGGTTTTTCTGGATCCTTTTCAAATTGTGCCAGAAATTCTTTTTTCTGTTTTTCATTCATAAATCCGCCTGTTCCGGCAACTTCATCCAGTTTGTAGCTATAGTTTCGTTCATTGTCCGTTTTCAGGAAAAAATAGGATGCTGCTGCAATGGAGCCAGAACCAGCAACAGCTCCAATAAGTGACATTGCATTGAAGGGTGGAAGAAATTGCAAGTTTGTAATCGAGTCAGCCATAATTCCAAAGGTATCTAAAAAATCAACACCTCGTTCCAGCATAATCCCTCCTGCTTGTGCTCCTACGTATCCACCAAAAATACCAGCAACAGCGCTCAAATAGGAAATCATGCTTTTGGCATTTTCTTTTCGTTGTTCTTCTGTAATCAATTTGATACCTCCTCAATAAAATTTATAATGATACTTAGTTATCAAGTAAAATATGGTTTTTGGAAAATCCCAAAGAAAAAACAGGCCCAAATCCTGAGCCTGCTTTTTCAATGCTTATAAATTTTCCCTGTCATCTGGAATCATATTTCCGTTCCGGTCATTTCGGATATCGTCTAACCGGTCTATTCTGCTGAATTCCTGCTGCATATGTTTAATCTCATCCAAATCGTTCTCCATAACAGCTTTAGCATAACGTTCATCCTCATACTCCCTGGTTTCAATCTCATCTTTAAAGCCACGGTACAGGCTTCTGGCATCATCATAAATAATCGGAGCATCTGTTTCCCTTAACTCTTTTTCATCGTGCACTGATTCCTGGTTGATTTTTTCATATTCCTTAAATTCTTCCATACCCATTTCACTATTTAAATAGGAATAGATATAAATTTCCTGTTCTGGATTATCTTGTGCTAATTTTGCTTCGTAGAGAATGCGGTTATCCCTCATCTTCTGAATCGCTTGGCGTTGTGCATCCGAAAATTTTAATTCACCTGGTCCAACTTGTTGTACGAGAGCTGCTTTTTTACTCAAAGGACTGTTCTGGTATTCAAGGAATTGTTCTTTTGAAAGCTCTGCCGGGTGATTCATCATAACCAGGTAATTTTGCAGTTTCTGGTCTCTTTTGGGATCAGAATAGTCAATGACGGCTTCTGCTCCTCCATGTTCCCGATAAGTCACTTTGTCTGCTGTTACAATCATGGTATTCCCATTTTGGTCTGCAATATAGAGAGGAATGTTATTTTCTTTGGAAATAGCATGGCTGGCAATGTTTTTTAAATATTCCTCCTGTCTGTTGATGTGATTTTTGTATATCTCATAAACATCTGGATGGGATTTTAATATAGCTGCTGACATTTTAATGCTGTCCATGATTTTCTTATCTTTTCTTGCATAAACAACATTGAATTTATTTTGTTCCGGCTCTTCTAATGCAACACTGATTCCTCTTTCTTTCGCCATTCCTACAAACAATTCAGCTTCATATAAATCCAAATCTTTTACTTTCCGCATGTGTCCTTTTGACATTTCATTCACTAGCTCTTTTGACGCAAGCCCGCCCTTGTTATGTTCACATAGATATTCGTTTACAATACGATTAACCGCAGGGGCATCGTAGTCTGCAAATACAATCATCTTCTTGCCATCCATCGTAGATGATGCTGTTACTACAAACCGGATTCCTTCTTCTCTAAGTTTTTGCATAAGTTCCTTTTCTAATCCTTTTGAACATTCTATATATTCACAAGCTCCTCCTTTATTAAGATATCTTTGTAGAAACTGTGCATTTTTATCATGATTTAATTGTTCTAAAACAGCATTGATGACATCTGTAAGTGTTGTTACTGATTTCAAAATAAGATCTGAACCTTTATATAGTAAGCTGATGGTTCTATCAGTATCTGACTGCTGCATACTGCATCCTCCTTTTTAATTTTTATTTGAAATATGGTATTTTGCTTTGCACAAAAAAAGCACTGTCATTGACAATGCTTTTTGAAGATATCACATGAAGCAATCCACAACTTCCTTGCAGGCTTCTACTACATGCCATTCCTCATCGGTTAATTCATCTTTTTTCATAATCTCTTTGCACCAGGAGCGTACCATATTCAGTTTTTCCATATATTCATCATCCATTGCATTTGCTTCATGTTTACTGGAAGTATAAGAGTCGTAAGAAGATTCTTTCTCGTCATAATCATCAGTATCTGTATCAAAAAGGTCAAAATCCTCCAGGTTGCAAAAAGAAGCAGCTGGTCCGGCAGGCTTCGCAGGTCCGGAGGAAGCGGTTTCTTTCTTCGTACTGGTGTTATTGAATATGGCGTTGAATTCAGCTTCAATATCCTGGTCAATTTCTATATCCAAATCCTCATCATCCATATCTGCAAAAGAAGGCTCTACATATTTTTCTTTTTCTGGTATTTCATTTTTTTGCATTTCCCTTTTTAATTTGTCTATAGTATCTTCTTCTGATGAAATATTCTCAATAATATCCTGGATGGTTGCTTTTGGCTCAGTTTTATCTGGCATATCAGAAAGTACATCATCATTTTTAGACAATACATACTGTTCAATTTCTCTGACTGCTTTTTCCTGCTCCTTTTCTGTATGTTTTGCAATCTGGTTCGCAGTTTTTATTCCCAACTCCCCAGATTTAACCATTTCTTTTAAAGGTGGAATACCCTTACGGAAAATTCGCTGCCAGAAACGGGCATATGTATCTGATGTTTTAAAAATCTCTGCTGCCTTAGATGCCACATTATGTTCCTTGATTTCTGCATTATCGGATAAAATCAGCAGATGCTCCATAACATTTGCCCGGTGTTCGTTTATAGTTTTAATATCTGTTTCACGCACTTCTAAGTTAGCGGTTTCAATTAGAACACACTGCATTTCTTTGGACATGTCAGAAGCACCTACTATGTAACAAGGAATTTGGAATTCATCATTTGTTTTTTCTGCAATCTCACAAATACTTTTGTATCGGCGTTCTCCTGAAATTAAACGGTATACTCCATTTTCCATCGGACCAATTACGGATAATGGAGTAACTAAACCTAGTGTTTTGATGCTATCCACCAAATCTCTCAAATTTCCATTATCCCAGTTATTTAATGGATTTACTTCAATCTGTTCCTTTGTTAAAAAAATAATTTCGTTGTTCATGAGTTTTCTCCTTTTAAGTTTTTTGTAATATGGTAGAAAAAATATTTTTGATGCTATTTTTTTACAAAATTTTTTAATCTTTTTTCAAGAAGCGTCACACGTCTACGTTCTTGTATATTATCGATTGCTGTCCAGCAGGAATCTTCTATGCTATATAAGAATACTTCCTTCGCTGCTCTGGTAATTGCGGTATACAGCATTCTTCTTGTCAGCATCATTGGAAATTCTTTTGGAAGAATAATGTGCACTCTTGGAAACTCTGAGCCTTGGGCTTTATGTGTGGTAATGGCATAGGCAAGCACCATACAGGAAATATCTTCTCTTGTAAGGCATAGTGTTTTTTCTTCGAATTGCACTAATAATCCATTTCCTTCCATACCAAGAACTACTCCCATATCTCCATTAAAATAACCATTTTCATAATTGGTTTCTGTCATAATCACCCGGTTCCCTTTATAGTAATCAGTTCCACAAAAAGAAGCACAAAATGGTTGTGATTTTTCCTGCAGTAAAGCATTTAGATTTTTGGTTCCCAGTTTATTTTTCTTAATGGTGGTAAGAACCTGGTCTTCTGGATGAACAAAACATTGCAATTGTTCTAATGCTTCCTTTTCATCCTTGCATGAAATAAAATGAAAAACATGGTCTTCAATCAGGTTATGGTATCCACGATTAACCATCTGTGCATTTTCTAAAATGCTCCCACCTTGTCTTTTTACCTCTGTCAGGCGGTAAGTTTCTATAACTCCGCTGTGGATAAGATCACCAAGGACATTCCCGTATTCCACACTTTGCAGCTGATCTTCGTCTCCTACCAGTAAAATAATGCTATCATTTTTCACAGCTTGTAATAATTGAGAAGCAAGTTTTAATCCCATCATGGAGACTTCATCAATAATAATCAGTTCAGCCTGGATAGGATCATTTATATTTTTTGAAGATATATTTTCTCCATATGGCTGGATATCCAGTAATTTGTGAGCAGTTATGGCCTGTTTTTTGCATGCTTTTTTCATAACTTGGGATGCCCGTCCAGTTGTTGCTGCTAATTTTACGGAATGTGTATTTTGAATTAACCCCCTTATAACAGCGGTTTTTCCACTACCCGGCGGGCCAGTCAGTATCTTAATCCCAGTACTACCTAGAAGCTGGAATGCATTCCGCTGCCCTTCGGTATAAGTAATCTGTAGTTTTTCTTCAATCTGTTTTACGTTTGGAACCTGTCTTTTCTGTTTGCTGTTCTGAAAACGAATGATTTGTTCAATAAGGAGTTCTTCTTCCTTCGCAACAGTTTTATCATAAAGATATATCTTTCCCTCATCCACTTCTTGAACAAACTGTAATTCCTGTATGCAGGCCGCAAGAAGAGCAGCAGTCATTTTAGTATCAGGTCCAGGAGAATGTTTTAATTTCCGGTCTACTGCATATTGGAGTGTGTCGATTGGAACACAGGTATCTCCATTTTTAATATACTGATCCATGATATAGCGTACATATGCACATAAGCGCATAAAGGAATATGCATGTAGGCGGAAAACCTGTAATGCAATGGCATCTACTGTATAGATATCAATTTCTGTAATTCTGGTGATAGAATAAGGATGGTTTAAAAAAGATTGATATGTGATACCTTTTTTCAACAAGACCTCTACATGGTCACGGTCAATTCCGTAAGCAGTCAGTAACTGGACCAGTTTTTCATTTCCACTTAAACGCCGTAGCCCTTGCATCAATTTTTTCGCCTGTGTTTTGTCTAAACCGCAGGATAAAAAAGTTTCCTTTGATGCATTTGATAACTTCCCGCATAGTTTTCTACACTTTGCATCAGTAAGCCAGGGTGCCACATAAGTTAAAAGCATTCTGTCTTCATCTTCCGTTCCAGTAGGTATACGGTCTTCCTCTACATAAAAAATACCAGTATCATCAAAAGCACCAGAAAGAGCAATTGGCATTTTGTAGTCATAATATCCAACAGTTCCATGACATGTGATGAGTCCATCCTCTGCATACTCACAATATTCTAACGGCTGAACCGTAAAAATTGTAAATGTGCCTTTTCTGGCAATTGTCTGCTGATACAACCCGTACATTTTTTTGTCCTCCTTCTCGCTTATCATATGATATTCTGAGATTTCTTTGATTTTTGGGCATGAAAATATCCTTCATAAAAATGGTTTGATTTTTGCTTTTTTCGAAAAATTCTAAAAAATATTTCATATTAAAGGAAAGAACAAACCTAAAAAAGAAAGGATTTTTGATTATGGATACTTTATTTATGGATTATGAAAATTCTCTGATTGGGGCAAGCAAAGACATTGGAATTTACAACTTTTATGGTGCAGAAGCTGGCGGAGCAAATCAGCAACGTGCAGTGACCTGCATCCGGTATGTTTTAGAAAATGTGCTTCAGTGGACAGTAGAAGAATCTATCCAGAAATTTGACAGCTACATGATTACCTTGATGAAATTAGAACGTGTCGTAGATTTCATCCGCTACCCGGACGAAGTAAGGGATCGTGACCCACGTTACATTTTATCGCTTGTCTATCCAGAACGGGTGCATCTGAATTTAGAAACCATGGTGCTGGAAATTTATAAAGATGTCCTGGCGCATGAAGCACAGTTCCCCAGGGAATACTTCGCAGGTGCTAATGGATTTTATCGTTATTGCATCTGTTTGCAGTATTTAATCATGCATTATCACCCAATTACATCTTTGGATGAATTATATGGATTTATCACATCCCCGGAAGGAAAACGTTTTTTGATGGAATACCGATTAAAAGTTCCAGCAGAACAGTTAGAAATCAATCCCTTAGATTGTTTGTATGAATTGACAAAGGACAATAAATTGAGTACCTTGTATTATTGTTTTTATTCCTTTCACGAACAACTGGAAAAATACGCTTAAGATACAACAAACTGCCGCTTCTGTACATTTGGAAGTGGCAGTTTGCTGTTAACGCATATATTGGATTTTTCTGGCTTTTAATTTTTTAATGGTTTCTAAATCAACATGAAAAGTGCTAATTTTAGGTATCATAGGTTCTAAATATTTATTAAAGTGAAATTCAATGGTAAGCGGAATTAACCCATCTTCACGCCACCTCATAATGGAAGTGGCTTGCTGACTTTTTTCTTTTGTATCCAGTACCAAATAATATGGTTCAATTCTGTTTGGTAATTGCTCTATACCTCTCCCAAAGAAAGAACCATCTTTATATTGTCCTTTGATACGAACTACTGTGTTATCAAAAATCTCATTTACTTCCCGGTTCATAAACAACACATCAAACGGTTGTCCACGCCCAAGAAGGTGTGCAATTTGCATATGGTTTCCTTTTTTACTCAGTTTCTCCTCTATTCCAGATAAAAACCCCATAATATAATGTGTTCCATTCTCGATATTTTCGATTGGAGTACACCCATATATAGTATCATCCTTATAATCAGAAAGAGGATTTTCGGATATCAAAGCGGTAAGCACTGCAATTTCATGTTCACGGTTCCATTTTTTATTGCAACCGGTAAATGGCTCTTTGAATATTTGCTGTATAGCATACTGGAATGTTTTCTGATCTTTCGCTTTTATTTCCTGTAATAATCTGTACCGTTCTAATAATTCTTCCCGACTATTTGTAAAACAGTCAAATGCACCAGCGTATAAAAGCGATTCTGTAAATTTTTTCGGAAGGACTTTCCATTTCTGCATATCCGCTGTACGGAAAAAGAAATCTTCCAAGGATGTGAATTCACCTTTTCCTAACATATTTTTTCTGCAGTCTACGACTTCATCTGGAATCTGGCTGTTACCGATTCCCTTAATTCCGCAAAACCCAAAACGGATGGCTCCATGTTCAATTGTAAATTCATAATATGATCGGTTGATATCTGGAGGCAGAATGGTAACCTGGTCTTTCCTGCAATCCTCAATCACTGGTAAAAATTCATCGTCCATATTATTGAACATAGCACAATAAAATTCTGCCGGATAATGGTACTTTAAATACGCAGTCTGGTACGAAACAATTGCATAGGCTGCTGCATGTGATTTATTGAAACAATATTTTGCAAATTCCATGATATCATCGAATAATTCATCCGCATCTTCTTCTCTTATTCCTCTTTTTATGCATCCCTCAATTCCACGTGAATCATCTCCGTACAAGAACGCCTGCCTCTCAACTTTTAACTTTTCTTCTTTCTTTTTTGACATTGCCCGTCGAACAAGATCGGCTTGTCCAAGGCTATATCCAGCCAGAATTTGAAATATTTTCATAATCTGTTCCTGATATATCATGGACCCATAAGTCGGTTCCAATAATGGTTTTAATTGTTCAATTTTAATATCCATTGGAACTTCTTTATTTTTTACAGCAATTACATGATCCATATACTGCATGGGACCCGGACGGTACATAGCCACTAAAAGAATTAAATCTTCAATACAGTCTGGCTTAAAACGTTTGAGCATGCTCTTCATTCCAGGGGATTCGAACTGGAACACAGAATTTGTATGCCCAGCTGCAAAAATGTACTGAAAAACTTCTTGTTCAAACGGAATGTCATTGGTATCAATCAGGATACCGTGATGTTTTTCGATTAACTGCAGGCAGTCTGAAATACAATCCTGTGTATTTAAGCCCAGCAGATCCATTTTGAGTAACCCTTTTTCTTCTATTTGAACCATATCGCATTGTGCTGCCCATACGCCTTTATCTTCTCTCCATGCAAGAGGAACGTATTCATTAATATTTCCATTATCTGCAATAACAACCCCGCCAGCATGAACGCCAGTTCCAGATAGCTTTCCTTCGATTAACTTTGCATGTTCCCAGATGATGCATTTTTCATAATCTGTCCCAAATTGTTTTGAAAAAAGTTCTTCATTCTTTTTCAAGGTCTGGCCCGGTTCCTCGGGAATCAGTTTGCTTACCTTTAAGGTTTGTTCATACATATAGTTGCGTTCCAGCTCTTCGTGGTTTGCTTCCTTTTGAAACATCTCTGAAGCCCGGTCTCTTCCAGCCATCAGAATTGCATTTTTTGCTCCATAAGTCGTTTTTGTTGCAATAGAACTGATAGCATGTTCCCCATATTTCCACTTCAAATATTTGATAATATAGGGACGTAATGCACGTTTTACGTCCGTATCAATATCCGGCATGGTAACACGTTCCGGATTCAAGTAACGGTCAAATAGCAATCCATAGCGGATTGGGTCTACATTTGTTATCCCAAGAAGATAGCACACTAATGAGCCTGCAGCACTTCCTCTTCCTGGGGAACGTATTTTTCCGGAGTAGAAACCATGGTCTTCTATCCACTGTTCTACTTTGTCAAAATTACGGGGCATATGCTCTAATTCTCTTTTTGGGATAACACTTAATAGACGAATCATACGGCAATAATCCTGTACTACCATATGATAGTCAACAAAACCCATCTGTTTTATTGTTTTCATTTCATGCTCATAGCGTATCTGGTGTTCCTGTGTCCATTCCCCTTTCTTTTTCATATCTTCTATGCCAATTGCTGCCAACTCTTCAATTGTTTTATCACTCTTGCATTTAGGATAATGGCTTTCCTTCTTTATTTCCACATGGCACTCATTTAAGATAGAAGTATTGCGAATAGCTTCCTCTACCGCATCTAGTGGAAGGATACGTAACAGTATTTCCCGCATTTCTTCTTCTGATTTCACATATAATTCCTTGTCTGCATCCAAAATTTCCTGATGGCATTCAAAATAATTATATCGTAAAATCTGCCGGATTTTTTCATCACCTTTGGAAGCCATATGTGCATCATTTGCTGCAATCAAAGGTATCTGAAGCTCCTTTGCAATACGATAAAGCCGTTCCATGACATAACGTTCTTCTGGCATTCCGTGATACTGCATTTCCATATAAAAATAATGGAACAGGTCTTTATATTCTTTCGCTTTTTCAAAAGCTTGTTGGTACAATTCTTCCTCAGAAGGAAGTGTAATATCTGTGTTTTCCTGCATTAGGGATTGATATTTCAGGGCTTTATTTTTTAATTTATCAGAAATTTTTTTTGCTTCTTTCCGAAGGGAGGCTACTTCTTTTAACTGTACATCAATCTTTGCAATTTGTGATTCTGCCAATTCATACTTTTGCATCAGCTTGGGATCATTCAAAGCTTTTTTTAAAAATCCAGGCTTTGTATATGGAGTAAACCCTTTTTTTTCTTGCTTCAGTGTTTTTTCTTCTTCTACATATAACAGGTACTTCTGGTTTTCCTGCTCCCAGTTTACATATGCTGGTTTTAGTAATTCTGCTTTTTTCTGTTTCTTTTCTATTTCACGTTCTATACGTTTGCCGGACAGCAGGATTTTTCCAAGTGGTCCATTTATGCAGGCGGAAGTTACTATGATATGTTCATTATGTGCAAGGTATTTAGAAATAGTTTGAGCTGTCATTTTTGGATAGACGAGCTTTCTTATTTTCTGCTGGTTTTCATTTGCATCCCGCAGGGCAAAGGAGATAGATTTATATCCTTCTAAATCCCGGGCCACAAGGAGTAGATGAGAACGGTCTTCCAGATACGCTTCTAATCCAGGAATTGCATTGATTCCATGTTTTTTACCAGCCTCCATAAAATCGTCCAACCCAAGCATGGTTCCATGATCTGTTAAAGTGACATTAGGAATGCCTAATTCCTTTGCTTTTAAGACAAGTTCCAATGGGCTTTGCCCTGAATCATGCAAAGAAAAGGTACTGTGTGCGTGTAATATTCCATCCATAAACATTCTCCTTTCGAATCCATTTTAGTAAAACTGGTATTTCCTTTGTTTTTTACGCATAAAAAAAGGGCATATGCCCTTTTTATAAGTCAAGCTGGTTGTAAGTGATATCGTAATTGGGTTTATTTCCGTTTACGGTAATATTCGGATTCTTATTTCCCTGCTGTGCTAAAATATCCAGCATTTTGGAACTTCCTTGTAAATCTAAGTTGGTTGCAATCGCTGCATTGGATAAAAAGCCAGAATATTGTTTAGGGTTACTATTCACGGTAAGGGTTCCTTTTAACTTCTTGCATCCTTGGAAGCATCCGCTGACATCCTGAACATTTGATGGTATGGCAGATGCTTCGACTAAAGAAGCATTATTCTGAAAGGTATTCGCCATGCTCTCTACAGTGTCTGGAATCGCAGGTGTTTTTTTAATGTTAATACAGTTTTCAAAAGCTGCATCAATGATTTTCACCTGCGGCGGAAGTTCTGCTTTGTTTAAGGTGCTACAGCCGGAATACAGTCGAATTGCCGTTGTAACACCTGTGGCATGGGACACATCGGTGCCTTCTTTTAATTCTGTACAGTTTTTAAAACAGGAATCCAGATTCTTCACAGATGCCGGAATGGATGGGGGATTTATCATTGCTGTGCAATCTTCAAAACAGGATGACATATTTAACAGATTCTTACAGTGTTCTAAATCCGGCGCAGTTTTTAGAGCAATACATCCAGAAAATGTACCTTCTAAACTTTCTACAGAATCCGGAATATTTTCTACATATTCCAATTCACGTAATTCCCGGAAATATCCGTCCATATAAATGGGTTTGACAGTATCTTCAAATGTAATGGATGTGATAGGATTTTTATCAATGCCGTCAAAGGATAGCCAGGGATAGCTGTTGTTGTTATAAGACAAAATATCTCCGGTTCCCGTAAATGACAATTCCCCGTTGTCATAAATAGTTGCTTTCACATCTTTTAAGTTCGGTTTCCCACATTCTATTTCAGCAACAACATGGCGTTTATTTTTTAATGTGACTGTACATTCCCATTTTCCGCTTTTTAAAGTTACTTCTGTGGTTTCACCAACTTTATTTGGCTTGTCTTGTGATAAGGTTACTCCCTCATCCGGCATCCTGGTTCTTTTCCCATTCTCATGTAAATAATACAAATCAAAATCCGATACCTTTATCATAGAAGATTTTGCATATTCATTTTCATTTTCAGCTTCCATCCCTACAATTGGAGAACGCCCCACAATCATATCCCTGATTGCCGGAATTCCTTTTCCGATTATAAAAAATATAATTGCAAAGCACCCTACAATGAGCAGTGGTTTTTTAAATGGCTGCAGTGCGTCTTTTAAGAACTTCATGATTCTTTTTACTGCCCGGCTATACCGGGTAGCATTCTCCTTTCCTATTTAAATTTCACCATAATTGCTATATTTTCACGTATTTCTTTTACAATGTCATGATATACAAATCGGCAATAAACTTTACCTTTGCCAGCACAGAAAGAGAGATCGTAAGCTAGATCGTTTAATTCCTGCATTTGCTTGGTATAGTTTCGCTTTGTCTCTTTTTCTATTTCTACCATATGGAACTGTTCGTCAATCCAGATTTTGCATCCACCTAGTGAAAAAGTTAAAAGTTTCCGATTGTTTTTCTCGCCATTCAATACAGTAAACCCGCCTTTAGTAAGTTCACTAACAATATCTGGGCCATTTAAAGTTTCTAATTCTTTCTTTAATACACCATGCTCACGAAGCAAGGAATCATATTGTTCCTGAATTCCTAAAAGCTGTTTACGGTACTTGATTTCCGTATCTTTGTTTTTTACTTCCAGGTCTTCAATGTGCTGCTTTAAAATATCCATTTGTTCTGTGTTTTCTTTACATTGTTGCATTTTGGAAAGCTCTTCTTTTAATTCATCACAGGATTTTTGTAGCCTTGCACATTCTTCTTTTTCAGACTGAAGTTGCTGTATCGTCTGGTTTGATTCTGATGCCTTACTAATTAATTCTTCCTGCATCAGTTCTACCTGGTGCTGCATTTGTTCCAGTTTTTCTTTTGCCTGTTTTAATTCTTCTGAATCATCTGTAAAGAAATTCATTCCAGAATCCTGCTTCATCTGTGCAATCATCTCTTCCATTTCTTTCAAATCAGCAAGTTTTTCGTCTATAGCCTGTCTCTCCATAGCATTCTGCTTTTTCTGCATATCAAGCTTCAGTTCATTCTCAGCAAGTTCCTGTTTGGTTATTTTCAGCCGTTCTTCATAATCTGCCATGGTTGCAGACTTTTCCTGATATTCCTTCCATGATTTATCAATCTCTACCTGTTTTCTGGAAACTTCCTGCTCAAGGATAGAAAGCGTATTTTCCCATCCTTCTAATTCCTTCTGTTTCTCTGAAAAATCTGATTCCAAATCTTTTACCTTTTTCTCCCGATCATCCAGCCTTTCCTGCTGCTGTTCCTGTCGTTTCTTTGCTTTCTTATACTGCTCCCAGTTTTTTTTCAAAGAGTCCTCTTTCCCTTTGATCTCCAGACGCTGTGATTTCATAGCTTCTTTTTCTTTCTGCAGCGTATCTCTATCATGTTTCAGGAATTGTTTCTGCTCTGCAAGCATCTGCTCCCGGTAATCCAGCTGATCTTTCCTCATATTGAATGTTCGATTCATACTTTCATAAAGTTCGGAAATATGTTTCATTTCTTTTTCACTGATGCCGCTCTCCTGCTGCTGTTCTGGAACAAGTCCTTTCGCTGATATTAAAGTATTAGAAGTTACTGGTTTCGAAACTGGATTTTCAACAGGAGACACTTCTTCTGAAACAGTCTGTATTGCAATAGAATCCTGATTGTTTATATCAGAAAATTCATTCTCTTCTTCTACGGCAACATGAGGCTCTTGCTGATTTTCTTCCTTTCCTTCGGCTGATTCTTTTACAGTATCGCTTTTTGAAACAGAAATGTCTTCTGAAGGAAATTCATCTGCTTTCGCAAGGGGAGCTGTGTTCTCTGTTTCCAGAATATCTACAGACTCAGCATTTTTTTTACCAAAGATTTCCGCTTCTTCTGCAACAGCATCCTCTTTCACAGGTACATCTGCTTCTATTTCCTCCTCAACAGCGCAGTTCTCTTTTGACAGATCTGCTTCCAAACCAGAATCCACTTCCTGTAGTTCCAATTGCGAATCCTGTTTATCAGGTATTACAGCCTCTGATGCTGGATGTGGATCCATTGTCTCTTCTTTGATGTCCGCTTCTCCAGAATCCGAATTTTTTTTTTGAAAAAACCCTAATTTTTTCCTTTTATTTTTCTCTGCCTCTTCTTCTGCCAAACGTTTTTCTTTTTCTTCATGTATGCTGGCAACATATTCCTGCTCCAATTGAGAGGTAACCATGTTGATAAAATAATTTGTTTTATCTATAATCATCTGTTTTGCTGCATCATCGGAAACAGAGGGGAATGGAACGCTTAAGTTAAAGATAATCTTTCCGTCATAGGAAGTTCCAAAAATCCCATAAAAGTTTTTGCTGATCTCCTGTGCCAATGCGATATTATCCTCATTTTTGGTATCCGTCCTTATTGTTTCAGATCGAATCTGCATCATATCCTTATCAGAAAAAATACGGAAGAAAATTTTAGTAGATCCGATATTGAAGTAAAAATCCAAATGTTCTTTCTGGGCTGGCCATCCAAAATCGGATAACAAATCAGATTCTTTTAATTTTGCATATAATTCCTGGTAACATGTAATTTTGGCTTCGTCTTGCATGGTTTATTTCTCCTTTCGATTTTTAAATTCTAATTGCTCCAAATCCACCTGGTAAAGAAGGGACAATTTCCATTTTGTTTTCTCATCTACTGGTGTTTCTCCCGTCTCCCAGCGGCTTACTGTTGATTTACTAACTTGTAATACTTTTCCGACTTGGCTTTGCGATAATCCTGCATTTACCCTCGCCGCTTTTAGAATCATATACATCCTCCTTTCGCACTCTCTTAATATGGGAGATTTTCCCAGACGAAGAAAAAAGCCCCTTAAAGGGACTTTTCTTTTAAAAGCAAAACTGAAATTGACCATTCTTTTCTTCTGAAAGAGATGCACAATAATTGGTATGCTCACTAACCTTCATTATTAGAGTTTTTTCTTTTTCTGTACGGATATGCAGAAGCCCGTCCTGTTTTAACTGGTAGATAACCATGTCAAACAGTTCATTCAGGATATCACGCTCTTCTCCCTGTGGGATTGCACAAGCTCTTTCATCTTCAAACTCGAAAATAAATGCATCTGCATGGGCAATCAGATAGTCGCTTTCATACCCAAGAGTATCTTTTACATAGCAGGCAAAGGCTCTTGCAAACATTTCGGTATTGTTACTCCAGGCACCATAAGCATCTTTTTTAAAACTGGCATCAAACAATAATGAACCACGATAAAAATCCGTTTTACCATTTTTGGAATCCATTTTCATTGCTTGGAACAATTTCCGAAGTACTTCCGGAAGTTTGTACCATTCTTTACTTGCGGATGCAAAAAAAGTATCTTCAATACCATAAAAGTTTGCGAGTTGATGGTCCAGTGCATGACACCACTCATGTGCAGTACATCCTGCCCCATGCATTTTTGTCAGATTGATAACCTTACGGAGATACTCATAGTGTGCTGAATGACTGCTTACACCTCTTGCACCAAATGCAAGTGCCAGTTGTCCAGAAAATGCAATGTCCTTTTCGTCAATATCCAGTGCCATCGCCAAATCCATCAGTGCTTCGTAACAGTAGTTCATGCTTGCCTGGCGTTCCTTCTGGGTAAGCCAGTTTCCAAATTCCACTCCCCGGAACAGGAATTCATCCTGCCAGATTTCTGCATTGATATTCCTTCCATAGCGAACATCTGGTGCAGTACGCTGGATTTGTTCTAATTTCGGAAGTAGGAAAGAACTTTTCCGTTTTCCGGCTTTTTTCTTTCCGTTTCCATTAGGGAAATTCTGTTTTTCCATTTTGTATCGCATGTTTCCAAGAGAAAACTGCGTGGAAGACATTCCATATGCAGTATGGATAAAAGATTCCCTATCACGAAAAAAAGCATCACATTCTTTATAAAATGTTTGGAAATCACTTTCTTTCGTTACAGCCATGGCATGTTTCTTGATAATATTTGCCATTTTTACATATTGCCTTTGAGCATCTTCTTTATTCTCCCCTTTTCTAAAGCGTGGGTTTTTGTAAATGCATTTTCTGATCTCTCTCTGCCAGAAAACAATAAAGCGATCTGCTCCTTCTTCAACCAGTTGTTTTGCATTTGGAAGCGGCCATACCATATCCCGGTTCACGTAATGGTCACGCTCTTCTGGTGTTAACATTTCCAGATCTTCAACCTGGATTCCGTTTACTCTCCATACATCCTTACGTGCACCGCCAATTTTTTCACCAAAATCAGTAATTATATTTGCCATTATAGTTCCTCCTCTTGTTTTATATGTTCATCCGTAATATGAAATTTTTTGCACAAAAAAATGCAGGCATAAAAAGCCTGCACTTTTTCACAAAACGTTAATGAATAATGGCTTCGAATACAGAAGCTGCCATGTTGCAATAAAAATTGTTTCCATCTGGAGATACCCAGGAACCATCTTTTAAATACTCTCCTTTTCCTGTTACCCATTTTTCCCCGTCATATTTCATATGCCGAATCTGATAGGAACATTCAAATAGCTGTCGCTGGGTTACCAACAAACAGTAAAATGATTCAAGCCCTTTGTCGAATAAAGTATGTAAATACATACTGATATTCTCCAACATACATGCCTGACCAACAGCCACTTCTTTATCATAATCTTCTGGAAGCGGATAGTCAGGTTTACATAAAGAGTTGAAAGTTACAATATATCCTCCTTGTGCAACTTTTAACGCAAGTCTTTGAAGTTCTTCTTTGTATTTTAGATACTCCTGTTTCATATCTACAACCTGAATCAAAAATTTACCATCTTTAATTGCAATTGAAATTTTTGCCTCCATATTTTTTTTATTATTGAAAAAACGTTTGGAAGCAGCCTCCCATTCTTTTAAATTAAATCCATTCTGCATTGATTCATTCCTCCCATTTTTATTAAGTCTAAAGAAATATGGAAGAACAAACAAAAAATAATTTTGTACACAATCGAACAAAGTTTCGTAACCGGTTATGATTTTTAAAATTTAAAAATTATGACATATATTTCGTAGACTCCTAAAGTTCGCAATAACCTAAAGCTATTTATATTTACAACTTGAACAGTCCCAAAAGTAGTCATGACTACGACAACCTAGAATATCCATATAATTATGATGATAAACACCGCCACATTCATACTGTTCAGATACAGCATTACATTCATCGTCATCAGTTAACCATGAGTCAACTACCCCGACTCTAAAGAGATCGGGGCAGTTGACTTCATTCTTCCAGAATAGTATCCACATCACATTCATCTTCAATATCGATCCGATGTCTTTCCACATTTTGCATCATCACCTCAAAAACATCCCAATCATCATCTTGATTCTGCATATACAAATCGTCTGCTGTTCCATCTATGATTTCCTCATATTCTACAGTTTCTTTGGGAATATTATGGTCTTCGATGCAGGATATGGCAGACAATGTACAGTAATGATAGTATGGGTTTTCGTAGGCACTTAGCAGTTCCTCCAAAATTTCTTTCTCCTCTGGGTACTTCTCAATCAGTTCATAAACTAAGCCTTTCATTTTCTTTGTGTTAACCATATTGATTTCCTCCTGTTTTGTTAGTTTGGGGAAATATGGGAGAAAGTAAGAAGATACATACAAAAAAGAGACTCCATCAGGGAATCTCTTCTGCTTAAATCTCGTTATATTCCTGCTCCTGCTGTTTTGCTGCTGCCTTTCTCTTATTAATATGGTATAGCCGGCTGGATTTGCAATAGTCACAGCTTCCATGATTCCTGCAAGTGCAGTCTACGGCTTTGGCACCTGTGTATGGTTTCCGCTTTTCTTTTCCGTACCTGATGGCTTTGTTAAGTGACATGCAAACTCACCCTCTCTTCCTGTTATCATACAGCACATTTCGTAGGAAGTAACTTTCCCTTTCTGCTTCTGTTCTTCCAAATCCAGCAGTGCTTCTTCTTCAGACAGAAAGCGGCATGGACAGATGTGCCCTTTTGTGAGATTTATAAAACTGTATGTTCCGTCATTTTTGTTTCGCAGAATAGAAACATATACGACATCTTCTGGTCTAATAACCTTGTATATCTGCATAGTGTACTCCTTTCGGTACTTCGTTTTTCTCATCATAGCAAAATGGAAATTGAATCTGATTTTAGAGCATACAAATCTTCTTTTTCAGGTAAAATGCAAAATACACATTTTTAGCTAAATTTCTGAGATTTCCTCTCATAAATCAATGCAAAATTTTCATTTATATTTCTTTCGTCTCCGAGTCAGTATCCTCGCATACACAGCCGAAGCAACACCGTTTTCTAACAGAACCAGATTTCTCATGTTGGCAGTGTAGTGTCCCTTTCCTCCTTGTGCAAAAAATGCAGTAATCCATTCCTCCCCAATCTTTCGTATTCCCAATGCTTCCTTATATTTCCCAACTGAAATACCCAAAAGCTCAAAGTCTTCTGGGTTGTAATAATCCAAAAAGGTAATTGGTACACCCATAATGCCGTCATAGTCCAGCGGAATATCCTTCAGACGGTTCACATTAATCGCATTAAAATTACGGTATTTCTGGTAGTTCTTTTCATGATATTTCTTTGTCAGAACAAGATTTTTTCCTCTTCGTACTTCCAAGTTGGTAAACCAGGTAATGTTCCCGAATTTTTGTACTGTACCATCTGGTTTTACGAATTCTTTTACAGCATGGTATCCAAATCGTAAACGATTCTCTTGAAACTCCCGAAAAACAAATTCTGTTTTTACCATGTTTTTGTTTCCGATGAACAGAAATTTTTTTTGATGTTTAACCAACGTTTGCAAGTAAGTAGCTGCAAGAGAAAAAGGTGGGTTTGTCACGACCACATCTGCTGCATCTAAAATAGAAAGGCACTCATCACTGGCAAAATCCCCATCACCTTCCAGTGGAATTATATGTTTATTTATTACCTGCTGAATTTCCATTTCTGTTTTTGCATGTTTGAAATCCTCCGCAGTTACTTGTAGCTTATAGCCAGCTTCTTGTGAAAATAATGTCTGCTTGTGATAGCCGGTAGCAATTAGCATCTTAATTTCCTGGATATGGTGAATGAAATATCGAACAAAGGCGCTCTTCCTTGGATCATCACAATTACAGTATACTATCTGGTTCTTGAAAGAATAGCAGTCTAACTCTTTTTCGACATCTTCATACTTCGTATAAAACTCATCATTCTTGGTTACTTTAGCCTTCAATAAATTTTGGTTTCTCAAGTCCCTTACCTCCCACTCAAAAAATGGGAGTTCGGTTCATGACAAGAAAATACCGCACTGACTATGGCAAGGCACTATTCGTTACTGAGTAATGTCATTTGCTTTTCATTTTCTGAATGAAAAGAAACACAGAAAATATGTTCGATTTTTCTTTAAAAATGTGTTGCAATTTAAAAAAGATGTGTTATAATGAATAACAGATGAAGGAAGTGCCTGTCCGATATCTACATTCTTTTTGTGTGTGGATTTCGTGCAGGCTTTTTTAATAAAACAAGGAAAGGAATTAAATGTGATGAAAGCAGAAATGATGATGACAAGTACAAACTTATATACCACATTTACAAGCAGCTATAACTGGTTGTTTGGTTTTTTATACTCAAATTTAGGGTATTCTCCAGATGGTGGAAATAAGTTTGTGCGCAGAAATTCTTAGATTTCTTGTATTTTCTCGCATTTACTTTATATATGCCGTCTGTTGGGAATACCGATAGGCGGCTTTTTCTTTGGAAGCATAGCTCAGTTGGTAGAGCAGCTGGCTGTTAACCAGCGTGTCGCAGGTTCGAACCCTGCTGTTTCCGTTCTCCTTTCTTTGTACCAGGCACACAAAGAAGGGAATATTATCCGTAGGTAGCGTAGTGGCGAACGCAGCTGACTGTAAATCAGCCACATCAGAAACATCGTGAGTTCGAGTCTCACCCTGCGGACTTCGCCTAATGGCGTTTGGGATGGTAGCTTAAGCGGTCTGAGCGGCGGACTGAAAATCCGTAGGATGAAGGTTCGACACCTTCTCATCTCACTGACATACAGGAAACAGGCACTTCCTTTGTGTCATATACCGAGAATAGTTATCGGAGCGGCCGGGCGAATTTGCTAAAGCCGCATTTTGCATATATAGTGTGAATGGATAGCACACCTGCCTTCCAAGCAGGTGGTACGGGTTCGAGTCCCGTTATATGCTCTTTGCTTCTGTAGTTCAATGGCAGAACTCCGGCCTTGTAATCCGGAAATTATGGTTCGAATCCGTACAGAAGCTTCTAGGAGAATGATGTAATGACAGCATGACAGTCTCCAAAACTGTTCGTAAGGGTTCAACTCCTTTTTCTCCTGCTCTGCACCAGTGGCGGAACTGGCATACGCACAAGGTTTAAGCCCTTGCGTCCTATGGAATTGAGGGTTCAATCCCCTCCTGGTGCATTTTGCTGTATGAATTTGCTGTGGAGCAAAGCCCGGCTGCTACCCGGTACGTTCCAAATGGAATCTGGTTCGACTCCAGCGTACAGCGTTTTGCCGCCGTAAGCCTAATTGAGCAAGGCAACAGTCTTGAAAACTGATAGTAGCCGATATTTTTCGGTGTCTCGGTTCGAATCCGAGTGGCGGCGTATAGACACCGTTCGATGTCTTTGTTATATGAAAAAACCGCTCAAAATTGAGCGGTTTTTGTTACTCAAAAGAACAATTATCTTCATCTAATGTATCTGTTGCCGAAATATATTCTAATTCGGTAAGAGGTGCTTCTTCCAAATGTTGTTTTGCATATGCGATTGCTTCTTCATAGCTTCCAGAAAAACTCCTGGGAAGTTCTATTTTGCTATTATAATATGCTCGACAGCAAATCGTCACATCGAAAAATTTTGGTCGATATAATTTTACCACTTCTGGCATTATCACTTCAATGTAAGATTCTCTGGATACATCATTTTTTACCAGAGGTAAAACATCTTCTCTTTCCAACGCAGAAAAATGATCTTCTGGTAAATGATGATTTTCAAAATCCCCATATTGAATCATCATACAATTTTCACGAATCCAATAATAAGGCTCTTCTGTCCTTTCCCAAATCTTTCCATCAAATGCTTTGTATTGGTTGCATACCTCCTGAAACTGTTCATATTTTTCTTCCTCAAATGATGCAAGTAAAACAGATTTAGAAGTGTATTCGATATCTTGATCCATACAAAAGGCCTTGTCTGGGAAAAAGATTACTTTATTAGGATCTTTTTCAAAAACTGTACTCAGTGCAGTACCATGAGAAACTCGTACAGGTTTATACAAAACTCCGTGATGCATTCGTATTTCTTCGTCATATAATTGATAACCTTTACAGTTTGTTTCTTTAAAGTCATCATAATCTTCTGCATCTTTATAAAGTGTTGCGTGATCATGTACAATGAAAGCGACAGGAAATGTTTCTTCTGTTAAATCCTGCACATCTAATTCTACTTCCTTTTCAAGAAAAGTCTCCCGTATTCTCCTACATCGTTTATTTTCTAGATACTTTACCTTGTATTTCATTGTCCTTGTGAATCTCATAATATATTCCTCCTGTTTTGAATTTATTTTTACAAAAGTAATATGGTAAAAGTAAAAAAGAAGTCTTCACGACTTCTTTCCTTAAGCATGCTCTAATTCCTTGTAAATTTGATCTAGACGGTACATTTTGTTTCTACCTTCCATTTTTTGAATTTTTCGTTTTGCATGATTGTAGTATTTTCTCTCACGATTCGTACTCTTTGGCAATTTCCTATAATCCTCTTTTATAATCTGTTTTGCTTTATCATGCTTGGCGATATAAGAAATAATTCTACTGAATGATGTTGAAGGTGAACAATCCTTTTGTTTATGAAATTGACTTTTTTCTTTTGGTATTTTTTTTGTATTTTTGTGGAACAGGATATAATAATGGTTTTGCTTATCTTCCATAATTTTCCATACCCCAACTTCTGTCTTTATCATAACAGCGCCCCACTTCTTATCATACCAAAACTTCATATGATATTTTCTCTCCCATTCTGATATGAGCTGATTTGTTCGAATTTCTCCAAGAATTCCTTCGCAGTAAGAGCAAGGTTTATAATGATACTTTCTTGCTTCTTCCTCAGAAATAATCATACAATCCTGATACTTAATTTTGCAACAAGGGCAACCTTGTTTGTGGTAAAATACGTCTTCGTTTGCCATCATACTGACAACAACTTGCATGCAATCCCTCCTTTTTTCTTTTAGAAGAAATATGGGAATTTTCTCAACAAATTTTTCTTCATTATTTCCATATTGTTTTTGAACAATAGAAAATAGGAGGAAAACAACATGAATGAACAATTAACACTTTTTGACGAAAAGGAAAATAGCCAGCCTTTGAAAATTCTGGAATTATTTGGAGGTATTGGAGCACCTAGAAAAAGCCTGCAGAATATCGGATTCAACTTAAAATCTCTTGATTATGTAGAGGTTCTCCCATTCGCAGTTATGGCTTATAACAGTATGTTTAATTGCGGCTATGACCCGCAGGACATTCGGTTATGGAACATGCATCCAGATATTTTGGTACATGGCAGTCCGTGTCAAGATTTTAGTAATGAAGGAAAAAACAACATCAATACCGGCCGTTCTATCTTGTACGAACGGACTTTGGAAATTTTGGAACCACACCCTGTTGGACGAAATCCAGAACTGACAAAACAACCTAAAGTAGTCGTTTGGGAGAATGTGCCTGGACTTTTATATCGACACAAGGAGCATCTGGAACACTATCTTGCAACAATGGAATCTTATGGATATCATAACTATTATAAGATTTTATCCGCCGAAGATTACAATTGTCCCCAGGCAAGACCAAGGCTTTTTACAGTGTCTCTTCTTACAGAGGAGCCTTTTGTTTTTCCTGAGAAAGTAGAACTGACACGAAAGTTAGAAAGTATCATTGATCGTGACGTTGATTTTTCTGCTTATGAACCATCACCAGCAGAAAAAGAGATTCTATTTCAGTTAGAAGACGGAACCTGGTGCGTAAGAGAAGCGACCAAAAAAGGGTATAAGGAAATTCATGACTATCAAGTTGTGAACCTTGCTTTTCCGAATTCAAAAACAAGAAGAGGACGTGTTGGGGATTGTGCAAAAACCATCACAACTTCGCCACGTCAAGTCATTTTCTATGACGGAAAATTCAGACTTTTTACTGCAAAAGAATATCTTCGTCTAATGGGATATGAAGACCAGGATTATAACAAGATGAAAAAAGCTGGACTTACCGATGCACAAATCACTTACCTTGCTGGTAACAGCATCTGTGTTCCTGTTCTGGAAGCTATTTTCAAACAGATTCATTCGATGGGAGTTATTTAAAAAAAAGGCCAATTTTGGCCTTTTTCATGCAAAAAGAGACTCCACGAGGGAATCTCTCATTTGCTATGAATTTTTGATACAATCGAGAATTGAATCATATAATGCATTTTTCTGATTCAAAGGCAATTTTTCATAGCCTGGAATCTTATTGCAGCACTCCAATGTTTTTAATCGCAAGTAATCACTGAGCATTACTGATTCTTTTTGCTCTTTGGTTGCTGCAAAAGCAGAAACGCTGATAACAGAATCACTCCCAAATGCAACTGGTTCTTTTTCAAAACCGCATATTCCGCCTTGATTATAGTGATAAAGAATTTCTCCCAAACTATCTGCTTCTGCTTCTGTATTATCGCAGTACAACAGATATACAGAACGATTTTCTATTGCAAAACGGTAAGCAGCTTCGATTAAGGTAAGTGGGTTCATGCCTGTCCAAGTATATCCGTAATCAATTAGAACCGGAATGGGATTCATCTCTCTAAGTTTATAAGAAAGAAAAATTTGTTTCTTGTGCTCCAAGTCACAATTGCTTGCAGAATCTGGCAGACATTTTTGAAACTGATCCTGCAACAACCTCACTGTTCGTTTAAATTCATCCTCTGCTTCTTCCTTCAAACAGCCCCTGGAATTTAGAATGGCAAATGCATCATACAACTGATATTTTTCATCTATTTTACAGGCATAAGAGCCTTCATATTGATGATGAATGATGAGTTCCTTTAACGTTTCCACTTTCCAAAAAGTATTTCGGATTACCAGATAAATTTCTTTATTGTGAAAGGTAAATTGAAAAGCAGCGTCTATTAAAGAAATTTCCATAAGTGTTACAGGTTCTAATTCTTTCATTTCAAACCAATGCAGTTCTTTTTTAGGTTCTATCACACCCAAACGATATGCAAGAAAAATAAGCTTTTGGTGGTTATTTGAGCAAGGAATTGTTACCTTTTGTGTCATTTCCTGAAATTCATCTTCCAACTGCTTACGATTATCCAGAAAACGTTTTTTGTATCCTTCCGGTAAGGAAAGATGATGAAGTTGACACAATTCTTCTAATTCCATTAATGTTTTTCCTAATGCAAAATCTAAATTCATTTTCTATTCCTCCTGTTTTTTAAATTCAAAGAAAATATGGAATAATCCATGCACAAAAAAAATTGGATAAGAAAAAATGCTATTATAAAAGAAAAGGAGGACATGATATGGAAGGATATGTGCTTAAGAAAGAACAGCAATATATTGTTATAGAACCAACTGGGAAAATAGCCAAATCAACTAAACAAAGAACTGTATTTTCCACTGTACAGGAGGCAACAGACATACTATTGAGAGCAACAGCAAAAACAAAAGGATTTACTGTACAAATTTATAATCCTGAAATTGTTTCTGAGAATGCAGAGTCTGTTGCTATTCAAGATGTTGCAAAAAGAAAAACTTATTCTGAGGATGTACGAAAATTAATTTACCAATATTGCAATGGGCGATGTAAAATTTGCGGAAGATCTGTATCTTATAATGAAATGACATTAGATCATATTGTACCATTAGCCGCTGGCGGCAAAGAGGATGTATCAAATCTACAGTGCACTCATATGGAATGCAATCAGGCGAAGGGTTGTTTATCTAATGACCATTTTCTAGAAATGATTACAAACATCTTCCTGTATCAGATGCATAAACGATACCGAAATTGCAGAGAATGGAAGAAAGCGTTAAAAACATTGCTTAAAATCATGAAAAAACAGCCACCGCATTAGCGATGGCTTTTCTTCAGTCATAAAAAGAATCTTTTCGTAATTGTTCCATTTCAGTTGCACATAATCCTACTAGGCCGGCACTATCATCTGAACTGGTACGTTTGTAGTGTGCCTTTTCATGCTGCGGGTACATAAATTCCAACATCAGATAGTTCGCTGCATCTGTTAGATATTCCGTATTTCCCGTATCTTTGTATTTTTTTATGCAATTCTCCATGGAAGCTAGAGCGTTACAGTTTCCATTAGCATAATTCTTTCTTGCAGGGCCATATTTAAAATAACTTTGCACCATGCTGTTTTTTCGAATTTCATCGAATTTTTCACTGTACTCCGTTTTTAATATTTTTTCAATTTCTGACATATTCTTATTCCTCCTATTATTTAAATACAATCCTAATATGAAAGAAGTTAAAAAAGAAAAACTATAAAAAGAGACACCGTAAAGGTATCTCTTTCTTGTAATTTTCATCTAAGAACATGCTCTTATTAACTTACTTTTTGTCTGGATCATTTCTCTGCACATTTTTGTTATTTTGTCTTCAGGCATACATGCTTCTTTTTCCCAATCGTATAAACTATTATACAGATTTTGTAAAATAGTGACCTGTTCATTCACATTTTTTGCCCAAAGCATTAATTCGTAATGGTTTTGTAAATAACATTCACAATCATAATAAATGCGGGAAATCATTGAAATCCGAAAATCCAAATCATCGGAATCTAATTTCCATTTTTTTAAACTTTCCATTGCTTGAGCCTGTTTCTTTCCGCACCAACCCTTCCCGGGAACAAAAAGCATTGGCATCGGCGTTTCTTGCAATTCCATTAAGAGAGTTTTTGTTAAAGATAAATTATGGATTCCACTGGCAAAATCCAACCATTCTACAGAACGCATGTTGTTAAATTGATTGGCAGCAATCATTCCTGCAAGAATGAATTTTTTCTCGTCCTTCCCTTTGACATAAATTGCCGGTTGTTTCTGCAGAGTATATGGTTGTTTTACATGAAACCCTGGCTCACCATCTGGATCGTTTAAGGGAGTGCACCAGCAGAGAATACCATCCACCAGAACAGCATACTGATTATTGAAGTTATAAACATCATCACCCCAGAAATTTTTTCCTACATAAGTAAATTTTCTCATTTCTTTCCTCCTGTTTTTTTAATATATTTCTAATATGGAAGAAAACCAAAAAAAGAAAAAGAGACACCGTAAAGGCATCCCTTATTCCAATTAAAATGTAATGGATTTCAGCAGTTTTTTATCAACATTTGTTACAGTTAAGTGCTGTTCAATCGTAAGCGATAGGATTTCTAACGGAAAAATTTCAGGATCATCATATTCTCCTGTATAGATGGTGAATTCCTCTATGTTTTCAATCTTTTTGGAATTGAATTTTGACATATCATTGGAATAATCTCGATCCAAATGATAAACTTCTGCATGAAGAATTGTAGGATCATCTTTATCTACATTTCCCTCGAAATCCATAAAATCAAAAGAATAGCTTTTGTCCTTACATTTTATAATGTATCCTCCGGGTGAAATATAATGCCTGTCGGGATTAATCGGCCGATCAAATTTGATGTCCATGACCATCCTGGTGACTTCGCCGATATGGTCATGAAACGGATTATACGGCTTACCAATCTTTTTCCATGCAACAATTTCTACAACAACATCTTCACAAGTATCCCATATCCAGGATCCATTTCTTCGAAATGCAAAAGCATCACACAAAGGTTTGTTGTCATAACAGCTTAAATATGTAACCTGTACTCGCTCTTCCTCTTTTGGAAATTTTCCACTACTTACTGGTATCCATTTACTCATAATTACGTCCTCCTGTTTTCTTGTTTATCATACTTAATATGAAAGAAATACAGAAAGAAATTACAGGTCATATAATACGGATAATCTGTTTATACAAAAGGAAATACCGATCTAAGATTTTCCTATTATCATGATAATGCCCAAAGAACCATGCAGAAAAATCAATGGTTTCAGACAGTTCTAGGAAGTGAAGACTCTCCCACCGATTTTATTTCATAAAATCAGAAGGAGCCTCTAACTGCTAAAGTGCAAGTTAGTGGAAGCGTTTTTAACTGTGTCATCAGGTAGCTCCAGTGGAACCAGTGATGACGGTTCTTCTTCCCGTCTGGGATGAGGTGCCGCATGGGTTTTGGTTACATTAGATGTTTTAAAACAATACGTAGAAAACCAAAGATCACAGATACCGAAACAACGGTAGTCTTTTTACAGGCTGACGGCATTCATCCCCAATGGAATCAAAGATTTCATATGGGGTCTTCTGCCTGTTTTTATGATAAAACGTTTACAAACAAAAACATTACCGGTTACGAAACTTTGTTCGATACAAAGCAAATACAACCGTTACAATTTTACATTTCTTCCTTCTAAATGGCACTGGAAACCAAACAATATATTTTCGTATATCTCCTCACTTATCTCTTCTTCTGCAAGTTCTGTTCTATTTTCCAATCCTATAAACTCGTCCAAAGATGCATCTATCTGCTTCAGTGCTTCTTCTTTCGCAAAGCCCATTGCAACTACTTCATTTACCAAATCCATTGTTTTCTTCATAACATTCTTCTTTTTCTAAAATATACACTTTACAACGGCCTTATGGAACAATTCGATATACCGGGATTTTAGGTATAGCATATTGGATACAGTTGGATGTTCCACTGTTACTTCCATCCCAAACCGCAATTAACATATCCGCATGATCCACCAGCCAGCGATTTCTTATCCGCATTAATTCTGGGCTGTACTCTTCTTCTGACAACTGAATTACTTCATCTGCTGCCTTCAAAATTTCATGATAGTGTTTCTGGTCTTTCTGACTCCATTTCTTATCTTGGTTTGCACAAGGCACTACAGCTACCAGTCGAATATCCATTCCTTCTTTTTTCAGGTCCAACACTGCATTCGCAAAAATCGTATCCGTTCCAAGCGCCATGCCTGTGTATGCCGTTGTTGCTTTGTATTTCCTCAAAGTCATTTTTAATTTTTCTTTCAATATGGTATATTCCGGTGCAGAAAGATTATACCCGTATAACTTTCCAGGCCGGTGTCCAGTAACTACAATATCCAAAATGCACTCCTCCTTTTGTCTCTTAATTCTAACAGAACTTTATACTGCTCTGTTTTTCAGGCAAGAAAAAGACACCAAAACGGATGTCTTTTTTGGAAAACCTTAATCCATCACAACATGTACAATTTCAGAACGCTCAATGCCAGTGGAGTCCAGTAACGCACAAAGCAGATCTAATAATTCTTCTGAGCCTTCCTCTTGCGCTGCAACATATGATAAAATGTCACCTACGAGGTGTGCCGCACAAGACGCAAGATTGAAATTTTTCTCTAAATACATTTGTAACTTGTCGATTTGTTCATCTGTACCAAAAGAAAATTCTTCCTCATTTTCATGACTGTTGGTTGTTTTTTTAATTTCCATAAACCATTCCTTCTACTATCGTTTTTCGAAAAGAATATGGAAAAATTCTCCAAAGAAAAAGAGACACCTCAATGGCATCTCTCTCCTCGTCAAATATTTTCTCTTGCAACTTGAAGCATCAACTCTTTTGCGTTCTCAAACGTAATATCCCCTTCATGAAGTACGCTCTCAATTTCATCCGAAGCGTTATAGTCTTGCATATCCTTTGCTCTGAAAACATCAATCCATGGGTTGTGGATATTTCCATCCATGCACATACATTTAGTAGGTACCTGCAGTTTTACCATTACTGTATCTTTTCCTTCATGATAAAATAGACATGCAGCTTGCTCATAGTTTGTTATGCTATCAGGATTAAGCAAACAAGAGGCAACAAAATAGTTATAATCTTTTTTGCTCACAATACCTGAACTCCATTCCATACGGTATTCTTCGTGCAAAGGATTTTCGTTGTCCTGTAAGGTCTCATTGTTTTCAAATACTTTCTTTACTTCCGATACATCAATGGAAAGCTGTTGATTGCTCCATGGATTTTTACAATCACAAATCTCAATGGATGATTTCCCATCCTTATTATGATGCTTCATCAATGCCAAATCCATAATATCTCCACTTTCCAATTCCAGGTAGACACAAATGCCTGGATGCTCTTGGTCTGAACTTTCTTCTGCAACTAACTCGCCGCCAGGAATTTTAATTCTTGCCTGATTATCCCTGTAATCTTTCTGAAACGCAAGGAACAGCTCCTGCAGTTCCTTGGTGGTAATATAACCACAATCTGTTTCATGGTTTTCCAAGACTTTCTGGAAAGCTACCTCCATATTTCGATTCGATTTTTTGGTGTTTGTTTTACACACAAAAGATGCTAAAAACGGAATATCTGTTTTTAATCCAGATAAGGTGAGGAGCAGTTCTGACTTAAAATAGTTCTCTTTCAAGAACAGAACCTGTTTCTCATCTTTTATGTCTAGGCAAAAATCCTTATCCAAGACAGATGTAGTAATCTGCTCTGCAACATCGCCATTAATAAATGTTTTTGAATTAAAGAGTTCATCTGCTACAGAAGATACCATAGATGCATAATCATGAATGCTATCCGGAATCCCTAGCTCGCCCAATCTATACGCTGCTTCATTTTTACAGGAATGTTGAAATGGCATTTTATAAGCATGTACTAAGTTTTTTAACTGCCCTTTCCATTCTGGGAACTGTTGCATAAGATATCTTGCAACACTCACTTCAGATGCTCCGTCATTTGGCTTTTTGATTTCATTTGACATAATATTTTCCTCCTGTTTTTAAATTTCTTATAGAATATGGAAGAAAATGAAAGAAAAAAAAAGAGACACCAAAACGGTATCTCTTATAACATCATGGATTATAATTACTATTTCTTAAAATTCAGTATCCAGGTTTTCGTATTTTACATAACTTCACTGTAATTACTAAATATTCTAAAGGATGTATTATACTCCTGAAAATGCTGGATATCCTTCTGGAACATATGCAATTCTTATGAGAATTACACCACTTCCACTCTGTAAAAAAATCTTGCTCATGTCCAGTTGAAAATACATCGAATCTTCTTTATTCCAAACTTCTGTTAATTGATAGGAGTCCCATTTTTCTAATTCTTCATAAGTAGTACCAGATATCCCTTTGATATTAGATTCTGTCGATTGGCTTGGATTCATAAAAGTATTTGTCGCTGGAACATTCTTTAATTCTAGTTCTGTAGAAATAATCTGTACTAACTTTTGTGCTGTCAATAATGTTTCTTCTTCAGACAAATTTGTAAAAGAAAACCCATATCGAAGCAATTGAGCATTTTTTGTTTCATCAGTAAATTCTAGCCAAGGATAGTATTTTTTATCATCGAAATAAAATTCTTTTTCAACTCTATATTGTAATGGAATTTGAACTTCTAAATCTTCTTCCGATAATTCCAAAATCTGCATAAGATTTTTTTTTGATTCATTCAAATATGAACAAACACGTTCAAATTCCTCATGATTAGCTTCGTGACCATTCTGAGTTTTAGATGATACCTTACACCCATATTGAAAGCACAAACACACTACGATTATTAAAAAAATATATACTTTAAAAATTATTTTCATGCTATGAATTTTCTTATCCAAATTAGCCTATAACACCCCCATTATATATAATAGTAGCTCCCTCTGTTATTCCATTACTCAAACTGAAATTTACCTCATATAAATTACCTGCATAAAGACCTGTTGATTGAATAACTGCGTCAGTTCTATTGAAATTACAATGTTTAACAGATATCGCACCAATAGATGGATTAGGTACAGAAATATTGGTACGCAGTACATATCCGCTTTGAATTACATTATTGGAAGTGGCTTTATCTACCAGTACACCTCCACACTGATAGGTTCCCCATATTCTAGTACATTTACTTCCAGATTTATTACTTGCAAGAGATAATTCGCATGATACAGGAGTAAAGTAACAAGTTAATAGTCCATATTGATATACTTTATATCGAATTGTTCCATTTAATACAACGTTCGCTCTTGAATATTTCGCACTAACGTCATGTAGCCATGAACTATCTGGAGATGCTGGAATAACACCTATGTCCATAAGTTCCATACTAGAATTATCATCAATATCATTTGCAAAAGGTAATAGTGTACTTGAAGTTACTTCTTGTCCTTCAACATTTGTAACACGAAGCATATAAGTGTTGCCAGAAGAACGGTTGTAATTTTGTATTGGTACCATTTCAATTACAGAATTATTCTTTATGTCTATTCCACAACTTTCAAAAAAATTTTTAGTTTCATCATCTAAATTTCCACCGTTTTCAGTATAAAGCACATTTATACTTTCGTATTTCGACACTTCACTTTTGTCACGCCCACTAGAAGCTTGTGCGTAAGCCAAATTTAGGTTTGCATGTAAAAGCATTGTTGCTACTAATGCTAAAACAACTAATTTGGTAAATCTTTTCATGGTCTTCATTTTCATACCTCCTCGCATCAAAATTGTAATATTTTCACGTGTAACCAGCTATACTTTTTTGCTTTGAAGCAGCTTCCCCCTTTCCTCATTTGATAGAATTTATTTTACGTCCTTTACTTTACTTTGGGTTGTTCTTTAAATACTGTATATTTCATTTGCCAATACACCACATAAGACGTCAGCGGCTCATCTCCACGCTCAATGACCCAGGCCGCCAGCTTTTTGGCAGTCTCATCCAGCATGGTAAAATCCAGATTTTCCGGGACGTCATGAACAGAGTTTAACACAGCAAAAACTTCCTGTTTATTCAGACAGGCGTTCTGGAAAAGAACCACGCTGCTCATATTTTCTTCATGAAATGCTGCTTCATCTCCACCCACATCCATGTCTGCATATTGGATTCCAAGACCGCCGGCAAGGCTTTTTCGCAGCTATTTTACATGTTGTAATTCCACATATTACAATATATTATTTAGAAAAAATATTTTACGTACAAAATTACATTAAATAAATCAAATTTTATCTTATTAGTACTTTACTATATGAATTCATTGTATAATATATTTAATAATTTTTCAAGTATTATTTTTATTTTTTTAGACATTTTAAACAAAAATATATTTTTTCTATATATTCATAACATTATATATAAGAATACTAGTATGGCTATATATGATATGAAGAATATTTCAAATACGTATCATAACATGAATACCATTTTAATAACTACCTATGGTTGTTGTCTTTTCTCAATTACCATTCTCATTGTGTATATACATCATCACCAACAATCACAAATTGTATAGCAGTAAAAAAGAGACACCAAAACGGCATCTCTCATAAGATCATGGATTACAATTTTTACAAGCTTCATATCCCTGCTGCATCAATTCATCTCTATTCCCAGTAAATGTCTCTTTGTTCTCTTCCTTCATGCGGGAAAGGCCGGAACAATCTGGTCGATGGATTTTTTTGGTATTAGTGTTTAAAACATAAGTGGCTTCCTGAATATCGTTAGAAGAACTTTGTGTAGAATCTTCTGGTTCATTTGCTTCTGCAGCATGGGAATTACCTGTTGTATAATCAATTTCTACACCTGGCTGTGCATTATAGCAGAAAACATTAAATAAAACACCTTCACCACTATCTTCTACTGATTTTCCTTCCATAAGGACTCCATTTGCTACTGGGTTATTCCCATCATATATTGGTGTGACACGGTACTGCACATGATTTCCAGTTTCTTTTACGTAATCCGCTACCATGTTCTCAAAAGGCAACATCCCGTCTACATTCATATATCGGGTTCCTGTAATCAAATTCTTTTCATTGTCATTCTCCGCTGCAAGCTGAAATCCAATTAAATGGCAGCGGTTGTATAAATATTTCCCATCTACCCAGTCATATTTCATGGTCTGCCACCCGCTCGGTTTTATATGTCCGATCGGACCACGTTTCTCTGTTGGCATAATGTCCTTTCCAATGCTTGCACAAGCGACCCCGCAACGCCCCAGGCTGTCTAACTCACTGTAATCTTCAAAAGAAGTTGTACTTAATTCCTGATCAGAAAAATAAGGAATATTATTATTTATCACAACATATGGGGTTCCAGAAAATGCGGGAATATCCGATAAGGAGAAGGATTCCGTAACAGAGTATTCTTTTTCAGGTGTGTTTTCATTCTGTACCGCTGTATCCTTTATGTTTTCTTCGGGCGTTGTCTGTTTCCCTATTTCATTTTCTGTCTGTTGTTCTACCTTCTGTTCTGGCAATTCCTGGGTGTTCTCATTTGCACACCCAACCATAAAGATCGATGCTGACATCAATAATGCAAGACCAAATTGTTTTAACGTATTCATCTTCTGTAAACCTCCAATGTGATTTTATCGTGGGATGTTCCAGCAAAGGATTCTTCATATGTTTTATGAAACAATTCTATAGAAATGGAAAATACCGTATCATACGGGTAAATTTGATTCCAGTGGAACAAATAAATTCCCTCGACTTGTTTAGAATCTGGCTGCTTATTTTCAATAAAACAGAAATCTCCCTCTTTTGCTTCATCCAAAAACTGTTCACTTATATGGGCATCTGGAAATAGCGATTTACTAAATGGATCAACCCATAAGTTTTTCCTATAAGTTATTTCTTTGATTTTCTCAATTACTTTTGAATCTCGACTTTGCCTTCGTTTATTAAACAATAGACCGTTTCGATCATCTACGCATGCAATAATATACATTTTATCTCCTTTAAGTTTGCATAAATGTATTATAGTATTTTCGTAAATTTTTAAATTTTTAGGCATGAATGTTTAAAATGCCCCGTCCTTTCAAACAGAGCATTTTGATTGATTTTTGGTAATTTTGTACAAACACAATTTTTTTACCAATCTTGTTTTCAAACTATATTCTATTTTTGACCTTTTTTCGTGATAGAACAAATAATTCAACGATTGTAGATGGGATTTTTGACGACAAACGACTGTATTATCAGTTCCATATAATACTACATATTGTTTTGATTTACTATGTAATGTTCTATATTTTGAGAAAATTAACTTTTTACGTAAGAATCCGGGAAGGCCATGGCGAATCTGGTGGAAATTTGATCCTTATCTTTCATTACTGAGTTGACCTCATTCCCAATATAGCGGGCTGGATTTTCAACTTTTAATAATATTTCATCACTTAAAGCTAGTTTTCTCATATAGTTCCTTTCTACTTTTCATGTTTATGTTTTACAACACGATTAAATCTACACCATTATATACAGTTTAGGGAAGAACTTCAAGCCTTCCAAAAAACCTTCAACTGTTCTGCTAATACCCCTGGCGCCTGTTGATTCACCACATGGCCGCATCCCTCTATGATACTTAACTGTGCGTTTGGAATCTTCTCTGCCAGTTCTGTAGATGCCTTTTTGTTTGCAGAATCCTTTTCGCCACACACAACCAGGGTTGGACAGATAATGTTAGTAAGCTCAGAATGAAAATCAAGTTTTGCCATTGTCCTGGATAATTGAATAAAATCTTTTTTTGAAAATCCGATACCTTCAAACTTTTGCTCTGACATGAGACGAAACATAAAATTCTGAATTGCCAGCAGTTTTCTTGGCATCACATACTGGGTTCCAATAAGCACCAGTGAATTTACCCGTTCCGGATGGGAAATTGCATAGTGTAAAGCAAGAATGCCTCCAAGAGATATTCCGCATAAATCTAATTTCTCTGCTTCCGGTTGGCAAAAAGCACAAAACGCCTCATAAAGATTTTCATAGTTACATTCCTTATGAGAAAGGAATGAAGGCAAATCCGGACGTAAAACCTTTGCCTTTAAATTTATATCAGAAAGAACCTGATTCCAGCTATTGGGTCCTTGTCCAAGTCCATGTATAAAAATGTATGCCATGTTTTTCACCTCATTTGTTTTCTATACTTTCTTCCTTAATAATCGTATTATAGCAAAAAATCCTGAAAAAGCCTATACCTGCTTTTTCAGGATTCCCCCCATATTAAATATTATGAATATTCTTTTTTCTGAAATATAAACGCCGACAGAAAATAAGAACCTATAAAAGCAACACAGGTGATGCTTAATATCATGATCAGACTTATATAATAGGTTGTATCAGATACGTCTTTATTACCGAGAAATATATTTATAAGCACGCTTATTCCCACAAGAATTGCCACTGAAATAATAACACTTAGAATTGCTGTGATTTCTGTTTTTTCTGTGCCCAGGAAATAGTAAAGCGGATAAAAAACAGAACCAATAAATATTGCCAAAATCCCTCCGCCTAAAACAAGTGTGAAAGCATCACGAAAGCCATAATAAAAATATTGATTTCCATGAATCAGAATTGTAATGGTCATAAATATCGTTACCACTATCATACCAGCCACACACCAGCATACATGGCTGATATAATAGCTTTGAACAATCTGATTTCTTTTAACTGGCAAAGAAATCTTATACTTATACCATTTGGATAAGCTTTCTTTTCTTAAACACAGGACTACTAATACCAAAAGTGCCGGAGTAAGTGTTAAAGAAAAAATACCTAGTAAAGAAGCGCTGCCAGTAGCAGAAACAAGAATTCCGAATAAGAGAACAAGAGGAATTAAAATTTTTATATTTTCCAATACGCCCATAAAATTATTTTTTAAAAGTCCTTTCATATCTGTTCCCCCTTTACTAAAAGAAGCATAATCTCATCAATCGTTGTATGGTCAATGATAACATTAGGATATTTCTTTCTGGCTTTCTCAATATCTGAAACCAGGATGTCTATTTGATAATCTTTTCTGCGGTAAGCAAGGATATCTTCATTGTCCAAGGATGAAAAAACTTTTTCTGTACATCTTAAAACAGCATAATTATAAATAAGCGTATCTTTCAGCTCTGTCAGGATAATTTTCCCCTTGTGAATAAAGGTAATATAATCCGCAATCCGCTCTAAATCGCTGGTAATATGGGAAGATAACAATATGGAATGTTTTTCATCCTCCACAAACTCCAAAAAAAGATCCAATATTTCTTCGCGCATGATAGGATCTAAACCACTGGTTGCCTCATCTAAAATTAGTAATTGAGGATGATGGGAAAGCGCAGCTGCCACTGCCAGCTTCATAGTCATACCCTTGGAGTATTTTGAGATTTTCTGATTACTTTTTAGCTGAAATTTTTCTAAGTATCGTTCAAACAGGGATACATCCCACTGCTGATAAATACCTGCCATAATGTCAGAAATCTGTCTGGCAGTCAAATACCCCGGAAAGTTATCACCATCATACACAACTCCTATATTTTCCCGAATCTGGATATCCTTGTCCTTCATTTCTTTTCCGAAAATTTCGATTAAGCCACTATCCTTTTTCAGAGTGTTGAGAATACACCCGATGGTGGTTGTTTTTCCGGCGCCATTTTCACCAACAAATCCCATAATTGCTCCAGATGGCAGCGCAAAGGTAACGTGATTTAACATAAAATCTGAAGCATCATATTGTTTACATACATTTTGTAGCTTTAAGGCATAGTCCATATTATTCGTCCTCCGTATAAAATAGTGTAAGTAATTCCTGTAGCTTAGAAAGTGAAATATGATTTGTTCTGCCTATTTCTGCGGCAATCTGCAGGTGCTCCTCTGCAATACGCTGTTGTTCCTCCTGGTAAAATTCTTTGTTTCGTGCAGATACAAAACTTCCTCTTCCTATAGTGGTTTCAATAAAGCCATCCCTTTGCAAGGTCTCATAAGCTTTTTGCACTGTAATCACACTTACGTGCAGTGATTTTGCCAATGCCCTCATGGAAGGAATGCTCTCTCCAGATTTTAATTCTTCACTCATAATCATCGCTTTGATTTGAGAAGTTATCTGTTCATAAATTGGCTTATCAGCATTATTACTGATTACAATCTCCATTTTTGCTCCCTCTTTTAATGTACTTATTGTATAAGTACATTTTAAACATTTTAAGGGATTTGTCAAGAATAAATTTTTATCTGTGCAGAAAAAAACAGTTGACTTCTTAATTTTTTGAAATCAACTGTTTTTCACCGTTATTTACTTTTCTATCCCATAATCCTGTTTACACCAGCGCAAATGACCATACATAGGGGCTGATGCAAAAGATAAATCAGCAGACTTTTTTGCCCGATTTTTGTAAGCAGAGGCACCGGAGTATAAAAGCGTTCATGTAGCTTCGGCTTTTTCTGCAAAAGCAACAAAGCATAATATCCCATCAGAAACACAAAAATCCATGGAAATACCGGAAAATAATCACTGGAATAAAATCCGGGAAATGGAAGTCCAAGTATGGTAAGCGCTTTTATATCATACAACCACTGTGGAAGGGAAATCCATACGGATTCCCCCAGTCCCAAATAGCCTATGCTGATATTTTGAAAAAGGAAAAAGCCAAAAACTGCACCTGCTATGCCAAATACGGCAGGGATTCTCTTTAAAACCTTTTCCATAGGAATGGCCAGCAAACAGGCGCATCCCAGAAAATTTAAAATACCAAACCAGACCGTCTGCTGTGGCATGGCAAGCCATGTAATGGCAGTAATCACCAGTCCCCAGAAATTCAGCAAAAGGCCACGTTTAATTTTTTTCTTGCCAAGCCTCCAGGTCATACCGGAAATGAAAATAAAGGTCCAGCAAATCATCTGCTGCCAAAAACCAACCAAAGGTTTGCCATACCATTTTGGGTCTTTTTGATAAATAATAAAGAAATCATATAGAAAATGAAAAAGTACCATGTTTACAATAGCAAAGCCACGGATACCATCCAGGAGAAGCAGCCGCTGTTTCTTTATTTCCATATCTTCCACATCCTACCCACGTATTGCCCAGCGCATTTTTGTGGAGCGCGCCCTGCTGTTTCGGTTACATTCTTCTGCAGAAGGACGGATTACATCCTTTGCGATTTCGCTGTAAATCCCTTCCCTGTAAAAACGCTGGAAAGATTTTTTTACCAGCCGGTCTTCTCCTGAGTGAAAGGTAAGAATAGCAATTCTTCCGCCTTTTTTCATTACGTTTGGAAGCTTTTCCAAGAAGGTTTCCAAAACTTCAAATTCATTATTCACATCAATGCGAAGTGCCTGAAAAGTTCTGGCACAGGATTTTTTTACGGTTTCTTTTCGTTTCTCTGCCGGTACCCTTACTAAGGCTTTCTCCACTGCTTTTTGAAGCTGAGTTGTAGTTGTAATGGCATTTCCCTTACGGATTTCCGAAAGAATCACTGTGGATATTTCTTTTGCATAAGGCTCGTCAGAATTTTCAATCAACATTCCTTCCAGCTCTGGCTGAGAAATATCCAAAAGTCTCTGAGCAGCAGAAATTCCCTTTTCCGGATTGAGTCTTAAATCCAGCGGTCCCTCAAATTTGTAAGTAAATCCCCTCTCAGGATTATCAATCTGCATAGAGGAAACACCTAAATCTGCCAGAGCAAAGTCAAAACCATCTGTCTCAGAAAGTAACTGATCCACATCTGCAAAGTTTAAATGCCGGATAGAAAGAATATCCTCGCCATAGCCCATTCCGGCCAGGCGTTCTTTGGTTTTTTTCATCTCAATAGGATCCACATCCAGTGCATATAAATGTCCCTGATTCTGAAGCTGTTCCAGCATTTTAGAGGAATGTCCGCCATATCCTAAGGTAGCGTCTAATCCTGTCTGTCCGGGCTGTATCTGAAGAAAATCTAAAATTTCCTGCACACAGATAGAAATATGCATACCTGCAGGAGTTCCGCCTTTACGAATGACTTTTTCAATGGTATCTCCATACTTTTCCGGCTGCAGCTCCTTATATTTTTCCTGATAAGTCCTTGGATGAGTTCCTTTATAGCGTACCCGTCTTTTATGTGTCTGTTCTTTTTGTTCCATAAGATTTCTCTATAAACTCCTTTTCTGTTCCGTTTTTTTCTGTTCTAATCCAGCCAGCATACGATCATATTCAATATCAGCCAGAGCTTCTACCACATATTTCCCGTGGTCATTTAAAAGCCGGTACTTCCGAAGCAGTTCAAATTCCTTTTCCGTAAGCCCATTCCGCTCCCGCTTCAAGACATCTACATGAATAAAATCCTGATAAAGATAATTTGCGTCACATTCCAGAGCTTCCAAAATCTTACTTAGCTTTTCCGGATTCGGATAAGTCCGTTCCAGCTCATATCCGCTGACTGTCTGCTTTGAAACACCGATTTTTTCTGCCAGTTCCGTACTGGACATTTTCAACTCTGCACGTCTGTCTCTTATTCGTCTTCCAATACCCATATCACTGTCCTACTTTCTTGTACTTTTTGGAATTATAGTATTAAATTTGTTGTATGTCAATAAAATCTGTTGACATTTTCTGGAAATTCATGTAAAATAACAAAACGTATTAAAATTTTATGGTTATACATTTGGGAGGTTATTTACATGGAATACAAAACAGCAATTTTAAAATTGGTGGAATCTGTACATGATGAGAAAGCTTTAAAGATTATTTACAGCTTTTTGCAGGGATATCTTTTTTAATCTTTTTTCCTGTACAAGATGTCCTGTATCTGTACTGTATCATTTTTTGTACCAGGGTGCAACCAAAATCAATCAAAAAGAAAAGCTGCTATAGGAATCCTATGACAGCTTTTCTCATTTTCAAATTTTACAGGTTTTCATTTCTTAATATCTCATGTTCCCTTAATAATTTTTCAATGACCGTTCCCTTGACTGCGTGTACCAGCGGTTTCTTCAAAGCATTTAACGGACCGGGGAGCTGAATATCCAGGGGGGATTTTCCATCCATTAATTTCACAGAACTATCCAGGAGCTCACGAATATCGTAAACGCTTCCCCAGACTTCCGGAACACCTCTGTCTATATGAAACAGTCCATAAACTGCTTCCATAGCAGTTCGAACAGAATATTCTGTAGTAAACACCGTATCTCTTGGAGTATCGGCAAACTGTCCTAAAAATGCAAAGTTGACACATCCGTCTGGAATTACGTCTGGTCTGTCTCCTTTTGTCCGCGGCATAAAGAAAGCAGTAATATAAGGCATCATAGTCGGCACACAGACAACACTATGTTTTGCCAGACTTGGAATCTGACTGACAGGTACGCCGATGTGATACAGCCATTCTGCAGCAATCTCTTCTCCGGTACATTCTTTCATAGGTTTCTTCGTATAGTCACCTGGAACATCCGTAAACAGTCCGTACACCCAGATACATACTTTATCTTTATCCTGCTCTTTAAACTGTCCCTGGCGGTTAATAGTCCAGCTCATGAGCCATTTGGAATCCTGACAGCTTACAATGCCACCGGTAACTACCTGGCCGCCTCTTGGATCACGCTTACAAATATTGGAGATATAAGGCAGTATTTTCTCATCCAGTGTGGTAATGGTTGCGGATTCCCAATTTGTCTTGGAAATATCAGAACAGAATTTTTCCGGACGGCCAAATGCCGGATCCTGTTTCGCAATATTTTTCCAAAGAGACCAGCAGCCACTGGTACGTACCAGTGCATCTCCATTTGGCGCATGATGATGATCTCCGTAAATAGTACCCTCTGTGCAGCTTCCATTGGTGACAAAAACAAAATCTTTTTCTGTCAGCAGGATTCCTTTTTCTACACCTTTGACCTTGCATTCAATAGCGGTAGCTACTTTCTTGCCGTTTTTTATTTCAAATGCAACATTGGTTACTTCTGTGTTAAACTGGAAGTCAACGCCTGCTGCCTCCAGATATTTCTGCATAGGCAGAATCAGGGATTCATATTGATTATATCTGGTAAACTTCAGGGCGCTGAAATCAGGCAGTCCGGCAATATGGTGGATAAACCGCTGGAAATACAGCTTCATTTCCAGGGCGCTGTGCCAGTTTTCAAAAGCAAACATGGTTCTCCAGTAAAGCCAGAAGGTAGAATCAAAAACTTCCTCATCAAAGACATCTTCAATGGTTTTATCGTATAAGTCCTCATCCCTGGTCAGGAATAATTTCATAATCTCCATGCATCCTTTTTGACTTAGGCGGAACTTTCCATCTGTATGTGCATCCTTTCCTCTGTTTACCGTAGCTCTGCAAAGAGAATAGTTGGGATCATGCTTATTCAGCCAGTAAAATTCATCCAAAACAGAAGCCCCTGGTACCTCAAGAGAAGGAATACTGCGAAACAGGTCCCAGAGACATTCAAAGTGGTCTTCCATCTCTCTGCCGCCCCGCATGATATATCCTCTGGATGCATCAAAGATACCGTCACAGGCTCCTCCGGCAATATCCATGGCTTCCAGAATATGAATCTGTTCTCCAGGCATCTGGCCATCTCTTACCAAAAAGCAGGCTGCAGCCAGAGCTGCAAGACCGCTTCCCACAATATAAGCACTTTTCTCTTCTATGCCTTCCGGCTTTTCCGGTCTTGCAAAAGCTTCGTAATTCCCCCTGGAATAATAAATCCCTTTTGCATTTCTTACTTGTTTTCCCCGTTCTGTATTACGATATGCCTCATAACGGGTATGCTCCTGAACTTCTTTTTTCTGATTCTGGATTTTTTTCTTTTTATAAACCGCCGCTCCTGTTCCTGCTGCAAGGGCTGCAATTCCGATTCCAACATATTTTTTCTCCATAGTATAGGACTCCTTTCTGTTATTTCTGCCCTTATACTATGCCTTTTATACGCTGTTTTCCATTTACAAAGTGACGGGTTTGATAAAAAGTTTATCATTTACAGGAATTTGATAAAAAATTTGCAATGGAATTGCCGATATTTCCATGGAGTGTAAGAATCATATCCCTGATAATTTCCTCATAGTCTTCTTTCATCCCCTTTTTTATCCAATCCAGCATAATGCCCACAAAGCTATATTTATAAAAATTTGCAATAAATTCTTTTTTCTGAGCAGAAAGAGAGGTTCCTGCTGCCTGCTCTTCTACCACATCACGGAGTAAATCATAAGTAAGCTGAAACAGATAGTTTTCAATCTGTTCCCTGCTAAGAGTATGATAAGCATTCAGGATAAATGGTTTATTGCTAAGCACTGCTTCAAAAATCTGGCGCAGACCATCCTGCCAGGTATCATACGTCTTTTTGCCCCGAAGGGCTTTTCTGGCATCTTCCAGACAGGACCATTCTACTAAATCATAAATATCTTTAAAATGATAGTAAAAAGCCATGCGGCTGATTCCACAGTCTGTAGTAAGGTCTGAAATCGTAATCTTATCCAGTGGTTTTAGAAGCATCAGATGTTTTAATGACGCCTCTAAAGCCAGTTTTGTTGTATTCGACACCTTTGCATCCTTCCCTTTCTTCTAAAGTTTATCAGGTTCATTGTAACAAAAAAGAGAAGAAACCGCTACCTTTTCAGAAAAACTTCATAGTGAAAGTTACCCATACATTTTTTCAAAAGTAATCCTGCCACAATACAACATACAATGCTTAATCCCAGTAAAATCCAAAAGGAAATCAACAGCACACCCATAAACTGCCCCATAACCAGTAAAATCAAAGGCAAAATCAGAAAGACAGCGCCTTGCTGAGATTCTTCCATGCTCTGTGCTTTGGCAGAACTGCGGACAATCAGCGTCACTGCAATAAGGGAAACAGCCGGAGAAAACAGCAGCAAAACAACCAGCCAGCTTACTCCCGGTAAAAGGAGTTTCCCAAGTAAAAAGAACGATTCTGTTTCTAATACCAGCATCATGGCCAAAAAAGAAATCAAAGATACCAGCATACTAAGGGCAAAAGATGCCAGTACCTTGGCGCGGAAAATGTCTTTTACAGATAAAGGACAATACAACAGCGTTTCCAGCGTATGCTTTTCCTTTTCTCCCACAAAAGAACTGGCAGCCATAATGGACGCAGCCATAATAGGGATAATCAGAAAAAACAGGGGCAGCATATAATTCAGAAGCATCTGAGCCAATGTCTGTTCTATAGTTTCGCTGTGCGCCTGCTTTGGCAAAAGTTTTAAAAAGTTCTGAATATCCGGGTCATCCGGCACAAAGTGAATGGTACACAGGAAAATAGATGGCAGTACCGTAGTTAAAATCAAAGGTGTAATCATAAGTGTGGTAAACAAACGCCGGTTGCCTGTAATACCTCTAAAATCTTTTTTTATAATGGCAAACATTGCTTCTCTCATAAAGCTCCCTCCTGTGCGGTTAAGGTAAAATATACTTCTTCCAGTGACGGCTTTTTCGCAATGACCTCATAGATATCTCCACCGCCGGCTACAATGCTGCGAATGAGTTCTGGAATTTCCTTTTCGGATTCGATTCTGGTTGCATAGATTCCCTCCCCCTTAGAAAGGAAGGGCAGCTGTTTCGGCATATTCGCTGCGCAAATCTGCAGGATCATACCAGGACATACCCTCTTTTGCAGTTCGTCTAAAGTTCCTACTGCCAGCAGTTTTCCCTGCTCCATCAGGCCATACCTGGTACAGATTTCCTGTGCATACCGCAGTTGATGGGTACAGAGAAAAACGGTAACCCCTTCTTCTTTTGCAAGGTTTTGAATCAGTCCGTTTACCTTTTGTACACTTTCCGGGTCAAGGCCTGAGGTTGGTTCATCCAGAAAAAGCACCCTGGGTTTATGAATCAGCGCTCTTGCAAGAGAAAGCCGCTGTCTCATTCCTGTAGAATAGGTAGATAATTTCTGATTTCCCGCATCCTTTAACTCCAGTTGTTCCAATAATGCTTCCGCTCTCTGATTCGCCTGTTGCCTGGATAATCCAAAAACAGAAGCATAAAACTGCAGGTTCTGCATCCCTGTCATATGGTCATACATTTGTGCATGCTCCGTCACCACACCGGAACATGCATGAACCTTCTGCGGCTCCCACGTGGGATGAAAGCCAAGTATCCGGCAGCTTCCCTCAGAAGGCGCCAGCATTCCGGTGAGCAGTTTCACCGTAGTGGTTTTTCCTGCGCCATTTGGTCCTAAAAATCCAAACACCTCTCCCGGATGTAAAGAAAAAGAAAGGTGTCGCACTGCCTGTTTCCCTCCGGGATATGTTTTGGAAAGATTTTCTAATAAGATTGCATCCATTTATTCTTTCTCCTTTTCTTTTAATCGTACTATCATTTTTTGAAAGTCAGGATTTGGTATCAGCTTATCAAAAACCGGATTCTCTGTAAGTGCCTGTGTGATACTCCGGCGAATGACTGCATGATCTCTTGGCAAAACAGTTCCAAGAGCCAGAGTATCCTTCATCCAGGCATCCATCAAAGAAAAAAAGGCATCTCCGTGCAGTTTTAGTGGATAAATATCACTGGTTGCCAGATTCGTATATTTCTCCAAAATCTCCAGCGCCCTGTTTTCTTCCCCCAAAAGTGACCAGCCTTTTGCCATGGTAAGGTAGACAGAAAACATAATACCAGGATGCAGATTTTCCAGTTCAAAGACCCCTGCAAGCTTTTGAAGACGAGTGCAGATTTCTTCAAATTCCTCCTTATGTTTCCATGGCAGATTCATATACGAGGCAAGCAAATTGCACAGAGAAATCACTTCCTTGTAAATCCCTATCTGTAGAACCCGTCTGGCTTCTTTGGTATTTCCCAGCATTTGATAGGCAGAAGCCAGCAATGGTTCCATAGGGCCAACGGAAAAAGAATCCTCTTCTAAAAAGTCCAGAACCTCAGAAGGGCGTTTTAATGCCAACAGGCAATATGCTTCCATTTGAAGCGCGTTTTTCCCAAGCTCCGGTTCCTCTGCTCTTGTCTTTACATGAGCAAAAAGCGCTTTTGCTTCTTCCAGCACTTCCATGGTATCTTCCGGCTTCTCTGCCAGCATTGCATGATTCACCAGTAGTGCGCCCATATGAAACACAAGAGGATAACAGGAATAATATTTCTTTATGAGCTTTCGGCAATGCTCCAATACTTCCTGAAAAGGAAGCACAGCAAAGTCTTTCGCCAGTTGGGTGTAGCACTTTTGAATTTCTGCTTTTGACATCTGGGGTTCATATCCCAGCAAATCATCAATGGTGATATTAAAGTAAGCTGCAAGCTGTGGCAGCAACGTAATATCTGGATAGGTCATTTCATTTTCCCATTTAGAAACTGCAGCCTTTGATACGCCTAAATAAGCTGCAAGTTCTTCCTGAGTAATTCCTTTCTTATGACGTTTTTCAACGAGAATACGGCCAAGCTTCATTTCCTTCATGTTCTTTTACCTCCCTTGGACATCATTATAAAAAAACAGAAAGCAAAAGACAATGGACGGATATTTAATTTCTTTAAAAAAAATCAACCTATAGGAAACTTAGAATTTTACCCATTCTGTCTCAGTTTTACAACCGTTTTAACCTATATTCCCTTGTAAAATCAAGAAACAATGCAAAAAACGAGACAATCTGGTCACGCTATATACAGGAGGGAAAATACTATGCCAAAACCAAAGACATCCACAGGAGAAAAAAATCTCATTAGCAAACGCCTCATTGAACTTCGCCGACAGCACAAAATGTCCCAGAGACTTCTGGCCTATGAGCTTCAGCTACGGGGGTATGATATGGATAAAAATGTAATCACCAGAATTGAAACCAACAAACGATATGTTACAGATGTGGAGCTAAAAGCGCTCAAAGAAGTGTTCCAGGTTTCCTACGATTATCTCATAGAGGGAAAAGAAGAAGCATAAACGAAAGAGTGTGCAAAAAGCAAGAGGCTTTCCTGTGTATTCCCGCAGAAAATCCCTTGTTTTTTGCACGCTCCATACAACCTGTCACACTAAAATTTATATAACAAACTTGCCAATCCCATTTCGTTAAAAAATAAAAACCGTCCGAAAAATAGCACAATTATATAAATCACCAATTCCATTCTGGAAATGTATTTAAAACAATATTTTGATTTCGTTCCCTTTTTCCAAATTTTAAACAAAAGAAATCCAAGCAATGCGCCTATTGTATTTAAAAATAAATCATCAATATCAGTACACCGGTTATTCAGCAACTGGCTGACTTCGATAAAAAATGAAAAACAGAATCCAACGCTAAATATATGCCAGAAAGTATCCATCTTTTCACATAGGATAGGAAGTAATATGCCTAAAGGTACAAATAATACAACATTTAACAAATATGCGATACTATCAATTTCATTTGAAAAAGGAATAAGATTCAGTTGATTCGTGTTCATTTCCAACTGATAATGCAGTCCATCATACAAAGTTCCCACCCCGGTAAAATGATAAACACCTATTATGTAAATGGAAAAAAGTAAAAGACCTATGTAATGTGCAAAACCAAAGCTGATATGACGTTTCTTTCTCCAAAATCCATTGATGATTAGCACGATTAAAAATGGAACAAAGGCCGATAAAAATTCATATCCTGCAAAAATTAAAGTATCCATAAAACCACTCCTTACGTTTATTTTTTTCATTCTATCATAGAAGTCTCCTAAAAACATTACATTAAAAAAAGTTTTCGGGTTTCTTTTGGAAATCTTTAGAAATTTCGCGCCAAATTTGTTATACTCAAATTATAAAATTTTTCGCTTAAAGAAAGGAGTCTTTATGAAAAAAATCTGGATGACTTCCCAAACACAGAAGAGAAAGCACAGCGCTTCCATAGGATTATGGAAATCGCTTTTTATGGTGATTTTTTTCATTACAATTTTTCTCTTCCTGCAATTTTTTCTTTTGAAACATGGACGTTCTACCCCGGCTGTTTCAACAACGCTCACATTACTGGCGGGAATGCTGCTCATTGGATATGCAGTAAGAAGTGGTAATCGAAATCTTCCTCATGTCTATGTATTTTTTCTGACAGAGGAGCATGAATTGTTTTATGTAGATGCACGCAGCCAACAGAGAGCGCACACGGATGGGGTACTGGGTGCTATGGAAATTTATGCAAAAGCTGATAAAATGCTGCAAAAAATAAAAAGCACCAATGAAATCCCAAAATCAGCAAGAAAAATTCTCTGGGTGAAAAGTATTCGGGAACGCCAACGGGATGTCAGTGTTGTTTGTCGTGTCCAGACACAGCAGGGAACGAACCTTGATGAAACCCTGTTTGTCAGTTATGAGGTTCCAGATGTACAAAGTCTTTTGCTGCAACTTGAAGCAAGAAAACGTGCCACAGGACCAGAAGCCCAGATGGATAAAAACCTTTTTTGTATGCTTATTAGTGTTGTTTTTCTCATTGGCTCTGGTATTCTTTGTTTTCTCAGTCATCCTTATCAGGCTTATCTGCCGGATAGATTGTACTATCCTTCCATGGCATTTACAGTAATTGCTCTGTGCTTTGTCCTGTATTATTTCCTGAAGCATCACAGAGGAGAAAAATGACAGCAGTTCTGTACCGTTCCGACAAATTTGAAGTTCTGACATTTGGATTTTGCCGGAACGGGAACTCTGCTTTTACTCTGTCTCTTTTGATACTTTAATGCTCCCATCTCCGCTTACGGAACTTAGAAATACTTTTCTTCCTTCTTCAGCCCTGATATTCTGAAATTCCAGGCTGCTGACCTTAACAGCACCTTTTACTTTCATATCTCCGCTAACGGTTTTGGTACAGGCATAGCAAGGCTCTCCCTGGCAGTCTAAATGTAGCTTTCCATCCCCACTTACCGTTTTAGCATATACACTCCGGCTGTCCAGATACTTCCCTCTGAAATCTCCACTGGTGGTATTACAGGTAAAGACATGGGTTTGTACGTGTTTATATTTCACATCTCCGCTCATTGTTTCTGCCACCATGCTCTGGGCATAAATTCTTTTTGCTTCAATATCACCGCTTTTGGTACGAAGGGAAATGCTCTGACAATGAATTTCCTCTGCCCCGATATCACCGGAAAAGGAAGAAAGGCTCATGGCTGTTACCGAAATTTGTTCTGCACAGATATCTCCACTGAGAGCTTCCACGCAGAGTTCTTCTATTCCTTGTGGGATTTCCAGAATCACCTGTTCTACCAGTCTTCCGAAAAATCCTCTTAGCATATTAATTCTCGGTATATTTCCGTCCCGTCTGTTACATACTCTTCCATAGTAGGTATTTTCCTGGATTTTATATTCCAGATATTTAAGATCAGAGGGATCCTCTGTATAAATATGAAAATGTCCGTCCAGGGAAGGAATGATTTTTATATCTGTTGCACCTGCCTGAAAACGAATCTTATGAAAAGTCTGCTGTTCAAACTCCTGGCTGCTCTCCCATTCCTGTTGAAATTTCTGAAAAGGTACCTGCTCCACCTCCGTAAAAGGTCTGGCAACTTCATGATCCCCATTTGAAGGTTCTCCTAAAAGTTCCTGAATCTCCTGAATCACATCCTCCGGGTTTCCAAGAGAATCGCAGATTTCCTCTTCACTTTTCCCCTGGGCCTGGGCATCCTGAAAATGTTCCTCATAGTCCCGGATAATTTCGTCCACATAATCTTTGTCATAAGCCTTTAATGCCTGTTCTATACAATTCAAATATTCTTCCTTTTTCATGCTGTTTTTCCTCCACACTAATGAATCAGCCGCCCTATGGCTGCTACAAAATCTTCCCACTCCAGTTTCAACATTCCCTGATAACCTCTTCCTTTTTCCGTAAGATGATAATATTTTCTGGCTGGGCCGCCTTCAGATTCTACCAGATAAGTCTCCACATACAGCTCATCCTTCAACTTCTTTAATATGGGATATAAGGTTCCTGTGGCAATGGACATTTCCTGAGAAATCTCTTCTGTAAGCTCATAGCCATATTTATCACCCTTTGCTAATTGAGAAAGCACACACAATTCCAGAGCGCCTTTTTTAAACTGTGCATTCAAAAAAATCCTCCTCTCTTCCTCTTATGCTGTCAGCAGTATTCTTTTTTATTTTCTATATCTTATCATATACTATTCTATAATGCAATATAGTATTTATAAAAATATATAAACACCGCTGTCACACAATTTCTAACTTGTATAACAGCGGTGTTTTCTATTTATGATACGGTTCCCCTGCCACAATCCGGTATCCCCGGTAAATCTGTTCCAGAAGAATCACCCGCATAAGCTGGTGGGGAAAGGTCATTTTAGAAAAACTGAGGGCATAGTCAGACTTTTTCAAAACTTCCTCCCCAAGGCCAATAGAACCGCCGATAATAAAGGTGATATGGCTTTTTCCCTGAACCCCCAGATTTTCTATTTTTTTTGCAAAAGCAACGGAATCCAGCATAGCGCCTCCGATTTCCAGGGTAATCACGTAACTGTCCTCTTTGATATGCTTTAAAATTCGTTCTCCCTCTTTCTGGCGTATCTGTCGCTCTACTGTTTCGCTTGCAGCATCCGGTGTTTTCTCATCTGCTACTTCAATAATTTCTAGTTTGCAATATTTGCTCAGACGTTTGCTGTACTCAGCAATGGCATCTTTTAGATATTTTTCTTTGATTTTTCCTACGGTAATTACTGTAATTTTCATGCCTGCTGTGCCTCCTGTTCTTTCTTTTCTTTGCGCTTCCACTGATTCAGCCGTTCTTTCTCCTCTTTGGAAACCCGGTAGGATTCCCGGATTTTCTGGATTGCCTTGTTATGAGTAAAATCATCCAGAGTATTTTTCAGAAGAAAGTCCTCTGTTTTTTCAGGAAATTTCACATAACACACAGAGACAGCCCAGGCCACAGCCATTTTCACATAATATCCCTCATGATGAATGTCAGAAAAACAGTTCAAAATTCTGTCAATAAATGCCTCCTGAACAAAGAAATCCAAAAGACATACCACTGCAAAGCGGATTTCATACTCCTGGCTACTGTTTAAATAAGGCTCAAGAAAAGAAAACCACTCTTCTTGATTTTTCTTCATAAATTTATAAGTGGTACAGCAACTGTCGCATACAGCCCAGTTATTGATAAGGGGGATAAATTTTTTTAACTCTCTTTTCTGCTCCTCCATGGGAAATTTGGCATATCCAATCATCATGCCGCGAATCATCACTTCCTCATAGATTTCCGGTTGAAAATCCTCTATGAATCCGTAATAGTCTTCTTTTGCCGCTTTTTTTGCCAGTTCCCGCAAAATAGGAATTCTTACACCCATCATTTTCGTAAGACCTGGAACCAGAGAAGTGTGAAACTGTTTATAGGTCTCATCTATGTGCTTTTGAAGCTCACCTCTTAGCCATGCTGTTATTTGATTCGATTCCTTCATAAGGTTGCTCTCTCCTTTAAACTTAAAAAACGGTACAGATTTCAAAGTATCTGCACCGTTTCTATACAGTCTATGTATTATTTTGTTTTGTTCTTGATAAATTCATCAATGCCTTTTGCAGCCGCTTTTCCTGCACCCATAGCCAGAATAACAGTAGCTGCGCCGGTTACTGCATCGCCACCGGCGTAAACGCCTTCTTTGGATGTTTTTCCGGTTTCTTCATCTGCAATGATACATTTTCTTCTGTTGATGTCCAGGCCAATGGTAGTAGAAGAAATCAGTGGGTTTGGAGAAGTTCCAAGAGACATGATCACTGTGTCTGCTTCCATCTCAAATTCTGAACCTTCAATAACCACCGGACGTCTTCTTCCGGAAGCATCTGGCTCCCCTAATTCCATACGTACACATTTGATTGCTTTTACCCATCCATTTTCATCTGCCAGGATTTCGACCGGGTTTGTCAGAAGGTCAAAGATAATGCCTTCTTCTTTCGCATGGTGTACTTCTTCCTTTCTGGCCGGAAGTTCTTCTTCACTTCTTCTGTATACTACATGAACCTCAGCGCCTAAACGAAGAGCAGTTCTTGCAGCATCCATGGCAACATTACCGCCGCCTACAACAACAACCTTCTTGCCGGTTACGATTGGTGTATCGTGGTCATCACGAAAAGCTTTCATCAGGTTGCTTCTTGTAAGGTATTCGTTGGCAGAGAATACTCCGTTTGATACTTCTCCCGGAATTCCCATAAACATTGGAAGACCAGCTCCTGAACCAATAAATACTGCCTCAAAGCCTTCGTTTTCCAGTAACTCATCAATGGTAGTAGATTTACCGATAATAACATTTGTTTCAATCTTAACACCTAAAGATTTTACGTTTTCTACTTCTTCTTTTACAACTTTTTCTTTTGGAAGACGGAATTCAGGAATACCGTATACCAAAACACCGCCGGCTTCATGAAGGGCTTCAAAGATAGTAACATCATAACCCATTTTTGCCAGATCACCGGCGCAGGTAAGTCCGGAAGGACCGGAACCGATGACTGCTACTTTGTGTCCGTTTTTCTCAGCCGGAGCTTCTGGTTTAATACCGTTTTCTTTTGCCCAGTCTGCAACAAAACGTTCCAGTTTACCAATGGAAACAGCCTCTCCCTTAATGCCTCTGATGCAGACACCTTCACACTGAGACTCCTGAGGACAGACACGTCCACAGACAGCAGGCAGTGCGCTGGACTGACCGATTACTTTATATGCTTCTTCAAAATTGCCTTCTTTTACTTCGTGAATAAAAGCAGGAATATTAATAGATACAGGACATCCTTTGATACATTTTGCGTTTTTACAGTTTAAGCAGCGCGCTGCTTCTTCCATAGCTTCTTCTTTGTTATATCCCAGACAAACTTCTTCAAAGTTTGTTGCTCTTACCTGTGGATCCTGTTCTCTTACAGGAACTTTTTCTAATACGTTTCCCATTATTCGTCACCTCCGCAGTGTCCGCATCCGCCATGGTGGGTATCACCCTCCTGTAGCTTCAGCATTGCTCTTCCTTCTTCTGTCTTGTACATCTGCTGTCTCTTCATAGCCAGATCCCAGTCAATGGCATGTCCGTCAAATTCAGGACCGTCAACGCAGGCAAATTTCACTTCTCCACCTACAATCACACGACAGGCACCGCACATACCAGTACCGTCTACCATAATCGGGTTCATGGAGACAATCGTAGGAATTTCGTATTTCTTTGTGGTCAGGCAGCAGAATTTCATCATAATCATAGGACCAATGGCAACACATTTGGTATAGGTTTTGCCTTCTGCTACTAAATCGTCGATTACTTTTGTAACCATACCGCTGCGGCCATAGGAACCATCATCTGTGGTAATGTAGAGATTACCTGCTACTGCTTCCATTTCTTTTTCCAGGATAATCAGGTCTTTTGTTTTTGCTCCCACAATAACATCAGCATCAATACCATGTTCATGAAGCCATTTTACCTGAGGATATACCGGAGCAGTACCAACACCACCGGCTACAAACAGGATTTTTTCTTTCTTTAATTCTTCTAAATCTTCATTTACAAACTCAGAGGGACATCCCAGAGGTCCAACGAAATCCTGGAAAGCATCTCCTGCCTGTAATGTTGTAAATTTTTCTGTAGATGCTCCAATAGGCTGGAATACGATGGTTACAGTTCCTTCTTCTCTGTCATAATCACAGATGGTCAAAGGAATTCTCTCTCCTGCATCATCTAATTTTACAATGATGAACTGACCCGGTTCACAATGTTTTGCTACCATGGGTGCTTCTACAACCATGAGATATACAATCTCATTCAGCTTTTCTGCTTTTCGTATCTTGTACATAATGTCCTCCTCTTATTTCATACGGAATTTCGGCTTTCCCTCCACTCCGGTATCATCATTACCCTACAGTATAAGGCAATCTGAATAAAAATTCAATCCGTTTTCTTGGTTTATCAGGAAACTTTGTGCAATCTGCCCGTTTCCCTTCTATAATTTTCCATTTTTAGTTGTAATACACATACATTTTACTGCTTACCGGACTGATTTTTCCTCTTTCATCCACTGCAATCGCAGAAAAAGTATGCTCTCCCGTAGGCATTGCAATGGGTCCTGTATATTTGCTGCTTTCCAGGGTAGGTTCTTCATCAAAGGCATAGTAAATATCACAGCCATCCTGGGCGGTCACAATAATTTGTTCTGCATACTCATACTGTCCGTCGCTTGGAGAAATCAAAGGTTTCTCCGGCGCTTCGTAAGTAATCTGGTAGGTTTCTTCTCCTACTTCACTGGGAATATTTTTCTCATTGTAAGCAATATATTTCAGGGTTATTTTACCCTCTTCCTCCAGGGAAATGGGTCCCTCATACTTCTGGCTTGAGGTATCAGGTTTGGAACCATCCAGGGTATAGTATACCTGAGTTCCCTCTAAAAGATTGTTAAATTCCAAAGAAAGAGCTTCTGTATATTCGCCACCGCCCTGGGAAACGGTTGGAAGTGGACAGACATAACTCTGGTACATATCCTGCATTTCCTCACTGGCATTTGCCATAAGGTCCCGGATTTTTTCATACTCCTCCTGATTCTCATAGAGACGCAAAAGCTCGCCATAGGCGCTGGTATTATCCGGGAACTCCTTCACAACCTCCAAAAGAATGTCCAAAGCGGCTGCCTCATCTTCGTTTTTCAGATAAATTTTAGCCTGCAGAATATTTGCTTCTGCACTGTCCGGTCTTAAAGCCAAAGCCTGCTGCACATACTTCATGGCATCTTCGTAGTTCTTATTGCTGAATTTTGTCTCTGCCTGAGCCATCTGAAAGTCAAAGGAATTGTGCTGAGTCTGATAAACAAAAAATAGTCCCAGTCCTGCTGCAACCACCACTACTGCTGCACAGCTTCCCAGAATCATATTTTTCTTCCTTTTCCTGCGCCTCTCCTGCTCTGCTTTTCGCTGCTGCCGCTCTCTTTCCTTCTGGGCTTCCAGCTCCTTTTTCTTTTTTTCCTGTTCCATTAACTCTTTCTGTCTCAGAATAGTCTCTAAAGTATGATATTCCGGGACCCACTGTACCTCTTTGCCACACTTTGGGCAAAACAAGGTTCCATCTTCAAACTCTGCACCACAGTTTGTACACTTCATGCGATTCTATCCTCATTTTCTATAAATATTCATCAATAAACTGCTCATATTCTTCCATAGACATCAAAACCTTTCTTGGCTTTGTGCCTTCTTCTTCTCCGACTACACCGGCTTCACAAAGCTGATCCATAATTCTGGCTGCCCTGTTAAATCCGATTTTAAATACCCTTTGAAGCATTCCTATGGAAGCCTTATCTTTCTCAATAATAAATTTACCTGCATCCTTAAAATATGCATCTCTGTCATTACCATTGTCCTGTCCCTGGGGAGCAGCTTCTTTTACTGCCTCGATTTTTTCCTGAATATCCTTATCATAGTCTGCCTCCGGATGCTGGCTTGCTAAAAATGCCACCACATCTCCCACTTCCTGGTCACTGACAAAAGCCCCCTGCACCCGGGCAGGCTTCTGATAGCCCTGGGGATAAAAAAGCATATCACCTTTTCCCAGAAGTTTTTCTGCCCCGTTCATATCCAGAATGGTTCTGGAGTCCACGCCGGAAGAAACAGAAAAGGCAATTCTGGAAGGCATGTTTGCCTTAATGAGTCCTGTAATAACATTGACAGAAGGTCTCTGGGTGGCAATAATCAGATGAAGCCCTGCTGCTCTGGCAAGCTGTGCCAGACGACAGATAGAATCTTCCACCTCTCCGGGAGCAACCATCATAAGGTCAGCAAGCTCGTCTACAATAATGACAATCTGAGGCAGCTTTTTCGGCTTGTTTTCATCCTGAATATCCTCAATAGATGCCACTTTTTCATTATATCCCTTTAAATCCCGGACATTATACTGTGCAAATTTATTGTAGCGTTCTGTCATTTCCGCTACTGCCCAGTTTAAGGCTCCTGCTGCTTTTTTCGGATCTGTGACCACTGGAATAAACAAATGGGGAATACCATTATAGACACTTAATTCCACCACTTTAGGATCAATCATAATTAATTTTACATCATCCGGGGATGCTTTGTAAAGAATACTCATGATTAAAGTATTAATACATACGGATTTACCGGAACCTGTAGCGCCTGCAATAAGCAGATGGGGCATTTTCGCAATATCTGCAATCACCGGTTTCCCTGCAATATCTTTTCCTGCTGCAAAAGCCAGGTTTGATTTATGATGCTGAAATTCCGGAGACTGAAGCAGATCCCGCAACATAACCGTACTGTTATTGGCATTTGGAACCTCAATTCCCACCGCCGCTTTGCCTGGAATAGGCGCTTCAATACGGATATCCGTAGCGGCCAGATTTAATTTAATATCATCGGTAAGTCCCACAATCTTGCTTACTTTTACACCCTGTTCCGGCTGCAGCTCATATCTGGTAACCGTAGGTCCGCAGCTTACATCTGTAATTGTCACGTTGACGCCGAAATTATGTAAGGTATCCTGCAGCTTTCTGGCTGTTTCCCGCAAATGACTGTCCGAATCCCCTGTATTTTTCTGTCCCTTTTTCAGCAGAGACAAAGACGGAAACTTATATTCCTTTTTTTCCAGGATTTCTTTGCTGGCAATTTCCTCTTTTACCGCATCCACTCCCTGCTGGATTTCCTCTTTGGAAGAACGTGGATTTTTGGCAGTATTTGTCTGTGTCTTGTTCTCCTCCTGAGGAACTCCCTCTTCAATAGCTGCAATTTCTTCCAGATCCTGAACCAGATGATCTGCTCTGTGAATAGGAAATGCTTTTTCCGGTATAAAGGGTTCTTCTATGGTTGTTTCCTTTTCCGGCTCTTTTTCCGGTTCCGGCGTCTCTTCTTTTTTCTTCAGGAGAATCTGTTCCTGGAAAATTTTCTTCCGCTCTTTTTTTACCGTATCTTCGGAATCTTCCAGAGTTCTCTTATGCCGCTTTTGGCGGCGCTGCTCCTGTTGTTCCTGTTCCTCCTCTTCTTCCTGGCGGATACGCGCCTCCTCCAAACGTCTCTGTCTGTGCTGTGCTGCGTTTCTGTACATCCATCTGCTGCACTTACGTATCATATCAAACATGGATTTCTGGGTAATAAGCACCAGGGAAATCATAATGGACACTCCGGCAATCACATACGTCCCTACCGTTCCAAAAGCCTGTACACACAGTCTGCAAAGAATGCCGCCTACCAGACCTCCTCCGGTTTTATACTCTGCTGATACTTCATAATAGGTGAAAATTTCTTTCTCAAACACAGCTCCTTCTGTAAGAATCTGCATAAACATACAGGCTGCCAGAAAGAACAGAAGAAAGCCAGCCATTTTCCGGTAGGCTCTGGGATTTCTTCCGTTGGAAATCACAAAGGCAATACCCAAAAACATAAAAATTGGCAGGGGATAACAAACCAGCCCTACCAGCCCGAAAAAGAAACTGCTAATGGCATTTCCAACCGTGCCTCCAATGCCAAAGTTGCTGATTAACAGAACAATGGAAATTGCCAGAACTGTCCAAAGAGTTACTTCTGCCTCAATAGAAGTCCCGGATACCGTTGTTTTTACTTTCTGAGGCTGTTTTCTTTTTCCTGATTTTGTACTTTTTTGATTCCTGTTATTTTTTCTGGCTGCCGCCATCCATCATCTCTCCCCTCATAATACAAAATTACAAACCACTGCTGCAGTACCTGCCAGAAAACAGTACACTGCAAAATAAACAAATCTTTTTTTTCGTACCAGATTCAGCATCATTTTAATACAAAAATATCCCACAATCCCTGCTGCCAGGGCAGAGATTCCATAGGTTCCTATAATCTCCGGGGACAGTCCTTTGCCTCCATTTTGAGACAATTCCAAAACAGCAGCTCCCACAACCGTTGGAACAGCAGCAAGGAAGGAATATTTCACTGCAAACTTTTTATTAAATCCCAGTAAAAGGCACAGGGCAATGGTAATACCGGAACGGGAAATTCCCGGAAATACAGCAATTCCCTGGACAATCCCGATGGCAAGCGCTGCTGTCCACCCTACATCTTTTGGAATCTTATTTCCTGCGGGAAAGAAGTCTACCACCAGCAGAAAAACACCTGTGAAAAAAAATCCCATTGCCGGAGCCAGAAGGTTTTCTTTTGCCTGGGCAGCCCTGCCTTCTAACAAAAAGCCCATAATGGCAGTGGATAAAGTAGTCACTGCAAGGAGCAAAAGCAGTTTCCGGTAATTGTTGGAAATCAGCTTTCGATATCGTCTGGCATCCTGTTGGTTTCTGTTGTGAAAGTAGGTTTTCAGGTTCTCAAATGCATCATAGAGCATTTTGCAGCCTTCCAGGAAAAGGCGTTTTAAATCCTGCCAGAAGGCAGCAAGAATAGCCCCAAGAGTTCCTATATGGAGCAACACCTCAAAGGTAAATCCTGTCTGATTCTTTATCTGAAACAAATTTTCTAAAATGGCTAAATGACCGGAACTGCTTACAGGAAGAAATTCTGTAATACCCTGTACCAGTCCCAGCAGCAATGCCTGTATCACTGACATTTGTACATCCTCTTCATTCGTATTTATTATCAAATGTTTATTCTATCATAGATTTTTCATTCGTACAACTTATTTCTGCGACTCAATCAGCTCATAAAGCTTTTTCATGGCTTCCTGAATGCCTCCGGTTTCGTCAATCAGTCCTTCCTCCACTGCTTCACGTCCTTCCAGCATGGTTCCCACATCCTTCACCAGTTGTGAGGTGTCCAGCATCAGTTCCTCCATGCGCTCCTTGGACATATGGGAATGGCTGGATACAAATCCGGTTATCCGGTCCTGGATTTTCTCCATATTTCGGTAGCTTTGCATCACGCCAATAAACATGCCATTGCTCCGTACCGGATGCACTACCATGGTGGCGCTTGGAACAATAAAGGAATAATCAGCAGAAACTGCCAGGGGAACCCCAATGGAATGTCCGCCTCCCAAAACCAGGGAAACCGTGGGCTTGCTAAGAGATGCGATCATCTCTGCAATGGCAAGACCCGCCTCCACATCACCGCCTACGGTATTTAACAGAATCAGAAGCCCGTCAATCTCCCGGCTGTCTTCAATCATAGCAAGCTTTGGCAAAACATGTTCGTATTTGGTGGTTTTGCTGTTATTGGGAAGACATTCATGGCCTTCCACCTCTCCTATTACGGACAAAAGCTGAATATGATACTGCTTCTCATTTTCTTCCAGCAGTACTTCTCCAAGCTCTGTAATTTCCTCATTTTGTTTTTCTGTTTTTTCCAGCTTTTCCTGTTTTTCTTCAGACATAACAATACCTCCAGATTTTCTTCTGGAGGTATTATGTGTATCCTTTTGTTTTTTATACATAAAGGGGCTTATTCATCCCAGTTGTGCCACACATCTGTGACATCATCATCGTCATCCAGTAAGTCCAGGGTTTTCTGAAGGTTCTTAATATCCTGCTCATCTGTAAGTTCCACATAAGTCTGAGGAATCATAGCCACCTGAGCTTCCATCATAGGAATGCCTTCTTTTTCCAGGGCTTCTCTTACAGTGCTGAACTCATCCGGATCTGTAAGAATTTCGTAGCTGTCTTCCTCTTCTGCGAAATCTTCTGCGCCTGCATCCAGGGCAATCATCATCAGGTCGTCTGCATCCATTTCACATTCTTCCTTATCAATGATAATCTGTCCTTTGTTATCAAACATAAAAGATACAGAGCCAGGGGTTCCGATATTTCCATTTCCCTTGGTAAAATAGCTTCTTACGTTTCCGGCAGTACGGTTTTTATTGTCTGTAAGAGTTTTTACGATAATCGCTACGCCATTTGGTCCATATCCTTCATAGGTAAGCACCTCAAAGTTATCTGCATTGGCATCTCCGGCCGCTTTCTTAATACCACGATCAATGGTATCGTTTGGCATGTTGTTTGCTTTTGCCTTTGCAATAACGTCACGCAGCTTGCTGTTATTGGCAGGATCCGGACCTCCCTCTTTTACTGCAACTACGATTTCTCTTCCGATTACAGTAAAGATTTTACCTTTCTTGGCATCGTTTTTTTCTTTCTTGTGCTTTATATTTGCAAATTTTGAATGTCCTGACATGCTTCTTCTCCTTTTTCTTCCTGGGGCAGCTTCTCTACCCGCACTTTTTGTATGGTATTATTTTCCACCCCAAGGATGGTAAATACATATCCCTTTGCTTTTATTTCTTTATCCTCAGACAGATTCGGGACATGTCCGAGAACAGAAGTCAGATACCCGTTTAAAGTATCAAAATCCTCTTCATCAAAATCAGAATCCAGAACCTCATCCACCTGCTCTAAAGGGGTCAGTCCTTCCATAATCAGGGAGTCATCGGTCTGAACCTGAATGTAATGCTCTTCTTCATCGTATTCATCCAGAATATTTCCTACGATTTCCTCCAGAATATCCTCCATGGTGACAATTCCCGAAGTCTGGCCATACTCATCCACCACAATAACCATGTGGATTTTCTTTGCCTGCATTCTCTGGAACAAATCATTGATGTTTCTGGTTTCCGGCACATAAATCGCTTCCCGGATTAAGTGTGGAATCATTCCAATGGGAGAATCCTCACAGTTTCCAAGGGTAATCTGCTTCATAACGTCCTTTAAATGCAGAATTCCCACAATATTGTCAATATCTTCCCGGTATACAGGATAACGGGAATTGCTGTTTTCCAGCATATAAGACAGCGCATCTTTTAACAGCGTAGTTTCATTTAAGGCATGGAGATTTTTTCTGTGGGTCATAATATCTCTTGCCTCTGTCTCAGAAAACTCCATGATATTCTGAATCATCTCTGCTTCACTTTCCTCAATTACCCCTTGCTCATGGGCATCATCCACCATGGAAATAATCTCTTCTTCTGTCACATCATCTTCCTGCTGATTAGGGTCAACGCCAAAAAGACGCACCACCAAATTAGAAAGCCTGGTGCTTAAAAAAGTGACCGGCCAGAAAATTGCCACAAAAGCTTTTACAATACCTGCTGTCCGGTAGACCCAGCGATCCGGATCATGATTAAAGATTTTTTTTGCGGACAGGACTCCCAGCGCAATGAGAATAATCAGAGAAACCAGATACACCAGAAGAAATGCCACGTCCCAGTATATGATCTGAGGAATCTGAATATCTGCCACCTGATTCAGTTGTCTTATCCAGGAGTAAACATAAGGAGTAATGGCTCTTACTCCCACATATCCGGCTAAAATACTGAGAAAAATTGCTGTGGTGGATATGGTGTTTACAATCGCTCCGGGATGCTGAATCACATCCAGAAGCCAGAGGGATTTCTTATCCTTTTGTTCCAGGGCCCTTTTTTCAATCTCACTTTCACTGACCTTTTGTATGGCAGCGCCAAAGCCATACATAATCCCGTTTCCCATAATAAATAAAGTAAATACCGTCAGAGCCCACAAAGGGCTGCTACCGTCATCCATAAATTCTTTTAATTCCTTCTTTCTTCTTCAGTCTTTTGGAACGGTAAAACCGTACCATGAATAAAATACCATTTTCCGTATCTTTCGTCAAGATTTCCTTTTTTGAAAAGCCACCTGGCTATGTAAGCAGTTCCAGGCTGATACAAAGGGCATGGTTCACCTTGTTCAGAATCTCCGCATCCAAATGACACACCTTATCCTTTAGCCGGCGTTTGTCAATGGTGCGAAGCTGTTCCAGCAAAATCACAGAATCCTTGACAATGGCATAGGAAGAAGCGTCAATCTCAATATGCGTAGGAAGTTTGGCTTTATTCATCCTGGAAGTGATGGCAGCACAGATAACAGTTGGGCTGTGCTTGTTCCCAATATCATTCTGAATAATCAGAACCGGTCTGACACCGCCCTGTTCACTTCCAACCACAGGACGCAGATCCGCATAAAAAATATCGCCTCGTTTGATAATCACACATTTCACACTCCGATTTTTTCTATTTCGATGTTCTATATCTGGTAACTATTCTTCCCAGCTTTTTTGTGTGTATTCATGTATTATCCAGGGTATTTTTTATTTCTGTTTTGTTTCCCGGTAAACCCGCGGCACCCGTTTGCTGATACAGCAGGCAAATTCATAGTTAAATCTGCCGGAGAGATCTCCCAGTTCTTCCATGGTGATACAATCCTTTTGGTCTCTTCCAAGAAGGGTCACCTGATCCAGTTCCCTGGCCTCTGGTATATCCGTAACATCCACCATAAACTGATCCATGCAGACTCTTCCAAGAATCGGCGCCCGTTTTCCGCGAATCAACACACTGCCTTTATTAGACAACCCTCTGGCATAACCATCTGCATACCCCACCGGTATGGTGGCTACCCGGGTCTTTCTGGTTGTTGTAAAAATGCCTCCATAGCTGATTTCAACGCCTGGCTCTACGGTTTTTATGTACGCAATGTGACTTCTCAGACTCATAAGTGGTTTTAAAGGCACTGGTTCCTGCTCTACTTCAGGAGACGGATATAAACCGTAAAGAATAATTCCTGCCCTTACAGCGTCCAGATTCGCTTCCTGCATACGGATAATTCCAGCGCTGTTGGAACAGTGTTTCATGGGAATGGACAACCCCTTTTCTTCCAGGGCATGAAGAAATTCCTGAAATTTTTCATACTGTATCCTGGCAGGGGCGATATCTGTTTCATCTGCCCTTGCAAAATGGGTAAAAATACCTTCTACTTCAATTCCGGGAAGCCTGGAAATTTCCAGAATTTCAGGAACGTCTGTTTCCACATTCCGGTAGCCGATTCTGGTCATACCAGTATCAATTTTAATATGTATTTTCAATGTTTTTCTGGCTCTTACTGCTGCTTTTGACAATTCCTGTGCCATGGACTTTTTAAAAACAGCCGGTCTGAAATCCATATCCACGATTTTCTGGTAATCCTCCTGATAAGTATATCCCAAAATGAGGATGGGACTGGTAATTCCGGCTTCCCGCAGTTCTATGCCCTCTTCTACAGTTGCTACTGCAATTCCCCAGACGCTAGGATCCTGCTGGATTCTTTTTCCAAGGGGAACTGCCCCATGTCCATAACCGTCTGCTTTTAAAACAGCGATGATTTTGGTTCCAGGTTTTAAATTTTTCTTAATATGTTCCAGGTTATACGTCATGGCATCCAGGTCAATTTCTGCCTGAATCCTGCTGTGCATATTCATGATAATTGTGTTCCTTCTTTCTGTGCAGTCTTTAAAAGTTCTCCTGCGCTTTGTATAATGTCACTTGCCAAAAGTGCGGCTTTTCCAATCTTGTCTGCCGCCCGGTCACCGGCTGCCCCGTGAAGGTATACCCCAAGACTGGCTGCCTGTTCAGGCGGATATCCCTGCGCCAGCAGTCCCAGAAGAATGCCTGTTAAAACATCTCCGCTTCCCGCTGTTGCAAGCCCGTCATTTCCGGAGAGGTTGATATAGGTCTCTCCCTTTGGGGTACTGATGACAGTTCTGGCATCTTTACATATTAAGACAGCAGAAAGCTCTTTGGCAAGCCTTTTTGTAAGATTCAGGGGATTTTTTTTCCACTCACCGGGGGAAATCCCTGAAATCCTGGCAAGTTCTCCCAGGTGAGGCGTAAGCATCACCTGGCCTGTATGTGCTTTTAAGTTAGGAATGCGGTCTTTTAGAAGATTTAAAGCATCCGCATCCAGAACCAGGGGCTTCTGGCAATGTGTAAGAAGAATATCCAAAAGCTTTGCTGCCTGTTTTGAGGTTCCAAGCCCAGGTCCAATCCCCACTACATCCGCCCAGTCCAGGCTGTCTGCCAACAGTTCCTGCAAATCCGTATCCTCCCCATAAGTCTGAAGCATTGCTTCCGGGAAGCAGGAAAAAAGGCTGCGGTTTTCTTCTCTGGTACAGATTTTCAGCATACCTGCTCCTGTTCTCATAGCTGCCATGCCACTGAGGTAAGCAGCACCAAACATGCCGCTGCTTCCTGCCACCAGCAGAATTTTTCCAAAGGTACCTTTGTTTCCCTCCGGCTTTCTGACAATGTGCTCAAGGTCTCTTTTCTCACAGGCAAAAATGACTGAAGACCCTTCTTCTTTTTTCGGCGCATAAATCCCCACATCTGCCACCAGCAGCTTTCCTGCATAGGACGCACCGGGATAGAGACACAATCCGGCTTTTAAAAAGGCAAACGTAACTGTCAAATCTGCATGTACTGCACAACCCAGTATCTGTCCGGTATCTGCTGAAATACCGGAAGGAATATCCACAGACAAAATCTTTCCCTGGTAGTGTGACAGGTTCCTTATTACTTCCCCATAAATTCCGGTTACCTCACGGGAAAGCCCCACGCCGAAAATTGCATCTACAATAGTAGTATATTCCTTTTGGTGAAAAGTCTTGACAAAGGATAATCCATATTTTTTTCCAATATCTATCTGTTTTTTCATTTCTTCCGTAAAATGTTCCGGATTTCCCAAAATGCAGACATCGGTTTGATACCCCCATAAGTGCAGAAGTCTGGCAATCACCACCCCGTCTGCTCCGTTGTTTCCGCTGCCGCACAGTATCAGCACTTTCTCAAGAGGAAACTCAGACTCCCTTAATGCATTGGCGGCAGCCAGCCCTGCGCGCTCCATAAGTACCAGAGATGGAACTCCCATTTCTTCTATGGTATCACGATCCAAAGCTTTCATTTCTTTTCCTGTTACAATCCGCTTCATGACATACCCAGTCCTTTCTGAAAAAGGCTGGCGCAATCTTTCTTCGCGCCAGCCTTTCTTTTTTTATTTCTCCTGCTCTGCTGCCTGACAGTTTAAATTGTAGGATAAACGCATCAGACTTTCCGAAAGATGGACATTTTCAACAATCACATCCTTTGGTACGTTTAAATCCAGATGAGCAAAATTCCAGATGGCTTTAATCCCGTTTTTTACCAGAAGGTCTGCTGCCTCCGCAGCATTGTTTTTCGGTAATGTCAGGGTAGCAATCTCCACCTTTTCTTCCTTTAAAAACTGAGGCAGTTCCTCCATCATACGGATTTCATTTCCGCGAATAGAAATTCCTTTTAAAACCGGATTCACATCAAAAATCCCCACAATTTTAAAACCACGTTTCTCAAATTTTACATAATTTGCAAGAGCCTGTCCCAAATTGCCGGCTCCTATGATAATCATATGATGGGTTTTATCAAGACCCAGGATTTTTCCAATCTCCTCATATAAATACGGAACATTATATCCATACCCCTGCTGGCCAAAACCGCCGAAATTGTTTAAATCCTGACGAATCTGCGATGCTGTTACCCGCATCTTGGCGCTTAACTCATTGGAGGATATCCGTTCTACACCTTCTTCTATGAGTTCGCCTAAATATCGGTAATAGCGGGGTAGTCTCTTTATTACTGCTTTTGATATGCACTTTTCCTCCACGTTTCACCCTCCTGTACCCAAAAATACACATTTCTATGCTTCATTATATAGAATTGTTAAATTAAAGTCAATATTATTCATTTTATCTGTTGTCAAATTCCTTTTGTCCGATATATAATAGATACTGATTATCACAAAAAGGAGATGATACCTCATGATTTTAGCATGTCAGAATATAGAAAAATCCTTTGACGGCGTTACGATTCTAAAAGACGCCAGTTTTCACATAGAAGAACGGGAAAAAGCTGCTTTAGTCGGTATTAACGGTGCGGGTAAGTCTACACTTTTCCGTATGATTGTAGGAGAATTAGCTCCGGATAACGGACAGGTGATTTTATCCAAAGGGAAAACCCTTGGTTATCTGGCACAGCATCAGGAATTAAGCAGCCAGCTAAGCATCTATGACTCTCTTCTTCAGGTAAAACAACATATCCTGGATATGGAAGACCGGATGCGGGACATGGAACTTCAAATGAAGCACACCACAGGAGAAGAACTGACAAAGCTTATGGAAGCTTATTCCAGACTTACCCATGAGTTTGAACTGGAAAACGGTTATGCTTACAAAAGTGAACTGGTTGGTGTCTTAAAAGGTCTGGGATTTTCTGAAGAAGATTTTGAAAAACCGGTTGCCACTCTTTCCGGTGGACAAAAAACCAGAGTTGCCCTTGGCAGGCTGCTGCTCTCTAAGCCGGATATCATCCTGCTGGATGAGCCTACCAACCATTTGGACATGGATTCCATTGCATGGCTGGAAACTTATCTTCTAAACTATCCGGGAGCGGTTTTCATTGTGTCCCATGACCGTTATTTTCTGGACAAAGTCGCTACTAAAATCATCGAAATCGACAATGCCAAAGTAACCTCTTTTACAGGAAATTATTCTGCCTACAGTGAGAAAAAGGCCATGCTCCGAAAAGCGGCTTATCAGGCTTACTTAAACCAGCAGCAGGAAATCAAACACCAGGAAGAGGTTATTGCAAAGTTAAAGTCCTTTAACCGGGAAAAATCCATCCGAAGAGCAGAAAGCCGGGAAAAAATGCTGGAAAAGATAGAAGTTCTGGAAAAGCCTGCTGAAGTAGATGATTCCATGCGGATTTCTCTGCGCCCCAGAATTACCAGCGGAAATGACGTACTTACCGTAGAGCATTTAAGCAAATCCTTTCCTTCCACCCCCTTGTTTGAGGACTTGAATTTTTCCGTTAAACGGGGAGAACGTGTGGCAATTATTGGAAATAACGGAACCGGAAAAACCACGATTTTAAAGATTTTAAATCAGCTTCTTCCTGCGGATGAGGGATGTTTCCATCTTGGCAGCAAGGTTCACATTGGCTATTATGACCAGGAACATCATGTACTGCATATGGAAAAGACGATTTTCCAGGAAATTCAGGATGACTATCCAAAACTTACCAATACCGAAATCCGAAACCTTCTGGCAGCCTTTTTGTTTACCGGAGATGATGTATTCAAGCTGGTATCTGCCCTAAGCGGTGGAGAACGGGGACGCGTTTCCCTGGCAAAGCTTATGCTTTCAGAAGCAAACTTCCTGATTTTGGACGAGCCTACCAACCATTTGGATATTACCTCTAAGGAAATTTTAGAAGAGGCGTTGAATAATTATGAAGGAACGGTTCTATATGTTTCTCATGACCGTTATTTCATTAACAAAACCGCTACCAGAATTTTAGAACTGACGAACCAGAGACTGGTAAATTATATTGGCAATTATGATTATTATCTGGAAAAAAAGGAAGAATTAACGCAGATTTACGCTCCTTCTCAGGAGGAAGAGCTTGTTCCGGAAACCGTATCTGCCACAAAGCTGGACTGGAAACAGCAAAAAGAAGAACAGGCACGTATGCGGAAGCGGGAAAATGATTTGAAAAAAACAGAAAAAGCCATTGAGGAGCTGGAAACAAGGGATAAGGAAATTGACGAAGAAATGTCTGACCCACAGGTTGCCACCAATGTCTCAAAATGCGTTGCCCTGTCAAAAGAAAAAGCAGAAATTGCAGAAAAATTAGAAGAACTTTACGAAAAGTGGGAAGAACTGGCACAGTAGCCAGTTCTTCTCTTTGTCTATGGTATATTATTTTTATGGATAACTGCCGTTTAAGAAGCCTGTGCTTCCAGCGCTTTACGAATTGCCAGAATAAACTCTTTGCTGTTTAAAACAACCGGGTGTTCCAGCGTTGTAATAAGAGCCAGGTCTTTTGTCATGCTTCCCTCTTCAATGACGCGAATGGTCGCCTCCTCCAACTTGTCTGCAAAGGTCTGCAGTTCTGGGTTCTCATCCAGTTCCCCACGTTTTCTAAGAGCGCCGGTCCAGGCAAAAATGGTGGCAACGGAGTTGGTAGAAGTCTCTTCTCCCTTTAAATGTTTATAATAGTGGCGCTGTACCGTTCCATGGGCTGCCTCATACTCAAAGTATCCATGAGGCGATACCAGAACCGAAGTCATCATAGCCAGGGAACCAAAAGCAGAGGATACCATATCACTCATAACATCTCCGTCATAATTCTTGCATGCCCAGATAAAGCCGCCTTCGGCTTTCATTACTCTGGCAACTGCATCATCAATCAATGTATAGAAATAGGTAATCCCTGCCTTTTGGAATGCTTCCTGAAATTCCTTTTCATAAATTTCCTGAAAAATATCCTTAAAGGTATGGTCATATTTCTTAGAAATGGTGTCCTTGGTAGAAAACCACACATCCTGTCTGGTATCCAGGGCATAAGTAAAACAGCTTCTTGCAAAGCTTTCAATGGAAGCATCCAGATTATGCATGCCCTGAACAACTCCTGCCCCGGTAAATTCATGTACCAGTTCCCTGGTTTCTGTTCCATCCTTGGCAGTATAGACCAGTTCTACCTTGCCAGGCTTTGGAATAACCATTTCTGTATTTTTATACACATCTCCATAGGCATGTCTTGCCAGAGTAATGGGCTTTTTCCAGTTTTTTACACAGGGTTCAATTCCTTTCACAAGAATAGGAGCCCGAAACACCGTACCGTCTAACATGGAACGAATGGTGCCATTTGGACTTTTATACATTTCTTTTAACTGATACTCTTCCATTCTGGCAGCATTGGGTGTAATGGTGGCGCATTTTACAGCTACTTTATATTCCTTTGTGGCATTGGCTGCATCTATGGTTACCTGGTCATTGGTTTCATTTCTATGTTCCAGACCCAGGTCATAGTACAGGGTTTTCAACTCCACAAAGGGTTCAATCAGTTCCTCCTTAATCCATTTCCAGAGAATTCTGGTCATTTCGTCTCCATCCATTTCCACCAGAGGTGTTGTCATTTTAATTTTTTCCATGCTTTTCTCTCCTCTCTGCTCTGTTTCACCTGCTATTTCATTTCTTCTTTTAAAACCTTTTCCAAATCCAGATTTTTGAAATTTTCCATGGTATTTGTAATGTGTTCATAAGCGGCCTGCTCTGCTGCTCTTTCGTCTCCCCTTCGAATTGCTTCTAAAATCTGTTTATGTTCTCTGGCAGAAGGCTGGGTACGTTTTCTTTCTTTTACAGATGCCATACGCACTCTCTGCAGATATTGATGAAAATCTAACAAGGTGTGAGCCAGAATCCGGCTTTGGGATGCTTCGTATAACAATTTGTGAAATTCCCCGTCCTGCTGGCACACCTGCTGGAAATTTCCCTTTTCCACATAATAATCAGACAGCACAATGGCTTCCTCCATTTTGTCCAAAGTTTCCTTGGTCACGTGGGTGGCTGCCATAGCCGCGCAAAGCCCTTCCAGTTTTGCCCGGATAAGATACATATCCATCACATCCCTGGCAGAAATTCCTGTGACAAAGGCGCCTTTGTTTGGAATCAACTGCACCAGTCCTTCCAGCTCCAACTGCCGGATTGCCTCTCTTACCGGAGTTCTGCTGACCCCTAATTCCTTACCAATGGTACACTCTACAAGCTCGTCACCCTTTTTATATCTGCCTCTTAAAATATCATTTCTGATTTTCTCAAATACTTTTCCCCGTAATGATTCTCCTGCCATGCTTTCTTTTTTCCATCCTTTACAAATTAATTCCCAGGCGGCTGCAGGTCTGTGCAATCACACCCAGAAGCTCTTCATCCGTAAGCACTGTTACACGCCCCTCTTCGTATTGTGCATCCACCCAGGATTTTACCTCTGCCACAAGGGGACTGTTTTTGTCTACCTGCTTTGACTCTGCAAGGTGAAAATGATTATTAATCCAGTGAGCGATTCCTGCCAGACCGGAGGTTTTGGAAACTGCAACCTGTGGCCCGCGGTGAAGAAATTTCTCTGTATCAAAGATATTATAAATCTCTTCATTTTTCAAGAGCCCGTCAGCATGAATTCCCGCCCGGGTGACATTAAAGGCACTTCCCACAAAAGGTGTTCTGGCCGGAATCTCATAACCAATTTCTTTTTCATAATATTCTGCCAGCTCTGTAATCACTGTGGTGTCCATACCATCCAAAGTGCCTTTTAACTGGGCATATTCAAACACCATAGCCTCAAGCGGCGTATTTCCGGTACGCTCTCCGATACCAAAAAGGGAACAATTAACTCCACAGGCACCGTATAACCAGGCTGTGGTAGAATTACTTACAGCCTTGTAAAAGTCATTGTGACCATGAAATTCAATGAGCTCAGAAGGAATCCCTGCATGGGTCATAATTCCATAAATAATGCCAGGAACAGAACGGGGAATCACAGCCCCCGGATAGTTGACTCCATAGCCCATAGTATCACAGCAGCGTACTTTAACAGGAATCGAATATTCTTCCATAAGCTTTGTTAATTCCAGACAGAAGGGAATGACATACCCGTAAATATCCGCCCTGGTAATATCCTCCAAATGACACCTGGGACTGATACCAGTTTCCAGACATTCCCGTATTACAGAAAGATAATGCTCCATAGCCTGTCTTCTGGTCATTTTCATTTTGTAAAAAATATGATAATCGGAACAGCTAACCAGAATTCCGGTTTCCTTAAGTCCAATATCTTTTACCAGTTGGAAGTCCTCCTTATTTGCCCGAATCCAACTGGTAATCTCAGGAAACTGATAGCCCTTTTCCAGACATTTATAAACAGCGTCTCTGTCTTTTTTGCTGTAAAGAAAGAATTCACTTTGACGGATTTTTCCATTTGGTCCTCCCAGTTTATGAAGGTATTCGTAGATTCGCACAATCTGACTGGTACTATAAGGCGCTCTGGACTGCTGTCCATCCCGGAAGGTTGTGTCTGTAATCCAGATATCATCCGGCATATGGTGTGGGACGATTCGGTCATTAAAAGCAATCTTTGGTACTTCACAGTAGGGGAACAGATTGCGGAAAACATTTGGTGATTCCACATCCACCAGGGGATACATATGCTCCTCTAATTCCAGTAAATTTGTATGATAATTCATTCTGACAGCTCTGTTAATCATCACGCACACTCCTATCTTCTCTGTTTGTTCATTCATCTGCTAAGTTATTGCATTAAAATGTTTGTATCATTGTATACAATAATACAAAATATGTCAATACACTTTTTACAATACCATAGCAGTCATAACTTGAAGTTATATTATTTTTCCGGATAAAAAAGAAGGAAGGTGAAAGAATCCCCATCCCTGTAAGTTGTGTGCATAGCCCAGGTCTTTTGCTGTATCCTTTAGTCGTTTCTTAATCTCCAGGTTGGTAAGACCGGGCTCTTTTTCCAGTAAAAGCGCAATCCCTCCTGTCACCACAGGGGTAGACATGGAAGTACCGCTTTTTGCCGCATAAGAAGAAACACCTGCCTTATAGGCACAGGAGATAATCCCATTGCCGGGAGCCACAATATCCGGTTTGCTGATACATTCCCTGGTTGGCCCTCGGCCGGAAATCCCCTGATTCTCCATGACCATATCTGAGGCTCCCACTGTAATCACCTTCCGGCTACAGCCCGGTGCAGTGATACTTCCTCTTTTGGGTCCCAGATTTCCCGCTGCCGCCACCACCACCAGACCGATATCCCAGATATGCTCCACTGCTTCAATCAAATCCTGATTTTCTCCCTGGGTGGTACTGCCAACAGAAATATTCACGACACGGATATTATACTTTTCTCTGTTTTTTTCAATCCAGTCCATGGCATGAATCACAGATTCCTTTTTTCCGTTCCCTTTTTCATCTAACACTTTTATCGGAATGAGGCTACATCCAGGGGCAATGCCGCAGTACCTTCCTCTGCTGGCTCTGCCATTGCCTCCGATAATCCCTGCCACATGAGTTCCATGACCATTATCATCATAAGGCATGGTCCACCCTCTGACATAATCCCTGAAGGCAAGGATGCGGCTTCCAAAATCCAGATGCGGGCAGGCGCCGGTATCCAGAATTGCCACACCGACGCCTTTTCCGGTATAGAGTTCGTTCTTTGCCGTATTCTGACAATAGGTAACCGCTTTTTTTACTTTCTCCATGACAAACTTCCCTTTTTCATTACTATATGTGGAGAAAAAGAAAAGGTTGCTTCAGCCTGCCACTTTACGGAGCAGTTTTCAATTCACCGCGTTTCAAACGAAAGATAACGTCAGCTCTTTTTGCAATCTCATTAGAATGGGTGACAATAACAGCACACTTGTTCATCTTGTGTACGTTTTCTTCCAGAATGTCCATAATTGCCATTGCGGTATCTTCGTCAAGGCTTCCGGTTGGCTCGTCCGCCAGAATAACAGGCGCTTCTGTAGCCAATGCACGGGCAATGGCTACCCTCTGCTGCTGCCCACCGGATAATTGCAATACATTTCTTTTTGCTTCTTCCTTTGTCAGACCCATTTTTTCTAAAATTGGCATAGGCGGCAGCTTGCTTGTCAATGCCACATTTTCTTTCGGAGTCAGATAATCAATCAGATTATACGCCTGAAAAATAAAGGCCACATGATTGCGCCTGTGGTAGGCAAGTCCTTTCTTCGCAATATCTTCTCCATGAAAAAAGATGGTTCCCTTTGTCGGACTGTCTAACCCGCCAAGCAAAGACAAAAGCGTTGTTTTTCCGCAGCCGGAGGAGCCCAGAATAGCATAAATTTTCCCAAGCTCCAATTCTGCACTTAGACCTTTCAATACAGTATTTTTCTGATTATAACTGTAAGATAAATCTTTAAATGATAATATGCTCATATGTAAATTCCTCCTATTCCATTTTAGTTAAAATATCTTTTGGCTGTAAACGAATAACTGTATAAGAAGCAATGACCACTGCAAGACAGATTAATATAAAGCCAGTTCCAAATACTTTTATCATATCTGATGTGGCAATCTGAATATTCAGATTAGCAATATCTTCTCCCGCTTTGCCGATAATAAAGGAGCCGATTTGATTCGCCAGTCCAAAAGATAATGCTATTGATGCAAGCATAGATAAAATCGCAATCAGAATATTTTCTGTTAAGAATTGTCCCACAATTTCTGCTTTACTTCGACCAACTGCAAGTAAAATCGCAATTTCTTTTTTCCGGCTTCTTGTCCATAAAACAAGAAACAGTACAATAATAAGCGTACCAATAACTGTTATTGTCCATACCGCTGTATCAACCATGCTTCCAAAAGAAGAAAGCGGAGTAGATACCATATCAAAATCCTCTGTGTTCAGGTTAAAAATAAAGGTTTTTCCTTTCACTTCCGGGAGATTCTTAATGGTTTCCATTAGTTCTTTAGCTTCCTCTGGAGAATGGGTATAGATATCCAGATAATCATATCCTGTCAGACCATAAATTTTATCAAGACTGTTTATATCAATATATCCGCAGTTTGCAGGAATACCATCTGGGGTAATTGCCTGCTTTGTTGTACCCTCTGTGCCGCCAAAAAGACCAATAATTTCAAATGTACTTGTGCCGGCTTCCTCTACACCATCCTGAAAGGTGATTTTGTCTCCTACGGACAGGCTGTTTTTATCTGCCAGTTCTTTGGGAATCAGCGCAACATAGGAATCCTCCGGCTGGATATGGCGTCCTTCCTCCAGCTTATATGTTCCATTTAAAAATTTAATATCAAGGGAAGAGTCTAATACTGCAGGGTATGGGGTTGCTAAATCGGGAGCATTTACCATTGCAGGAAATATTTCAAAATTTTTGGGTATTCCCCAGTATCCTTCTGAGCTTTTTGCATTGTAACTTACCACGCCAGGAAGTTTTGAAATGGCATCTATGATTTTTTCTGTAATAAAATCCCCCTGATAGGTATATCCGGAAGCGCCATTCCCGAAGTCTTCGGCTGCGCCAAAATTATTTTGATTATTTGTATCAAGTTCCATACGAACAGAAGCGCCTACCGTCTCCTTTATTTGTTTTGTTCCCTGTTGAACAGCTCTCTCACTGGAATATGCAATCAAAACTGTTGTAGAAAGCAGAGTAAAGGTGAAAAACAGCACTAGACTGCGTAACTTCTGTCTCGCACAGTATTTTACAGCCCGTTTTAAAAAATTCATGGTAATATCCTCCTAACTCATTTTTGTTAAAATCTCTTTTGGCTTTAATCTTAAAATTGCTCCACTGCATACAAGAACTGTCATAAAAACGCCAAGACTTTCTAGCAGGAACAAAGCAATAAAATGCAGGAAATCCGGCTGTAAGTAATTCTTATGAATCTCTGTCTGTGCTATGGAATCAAACAGAAATGAATTTAATATATCTGCAAGGGGAAGAAAAATGATGACGGAAAGCCAGAATCCAAGCAACAGTAAAACCAGTGCTTCTAATAAGAATTGTCCCATAATCTCCTGTTTCGACTTTCCTATGGCAAGTAAAATGCCCGCTTCCTGTATTCTTCCACGCATCCTTAATGTCAGTATCAGCATAAGTACCACAAGTCCTAAGCTTGAAGTAATCATAGTCAATGCGATAACGACCTTTTGCATACCTTGAAGCTGTTCTGCAATTTGGGAATACTTAAAGTCATTGCTATTGATGACATGATTTTTCCAGTCAATGGAATCCATATTTTTTACTTCTTTTACCATTTTATCAAGATGCAATGGGTCAGCTATGAAAAAGGAAATTTCTCCCTCATAGATACCTTGCTTCTGCTCCTGTAGATGTATCAGCAGTTGACTGTCTGAGAAAAGAAGATTTTCCGCCTTTTTTGCTGTTGGGTTCAAGGTATTGTCAGAGTTGTTTTTTATACGATAAATCCCTTTTACTTCCACAGTTTCATAAGCACTTTTTTCTTTTATCAAATCTGTATATACACCCTTATCTGAACCCAGCTTTGCATGGGTAAGCACAATCTTATCTCCAATAGAAAGATGATTCTCCTGTGCAAGGGCTTTGCTGATAAGGATTTTATCTTTATCCTCTGGCTTGATGTGTTCGCCCTCTATCAGCTCGTATTCTTCATCTAAAAATGCCTGGCATAAACTGGAATCACGTACTGCTTTTACCATTCCCATATTGCTTTCTTCACTGTGTCCTGCTCCTGCCAGGAACGCAAGGTTTTCTCCTTTTACATAGCCCGAATGTTCCGTATTATAACATTTCAATTCTTTTCCAACTGTAGAAATAACACGTTGAATCGCATGTTCGTCTATAGCCGGCGTTCCGCTGCTGGAAACCTGCCCATCATCCATGTGAAACTGTTCATAGGGTCGAATAGCGAAAGACGCACCGATACTGGAGCGTAACTCTTTTGCGATTTGCCGGATTCCCAGATACACCGAACTTCCTGTCAGTAAAGAGAATGAAATCAATAGGAATACTATGGCAGGCAATAGATTTTTTCCTTTTTTGCGGGTCAGATAGAGAAATGCCCGCTTTTCTAAGTTCATAATAAAAACACCGTCCTTTCTTGATACCAACAGTATACAAAAGGACGGTTTGGGTTCCATTTCGATTCCATTTAATTTTGATTTAGATTTTGCGAATTTAATGTGATTTTAAAACAAACGCTGTCATGGATATTTCTTATGGAAAAAGATAAATCATGTTGTTCCAAAATAATTTTTACAAGATACAAGCCCAATCCACTTCCTCCGGTTAATCTGTTATGTGATTTCTCCACACGATAAAAGGGTGTGAACAGCTTGTCCAAATCTTCCTCCGGGATATTGACACCGCTGTTTATAACAGACAGGCATTGAGAAGATAAGTCTATGTTTATCTCACCGCCAGTGGGCGAATGCCGGATTGCATTGCTGATAATATTGTGGACTGCCTTTTGTAAGAGCTGTTCATTTCCCATAAGCATCACATCTGCTGAAATCTTCTTTTGGACCTGAATATTTTTATCTTTTGCAAGGGGAGCAAGACATTGGCACACACACTTCAAAATATCCGTAAGGGAAAGAAGCTCCATGTGATGAATAGGATTCATTTCTTGTTTTGAGATAGCAAGGATTTCTTTTACCAGCTGCTCCATACGTTCTATTTCTTTTAATGTTTCCGGAAGTACCTCCCTGGTATCTTTGTATCTTCCAATTCCCAGAATCATACTTTCCACTTGTCCCTTAATAATCGTAATGGGGGTTTTTAATTCGTGGGAAGCTGTTGCAAAGAAATATTGATGCTGTTTATTCAGTTCGTCTATACGCTCCATATCCTGTTTCAGTTGTTCATTCGCTGCTTCCAGTTCGTGCATGGATTCTGATAAGTTTTTCGACATGGTATTAAGACTATGTGCCAAAATCCCGATTTCGTCTGTACGATTTATCCTGCACTCCCATGTCATATCCAGTTTTGCCATTCGTCTGGAAACTTCACTTATTTCTGTAACAGGTTTTACAATAATACGGCTGCAAATCCAGGCAACCAAAAGAGAAATCAGCAAAATCAAAATCAGTACAAAGGGCAATAATTTCAGCAAAGCGCCTATAAGCTCCTGATTGGAAGAAGTCAGAGAAACAATGGTAAACAGATACGATTGCGGTCTGTCAGAAAACATCATTTCCTGTGACAAGGACGATATTTTGTCTGTATTGGTTTTCATTTTATCTGCATCACCATACTGATGGACGGTTCCATTTTCTTCAAAAGAAACCAGCATTTGATTCTTTTTGCAAAAATCTTCAAGAACAGTTTCTACATCCTCAAATTTCGTCTTTGCAAGAACTTTCGAAAGTTTTTCGATTTCTGATTCCATGCGGGCAGATAAAATCATTTCATAACTCTTTGGCAAAAAAAGCATGATGCTTCCATAGATAACCAGACAGCATACAACCAATGCGCCGAAAATCCACAGAAAAACTTTTATATTCAGGCTGTCTTTAAGCTTCACCTTCAAATTTATATCCCACCCCTCGTACTGTTTGAATACAGTCAACACTAAGTTTCCGCCGCAGATTCATAACATGAATATTAACTGCCTTTTCGTCTCCTGTAAAATCATATCCCCACACCTGGTTGATCAGGGTATCTCTTGTTAAAACCCGATTGGGATTTTTCATAAATACTTCCAGAATGTCGAATTCCAGTTGTGTAAGATAGATTTCTGTACCATTTACTTTAACCGTATGTTCAGCAGTATCCAGCTTAATGCCATGAGAAATCAATGTGGTATGATTTTCTGACTTTGCCTTTGTACGCCTGAGAACAGCTTCGATTCTCATTAAGACCAGTTTCAGGGAAAATGGTTTGGTAATATAATCGTCAGCCTGTAATTCAAATGCTTTGACCTGGGCTTCTTCTTCGTCCATGGCTGTAAGCATAATAATGGGAATATCGGATGTTCTGCGTATGATTTCACACACTGCATATCCGTCAATTTTAGGCATCATAATATCCAGTAACACCAGTGAAAAGGTCTGCTTTCTAAATTGTGAAAGCCCCTCTAACCCATCATCTGCCAAAGTAACCAGATATCCGGCTTCTATCAGTAATTCGTATAAAACGGACTGAATCGCTTTTTCATCTTCAATGATTAATATATGTTCCTTCATGTAAGCACCACCTAATTGTTTATTGTCAATAACATTTTATCATAGAATGATTTAGATTTGGTTTCGATTACCAATAAAAAAAAGCTTGCCTGTGCCTGCCCATAAATCTTATATCGAATACTGTTCTCGGGTGTTTTTAATGTTATTTATAAAGTTCTTTTTTCAAGACTGCATATTGAAAAACGGAGGTTGTCGCCCAATAATACAGCAAATATATCCCACCAAAGACTGCCAATGTAACAATTCCATATGACAGGAATAAATTTTCCTGCAAGATTGCTTCTCCAAATATTTGATTTGCTCCTACAATCAGAAAAATCATCATAATCATGGGAAGAATCGCCGGAATGAAAAACAGAACCCCTACTTCTTTTTTTATAAGACCTTTTCTTGTTTTTTGTGCCACTCCCATTTTATCCAGAATCTGATAATTCCGTCGGTTGTAGTCTATTTTTGAAAGTTGTTCAAAAGCCAATATTGTAGAGGACAAAATAATGAAAATAATGCTTAAATATAAGCCGCAAAAAGAAATTGCCGTAAATCCGGTCAAAGAGTTTTCAACGCCCCATGCCTTTACGGTTACGCCCATAGTTACCTGTTCCGGCAAATTTTTTTCATCCTGAAGTACTGGTCTCCATGCATTGGGGTCATGCAAAAACTGCTTCAGCTCTTGTTTTAATTCCGCATATCCTCCATTTTCCAATTTCATAACTAAACGAATTTTTTCACCGGAAAGCAGGTTTGCCACCTGGTCAGGCACCACCAGAACATATCCTCTTGTACCTGCCATTTGATATTGTTCCATGGGTTCTGTATGAATTGCTGTTTCTGCAATTTCAAGAACATTTCCGGCTAATGTAATTTCGCTTTTTTGCTCTAATGCTTTTTGAATCTTCTCTACATAATTCCATGTATCACAGTGAATAAAAAATTCATTTTCAGACAAGCTTACAGGTTTTAATCCAAGTATACAACGTAGATGATTATAATCTGACAAGGCTAAGGCTTCCACCGGATAAGCATCTGTTCCATAAAGATAATAAATCAGTTCATCTTCTACCTTACATTGCTGCCTGGTAAATTCTATGATTGGTTTCATGGATTCTTTGGTCAGTGGAGCATTCAGAGCAACACCCACATCATAAGGATAATACGCCTCCATGTTTGCCTTATATCCTGCTCCCGTAGAAAGACCTGCAAACATGGTACTCAGAGATATTGTTAAAAGGATTGCGATAACCGCCATAAGCTTTCCGGCAGAATCTACTTTTCTGCCAATCTGTCCAAAATAAAATAGGTTGATGTCCTTATATTTTCTGTGCTTACTTTTATGCAAAAGTCTTAACAGCAATATGGGTAAATTACGATACATTTCGTATATTCCTGTTGCTGTTAAAATGACAGCGCCAATCATCCAAACGTAGAATAGATTTGTTTGAACCGACATTCCCTTGGCCAACAGACAGCCTCCGGTAAAGATGCATAAGATTGACAAGATAATCAGCATCATATGAAATCTTAGGGAATGCTTTTTTCCGTTTTCGTTTTTTTGATGATCGTAGAGCATATCTACAATTTTACGTCTGCGGATCACCTTTGCCGCACGTAGTATTCCGATACCGTACATACACATAAAAAGTACAAAAGCTGTTGCAAACCCCTTTAAGGAAAAAGAAATACGATAGGTATGTGGCATCTCAAAAATATGGTTAATAATCTGTACCAGCACTCCTGAAAGTCCAGTCCCCAAAAAAGTTCCTATAAAAAATGCTGCCATGCCAATCACACCGTTTTCAATAAAAAACAATTTTTGAATATTTGAAGTTTCCATTCCAAGTAATTCATAGGTGGCAAATTCCTTTTTCCTTTGTTCCAGCATAAAGTGTACTGCATAGCTGATTACAAAAGATGCAATCAATGCTACAAGAACGGACATTCCCAATATGCCTGATGTCAGCATGGACATATTTTCAGACATGGAGAGAACCTCTTTTGAAAACCCAAGTGCAAGAAAGGAATACATCATAGCAGCAGTCAGAGTAATGGTAACAAAATAAATCACATAATTTCGTATGCTTTTTTTCATATTTTGTGTTGCCAGTTTTGTATACATTACGTTTTCCCTCCTACCTTTGTGAAATGGACTTTCGGAATAATATCCAGGTACTGGTGAAATAACAGAGCAATAAAGCAAATAAAATAAGTAAAATAGTTCCTACTTGTTGTAACAATTTCCATGCACCGATATATGTTTTAATCTGTAGGGAGAATCCAATGAATAAAAGCAATATAAATGCACTGGATATCAGAAGTGCCACCATGACAGGTACTCCAAACCAAATCCCTAATTGTTTCACTACCAATCTTCGGATGTGGTTTTCCTCCACTCCCATATTTCTTAAAACTTGAAAACGATACCGATACTTCCCAGAATCAGATAATTGCTGCAGAGATAGGATTGTAAAACAGATAACAAATAAAATAATTGCACTATAGATCAATCCCGTCTGTACAATAAAAATCAATGCAGAAGTATCATTCCTTTCCATTGTTTTTGTAGTGACAGAATAAACCTCCTGCCCGTCCATTGGAACATGTTCATGGAAATAATCCGTTAATTGTTCCGCATCTGCATAAGAAAGAGGATTTTCCGTCATAATATACCGATAAGAATTTGCAACCGTCAGTTTATCACACTGCGAATCCGGTAGAATCAGAACAACATTTTGTCCACTGTATATCACTTCTCCCAGTTCTTCTGTTTTTGGTTCACTGGCAGAAAGGGTCAGTTCTCCATTATCTGTAACAATCCTGGTATGTTTGGTTTGAAAGGTTTCCATCATACTTTTCGGTGTGATGGATAACCACTGTGTCGAAAATTCATTTTCAGCAAGAGAAATTTTCTCATATCCACACATCTTCATCAAGCGGTTATAGTCTGACAAGGAAATAGCTGTAATTGCATCTTGCTCCTGAAGATCGGATGCTTTTAAAAAGTATGTTGGAAAAATACAGTCATCTTTCAAAGTAATGTGTTTTTCTTCAAAAAATGAATCCAAAAATTCATAGTCTGTTTCAGGCAGCAGTTCTTCATTCTCTGCTGCTCTATAGTCGGAATCAATTTGAATATCATATACTACTCTCTTATCCAAAAATCCCTGTGCCCATTCTACCAGGAATGGAGTAAGTAAAAACAGAGAAATCGATAATGTCAAAGTCAAACAGATCAACGTCATTGAAAGAGTATTGGATCCTAATTTTGATAAAACCTGTCCGAAGAAAAACAGATTTTCTTCTTTATACTTTACTCGCAGACTACGATCTTTTAATACCAGAAGTCCTTCACTAAAGACAACAAAAAATACACTGACAAGAAATATCAGACACCAGACGATAAATGCCAGATATAAATTAAAGGCTCCTTTATCCATCGGAAGAGCAAAATACATTTTCCAGACAGGAAGCAGACTTACCGTTACCATTTCTGCAAATCCCACCAATCCAACCATAAGCAGATATTTTACATGGCTGCAAGATTTTCTGATCTTCTTTTCAGCAATTCCCAAACCTACCATAACAAAAGGTATTACAATACTGATTAAAACCCATATTTGAATCGCTGTTTGAAACTCCTCTGTAAGATAATAAGTCAATGTTCTGATACTATAAATCCCCATCAGAAAGAACAAAATACAATTAACTTTTAAAACCTTCTCCACCCATTTATGAGTTGTAGAAAATGCTTCATTTTTCCGATTCGCATGAAGCATATCAATAATTTTAATCTTTCTGATCGTTCGAATCTGAAACAATCCTACGATTGCAAAACAAGTGCAAAAAAAGGAAATAGTCAGAAATACAGTATCTGGAAACAACATAAACGAAAATGCAAATGGCTTCTGAAAAATCTGCAGCAACATGGCAGTAATAAATTGTGAGAAAATAACTCCTAATGCAATTCCAAGCACCAATGAAAAAAGTCCCATCACCAATGTTTCTATAAAGAAAAGACCAGCAATCATTGATTGCTCCATTCCCATGATGCTCTGCACTGCAAATTCCTTTTGCTGATTCCTTATCATAAACCGATTGACATACTGCACCAGAAAGACTAAAAGCATGGTAATTAATAGAATTACCAGCAACATTCCGTCTCCTAATACCTCCAGATTAAACTCTGCACCGATATCAGGTTTATAATACCGGCTGGTAATCGACAAAAATGCGTAAAATAAGGAGATGCAGGCAGTTAGTGTCATAATATAAATCAAATAATCTTTTATAGAACGTTTTACATTTTTAAATGCCAGTCTAAAGTACATCACTTACCCCGCCTCCCATCATGGTAAGAACATTCAGGATTTTATCAAAAAATACCTTCCGGGTGTCCCTGCCTTTTAAGATTTCTGTAAAAATTACACCGTCACGTAAAAATAGAATCCGATTGGCATAGCTTGCCGAAAACGCATCATGTGTTACCATCAGAATGGTTGCACCCAGATTTTCATTCATACTCTGCATGGTGGATAATAGCATCTGAGAGGAATGGCTGTCTAAAGCCCCTGTTGGTTCATCGGCTAGAATCAGCTTCGGATGATTGATGATTGCTCTGGCACAGGCACATCTCTGCTTCTGTCCACCGGAAACCTGATAGGGATATTTATCCAAAATATCAGCAATATTCAGACTTTTGGCAATCTCCTCCACTCTCGGCTCTATTTCCCTGACCGGAATGTGGTTAATAGTCAGCGCCAGTGCAATATTCTCACTTATGGTCAACGTATCCAGCAGGTTAAAATCTTGAAAAATAAATCCCAGATTTTCTCTCCGAAACTTTGCAATGGCCTTTTCTTTAATCTCTGTTACATCTGTACCATCCAGATAAATATGCCCTGCGCTTACTGTGTCTATGGTAGAAATACAGTTTAGCATCGTTGTCTTTCCAGAGCCTGACGCGCCCATAATACCTAAAAACTCACCTTCCTGCACAGAAAAATCAATATCCTGAATTGCTTTTGTTACATTTCCTTCATTTCCATAAAATTTTTGAATATGGTCTAATTTTAAAATTTCTTTCATGATATTCACCTCGTCTTTTGATATTCTGATTGTAACGGATTTTTGCCTGTGTTTGTATCAGGTTTTCTAACAAAATTCTAACAAAAATGTAAGAAATGCAGGGCTTTTCTCAGCCCTGCACCTGATGAATAAAATGATTGATTTGAAAGGACAGGCTCATCGTTGTTCCTGTTTCTCCCGACTTAGCGGCAATTCCTATTCCCAGCTTATCACAAAGTCTTTTGCAAAGATAAAGCCCAATACCGGTTGCACTTTGCCGGATACGTCCATTTTGCCCGGTAAACCCTTTCTCAAAAATACGTGGCAGATCATTTGCACTGATTCCTATTCCATGATCTTCTACAAAGAGAAAAATCTGATCTCCCTGCACCCTGGTATAAAAACGCAATACAGGATGCTCCCGACTGTATTTTACAGCATTGACAATCAACTGATCCAGAATAAACCGGAGCCATTTTTCATCCGAATAAACCGTCAGTTCACTCCCTTCCATCTCTAAGGAAACCTGATTCTGCAATAAAAGATACTTGTTATCTGCGATTGCCTGATGCACCACATCAAATAACCGGATTTCCTGAACAGAATAATCCTTTTCCGTATATTCACTGCGGGCATAATAAAGCGCCTGCTCTGTAAAGTGATTGGTTTTTTCCAGTTCCCTCATCAATTCTCTGGTAAAAGGTTCTTTATGATTTTCACACAACAGCTTCATTGCAGTAATCGGTGTTTTGATTTCATGAATCCACTGCTCAATATATTCCCTGTACTCCTGTCTCTCCCTTGCTACTGTTCCAATCTGTTCCAGCATAGATTTGGAAGCCATTTTTAAAAGTTGAAAATAAACCTGTTCTTCCGCACCTTCCGGTTCTGGCAGCATCTCTGACAACAAGTATTTTTCTTCCAGACCTTCCGCCATCTTTACTAATTTATTTAATCTCCTTTTTCTTTGATAATAGGTAAATGCCAGTATACCAGCCAGTAACAATATCCAGATAATAAGAATCACTACAATACTATCTACATTATTTCCTACAAAGAACAAAAAAACCGATAACAATACCATACAGACGATATTGATAATCAAAAGGGGAATTTTGTCTTTCCAATACTGTTTTCCATTCATAATGTGTACCCCTGACGGTGTTTTGTTTTAATAAAGTCCTTAACACCAATCTTTGACAGTTTTTCTCTGATGCGCCCAATATTTACACTCAATGCATTATCGTCTACATAGAGTTGATTGTCCCATAAATATTCAATTAAATCTGCTCTTGTGCAGATAGTTCCGGCATGTTCAAATAGATAGTACATAATCTTCAATTCATTTTTGGTAAGTTCTGTTTGTTTTCCTTCTGCTTCTATTGTACCAGTCTCCAAAGACAGAGAAACTCCCTGATACGTCAAATGCCTGCTTTGTGAATCAGGATAAGCGCGTTTCAGCAAGGAAGCAATTTTTGCCAGTAAAATGGCTGTGTGATAGGGCTTTGTGATAAAAGCATCTCCTCCCAGCATAATACTGTTCAATTCATCCATATCCGTATTGCAGCTGGTAACAAAGATAATCGGAGCCTGGGAAAAGCTCCGAATGCCAGAACAAATGGTAAACCCGTTTTCCTGCGGCAATTTAATATCCAGTAAAATCAGATGTGGATTTATTTTTCGTACCTGTTCTGTTACATGAGAAAACTCTTCAATAACAGAGGTGTGATATTTATTTCCCTCCAGTATGGTTTGCAGTTCTTTCCGAATCACCGGATCATCTTCAATAATTAAAATTTCTGTGTTCATAACAATCCTCCTAAACTGCATTATAACATAATGCAGCTAAAATTGGAGCAAGTTTCCCTGCCCCAATTTGTCTTATTCCGTTGTTCTTATTTGTTCAACAAGAGATTGTTTTTTCAGATTTCCCGTTGTGTAAGAAATTAAAATAAACTGCACGATTAACAGAAGCCCTAAATAGATCCATGCCACCAGCCACGGGAATGAATAATAGAAATATGGATTCACTGTTTTAACTGCCTGTACGCATAGAAAACCAAGTCCAGCTCCCAAAAGCAGGGTTACAAGTGTAGCAAAAGCAGAATAAATCAATCCTTCATAACACAACATTCTGATTAGTTGTTTTTCGCTCAACCCGATGGCCTGTAACATTCCTATTTCCTGCCTTCGTGATAGAAAGTTCGTAATTGTCGTATTTACAAGGTTGATGAAAGAAAAGCACACAACAATGATGGCTACAATCAGCAATGCTCCAAAGGGAAGCTGCTGATTCCTACTGTAATAAGTGATACTTTTTTCTATGGTATCCATAACCAAATCACTGTTTTCATCTATTAGCTTGTTTAATGAAGCCTCAACCGTATCAGCTTTCTCTGCTTCCGTTATTACCGATATCGTTCCAGAACAATCCATTTCGCACGCTTCATTCATAAGTTCTTCGGGCATAGCAAAACACATATTAAATGCCGGATGACTGAAATTGCTGACAATTCCCATAATCGTATAGCTTTTGGTTATCGTCTTTCCTGATTTCGTTAAAAAATCAACTTCAACACTATCACCAAGTTGTGCGGACAGAGATAGGTTTTCCGCTGTATCTTGTATGAGAATGATGCCATTTTTTGATACTAATTCATGGTAGTCAACTGTTCCGGCAATCAAGTTTTCCTTCAACGCAGAAACATCTTCTTTGGCAAGTCCGTAAATCCAGTTGTCATCATAATCATTGACACGATATTCTGCGTCCGTGTAATACCACCGCTTGGTTCCTGTAACGCCATCCATAGACTCTATTGCATTTTCAAAATCAGCATTTAGTAAATCCTTTTGCTGTAATCCGGCTAAAGAAACATCGGCAGTATCCCACGATTGATTTGCGTTAAGCTGAATATTAAATTCACCAACAGGAAACTCCTTTCCCCGCGTCTCTGCAACGCCATCATAAGAAATCAACATAGTGGAAATCAGTACAACTAACACGCCGCCCAGTGAAAGGGAAAGTATTGTTAAAATGGATTTTGTCTTTTGTCTGGACAGATTCATTTTGGCAAGTGAAGCAGGGGTTATGTTACGGTGAAGCACAGAACTTTCTTTCATCTTTCCCTGATAATCAAAATACCGCAAGGCTTCCATGGGAGAGACTGCCGCCGCTTTTTTTACAGGTGTACGAATGGAAAGCATCACTATAATAAATGCAAAAAGTCCAACTCCAACTGTTACGCCGAAAGTAGTCAGCCAATACCAGCCATCGGGAACCAGAAAATAGCCGATTACATTTCCAATCACCAGCCCTATAGGAATACCAATGGCAGCCAGCAGTTTTCCCTCACGATAAACCATTTTTTTAATCTGCCGCTTTGTTGTTCCAATGGTGCGAAGCTGTCCATAATTCCGAATACTACTGGCTACTGAAATATAAAAAATCGAATAAATCACAATGCCGGAACCAACGAAAGTTATAAAACCAATCAGGAGGTAAAACAGCATATCACTTCCACGATTTTCGTCCTTTAAATTGAAATAAGTAGAACGGACAATCACATTGTCATCGGAAATTTCTAATTGCTGTGCCAGAGTGTTTGCATAGCTGGTTGCTTCTTCTTCACTCATATTTTTGGCGTTCTTCAAGCCAATATAGTAATCCATCACCATATTATTTCCAGACTGCTGCTCTGCCAGCTCTTTTGATATAATGGCTGTATAACGTCCAATATCTCCTGTTTTCACATCTAAGATTCCCGTTAATTTGAACTCATGAATCGTTCCGTCAGAAAAGGGGATTTGAATAGTCTGCCCCAATTTATTGGAATATCCCAAATCATCCAAAAAGGCTTCCTGTACTACAATTTCATCTTCCGAAACCGGTAAATCTCCCGAATAGGGCATACTCTGGGATTTTAACATGGCTGCATTTGCATAAGTAAAATGAACGGTTGAATGGTTTATTTCCTCAGAAAATGCATTAAAAAATTCTCCAATCCATGCAATTTCTTCTTGATGATATAGTTCCTGCCCCTGTTGTTCAGAAATCGCGTGATATACAATCTGCGCTGTCTTTTGATTCAGTTTTTGTGTTTTCTGTGGCACATCAAAGCCATAAAGGACAATGGCAGATAATAATGCACTGGCAAGGGCAATGGTCAAAATAGTAAAGATATTTCTTTTTCGATTTGCTGTTATATTTCTATTGGATAGACGTTTTACAACAGCTCTTGTATCATTCTCAAAAGGCAGGGTCATGGTTGTATCACCTCCATATTTGACAAATTCGTTATGTTAAAAAACGGTTATTCCATTGCCCGCATTTGTTCAATCAGGGATTGTTTTTTCTGTCTGCGGATTGTCCAAATGGACAAAATAAGTTCTACTGCAACAATGACTGCTACATATGCTCCCATCTGCAACACTGGAAATTCATAAGGAAGGATTCGTCCGGCATAAGCAGTGATACTGAATTTTCTCCATACCAGAAGCGTAATTGGAAGTCCAATGGCAAGCATAAGCAAAATACTGCTAACCACATACCCCATTCCTTCCCATACCGTCATTTGCGCTAATTGTTTCGGCGCTAACCCAATCGAACGCAGCACGCTATTTTCCTGTCTGCGGGAATATTGATTGGAAAGTGTTGTATTGATAAGATTAATCACACCAAACAAAAAGATAAACCATGAAATCACCTGCATTACACCATATGCTACATTCATATACTCATAACTATCTACCTTATCCTCAAAGGTATCCAGGCCAATATCGGTATGGGAAACAACAAGATTCTCCAAAGCCTTTCCCACTTTTTCGGATTTCTCCGGATCGCAGACAATGTCCCAGGAGTAATCAAAATTAGTTACATCTGGTATTAATTCCTGAAACAGTTCTTCCGACAAAAACATCATTGGTCCATCCACTCCGATTGGGCCATGTCCACTGGCAAAAATTGTTTTTCCCCCATCAAAAAATCCTGATATGGTTACAGAAATTGTTTTCTCTCCCAATGAAAGTTCTATGGTTTCCCCCAATTTCTCTTTCCCATCAAAATCACGATAATTGTCTTTCAATAAAATACTATTATCGCCCGGCATACTTCCTTCTACAACAGCCTGTTCCAGAAGTTCCTTATTTTCGTTAGTAATCATGTCGCAAGTACCGCGCGCAGTAATTCCACCAAAAGTAGCTCCATAACTTGCAGATTTCCTTGTAACCAGAATATCTTCTACTCCATCAATCCCCAAAACTTCCTGTTTCAATTCCTCATTCAATGGATTCCCCTGTTTGAGAAGATCAATATGCTCCATATCCGAATCAATGTAAATCTTATAATCCCCATTTTTGAAATGCTGCCTTGCCATTTTTTCCGGGGATTGCAGAAGCAACAAAGAACTAACAGCCAAAAGCAGAATCCCACCCAAACTTAGAGAAAACACAATGCTGACTGTTTTCTTCCAATCTCTGTGAAAATTCAGCATTCCAAGAGAACAAGGACTAATCTTTTTTCTCTTTTCCCGGTTCTTTATCTTCTTTTGAAGGGAAGTAAAACGAACTGCTTCAACTGGTGAGATATTTGCGGCTAATTTCACAGGCTTTCGGATAGACAGACAAATCATGATCCAGCAGATGAATACCGTACCTCCAATCACCAGAAGATAGCCTAAAAGAGAAAATCCTTTGGGAAATAGCAAAAGTGTCACTCCTAAACCAAGCAAAATTCCGATAGACATACCTTTCCACCCCAGAGAATGTCCTTCTTTTTTTACAATACGCATAATCTGCTTTTTAGTAGCACCAATCGTCCGGAGCTGACCATAACTTTTTATTTTATCAATAATGGAAATACGGAAAATACTTTGAATTACAACACAGCCACCTACCAAAACAATACCGGCAAACAAAATATCCATCAGGTTCATACTTCGTACACTGCTTTAGCATTTCTTTTGAAATAAGAAAAGAGTATATATTTTGTTTTTCTTGCCCTGTTGTATCTAAGATACCTGTAATGGTATAGTCCCCTGAAAAACTTTCTGTATCCAAGGTAACAGAATCACCAATATGACTGTCTGGGAAGAATTTTGAAAGCCATTCTTTACTTACTGCAATCTCATTTTTCTCTTCCGGTAAGTCTCCATCTGCCAAATTCATCTGGGAACGTGCCATATACAGGGTTTCCTTATCCGTATAAGCAAAGAAACCTTTAAATCCCTGTGTAGAAACTTCCTCCCCGTACATATAGTATTCTCCCACACGTGCAAATTCCGGTACCTGTTTTAAATCTTCTATATGGGCTTCATCTACCTGTACATAAGTTGCTTCGTAAGTATCTATCACTTTCTTCTTTTCTGTTTGCATCAGTGAAACTCCAACCAAACCAGAAAGACTGATTAAAAAAGCGGCTAAAACTACCGATATTATTACCATGATATTTCTTCGTTTTTCGCTTTTTAAATTTCTCTTTGCCAGATTCTTGACAATTCCATTTGTATTATTTTCAAAAGGCCAAGTCATAGCCTGCCACCTCCCTAACTTACAATCTTTCCATCCTCAATCCTCACAATTCGATCTGCAAGTCGTGCAATTTCATTGTTGTGAGTAATCATTACTACAGTTTGATTGAACTCTGAACTGGTTCGCTTAATCAGCCCCAAAACGTCTGCACTGGTCTTGGAATCCAGGTTTCCTGTCGGCTCATCGGCCAACACGATGGCTGGTTTACTGATTAAGGCTCTGGCAATGGCAACTCTCTGCTGCTGTCCGCCGGAGAGATTATTCGGCATATTTTTTAACTTATCATCCAACGCCAGCATATGAATAATTTCTTCCAAAAACCTTTTATCTACCGTATCTCCGTCCAACTCTACAGGAAGTACAATGTTCTCATAAACATTTAAAATTGGCACCAGATTATATTTCTGGAAGATAAATCCAATATTCCTTCTTCTGAAAATCGTCAGTTCTTCATCATTTTTCTTTGCTAAATCTTCTCCTCTGACAATGACACTTCCACTGGTAGGGGTATCAAGACCGCCCATCATATGAAGCATCGTGGATTTTCCGGATCCTGAGGTCCCTACCACTGCAACAAATTCACCTTCTTCTACTGAAAAATTCACACCATCCAGTGCTTTTGTAATATTCGGCTTCGTACCATAATATTTTTTTAAATCGATTGTCTGCAAAATACTCATATCTAAAAACTCCTTTCACCTCTTTGTTGATGAACCTATTATAAAATACAAATGTCCCAGAAATGTCCGAAATAGAGAAGAAATTCAAGGAATTTTGGCTTGAATTGTTACAAATTTAGGACATTTCAAAAAAATTGCAGCAGACACCCAAAGATAATCTACTGCAATTTCGCCTTTTTTACTTTTCACTTTTTTTCAGGATTCTTTTGCCAAAGACTCTTGGCATCAACACATTTCCTGCAAGTAAAATCAGCAATATGAAAACCATTTCTTTAAACGGATAAACGAATACAAAATAGGAAATCTTTGTTTTCATATACCATCCAGCTCCATAGAGCAAGAGGGTTCCCACTGTGAGCAACAGTCCGCAAAGTATCAGCCAGGTAAGAATGCCTTCTGCAAGAAACATCCTATATAACTGCTTTTTGGTCATTCCGATATTTTCCATGGTAATACATTCCTTTTTTCTCAGTATCATATCAGTCATTCTTACATTCAAAAAATTCAGAATCCCGATAAAAACCAGACAAGCACTGACCGCAAGCAAGAACCATCTGCTTGTCTGAATATCGTTCTGCTCTTTTAATAACAGGTCGGATTTACACTCCATTTGCAATAAATTTAGATTTTCATCATACCCTCTTTCTGATTGAAATTCCATATTTGCACTTCTAAGAAGCTCTTTGAAAGATGCTTTCATGGAATTTTCCTGTCTGCCATCCACATTGAAAGAAATGGCAAAAATCTGAGGTGTCAGATGTTTAGACAATTCCTGATAGATTTCTTCCGTAACAAGCAGAATATTCGTGTCTTTTCCCTCCCAGCATAGCTCTAATTCCGGGAATGCTTCGTCCATCCTGTCCACATATCCGCAGTTTATTAGTGTTTCCGGAGTCAATCCAGCCATTTCTGTTCCAACAGGAACCAAATCGTAAACCTCAATCTCTTCCCCGATCTGTTTGACAGCTCTCTCTTCATTCTCTTCTGATATTTGATGTTCATGGAGAAGTAACGTTCCCTTTCCATGTTCAAATGTTTCCCAGTCTACGGGCATGTCCTGTTTTGCTACAAAGGACTGCAGTTTTTCTTTCTCTTGGGAATTGATTTTTTGAATCACCGTGTTCTGCTCATCTGAGCCATGTAACAATCGAATACCCTCTCTTCCATTTTTCCCAATAATCGGATAAAAGCCCTGTATCTGTACTTCATCCTGTATGCTGTCTCCTGCGATTTTCTGTACCTCTTCTAACAATCCTTTTGGAAAAAACACCATATGTTCTGTATCTGGTGAAGTTTCCATCAAGGTAGTACACGCTTCCGGGGTAAGGGATATCCGGAAATCCGGTTCCTTCAAATAACGATTTTTTAAATCTACCCCTCGCACCATAACAGCAGACCAAAGTGCCAATCCACATCCCATGGTTAAGGAAATTATGGTGATAAAAAATGCTCTTTTATTACGGAACAAATATCTTTTCGCCAGATATATTTCCGGGTATCTGCCCCAACTTCGATACCTTTGATGCGTAGGATGGGTTTCTTTTTTCTGCAAAGAAGCCTCTTCATATTTCATACATTCCAATGGGCTTAGATTGTTCAGCTTTCTCTTTACTAGAAGCACCGCAACTCCTGCTGTAAAGGCTGCCGGAATGATTGCTATCAAAAGAAAGGCCGGTTGAAAAAGGTGGATTCCTTCTAATTCTCCTGCCTGTTCCAAATACATGGTTTTCACCAGATAAGGCAAAGCTCCTAATACAAGAAAGCTGCCTGCAAGCCCGCCCAGAAAACTTCCCTTTAATACAATTTCCAGCATTTGCCGAAACATTGTTCTTACAATTTGTTTCGGTTGCACACCAATAACTTCTAAAAGTCCATATTGCTGCAGATCTTTTTCCAATGACAGATTCAAAATATTAGAAACAAATAAAAACATACACAATAATGTCAAAAAAGATAGCACTGCTGCAAATCCATAACTCCCTGCCATTCCTTCCATTGCCCTGTAAACTGCAGAATCCCGGCTGATAACCCGCTGTCCTTCCTGAAGTTCAACGTCTTTCGTCAACTTCTGCTCCATCTGGAGTCCGCTGGCTGACGTTTCTTTCACATCAAGCAATACCCGACAAGGATTCCAGGTCATTTTATTTTCAATGAGTTTTTGTTCCGACAGAAATGCAACGGAGGAACTTGCCCCTTGATTCTGATATTCCGTAAAATATCCGGAAAGGGTGAATTTCTGAAGTCCGGTTCCTTCTGTATGGAATACATCATTCCAATAAAAATCCAGTTCTACTTCCATCCCAATCTGTGGATCAGAAATCCCCAAATATTCCAGTGTTTTGGTAGAAAGCATAATATCCTGCTCTCTTTTTGGATATTTGCCTGCTATCTGCGTATATGCCGGAGCAAGCATTTTCTGAAACGTACTTTCATCTGCCACAACACAATCACAATATTTAAGATTCTGGCTCAACAACTTCCCTGCAAATTTCTGTTTTCCTGTTTCCGATATGTAAGACAGACTGCTAAGCTGCTGTGCCATTTCCTCTGTCCCATTTTCGATATAGGCAGATGGGGACATTCCATCGGTTCTGATATTCTTTTGAACATCCACCTGCAGCTTCCCATATACCAAACTTAAAATACAAAAAATAACACTTACCGTAAGCGTAACTGCCAAACACAAAAGGCGGTTTTTGTTTCGGTTTCCTTTTTTGTATGACTCGAAAAGCACCTGTTCCGCTGGTTGATGATACTCATAATTTGCCATTTTCCACAACCTTTCCATCTTTCATGCAGATAATCCGATCTGCCATAGCTGCAACGTTTTCATCATGGGTAACAATGAGTAACGTCTGTTGATATTGGCTGCAAATTCCTTTTAGCAGTTTCATAACAGAAGCACTTGTTCTGGAATCCAAATTTCCTGTTAATTCATCCCCTAAAAGAATGGTGGGATGGGTATAAACTGCCCTGGCAATAGCAACTCTTTGCTGCTGCCCGCCAGATAAGGCATCCGGCATTTGAAAAAGTTTCTCTTGGATTTCCAAATCTTTCACCAATCTGAAAACCTCTTTTTCATCCACCTTCCGTTTCATCAGTTTTGCCGGAAGTACAATATTTTCATATACATTCATGGTAGGAATCAGATTATACTTCTGAAAGATAAAGCCAATATGCCATCTGCGAAAGTCTGTCTGTTCCTCAAAAGATAACTGCGTAATATCCACATCATGGATAAACACACATCCATGGGTTGGTCTTTCCAATCCTCCGATTAAATTTAACAAGGTAGATTTTCCACTTCCGGAAACTCCCACTATTGCAACAAATTCTCCTTCTTCTATGGAAAAGGATACGTTGTCAACTGCTTTGAGATAATGATCTCCATCTATATACTCTTTTGTGAGCGAAACCACTTTTACCGCTGCCATTTTTCTCCTCCGCTTTTGGACTCCTACACTACCATCTTGGCAGGAAAATAGAGAATGCAGAACCTTTTCCCACCTCAGATTCCACCGTAATATAACCGCCTTGCTGCGTCACAATCTCTCTGGCTAAATAAAGTCCGATTCCCACACCGGGCTGGTTATGCACCTCTTCTTCCCTGTAAAACCGTTTGAAGATGGCTGCCTGATTACTTTCTGAAATTCCTTTTCCTGTATCTGTTACTTTCACTTCCACATACATTTCCCATTGTGCTACAAAAACCTCTATACTACCTCCTGCCGGAGTATATTTTACTGCATTGTCCAACAGGTTAAAAAGAGCCTCTTCCGTCCATTTACTGTCATGGGAAACGCACAAATCTTCGGGACAATCTACCGATACTTGGATTTCTTTCTGCTCTGCATGATACATGATTGCACTCATTGCCTGAGCCAATGTATCATACAGATATCCTTCCTCTTTTTCTAATTGAATGGCTCCTGTTTCCAAACGGGAGGTTTTCACAAGGGCCTGAATCAAAAAATCCAGCTTGTCCACCTGTCCCCTTATGCTTTTCAAAAACTCTGCTCTTTCCGGCTGCTCCATGGGCTTGGTAAGCAAAGTATCAATGATCATTTTCATATTACTGACAGGCGTCCGAACCTGATGGGAAATGTCAGATACCAAAACCTGCAGTTCCTGCCTCTCTCCATCTACCTTCCGGTTTGTTTCCTGCAAAATTCCATACAACCGCACCAACCGCTGATGAATCTTTGCAAATAAGGTCTCCTGGTCTTTGATCTGTTTTGGAGCCTGGCTTTGATTTATCATTTCATCTAAAACCTGACATAATTCAGAAGTGAATTGTGAAAGTCGTATTCCAAAAGCCTGCACTAACAAAACGATCCACACACTTGCACAGGCAATCAAGAGCAAGGCACTCCATAGAACTTCCACCTGCTTTGTTATGAAAAAACATCCCAGGGTAATTCCTAGCATAGACACTGCCATGCCTGCACTAAGCAGAAATAACATCTTCTTTATAGAATCGTTCTTTTCTTTCACGATGGTTCACCCCCTGTCCATTTATATCCCATACCATACACGGTTTTAATATAGACCGTTCCATTCCCTTCAATCTTCCCTCGGATTCGGCTCAAAGTGGTGGTCAATGTATGCTCATCTACATAGTTTTCTGTGCAATCCCATATCTTTTCTAATAACTGTTTTCTGGTTAATACTCTGTTGCGATTCTTACAAAACAGATTCAGCATCCGAAATTCCAGGGTAGATAATGTTAGCGGATTCCCATTCAGCATCGCAGTCTGTTCCGTAAAGTTTAAAAATAACCTTCCATCATCAAAAACATCCTGCATGGTCGCATGATGTTTCATCATTCTCAGTACATTTTCTACTTTTCTTTGCAGAGAGTGAATAGAGAAGGGCTTCGTAATATAATCAACCGCTCCCAATTCATACCCCCGTATCTCGTCACTTTCCCTGTCATTGGCTGTAAGAAAAATCACAATCGTATCACTGTATTTCTCCCGGATTGTTTTTGCAATTTCATATCCATTGCCATCCGGAAGATTAATATCCAACAGCACCATGTCAAACCACCGACTCTTCATCACTTCCTGCGCCTCTTTTACTGTTTCCACAGAAGCAATTCCATAGGATGCCGATTTCAGATTGTAAACCAACATTTTATTTAAAAGAGCATCATCTTCCACGATTAAAATCTGTTTCATTTCTTTTTGTCCTTTACAATATATTTTAGTATCATTTAAATTTTATTTTACAACAAAAATGTCCTAGAAATGTTACAAATTGAAAAATTTATGATTTTCTGTAAATAAAGTTTTACGGAAATTGACAATCCTATCATTCCCATTTATAATATTTATATTACAATCGTAAGATTTGAAAGGAGAACCATGATGAAAACACTTCCCCAAATTTCTGAAGCGGAGTATGAGGTCATGAAAATTGTATGGAAATACGCCCCTGTCAGCACCAATGAAATCACTGAAAAATTATTGCAGACTACAAGCTGGAGTCCCAAAACAATTCAGACTTTAATCAAACGCCTTGTGAAAAAAGGCGCTCTTACATACGAAAAACAGAGTCGTATGTTTGTTTATACTCCGGCTGTAAAAGAAAAGGAATATGTTGGACAGGAAAGTAATTCCTTTCTGAAACGTTACTATGATGGGGACATTACAGCTATGGTATCTGCCTATATAGAAAATGACAAATTATCGGAATCGGAACTAGACACACTCCGCAGCCTTCTTTCGAAAAAATAGAAAAGGAGGGAACATGATATGGCTGATTTTATGATTCGCTTTCTTGCCTGCAATATACTGCTCTGCGGAATCATAGGAATTTTTTTGCTTATAAAGCGTATTTTTAAAAACATTTTATCCAGCCGGATGCAATATAACCTATGGTTTCTGCTGCTTGGACTTTTGGCAGTTCCCTTTTTGCCTTTTCGCTTTTTTAAATTATCAGAGATGTTTATTATTGTTCCTAATGTTAAAACAGAGGCTGCCATAGGGCAGACATTGCAAACGAATATTACTGATTCCCAAAACCGGATAAAAGATTTCGCCCTTTCCGTAAGCAGAGAAACACCTTCTATCCTGGGCTATCTGTTACTTGCAATTTGGCTGTCGGGTATGATCGCCATGCTGATATTACTAATCCGTTCTGTCCTTGGCCTGCATGGGTTAAAGAAATCCGCGTTACCGCTTCAAAGTCAAAAAGTTCAAAGATTATATCCGTGTTGCCTGCATGATACGGGCATTACAAAATATATTCCCGTATACAGTACTGCTTATCTCAAATCGCCTGTTATTGTTGGATTTTGGAAACCCTGCATCTATCTCCCCATTCACCTGATATCAGATGATAATGAAACTGATATCCGATATATGCTGTTACATGAACTGCAGCACTATAAGCACAAAGATTGGATTGCAAACGCGCTTATGAATCTTGCCGGAATTGTCTACTGGTTTCATCCCCTGGTCTGGTATGTACTGAAAGAAATGCGGATTGACAGGGAAATTGCCTGTGATACTTCTGTTTTAAAGTTATTGAAGTCCGAAGATTATGTATCTTATGGAAATACGCTGATTAACTTTGCTGAAAAGATTTCTTCAAATCTTTTTCCCTTTGCCTCTGGCATCAGCGGAAGTATGAAACAGATGAAACGAAGAATTCTAAATATTGCATCTTACCAAAGGCCAACGCTGCAGAAAAAGCTAAAAAGTATCACTGCCTTCCTGTTGACATCTGTTTTGCTTTTGGGACTTGCACCCTTTGTTTCTACTTATGCAGCAGATGAAAATCACTATCTGTGGAACTCTTCCTCAAAAAATTGTTCCAAAATAGACCTTACCAATTATTTTGGAGATTATGAGGGGAGTTTTGTGTTATATGATTTAAAAAAAGATACCTGGAAAATACATGATTTGGAACATGCCACCTTACGTGTTTCACCAAACTCTACCTATAAGATATATAACGCCTTATTTGGATTAGAAAAACAGATTATTTCACCAGAAGATTCCCTGATTCCATGGAATGGAAACAACTATCCTTTTGAAGCATGGAACGCAGATCAAACGTTGCCCACAGCCATGAATGCTTCCGTCAACTGGTATTTTCAAGCCATTGATGAACAGCTTGGTGTTTCTTTTGTCCAAGAATATCTTCAAAAAATGGGATACGGAAATGAAGATTTAAGGGGCGATTTTTCTTCCTACTGGATGGAATCCTCCCTGAAAATTTCCCCCATAGAACAGGTAGAACTTCTAATCCGATTACAAAATCAGAGCCTTGGATTTGCACCGGAAAATGTGAAGGCAGTAAAAGATGCTATCCATATCTCCTCCTCTTCTTTTGGAAATCTCTATGGAAAAACCGGAACCGGACGTGTAAACGGACAGGATATCAATGGCTGGTTTATCGGTTTTGTAGAAAGTACAGAAAATACTTACTTTTTCGCCACGAATATTCATGCAGCAGATTACGCAGATGGAAGTGCAGCAGCAGAGATAACGTTGTCCCTGTTATCTGACTTAAACATATGGAAATAAAAAACAGCGGGAAAAGTCTGAAAAGGCTCATCCCGCTCCATTTACACGATACTGGTATTGTGGAATATGATTCTCGTCCTCTTTACATATCTGATTCCCTAAATATTGAAAACTTCCATCTTCTTTGAACTTCACGGTTAATTCATGGGTGATAAGAGAATCATCGCATAAAACCATATCACATACTGCATTTACCGTTAAGGTAATCGTATCATCCGGATTTTCTTTTATAGCAACCACCTCTGGCATGGAAGTTCCGAAAAAGCCAGGGACATAATTACTACATCCTAATGGCATCCATGCATACAGATTTGTTTCTTTATCAAATTCTGCATATTTCTGCAGTTCTTCTTCTGATATTGGAAGATACTCCATCATCAAACTTTCGAACTCATCTTTTGGAATCCCCTCTGTATATTTTTCCCCTGGAAACTGTTTCCCGTATTTCATTCGATACAAGTATTCATACAACCCGTTATAATCTAAGACATCCAAATGGTCTAAGTTCCAATTAGAACATAACAGATTATTTCCCTGATACCCGATTCCCTGAACACATAATTTGGACATCTCTCTTTGCGCTTCTGTCCTTGGTTTTATTCTAAGAGCCTGGCTTCCATTCTTGATTTCCGTAACTTCTGGCGGTTCCGGTACGCACAGCTTATAACAAAACCACCCATTTTCTGTGTATTCCCATTCTTTGATTCGGGTATATGACGTGTAAGCAATCCCCGGTATATCATTTTTCATCCAAATACCACTGGTACTGATTACATACATGTCAATTCCATCATAGGTAAACTTCATTCTGTTGATACCACCGTCCTGACGAACCTCATAAATAACCACAAAACTGCTTTTCCCCTTTTTACAATCTGCAAGAAATTGATCTGCCTTTTCATAATTTTCCATATCAGCATAAGCTACTGTTGCAGAAACCGGATAACCTGTTTCTGTTACAGCCTTTTGCATTTCCAGTATCGTTTCATCCTGCAGAACAACATTGGAAGTCTCTCCCTTGTCTGCCAGCTTATAGAGATTTTGAATCTGCTCCATAATCTCTTCACATTCTGTAGCCGCTTCTGCCTGCTCCGCTTCTTTTAACGGCAAATCATACCCTTTCTCCCACTGTTCCCCAGCTTCCTGTTTCGCATCTTTTCTTTCCTCACCGGCACACAGCAAAAACCATGCTGCAAGTACCATCATAAGAACCTTATATTTTTTTATTACTCATCACCTCCATACAGTTTTTCCCATTCTGTTCTTGTTAACCGTGGTACGTGCCAGCTTGCCTCCGCTTCATTAGGCGGTTCCGTAACACGGTTTGCCACATATTGAATGCTCCCATCTTCCATATTACGTACTGTTACCTCATGAGTATACAGTTTTGATAATCCCTTATAAGGAAAGACAGCCTGTACCTTCAAAGTTACCGTTCCATCATTATTTTTCACATATCCAACCACTTCTGGATATGGATATTCCGGATACTCTGCTTCTTCCACGCCTCTTGGTTTGTATTCATATACTTTCTCCTCTGGATGATAAACTGTTTTTGACTGCAGAACTTCACTGCCTATCTGAAATCTGGACATAATAACCGATTCAAATTTTTCTTTTGAAATTAAATAAACTGCACTTGTTCCCATTGCATTTCCAGCAGTAAACTCTCCATTTTCCATATGATTTTCCCGGTAAAACAAATCAAAGGCATCATAAAAGTCTAAAGCTCCAAAATCCTCCTCACTCCAGTCTGTAAGGAACATGTTATTCAGCTCATATCCGATTGGAAGGATGTATTTACGATTCCATTCCCGGCACGTTTCATCCAATGGCAGTACCCGATATGCAGTATATTCCATAATCGTATCTCTTGTAACGTCATAAGACCCTTCAAAATCTAAAATTCCTGAAAACATCAGGTATCCATCCTCTGTATATTTCCATGATTCTGCCCTGTATATATCCTCTGAGGATTGTTTCCATTTGCCATTTTCATAAATATAATAGCTTCTAATCATGTTTACATTTCCGCCCCGTGTCTCCATATTCCGAATGATACAGCTTTCATCTCTGGCAACTTCTACGATAGTCAGGCGTCCGTTTTGCTTTGTTTCTATCTTTTCACAAAACTCTATCACTTTCTCATATTCTGTCATGTTAATTTGATTTTCCTTATCAACCGCTGTATAACCCTTTTTGCCAAGATTTGTCACAAGGCTGCGAATCATTTCCAAATCATTCCTGCTATCTTTTTTTTCAACCTCCCTATAAGTTCGGCCACAAATCTCCAGGATTTCTTCCACCGCCTTCTCTTCTGATTCACTCCGTTTCATGGTTCTTTTATCTGCATTTTCCCTCTTCTGCTGCGTTTTCTGATTATCCGAAAGACTACACCCCGCCATATGAATTGCCAATAGCATTCCCATCATGACAAATCCTGTTTTCCAAAGTCCTGTTTTCTTCACTTTATCATCCTCTCCATTTTATTACATTTGTAAGATTTCAAACCAAAAAAATATGTTTTTTATGATTTGGTTGATTTATATAAATATTACATCTGTAGGAATTAAAAGTCAAGTGGACTTTTGCCTTTTCTTCACTATTTAGAAGATTCTATTCTTTTTGATTTGCAAATTGCAGCAAACTCCAAAAAGTAATAAAAAAGGTAACATACACTATCATTCCAATCAGATTGGATTCTATCGCATATTTTGTTGATAAATTATTGACACCCTGAGCAATTCCTATATCTTGTACCATTTCTATATGAGAGAACTTAGAAATCCAATGCTTTACCTGATATAAATAATATCCCATCACCCCTGCATACAACGCGACAATTCCAATAAGAATCCCTGTAAGCTTGTTAAATCCACGCCCTCTTATCCCATGATTTTTTCCTACATAAACATATAAAAACAGCATCATAAGGCTTCCAAATACTATGATTCCGCATTCCATTAACATAGTTACATAAAGCATATTATTCATTTTTTTCGCACACTGCTCAATTCCGGCATCAATGCCCATTTTTACAAATGCTGCAAGAATGCCAAATACCAACGCCTGAACCGCAATCTTCAAAAAGTTTAATTTCTTGTCTGTTTCCAGTTTGGCAGCAATATATAAAGCTGCTGCATAAAAGCACCATAGTAAAAAAGATGCGACAAATATTTTATCAAAATATCCCCATGCCATATAGGGCACACCCACCAGCCACTTTGAAAATATTCCAAAAACTACGGTTGCTGCTGCAACAATTCCAAGTCTCTTCTGCTTATTCATGCTTCTCTTTCATCCTTTCTGCCTCTTTGTTCATATCTTTGATAGCTTCATACCCCAACCGTTCTATTCCAAGCTCTTCCAATGTCTCTACGAATCCTTCTCCTCCTTCTTGCTCCTCTAAAACAGTTACTCCCTTTTCGATTTGGGTACATTCTGCAAAGGCATCCAAATCATAAAAAATAGTACGGGAACCAAAGGAAACCTCCTTCAGATTTTTCAGCTTCGGCAAAGTTTTTTTCAACATTTTCTGATATCTTTCATATTCTTGTTGTGTCGGTTTGAAAGACTCTTCAAACTGTTCTTCTCCTTCTTCTGTTTCATAATCTCTTATCCCATGATTAACGATAACTTCTAATTTTGGAAACTTTTCCAGGTCCTCCAATGTCCTGATATGTTTCAAATTATTCTCAAAAATCTCAAAATACCGCAGTTCCTTTGCTTGGGATTTTAAAACTCTGCCAGACTTTATATTTAATACATCCAGCGTATTGGATTCTATGTATTCATCTTCAAACTTTATGTTTTTTTTCTCATTCTTTCATGTCCTTTCTCTTTATTCTCAAAAAAATTCTCACATCCAGAGAAAGATACACCAGAGACAAGCATAAAGTTTTCACGCTCTCTATCAGTCTTATCCCTTCTGCAACTCCCTTTCCACTGGTTCCGTAAGCAGAATATATAGCACTCATTCCTCCATTTTTTAAGATCACACTAACTGGAATCATGTAAATTCCAAAGAAAAGAAGCGAAAGCACACCTATCCCAAAAGAAAGCGGACGTTTATCAAAAACCTGAAATGCTGCTATTAAAAGAATGAGTTCCAGAACTTTACAAAATAGGTGCATTCCCTTTCCCAACTCAGATGGAAAAAGTTCCATTCTATAAATCGCATTCATAACAATACAAGCCAGAAACAGGAAACGAAACCACTTCTCAGGAATCTTCGGAATCAGTAACACACCTAAAACCATAATAACTAACAGCATATTTATTTACTCCTTTTCATCCCGTAATTTATTCTTCAACACTAATTTTCTCCAATATCCACCAGATTATTATAAAACAGCCAACATACACAATCATACCAACTGTTGTGGAACGCTGTCCCAGTGTAGTTGTAAACTTCCAGATTGCATTATCCAAACCAACTTCTTGTACCATGGAAGAAGTTCCATATCTTTCAACAACATAATTTACTTGTTTCATGTAATAGAATAAAGTTCCTGCATAAAGAACTAATAAAGAACAGAATACGGACACTAACACAGTTATTCCCTTTTTTTCTTTTTGTATCGTTCTTTTTCCCACTTTTACAAATAAAAAATAATCTAACCCTATGATATAAAGTATCATAGAAATTTCCATAACCGCTACAAGTATCAGCATATTAGGCTGACGGGCTACCGTCAAATCAATACAAGTATCAATTACGGCTTTAATTAACGTTGCAAGAAATCCGAAAATTATACGTTTTGTTATGCATTTCTTATTTCCCTCAGCCACACACATCTGCCCTGCAACATAAAATAAAACAGAATTGTAAACCCACCATAACGCTATTGATATAAAAAAGCCACTTGAAAAATCCCCAAATACCATATAAGGGATTCGTACTAATAATCTGCCAAAACCCCCAAATGCAACTGTTGCCGCTATTATAACTGCTAATTCATTCTTTCTTTGATCTTCCATATGCTTTTCCTTTCCTGTATATGAGTCTCTCTTTTTCTTTTACTGCAATTTTCTATAATCCACGTACTCTATCCCTAATTTTTCCATTTCATCAAAAATATTCACATAACGTTCTTCATTATTCTGTATCACCTCAACCCCTTTTTCTGATAAGCACCTTAGAATTTCCTTCTGCTCCTCATTTTTCGCAGTATAATATACCAGTTTCAAAGATGGAATTTTCAATAAAGATTCTATATTTTTTACAGACACCCCTGTAAAATCTACGACTTCTAATTTTTCCAGCTTTTCCAGTGGCGAAATATCTGTTAAAGGATTTTCCCGCAAAACTAAAATACGAAGATTTTCCATTCCTTCAATTCCCTTGATATCCTTTACATGATTTTCCTGTATCCATAACTCTTCGATTTGTCTGCAATCTGAAAATGCATCCAGATTATAAGTAGCCCGATTATCATGAAAAAATACTTTTCTTAAATTTTTCAGTTGAGGAAACGTATCTTTTATCATATTCTGATATCTCTCATATTCCTCTGATTCTTTTTCAACTCCATCGCCAAACACTGCAACAAACTTTAAATTCGGAAGAGCCAATAAATCTTCAAAAGTTAAAGTCTCCCGCATCTGAAAAGTCTCTAAAAATCCAATCTCTTCTGCCTCTGTTTTTAGCACTTTATCTTTTTGTGAATCTAATGCCTCTAATACCTGTGCTTTCATTATCTTATCCTGAAACCTTACATATTTGCTGTCATAATAGAAATAAGCAGTAAACACTCCCAGTAGCAACAGCACCACAACTGCCACACAAATGATTATCTTCTTCTGCATATGTCCTCCCATTTTTTATTCTCCATTCTCTCTTTCATTTTTCTCCTGACTTTTGAATATTCTTCTTTATATTTCAGAATAGTTCCTTTTAGGCTTAAGGAACCTGCATAGCTATTTATGTATCGTATAATATTTTAGTCCTAAAACACTTTTTCTTATACATATTTTTTTTACATCTCCAACCGATGTTTCTTTATATGTACTTCTAGAAACACTGAATTCTGCTTCTTCTCCTTTCCAATTTCCATATAAAAAATAACTATTTGCATTATCACCTGTGTTTATATCTTTATCTGTAATAGTTACAGTTTCATGAACAGGTTTGTCAAAGGTCAGTACAATATTCAACGGAAGTACAATAGAGAAGGAAATAGCCAATACCGCCAAAATAACAGAAGCTTTACGCCCCAATCTTTGAGGACACTCTGTCCTTAGTGACTTTATAATATATGGAACCGCTAAGATTGCTGTCAGACAAAACGCTATTTTTATGATGTTTACAAAATCACAGTTAATGTTTTTTGAAGCAATCAGACAGGAAAAAATTGCTATCAATGCACCTGCAAGCGGCATTTGGAAAGCAGTTCCTTTTTCTTTTTTTGTCCTTGTTTCTATATAGATATACGGATAAAATCTGATATATATGGCATAAGTAACTAAGAGTATGGAAATCAGGATTAGAAACTTAATTTTGCCACCTATGACATAGGCTGCAACATTGGAAAAAGCCAAAATCGAATCTGTTGTTTTGAGATTTTTATTTATTTTTGTAATATTAAATCCTTTCTTTTTCATCCAATCTCCCCTGCCTTACTATTTAATATTTTGTATCACTCATATAACATTAATTCTACCTCTTTTTCGTTCAAGATGGTGAACGAACATCGCGGGTTTCGCAATTACCTAATTAACCACATTATACCATTTTGCTTTTATACTCACAATAAAAATCAACGCAACTACCATTATTTTGTCTTGAATTGATTAAATTTCTGATTATTTTTTATCGAAATAGCACAAAATCTAATGCTGTAATATTGAATCATAGCAAATCCTCAATATTTCCTTAACCTTTTCTTAATCTTTCAATCATTTAATCTTAAAGTATAAAAACCACCTTTCCGGTAGACTGAATACTGAACAGGAGCTTTTTCTGTTACTTTACTACAAGGAGGAATGAAACTTGAATCATTTTGCAAAAGAAACACAGAGAACTTCAAAACAAATGCCAGAGGGAACCAGCCACTGTCCGGAATCAAAAAAACGGATTGCCATTCTTTTTGGCGGCTGTTCTCCTGAATATAGTGTATCACTTCAATCGGCTTATTCTGTCATTACACATCTTAACAGGGAAAAATATATACCTGTTTTAATCGGAATCTCAAATGCAGGAGACTGGTTTCAATATGAGGGAGAACTGGAAAAGATATCTGCTGATGAATGGTGCAACGAAAAAGACTGTACTCCGGTTGTTGTATCACCGAACAGGACAGTACATGGCATTTTCACGATAAAAAACAGGAAACTAGAGGAACTTCCTATTGACGCTGTTTTTCCAATATTACATGGAAAGAATGGGGAGGACGGTACCATACAGGGATTGTTTGAGCTTGCAGGAATACCTGTTGTGGGATGCGGCGTTCTTTCTTCTGCATTATGCATGGACAAGGACAGGGCTCATAAATTAGTCCAGTCAGCGGGCATTTGTGTTCCCAAATCCTTTGTCATACATAAAGGTATGGACTTAAAACTTGTGTTCATGCAGGCAGAGCAAATCGGCTATCCTTTATTTGTCAAACCGATTGGAGCTGGTTCTTCATACGGGATAACCAAAATAACGGAGCAAACTCAGTTACCCGCTTCATTAAAGCTTGCTTTTTCTTATGACAATAAAGTAATTGTGGAAGAAGGTATTTCCGGTTTTGAAGTAGGCTGTGCTATTTTAGAAGATAAGGATTTCATCCTGGGTGAAGTGGACGAAATCCAACTTGAAAAAGGATTTTTTAATTTTACAGAAAAGTATACTTTAAAAACTTCTTCTATCCATGTTCCGGCAAGAATCTCCCCTGAAAAAGCGACAGAAGTAAAAAAGACCGCTAAGAAAATTTATCAGACATTAGGCTGCTCTGGATTTGCAAGAGTCGATATGTTTCTGGATGATTCCGGCAGAATTGTATTTAACGAAGTCAATACCATTCCTGGTTTCACAACACATAGCCGCTTCCCAAACATGTTAAAAGCTGCTCATATTTCTTTTGAGCAAATTATTTCCATAGCGATTAGCAGAGCCTTATCGGAAGCATCACAGAATGGAGACAACGCATGACAAAAACAAAGCCTCTTGGAAACTTAGATTATTTTAAGGTTGTGGCAGCATTACTGGTTGTTGCCATACATACCTCTCCTCTTACTTCTTTCCATGCTGAGGTTGATTTTATCTTTACACGGATTATGGCAAGGATGGCTGTTCCTTTTTTCTTAATGGTAACAGGATATTTTCTTCTTCCACAGTACCTATTTGGAAAATCAATGGATTACCGCCCTTTGGTTCATTTTATACGAAAAACGCTGATTCTGTACGCAATCGCGATTTTTCTATATCTTCCTGTAAATCTTTATGCAGGACAATTTGATAAAAAAAGCGCCATTGACATTCTTGGTATGCTGATTTTTGACGGAACTTTTTATCATCTTTGGTATCTTCCCGCTTCTGTAACAGGAGTATTACTTCTCTGGATATTGGGAAAGAAAATAAATTTTAAAGTCCTTACCTGTATTTGTCTGCTCCTATATGGGGTTGGATTGTTTGGCGACAGTTATTATGGCTTTACTGAAATGTTTCCTGCCGCAAAGCATATGTATCATGTACTGTTCCAGGTCTTTTCTTATACCAGAAACGGACTGTTCTATGTTCCTGTTTTTCTGATTATGGGGGCATGGTTTCGTCATAGAATCCTGAACAGAAAAAGGCTATTTCATATATGCGGATTTTTTATTTCATTTCTGTGTATGACTTATGAGGGAATGCTTCTTCATACTTTCGATATTCAGAGGCATGATAGTATGTATTTTTCATTACTGCCCTGTATGTACTTCCTTTTTGCTGTTATTTTGTCCGTGGAAAAGCAGCCTGCGCCGATACTGAGAAGTATTTCAACCTGGATATATTTGCTCCATCCTTTGATGATTATTCTGGTACGGGGTATTGCCAAACTAACCCATTGTCAGGCCATTTTAACAGACAATAGTCTGATTCATTATATGGCAGTTTGCTTTTTGTCCTGCCTATTTGCTGATATCATCAGTAAATGGAGAATTTCCCATAAACCAGCCTATTCGCCTAAAGGGCGGGCATGGATTGAGCTGGATAAGAAGAATCTTTATCACAACATAGAGGTATTAGAAAATTTATTGCCGGCTGGCTGTAAGCTGATGCCTGCAGTAAAAGCCAATGCTTATGGGCACGGAGCTGTTTGTATATCAAAAGCTCTAAATCAAATGGGCATTGACCGTTTTTGCGTAGCTTCCATATCAGAAGGAATTGAACTAAGAAAAGGGGGGATATGTGGAGAAATCCTTATTTTAGGATATACGCACCCGGATGCTTTTCCGCTTTTAAGAAAATACAATTTCATTCAAACAGTTGTCAATTACCGCTACGCAAAACTTCTAAACAAATATGGAAAGCCCCTTCGGGTTCATATCAAAATTGATACTGGCATGCACCGCCTGGGAGAACGCGCAGAGCATGTAAAAACAATCGCCCGCATATTTCAGATGAAAAATCTGAACATTGAGGGAGCGTTTACACATCTTTGTGTTTCTGATAGTGTAAGTCCAAAAGACAAAGCCTACACAGAATCTCAGGGCAAAGCGTTTTATCAGGTTCTTTCGGACTTAAAGAAAATGGGCTATTTCTGTCCTGACATACATCTTCTTGCAAGTTATGGGCTTATTCATTATCCGGAACTGTCCGGTAATTATGCCAGAGTTGGCATTGCGCTTTATGGTGTTTTAAGTAATCGAAAAGATATGCAGCAATGTAAACTTCCACTTTTACCAGTTCTGTCTGTAAAAGCCCGAATTGCGGCAGTCAAAGATTTATATAAAGGAGAAAGCCTTGGCTATGGTTTGTCCTATACTGCAGCGGAAAACCGAAAAATCGCAGTACTTCCTATTGGTTACGCAGACGGTATTCCCCGTGATTTATCCTGTGGAAAAGGCAATGTGATTATCAAAGGACAACCAGCCCCCATTATAGGACGCATATGCATGGATCAGATGATGATTGACATAACTAATATTCCCAAAGTAAGCGAAGGAGATATTGCTATCCTCATTGGAAAATCCGGCAATGCAGAAATAACCGCTTACGATATAGCAGAACAAACAGACACCATCACAAATGAAATACTAAGCCGTCTGGGTTCTCGTTTAGAACGCTTAATGATATAAAATATGAAAAATTCCCCGGCTATGTTTTTACACATATCCGGGGAAAGCATGAATCTTAACCTTTTTGATTATCTGCCAGCTTCCGAACCTCTTCCAAAGACAAACCTGTTATCTCTGCGATTTCTTCCATGGAATCACGTCCTCTTACCAGCAGCTTTAGCGAAGTACTCACTGCTTTTTCGTGATTTCCTTCTGCTTTTGCTTTTTCTGCCACTTCATTTCTCATCTCTTCCAAAATTCTGCTCATCTGGCTTCGACCTCCTTCTGTTTCCTTTAAGTATCTGACTTCTTCTGCCAGTAATGGGTTCACCATATCTTTTGCGTCTTTGCAGTTAAAGTCATGCATCAGGCTTCCTACAGGATGCTCCAGGTTTCTATATTCACCATTCACGTATAGGATATGGGCTCCGTCACCGAATAATGGCATGATCCATTTCTTTGATTCTTCTTTCATTATATATATGAACCTGGAAAGAAACAACTTTTATTTTCACTGTCAAATTCAGCAGTTCTCCTCTGAAAATCGTTAAAAACAGACATCTATTTCTTCTCCCTTATCCCATAATGGCATCACTTAAAAATTTATCCATGTTCCATATCTTTTTCACTCTTCTGATTTTTTACTTCCTCCAGCCACTCCTTCACAACATGGTATGCTGTTTTTGTTTTATGATTACTATAAACGGATTCATACTTATAATCCGCGTGAAGCTCCTTTGTATTTACCTCATAAACCATTTTTATTTCTGTTGGCATTGGTCTGTTATATTCTTTGCACAGGTTTACCATTTTTTTGATATCTTCCATTAAAATATGTAAACACGCTTTTTGTCGGTCAAACGATACATCATAAACAAACCCGTTCTTTGCATCATTTAGCTCATGTTTGTTTAATACAATTCCACCGATGTCATAGAAATAATCAGGTGTCATAACATTAGCTTCAAATGATGCATAAATGTAAATTTTATCAGCTTTATTTTCTACATATTCCAAACAAATAGAAACCATATCTGCTTGTACTTCTGTAAAATAATCTTCAAATATTTTTTCTTTCACAGGCACATTTCTCTTAAAGGATTTGTCAAACAGCCCCATAGTAAAATTTCCTTCCGTCTTTGAATTATTTCACGCTCCCAGGCAATAGATTGCTTAAAAACTCCTCTTCAAGCATTTTGTAAAAAGATTTATGGAACACATTTTACTTTTGCAGTCGAAACAAATAATCCATTATGTCCAAATTCTTTTAATCATTTTATCACACTCCAAAATACAGGAAAAATTGCACACAATGTAGTAATTCCTGCCAAAAAAAACATAATTCCAAATATAACTGCAATGATAGAACTCACTTTAATCTTTTTTTGAAGAATGAATACTGCTGGATGTTTTGGGTCAATATAGATACTATAAGTTTCTCCATTCCTCATATTTTGCGTTAAAAGCTTATATGAGATATTTTGTGTTGTCTGTTCTTGATACAATGCTCCGTTATAAGTATATTGAAAAACCGGCGATTGTGTAGAAACTCCATTTCCTCCGTAATAGGTGTTATAACCACGATATATGCCATCTATCTTCTCTTTACATCTTATTAAAGAATAGAAATCGTTAAACGCAGCTAAGATGAATACCAAACCAAAGACAATACCTCCTAAAGGTAGTACAAATATCTCCCCGTATGGAACAAGTAAAGATACTGCCGAAATAGTTCCACAGCCTATAAAAAAAATAAAAATAACCCAACTAACAAGCGGTACAACTTTATAGCGTTTGTTCTTAATAATAAAAAATGTTGCAACTGCTAACAATACCGTTAGTATATGAATAATGATTACCATACCCGTTTTCTCAATGCCCTTTCTTTCACTTTTGGCTACCTTAACCCACCGTCTAAAGCCAGTGGGATTGCGATAGCCTCATTCCAATATCACCATACATATCCATTAAATTTACCAGAAAATCTACTGTAGTAACTCTATCATGCTCATATATTACTGCATCAACTCCTAAGCTTGTAACTTCTTTATAAGCTTCTACTATACTTTTTATTCCAGCTTCATCCGTGTATCCACAGACCATTACATATTCATTATTTGTTGTTGACCTCATAAATTATCAAAATACTGATTTACTTGCCTGTCTCTGAATTGACCTGTATACTGTCATCAGCAT